>OFGE01000159.1_pt1 | contig 77856 bp, 61 predicted proteins | sample 1521681 | NCBI WGS metagenome assembly OFGE01 (sample SAMEA3504093, study PRJEB24116) | mouse gut metagenome | biome: mouse gut; feature: mouse-associated habitat; material: faeces | place: Denmark | collected 2011 | reverse complement strand
CCCCCGCCAGCCCTGCCCCGGCTGCCCCTGTCCCCTTTGCCTTCCCTCCTGCGCCACTGATCAAAATCAAAATTGATTTCCGTGAAAACGCAGATATTGACATTTTCATTTTTTTATATTTGTGGTATAATGAATTGCGCTGATGCGCAAGCAGGTCATCAATTTCCTAACGGAAATTGGTGACAAGAAATAATAAATTGCGCTGATTGTAGAAGGGGATTAATTTCCTGGCGGAAAAATTGTGAAGGAGGATCGTCTTTATTATGAAAGGGATTATATTGGCTGGGGGGAGCGGGACAAGGCTTTATCCGCTGACGAAAGCGATTTCAAAACAGATTATGCCGGTGTATGATAAACCGATGATATATTATCCGTTGTCCACATTGATGCTGGCGGGGATACGGGAGATATTGATTATTTCCACGCCAAGGGATTTGCCTGTGTTTGAGGATTTGTTCGGTACGGGGGAACAGCTCGGGCTGCGGATGGAATATGCGGTACAGGAGTATCCAAGAGGATTGGCGGATGCCTTTATTATAGGGGCGGATTTTATCGGGCAGGACAGCGTTGCGCTGGTGCTTGGGGATAATATTTTTTACGGGCAGAGTTTTTCCAGAGTGCTGCGGGAGGCGGCGTCCAGGGAAAAAGGGGCGACGATCTTCGGATATTATGTCAGGGATCCGAGGGAATACGGAGTCGTGGAATTCGACGAAAGCGGCAGGGCTCTTTCCATAGAGGAAAAGCCGGAGAATCCAAAGAGCAATTATGCGGTGCCCGGCTTGTATTTTTATGACAATGAGGTGGTGGAAATTGCGAAAAATGTAAAGCCTTCCGCCAGAGGAGAAATAGAAATTACAAGTATTAACAATGAATATCTGCGACGGGGAAGCCTGATGGTGGAAACCCTGGGGAGAGGTTTCGCATGGCTGGATACGGGAAACCATAATTCCCTTTTGGATGCGGCAGATTTTGTGGCGGCTGTCCAGAAAAGGCAGGGGATGTATATTTCCTGTATAGAGGAGATCGCTTATAAAAGGGGATTTATTACAAAAGAGCAGCTGTTGAAGCTGGCGGAACCGCTGATGAAGACGGACTATGGGAAATATATGGTAGAGGTTGCGAATGGGCTCTAATGTAAAACGTACTGTGATATGGATGATCGTATTTATGTTCATAGCTGTGGCAGGTATTTTTTTGTATGCCAATATCCGCTCCGAAGGAAATCACTCCGACGGAGAGCGGGAGGCTGCTGCTTTGACAGATGAAAACGGCGCGGTTGAAAACGGAACGATGCAGATCGGGGCGATGCAGATTGGTGATGACACAAGGGCCTTTTTATCGGACGATACTTTTTTTGATCCGGATAAACAGCCCTATTCCTCTATTGAAAAGATAGACGGGAAGAGTTTGTCGCTGCTTATGACGTCGGTACAAAAGGATCTGCGTATCCAGATCGTGGATAATGCAGGAAAGCTGGTGGCAGGAGAGGATTTCTGCGTGGTATTGAACGGGAATAAGGAATATATGGATGATGACCGGGATGGCGTTATTTATATTGAATATCTCCGGGCGGGCGATTATGAGGTGGAATTAAAGGAAGTGGAGGGCTATCGGGTGCCCGACACCAGTGCGAAAATAACAGTAAAGCAAAGCGTGGAATATGTAGTGATTGACGATATCAATCTGCTGATTCTGACGGAGGACGAGATTAACGCGGAATTGGAAGACTTGGAGGCTAACGATGCGCTGGATGACGCGGATCAGTCGGAAATTACCGGAATGCAGGAAGGAAATCCGAATGCGAAGATGGGGATCGATGTTTCCAAGTGGAACAAGGAGATCGACTGGGACAAGGTAAAGAATGCCGGCGTGGAATTCGCTATTATCCGTGTGGGATACCGCGGCGCTACTACAGGGGCATTGATAGAGGATCCTTATTTTGAAAAGAATATAAAGGGAGCGATACGGGCGGGGATTCCGGTAGGAGTTTATTTCTTTACCCAGGCGGTTGATGTAGTGGAAGCGGTGGAAGAGGCCAGCATGGTGACGGCGCTTTGCCGGGATTATAAGATTACCTATCCGGTATTCATTGACGTGGAAGGGCTTGGAGGAAGCGGACGGGCGGACGGTCTGGACGTGGAAACGAGAACTGCGGTCAGCCAGGCATTTTGTGCAACGATAGAAAGCGAAGGGTACCGCGCCGGCGTGTATTCTTCCAGAAACTGGTTAAATCAGATGCTGGATATGGATAAACTGAAAGATTATGTGGTATGGCTGGCGGAATACAGAGATGTACCCATTTACCAGGGATATTATCATATGTGGCAATATACTTCCGGCGGAAGCGTGGACGGTATCGAAGGGAAGGTAGACTTTAACCTGAGTTATCTGAAGATAGAGAACTCCGTGCCTAACGTTGTCCAGGAAGAAGAGGAAGAAGAAATGCAGATCGATCCGGCGGATATTCCGGAGGAAGAGATCGAAGAGCCGAGGCCGATCGGAGGAACGGAGAACGCTGATTTTTAAAAAGATGGAAAAGGAGTGGAAAAATGGGTAAGATAACGGTAGAGACTTGTGGGATCGAGGGACTAAAAGTAATTGTTCCAAAGGTTTTCGGAGACGAAAGAGGGTATTTTATGGAGACCTACCATTATGAGGATTATAAAGCGGCGGGGATTGACCAGGTGTTTGTGCAGGACAATCAGTCGTCATCCAGAAAAGGAGTTCTGAGAGGCTTGCATTTTCAAAAAGAGTTTCCACAGGACAAATTGGTCAGAGTATTGAGCGGTGAGGTATTCGATGTGGCGGTAGACTTACGGGAAGGAAGCGCTACTTTTGGAAAGTGGTTTGGGGTAGTGCTTTCTGCGGAGAATAAGAAACAGTTTTTTATTCCGAAAAATTTTGCCCATGGTTTCCTTGTGCTGTCGGATTATGCGGAGTTTGCTTATAAATGTACGGATTTTTATCACCCTAACGATGAAGGGGGAATCCTTTATAATGATCCGGAAATAGGCGTGGAATGGCCGGTTCCTGAGGGAATGGAACTGATCATGTCCGAAAAGGACCAGAAATGGGGCGGTATCAGGGAATATATGGCGGATAAGTAAGGATACTTGATAGAGATGGTAAAGAAAACGGAAAAGCATAAGAAAAACGGGAATATAGGAGCGAAACGCCGGAAAGGATACTCAACGAAAAGAACGGTGATAGGTATTTTTTATATACTGGCGGTTCTATTGGCGACAGTAGTGCTGCTCCATCATAATCCGCTGGCGGATCAGACGACGGAGATGATGAAAAAGGTAATGGCCTGTCTGCTGATCGCATTTACCTGTGTTATTTTCGGTATTTTTTATGACCGGCTGACGGTTCTCCCCAAGGAGCTTTACCAGAGCAGAAGGCTGATCTGGAAGCTGGCGAAAAACGATTTTAAAAAAAGATATGCCGGTTCTTATCTTGGAATGATCTGGGCATTTGTACAGCCTGTGGTGACGGTGGTGATGTATTGGATCGTGTTTGACCGGGTGTTTAATACAAGGAGCCAGCTTGTGGCAGGAGGGATCGAGGTTCCCTATGTTCTGTACCTGACGGCGGGGCTGGTTCCATGGTTCTATTTTTCCGAGTCTTTGAGCAATGGCACGACGGCGCTGCTGGAATATAACTATCTTGTGAAAAAGGTAGTATTTAAAATCAGCATCCTGCCAATTATAAAAATAATAGCGGCTACGTTTATCCATATCTTTTTTGTGTGTGTATTGCTTGCGATTGCGGTCGCTTATGGGTATTATCCGAATATTTACACGCTGCAGATTTTTTATTATAGTTTTTGCGAGTTCATGCTTGTGCTGGCGATTAGTTATGTCACCTGTGCGGTGGTTGTTTTTTTCAGGGATCTGCAGCAGATCATCGGTATTGTGCTTCAAATCGGGATGTGGGCGACGCCGATCCTGTGGGACATTTCGGTTCTGACCGATCAAATGAAGCCTTTCTTTAAACTGAATCCAATGGTTTATATCGTGAATGGTTACCGCAGCGCGATCTATGAGCAGGAATGGTTTTTCGAACATTTTTATTCCTCTACGTATTTCTGGATTTTTACGGTTACGCTCTTTTGTGTCGGCTCTTTGATCTTTAAAAGGCTGAAGGTGCATTTTGCCGATGTTTTATAACGGCATGGAGGTCAACATGAAAAAAAAGATTGCGATCCAGGTAAAGAATCTGGATAAAGTATATAAATTATATGACAAACCTTCGGACAGAATGAAGGAGGCGCTGGGACTTTCCAAAAAGAAGAAATATAAGGAACATCACGCCTTAGATCAGGTAAATCTGACGATTTACCAGGGGGAAACGGTGGGGATCATCGGTACGAATGGTTCCGGGAAATCGACGATCCTGAAAATCATTACCGGAGTGTTGAATCCTTCCGGGGGGAAAGTGACGGTAAACGGGCGCATTTCCGCACTGCTGGAACTTGGTGCAGGATTTAACATGGAATATAACGGAATAGAAAATGTATATTTGAACGGTACCATGATCGGCTTTTCGGAAAAGGAGATTGATGAAAAGATGGATGCTATCCTGGAATTTGCTGATATCGGCGATTATGTGTACCAGCCGGTGAAGACTTATTCCAGCGGTATGTTTGTCCGGCTTGCGTTTGCCGTGGCAATTAATATTGAACCCGAGATTTTGATCGTAGATGAAGCGCTGTCGGTAGGCGATGTATTTTTCCAGGCGAAGTGTTACCACAAGTTTGAAGAATTTAAGGAAATGGGGAAAACGATTCTCTTTGTCAGCCATGATCTGAGCAGCATCAGTAAATATTGCGACCGGGTGGTATTGCTGAACCAAGGAGTGAAGCTGGGAGAAGGCTCTCCGAAAGAAATGATCGATGTGTATAAACGCGTGCTGGTGGGGCAGTATGAGATGCACGAAGATGAGGGAACAAACCTTTTGGAAGACAAAGACGTGGCGGCTGCGGCAAGGATGGGCGTGAATCCCGAATTGCTGGAGTATGGGACGAACGCGGCCAAAATTACGGAATATTATATTACGGACGACAAGGGAATACATACCACTGCGGTGATCAAGGGGCAGGAGTTCAGCATCCATATGGAGGTAGACTTTATGGAGGATGTGCCGGCGCCTATTTTCGCTTTTACCATAAAGAATATTAAGGGTACGGAGATCACCGGAACGAATACGATGGTGGAAAAAGCATTTCTGGAGTCCGTACAGGCGGGAGCGAAAAAAGAAATTGTTTTTACGCAGAAAATGAGTCTGCAGGGAGGAGAATATCTGCTTTCCCTCGGCGTGACAGGATATGAGAGGGACAAGTTTGAAGTATATCACAGATTGTACGATGTATTGAACCTTACGGTCATATCGGATAAGGATACGGTCGGCTTTTACGATATGGGAACCAATGCCGAGGTACATGACAGGACGGAATAAGACGGTGGGGCCGGAAGGCCCGTTTTTTGCAAGGAGAAGCGGTATGAAGGAGAAGATCGGACAAATCACGTTGGATGATAAACATTACCCCGGAAAGGATTTTTACTGTGACGGTGCGGTAGAGGATGAACTGCTGGAAATCGTGAAAAGGCATGACAGCGGACAGTTCCGGCGGATTATCGAGGAACGGGCCCAGTGGCCGGTGCTGTATCACTTGTCGCCGCTGCGGGAAAATATCGTGGACTGGCTCCCGATGGATAAGAATGCGAAAGTGCTGGAGATCGGCAGCGGATGCGGGGCTATTACGGGAAAGCTAGCGGAGAAGGCAGGAAGTGTTACCTGTGTGGAACTGTCAAAAAAGAGGAGTCTTATCAATGCATACCGCCATCAGGATTGCGGGAATGTAACGATTCATTTGGGGAATTTTAAAGATATTGAGCCGGATCTGCCAGGAGATTTTGACTATATTTGTTTTATCGGCGTCTTTGAATACGGGCAAAGCTATATCGGTACGGAAGACCCTTATGTGGATTGGCTGAAGATGATGCGGAGGCATTTGAAAGAGGACGGCAGGATTGTGATCGCTATAGAAAACAGGCTGGGATTAAAATATTTTGCTGGCTGCATGGAAGACCACCTGGGAACTTATTTTTCCGGCATTGAGGACTATGCCGGCGGAGGCGGGGTACGCACTTTTGTCAGAAGCAGACTGGAGCGGATGCTGGCCGAAAGCGGATTGGGAGAGTATTCCTTCTATTATCCCTATCCCGATTATAAGTTTATGACAGCGGTGTATTCGGATGAAAGACTGCCAAAACCGGGGGAATTGTATGATAATCTGAGGAATTTCGACAGAGACAGGATGCTTCTTTTCGATGAAAAACAGGCTTTTGACGGATTGATCAGAGACGGTCTTTTTCCTGTATTCTCTAATTCCTACATGGTGGTGGCCGGGCCGCAGCCGGACATAAAATATGCGAAATATTCTAACGACAGGGCGGCGGAATATGCCATCCGTACCGAATTGCAGGTGGAAAACGAACGCCCTCTGATTCGGAAATATGCCATGTCGGCCGAAGCGTCCGAACATATCCAGGGAATGGGAACGGCTTACCGGGATCTGGCGGAGAGATATGCGGGAAGCAAGTTGGAAATCAACGAGTGCCGGGTGTTGGAAGACGGAACCGGAGCGGAATTTGAATATATCGAAGGAACAACGCTGGAGGAAATTCTGGACGGATTTCTGGAAAAAGAGGATTGGGACAGTTTTTATGCGCTGTTTGATGAATATGTGGAACGGATCTCTTATGGAGAGGAACTGCCGGTGGCGGATTATGACCTGATATTTGCAAATATACTCGTCAGTCTGCCGGAAGGGGCGAAGGCGGCGGATTTAGAGACGGTAAAGGTTTCTCCCTGGACGGTGATTGATTATGAATGGACATTCGGGAAGTCCATGAGCGCTAAGGAAACCGCGTATCGCGCGCTTTATTGCTATGTTTTGGAAAATGAAAAGCGGAAAAAGCTGGATCTGGCACATATGGCGGGCCGGCTGGGGATAACGCCCGAAGAAGAAGAGGGCTTCGCGGCGAGGGAGGCGGATTTCCAGAAGTTTGTGACAGGACGGTATAAGTCCATGGGGGAGATGCGGGAACTGATCGGTTTTCGGACGATGGAGCCGGAAAAATGGCTGCATAAGTTTGACGGCTCTTCGAAAGAGGAACGGGTTCAGCTCTATATGGATCGGGGAAAGGGCTATAGCGAGGAAGATTCTTATTTTCTGCAGGACGCTTATGACGGGGAGCATGTGATCCACATCCGTGTGAAAGTGGACAGGGATGTGCGGGCGCTGCGGGTGGATCCGGCGATGGACTGCTGCGCGGTAAAGATCAGGAAGCTCTTATGGAATGGGAAAGAGATGGGAAACAGCAGAAAGGCCCTTAGTACGAACGGAAAAAAAACCGGAAAGGGGAGTTATGTATTTGCCACCAAGGATCCCAACCTTTGTATAAAAGCGGGCAGCATGGAGGAAGCGGGAGACAACGAGATGGAACTGGAACTGGAGATCGTCAGGCTGCCCCAGGATATGGCTGCGGATATGGCGGAGGCGGGATGGTTTCGATGAAACAATGGATGAAAAAAATGCTGGCCAGGGGATGGCAGAGAAAATATGACAGGCTTCTTGAAAAAAAGACGGTAAGTTACGATACATGGATAAAAAACAGAGAGATGGAAAGAACGGAGGAAGGAGACGACGGCAGTCCGCTGACGGTGAAACAGGTTCCGTACGAGGCATGTACCAGCTTTTGCCTCGGAAAAGTTCTTGAGAAAGAGACGGCGGATATTATCCTGTTTGTGGATTCCGGCGGAAGGGCAAGCGACGGGGCTGAGCAGGAAGTGGCCGGGTATTTCAGCGCCTGGGGCGGCGGTTCCGGCGCTGCGGACCGTATGGCAGCCGCCAGTGCGGGAGGCATCGCCGCCGGCGGGGTTCAGATGCTTTATGGGGATGAGGATGTGCTGAGCCCGGAGGGCATCCGCTATACGCCCTGGTTGAAACCGGACTGGTCCCCGGATACTTTTCTGTCTTTTTTTTATTTTGGAAGTATATTTGCAGTCAGGACGGAACTGCTCCGGCAGTTGACGACGGAAGAAAAAAAATGGATTTTGGACAGGGATCATATAGGGGAAGATGTCAGGAACGGAATCTACAGCCTTTGCTATGTGCTTGCGCGAAAGTGCGGCGGTTTTGAGAAGCGGCGAGGGGATGCAGGAGAGACGGAAGGGTGGGGATTTCCCATCGGACATCTGGATGAAGTGCTGTTCCATGGAAAGGTCAACCGGGAGATGGGGATGGGAAGGGAAGGAAGGCTTGATGTTTCAGGTATGGAAGCTTTCAGCCAATCCGCTTTTGCAGGAGAAAATATCGGTGCGGCGGAGCGGAAGCTGTCGGTAGTCATTCCTTCCAAAGATAATCCCGAGATATTGAAACGCTGTATCCGTTCTTTGATGGCAGAGGCGGCACAGGGAACCGGAGATGCCTATGAAGTTATTCTTGTAGATAACGGCAGCGGGGAGGCCGCGCGTAAAGAATTGGAAAAATGGCTGGAAGAGAGCGGGATTTCCTTTCGGTATCTGTACCAGGAGATGCCTTTTCATTTTTCAAAAATGTGCAATCTGGGCGCGGAGGCGGCGGAAGGAGATGTGCTGCTGTTTTTAAATGATGACGTGGAGTTCCCGGAGGGAACGGAGGGGAAAACGGGCAGCCTTTTGGATGAAATGTGCCGTATGGCGCGCCGGCCCTATACGGGGGCGGTTGGCGCGAAACTGTATTATCCTGATTCCGCCAGGATACAACATGCCGGGATCGTGAACCTGCGGCTTGGGCCGGTACACAAGCTGCAATTCAAAGAGGATCGTATGAATTATTATTACGGCTGGAACCGGGGGAAGCGCAATGTGATAGCGGTAACGGGAGCCTGTCTTGCCGTGGAAAAAAAGAAATTTCTGGAGGCCGGGGGATTTCCGGAAGAGCTTCCGGTAGCATTTAATGATGTGGATCTTTGTTTTTCTCTTTTTGAAAAGGGATATTATAATGTGGTTTTGCAGGATATGCCGTTATACCATCACGAATCGTTGAGCCGTGGGAACGATGATGATAAAGAAAAACTGCTCCGGCTTCTCCGGGAAAAGGATAAGCTGTATGAGAGGCATCCGGGACTGTATGGAAAAGATCCTTTTTACCATAAATATCTGGCGGGCGATATGTTGAGCACCGGTTTTGAACTGAAGGCGGAATATGAACCGGAAAAGGAGGAACTGCCGGTTCGGACGATGGATACGAGGGAACTGGAAAGAGGAGCAAGGGAGGATGGCTGTGTGATGATCAGCCTGGAGTATGCGGGGCCGGCGGCCGATTTTGGAGGACGCAAGGACAAAACGGAACTTTTGATCCAGGGGTATTGTTTCATATCCGGTTCGGACAACGCCTTGTTTGAAAAATGGATTCTCTTAAAGCCGGAAGAAGACGCAGAAAAAAACGGGGGAAAATTGTCAGGTATCCGGCCGGAGCCGCTAAGACGCAAAGACGTGGAAGACAACCTGCCGGATCAGGTTCACGTAGGGCTGAGCGGATTTTGTGCGGTGATCGACGGGCGGGAGCTGGCGAAGGGCAGTTACCGGATCGGAATACTGGCAAAGGACAGATGTTCCAGGCAAAAGCTTTATGCCTGGACGAACCGATACTTGGAAATATGAGGATAAGAAAAGCGATGGATTATAAGGAAGCATATGAAAAAGAGCATATCAAATGTGCGGATCTGGCCGAGCGGGTGGCGGAGCTGGAGGAAAAAAATGAAGAGCTGAATTTTAAGATCAACAGGATCAAGACCAATCCTATTTGGAAAATGAGCGCTCCGTTCCGAAAAGCCATGCATTATGTGATCCGGCAGAGGGATCGGCTGAAAAATTGCGGGAATCTGCGGGGGATCTGGGCAAAAATAAAATATAAAGGGCGGGAACGGGAGGCTATGGAGCGCTACGGCACGGCGAGCTTTCCGACGGAGGAGCGCAGACGCGAGGAAGAAGAAACGGTGTTCCCCCATATGGTGAAGTTCAGTATTCTGGTTCCCTTATATAATACGCCCAGGGAATTTCTGACGGCCATGCTGGATTCGGTGGTCGCCCAGACTTATAAAAACTGGGAACTCTGCCTAGCCGATGGCTCTGACATCGGCGGCCCGATCGGCTCTGACATCGGCGGCTCGATCGGTTCCGGCGGCAATCATAGCTATGTGGGCGAAATATGCCGGGAATACCAGAAGGCGGACAGGGAAAAGAACGGCGGGCAGGGGAGGATTATTTACCAAAAGCTGGAAAAGAACGAAGGCATTTCCGGGAATACGAACCGCTGTCTGGCTCTGGCGACGGGAGAATATATCGGTCTTTTTGACCATGACGATATCCTTCATCCTTCCGTGCTGTATGAGTATGCGAAGGCAATCAATGAGCAGGGCGCGGATTATATTTATTGCGATGAGACTACTTTTAAAAATAATGATATCAACAAGATGCTGACGATGCATTTTAAACCGGATTATGCTGTTGATAACCTGCGGGCAAATAATTACATCTGCCATTTCAGCGTTTTCCACAGGCATCTTTTGGATGGAAGCGAACTGTTCCGTACGAAATATGACGGCAGCCAGGATCACGATATGATACTGCGCCTTACGGATAAGGCAAAAAAGGTGGTGCATGTGCCGAAGCTTATGTATTACTGGCGTTCCCATGCCGGCAGCGTGGCCAGCGGCATCCAGGCCAAGACCTACGCGGTGGACGCGGCCAAAGGGGCGGTGGCCGATCATCTGCGCAAGCATGGCTACACTCATTTTAAGATTACCAGCACGAGGGCATTTGAAACTATTTTTAAAATCAGTTACCAGATCATCGGAAACCCTAAAATATCTATTGTGATCGCCAATAAGGACCATGAGCCGGATCTGCGACGGTGCATTTCTTCCATTATGGAAAAATCCACCTATGATAACTATGAGATCATCATAGTGGAAAATAACAGCGAGACGCCGGAAATCAAGAAATATTATGAAGAATTGAAAGAGGACGAGCGCATAAAGATCGTTACTTACGAGGGCAGCTTTAACTATTCTGCCGTGAATAATCTGGGAGTAAAGGCGGCGGAAGGCGAATATATCCTTCTGTTGAATAACGATACCCAGGTGATTACCGTAAACTGGATGGAAGAGCTGCTTATGTACGCCCAGCGGGAAGATGTGGGCGCAGTAGGGGCAAAACTCTATTACGGCGATAAAACGATCCAGCACGCCGGCGTCGTATTGGGACTGGGGGCTCACCGCACGGCGGGCCACAGCCACTATATGCAGCACAGGGAAAATCTCGGTTACATGGGCCGACTCTGCTACGCCCAAAACGTATCCGCCGTTACCGGCGCATGCTTGATGGTATCGAGGGAACTTTTTGAAAAAGCCGGGGGCTTGGATGAATCCTTTGCCATCTCCTTAAACGATGTGGACTTTTGCATAAAGCTCAGGGAAATGGGTTATTTGAACGTATTTACTCCATTTGCCGAGCTGTATCATTATGAATCCGTATCCCGCGGCTTGGATGACCAGGGCGAGAAGGCGGCTCGTTATAATGAAGAATCCGCACGTTTCCGCGAGAAGTGGAAAGAGGTGCTGGAAAAGGGAGACCCTTATTACAATCCTAATTTTTCTTTGGACAGGAGCGATTTTTCTTTGAAAGTGGAGTGAAAAGAAGAATGCATGGCCGGGGATGTCTGTCTCCGGCCATAGCTTTTATTCCATTGCGTTTTGTTATATTGTTATAAAAATTGGGATATACTTATTAAAACAAAAAAATGGTTTGACTGTTATTCTTGTATGGATTAATATGATAATAGGCGCAGTGAAAAACAAAAAATGTTATTAGAGGGATGCTATGATACTTAATTACAAATTTGAAAATTTTATGTCCTTTCGGGAGAATGTGGAATTTTCGATGTTGGCACCAAAGACAAAAGTGAAAAACAGATTTCCTAATAATTATACTACATCGGATGTTGGAATTGATATATTGAAAACGGCCGTAGTAGTTGGGGAAAATGCCGGCGGAAAATCAAATTTTGTCAGAAGTTTATCTTATTTACAATCATTTTTTGTAAAAACGGAATCAGTTAAGGCATATAGAAGTGTTATAAATACGAATAATAATCAAGATTTTTGCATTAAAAAGAATAAAACTTCCCAATCCTTTGAGATCGAAATTTTCATGAAAGAAAATATTTTGTATTTGTATCGTTTAGAAGTAGATTTTGTGGGTATTGTAAAGGAGGATTTTTACTATAAAGACCGGGTGAAAAGCAGATATAAAAAAATATTTGCTATGGAAAGAGATGGCTGCGCAATAGAATGTAAAGGGGAGGAAGAATGCCAAAATAGTAATAACTGTCATGCTCGGGTGAAAATGGAATATTCTTTAGATAAACCGGAAGCCGAGAACAAAATAGGAGAATCCATCAACAAAGAAAAAATGCTGGGATTAACCATAATTAAGTATGCATTGTTAGGGAATGAACATGCGATTGCTTTTACAGACTGGATAAAAAATGATTTGTGTCCGAAGACTAATATTATAAATTATGATATCTATAAATCCATGAAAAACGAAGAAGAGGATTTGCAGATTTTATGTGATGCAAGATATTTAGATATTTTTAGAATGATTGATTATAGTATTATAGATTTTAAAGTGGATGAGGAAAAGCCGTTTTCAAAAACAATGATAGTCAGGCAGAAAAGGGACGGCAGTACTTTTGCCAGGGAACTTGCAAAAGATTCGAGCGGTGTCCGCGAATTCTTTGCGTGGGCGGTTCAGATTTTTAAAGTGGTATATGAAAATAAGACTGTTTTTGCAGATGAAATGGATAGAGTGTTAAATCCTGTTTTAGCGGACAGAGTCATTTCTTTTATTTGTGGAAAAAAGCATTTGGGGCAATTTATCTTCACGACACACAATGTTTTGCATCTTGATTTAAAAAATTACATGAAAGAACAAATTTATTTTATCACCAAAGATATTGAAACTTTGGAATCGGAATTATACTCATTGGCGGATTTTCCGGAGATACGATATGAAACTACTAAAATATACGAATTTTATATGAAAGGTATTTTAGGGGGGACGGCTATTGAGTAGAAAAGTGCGGGCAACAAAAAAGATTTTTAAAGTTTTCTGCGAAGGGGATACGGAATATAATGGAACTTATTGAAGATGATGAGGAAATATTTAATGTGTCCTGATAATTGGACACATAGTATGCTAGCATTATAAAAAAAGAAGAGGTAATCTTATGTTTTACACAATGGAATTGTTTGCCGGCGCAGGCGGACTTGCGTTAGGAATTGAGAAAGCGGGATTTGAAACGCTTGGATTGATCGAATTTGATAAAGATGCGGCAGATACGTTGAAAAGAAACAGACCTGATTGGAACGTTATTCATGATGATATTGCCAATATTTCCTGTTTGGATTTGGAAAAGTATTTTCATATAAAAAAAGGAGAATTGGATTTGCTTTCAGGGGGAGCGCCTTGTCAGGCGTTTTCATATGCGGGGAAAAGACTTGGCTTGGAAGATGCCAGGGGAACGCTTTTTTATCATTACGCATTATTTTTACAAAAATTGCAGCCGAAGATGTTTTTATTTGAAAATGTCAGAGGACTGCTTACCCATGATCATGGAAATACATATGAAACGATGTTAAATATTTTTGCAAAAGCAGGATATAAAATTGACAAAAAAATATTAAATGCGTGGGATTATGGCGTCCCTCAAAAAAGGGAACGTTTAATTACGATTGGAATTAGAAATGATTTAATAGAAAAAACAGAATATACTTTTCCGAGACCTCATGATTATAAACCTGTGTTGAAAGATGTTTTGTTGGATTGTCCAGATAGTCCGTATATCCCGTATGGGGAAAAAAAGAAAAAAATATTTGAGTTGGTTCCTGCAGGCGGGTACTGGCGGGATATTGACCCAAATGTAGCAAAAGAGTATATGAAAAGCTGTTGGGAAATGGAGGGCGGACGTACCGGGATATTACGGAGGATGAGTTTGGATGAGCCTTCACTAACGGTATTGACATCGCCATCCCAAAAGCAGACAGAGCGCTGCCACCCATTGGAGGCAAGACCCTTTACGATAAGGGAGAATGCGAGGTGCCAGACATTTCCGGATGAATGGGAATTTTGCGGAAATATTTCATCGCAATATAAACAGGTGGGAAATGCTGTTCCGGTTAATCTGGCATGGGATATTGCAGCAGAGGTACATCGCTCGCTTGAGATGCTGGCAAAAGAAGAGAAAGTCAGGGAGGCAATGTAAGCGTAATGAGTTGGCCGTTGGATTTTATATCGGAAGAAGATTTTGTAAAGCATGTAGGGGCGACAATAGAAAAATATGGCGAAAAACTGGAATCTTATGATGTGAAACGTTTTAACAAGAATATCATTGACCCTATCAAACTGATCTTTGACAAGACGGTATATCAGACCTCATGGGAAGAAATGGTAGGTAACGAAATATTTCGTCAGCGTGATAAGTCAAATAATAATGACATAGGCTATTTTCATCAAAGAATATTTCAATATGTAGATAAATGCAGAGTACCGGAGAACGGAAAAGAGGGAGGATGGGATGTAATTTATCAAAATGAGGACGGGATTGCATTGCCAGACGGGGATGTGGTTCATACAGTGTATGTGGAAATGAAAAATAAGCATAATACAATGAATTCAGCTTCGGCAGGTAAAACGTATATTAAGATGCAAAATCAGCTTTTAAGTAATGATGACTGTGCGTGTTTTTTGGTAGAGGCAATCGCTCAGAAATCACAGAATATAAAGTGGGAAACTACGGTAGATGGAAGGCGCGTGTCGCATAAAAGAATCAGACGGGTAAGCCTGGATCGGTTTTATGCAATTACAACCGGGGAAGATGATGCGTTTTATCATATGTGTATGGTTCTTCCAGGCGTAATTGAAAAGGTGGTAAAAAAGGATGGGACGGTACAGATTCCGCATGACACTGTTTTGCAGGAATTAAGAAATATTGCGGATATATCTGGCAGGGAAAGTGAAGACATGGCAATGGCTATTGCTGTATACATGCTTGGGTTTCATTCATATTTGGGATTTTCAGATATGATGGGGGATGGTAGCGGAGGATTGGATAATAGCTATTTAAAGCATATATATGCTTATGCAAAGGGGCTGAGTAAAGGAAACTAGCAAATCGAGATAGCGTTTGTAAAAATTGGTTTCCTAATAATTATACTTCTTTTTTTTAAAATCTAAACAGACTTGCGGCAAACCCGGATAAACTCATCATCAGAATAATGGATACTGAAATTCCCCAGGGACAGCCCTGCCTGGATAAACGTCCCATTACGAGCAGATAGGAAGCTGACCACGGATAAAATGCTGCGATTGGGGAACTTGATAAGACAACATTGATTAAGAGAATGGCAGCGATGGCAATCAGCGGTGCGACAAATTCTTTCGTTCTTGTCCAAATACCCTATAAGCGTTGTAAGGGGCGTTGTGAGTTCACTTTCTGCGGACAAAATGCGCCGGTTTCCATTTTCGTTCTTTACATCAGCCAATAGATCCGCCATTGCAGAAATTTGTTTTTTTACCCGGCCAATGTAAATTTTTAGCAGATAGTTTACAAAATTCGGAGTGATATATAAAAATATGATGAATACCAACATTGCAAAAGGCGAGATTGATGAATGGAACGGACAATAAGAAAGGGGGATCCTGTATGGTTAGAGAAATAGCGAAAAATGATTTAGATGGTTTATTGAGATTGTATATGCAGTTACATAATAATCCCATGCCGGAAAAGACCGCTGAACTATTGCGGATTTGGGATAGCATTTTTCAGGATAAAAACCATCATGTGATTGTTGCTGAGGAAAATGGGAAAATCATATCTTCCTGTGTCTGTGTTATTATTCCCAATCTCACGCACAACCAGCAGCCGTATGCTTTTATTGAAAATGTGATAACTGATGAAAAGTTCAGAAAAAGAGGATTGGCAACGCAGTGCTTAGATTACGCAAAAGAAATTGCCATAAAAGAAAACTGTTATAAAATAATGCTGCTCACAGGCTCTAAGAAAAAAAGCACATTGGATTTTTACAGAAAGGCAGGGTACAACAGTGACGATAAAACAGCATTTATTCAATGGATATAGTGTGACAAAGGCAGACGCTTATAAAAATTGATTTCTGTGCAAATCTGATTTCCTCTATAGCCCTGTCCCCTAAAATGTGATATACTGGAAAAAATATAGTCGGAATAATACCGAAAAAATAATATAGGAGGAATAAAATCATGAGCTATCAGGAAGAGTTCAATTTTTGGCTGAATGATGCGTATTTTGATGAGGATACGAAGAACGAGCTTTTGGCCATTAGAAATGACGAGAAAGAAATCGAAGACCGTTTCTATAAAGAATTGGAATTCGGCACAGGTGGCCTACGGGGCGTGATCGGGGCGGGAACGAACCGTATGAACATCTACACCGTGCGTAAAGCGACACAGGGGCTTGCCAATTATATTTTAAAGCAGGGCGGCAAGGAAAAAGGTGTTGCGATCGCTTATGACTCCAGAAGAAAATCGCCGGAATTTGCAGATGAAGCAGCTCTTTGCTTGGCGGCAAACGGTATTAAGGCATATGTATTCGATGCGCTGCGCCCGACGCCGGAACTGTCCTTCGCATTGAGAAAGCTGGGATGTATCTCCGGCATCGTTATTACGGCCAGCCATAATCCGCCGGAATATAACGGCTATAAGGCGTATTGGGAAGACGGCGCGCAGGTAACGGCACCGAAGGACAAAGAAATTATTACGGAAGTAAAAAATGTTACCGATTACCATGAAGTGAAGACGATGGATAAGGAGGAGGCTATAAAAGCCGGACTTTATCAGGTGATCGGGGCGGAAATAGACGACGCTTACATGGAAGAACTGAAAAAGCAGATTATTCATCCCGAGATTATTAAAGAAATGGCCGATGATATTAAGATCGTTTATTCTCCGTTCCACGGGACAGGTAATGTGCCGGTAAGGCGCATTTTGTCCGAATTAGGGTTTAAACACGTATATGTGGTGCCGGAACAGGAGCTGCCGGATCCTGACTTTACGACCCTGGATTATCCGAACCCGGAAGATCCGAAAGCATTTACGCTGGCTTTGAAATTGGCGAAAGAGAAAAATGCGGATATCGTTCTGGCTACTGACCCGGATGCAGACAGGCTCGGTATTTATGCCCTGGATACCAAGAGCGGCGAATATGTTTCCTTTACTGGCAATATGTCGGGTATGCTGATCGCGGAATATATTTTAAGGGAACGGACGGCAGTAGGCGCTATGCCGGAGAATCCTGCGCTGGTGACGACGATCGTAACGACCAATATGGCGAAGGCAATTTCGGATGATTATCATGTAAAATGCATCGAAGTATTGACGGGCTTTAAGTATATTGGGGAACAGATCAAGTGGTTTGAGCAGAGCGGTTCCAATCATTATGTATTCGGTCTGGAAGAGAGCTACGGCTGTCTTGCGGGAACCCACGCGAGGGATAAGGATGCCGTGGTAGCGGTTATGTGCTTATGCGAAATGGCTGCATGGTGCAAGAAGCATGGGAAGACCGTATGGGATCAGATGCTGGATCTGTATGAAAAATACGGTTACTTTAAGGAAACCCAATATGCGATTACATTGAAGGGAATCGAAGGTTCCAGGCAGATAGCAGCCATTATGGATAAACTGCGCAACGATCCGCCGAAGGAGTTTGGTGATTGGAAGGTTCTGGAATTCAGGGATTATGACAGAAACCGGATCTTAAATATGGAAAGCGGCGAAGAGAGGGAGACCGGTCTTCCACAGTCTAACGTACTCTATTTTGACTTGACGGATGATTCCTGGTGCTGCGCCCGCCCTTCTGGAACGGAGCCGAAGCTGAAGTTCTATATGGGAGTAAAAGGAAACAGTCTGGAGGATGCCCAGGAAAAAGTGGAAAAACTGACAGAAGCTTTGAAAGCGCATATTTGATGTTTTTTAAATAAATGAAAGGAAAATGCCTCAAAATATGGATGTTATGGTCCGTATTTTTGAGGCATTTTTGTTTTCGTAGTGCAGAGCTTTAAAAATATGGTATACTATGAGAAAAATGACAGGCAAATAAAACAGGGGGTACATCATGTGTACGAAATCTGAATTGAAAATAGTCCTTCAGGAAGTAGAAAATGCTTCAAAGCAATTATATGGGGATAAACTGAATAAAATTATTCTTTATGGATCCTATGCGCGCGGAGACAATACGGAGGAATCAGATATAGACATTATGATTATTCTGGATGGCGATATAGATGATGTAAAAAAGATGCGAAGCCTGACTGCTGAAATGGCAAGTAATATTTCGATTGAGCAAGAAGTGTTCCTTTCTATTGTATTGAGAGATAAAAAACATTTCGAAGATAGTCTTGATTTTCTCCCATTTTACCAGAATATAGAAAGAGAGGGGATAACTGTTTATGGATGAACGAAGGAAGGATTTATGTTATTATCGTCTGGAAAAAGCCGGAAGATGCCTGGAATCTGCCAGGATGCTAGTGCAATTAGGGGATTATGATAGCGCAGCAAATCGATCATATTATTCGGTCTTCCATTGTATTCGAAGTTTATTGGCACTGGAAGGCGTGGATTTTTCAAAACATTCTGGTGTAATGGGATATTTTCAGAGGAATTATGTGAAAACAGGAATATTCGGCAAGGAATATTCTAAGATTTTAACGGAAGCGTTTGAAATTAGAAGCGAATCTGATTATGATGATTATTATGTGATATCGAAAAAAGAAGTAGAAGAACAGATAGAAAATGCACAGTTTTTTCGAAATGGGGTCAAAAGTTATATAGATTGCCTCCTTACAGAGAAAAATAGAATGAAAAAATAACGAAAAAGGGAATGATAACGATGGGAATATTCCGAATATTCAAGACAGGAAACCTCCGCAAAACCTATTACTATTTCAAAAAGAACGGTCTGAAAAACGTTTTTTATGCGGCCGCTGAAAGAATACTGGATCAAAATGGAAAAGAATACCTCTACGAAGCGCCTTCGGAGGAAGCGCTGGCCCGGCAAAGGGAGGAGTCGGGGAAATACTCCTGTTTGTTCAGCATCCTTGTTCCGGCCTATGAGACGAAAGCGGAATATTTACGGGAGATGATCGAGTCGGTGCTGAACCAGAGCTACCCGGGATTTGAACTGATTCTGGCAGATGCGAGCAAGACGGGCGTGGTACGGAAGGTGGCGGAGGAATATACGGATAAAAGGATACGATATGTTCCGCTGGCAGAAAATAAGGGGATCGCGGAAAATACGAATGCGGCGCTTGCCCTGGCGCATGGGGATTATGTCGGCTTGCTGGATCACGATGATATATTGACGAAGGACGCCCTGTTTGAGATGGCGGAGGCGATCCGCGAGAGAAGTGAAAAGGGAGGGGCTGCCTGGCTGCTTTATTCGGATGAAGATAAGGGAAACGGGGATATGACGGAATTTTATGAACCCCATTGGAAACCGGGGCTGAACCGGGACCTGCTTTTTTCCAATAATTATATCTGCCATTTTCTTGTAATGAAAAGGGAGTTGATGCAGCGGCTGAAACTGAGGAAGGGATATGACGGCGCCCAGGATTATGATTTGGTATTACGCGCCGTGGGCGAACTGGTCTATGAGGAAAGAAGGGGACGGGAAGCGGTTGTCCATGTGCCGAAGGTGCTGTATCATTGGCGCTGTCACAGGAATTCCACGGCGGAAAATCCTGGAAGCAAGGAATATGCTTATGAGGCCGGAAAAAGGGCTTTGGAAGATTTTATGAGGCAGAGGGGATGGAAAGGAAACGTATTCCATACCCGCCATTTGGGATTTTACCGAATCGAATATGAGAACCATATTTTTGCCCAGCGCAAGGATGTGGGCGTGGTCGGCGGAAAGCTGCTGGACAAAAGAGGACGTGTGATGGGCGGTATCTATAACGCCGGAGGCAGATGCCCTTATGCGGGGATCCCTCGGAATTTCAGCGGTTATATGCACAGGGCTTCGCTTTGCCAGGAGGCATATGCCGTGGATTTGCGGTGCATGAGAGTGAGGAAAGAGCTTTGGGGGATTTTTGAAGATGTGTTCGGCATTCCTTACAAAGAGACCAATAAGAACGGGTACAGACAGTTTTGTTACAGCGGGAAAAACCTGATAGACGAAGAGGCGGCGGATGTGCATCAATGTATGGAATTTGGCCGGCGCGTGCGCAAGGCGGGATATACGGTAGTATGGACGCCGGATTGGGAATGGCGGGAAAAACAGGCAGAAAACGAAAGCAATGATTGCCTCCGCAGAGGGAGAGAAAGAGTGTTATGAAAAAAGCGGCGGATGTCACGGTAGTCATACCGAATTATAATGGAATCAACTATGTGGACGCTTGCCTGGGATCGCTTTATGAAGGCAGTCTGGTTCCTGAAGTGATTATAGTGGATAATGGTTCTTCGGATGGAAGCGCGGATCTGGCGGAAAAAAAATATCCAATGTGCAAAGTGGTGCGCTTGAGGGAAAATAAAGGGTTCTGCCGGGCGGTGAACGAAGGAATACGCCGCGCGGATACGGAATATGTGATCCTTTTGAATAACGACACGACCGTGGATAAAGAATTTGTCTTCCGTTTGCGGAAGGCTGTCCGGGGGAGGGAAGACGCTTTTTCCGTAGGGGCTAAGATGCTTTCCATGCAGGAACCGGAGATTATCGATGATGCCGGGGATCTCTACTGCGCCCTTGGCTGGGCGTATGCCCGGGGAAAAGGAAAGAACAGGGAAAACTTTTCAAGGCCGGCGGAAATTTTTGCCGCTTGTGCGGGTGCGGCCATATACAGGAAAAGCGTGTTTGATACTATTGGCTATTTTGATGAAAACCATTTTGCTTATCTGGAAGATATTGATATCGGTTACCGGGCAAAAATATCGGGTTTTCATAATTATTTTGAACCGGATGCCGTTGTTTACCATGCGGGAAGCGCGGTCAGCGGTTCCAGGTATAACGAGTTTAAAGTAAAATTATCTTCGAAGAACAGCATATATTTGGTCTATAAAAACATGCCGGTGCTTCAGATCTGCCTGAACTCGCTTTTTTTGTTGGCAGGCATTTTGATTAAACTGGTGTTTTTCGTAAAAAAAGGATTGGGAAGAACCTATCTTCGGGGAATCGGAGAGGGGATCGGACTGTGTTTTTCGCGGGAAGGCAGAAGACGGAAAGTGCGTTTTCGGACGGAATGCCTGGGAAATTATGTAAGAATACAGATGGAATTGTGGATGAATATAGCAAGAAGACTAAAATAAGAAGGATTTTTATGGAAAATTAAGTTGTACTTTCCCGGATAATATTGTAAAATATTTATCAATATAGGGAATTTGGTGAAATTATGATAAAAGACAACCAAAAATATTTTAATAGGCTGCACCTGCTGATCGATGCGGTTGTTATCGCGATTTCCTATTTGCTGGCATGGCTGATCAAATTTGCGACGCCGCTTTCAGATACGGAACCGGGCGTGACTGCATTGTCCGTTGAGACATATTTCAGTGCGCTTTATTTTATTGTTCCCGGATATGTCCTGCTGTACTATGTATTCAATATGTATACACCGAAGCGGGCAACCAGAAGGAAATATGAAATTGCGGGAATTATCAAGGCAAATACGGTGGGTACCATGCTGTTCATGGTAGTGCTGTATGCCTTTAAGATCGAACATTTTTCCCGTCTGCTGGTCGGGCTTTTTTATATCATGAATATTGTATTGGCTACTTTTTCAAAGACAATGATAAGGAATGTCCTGCAATATTTTCGTAAAAAGGGGTATAATTTAAAGTATGTATTGTTAGTGGGATATTCCAGGGCAGCGGAGGAATATATTACCAGAATCAATGCTAATCCGCAATGGGGATATGTGGTAAGAGGGATATTGGATGACAGGGTGCCGAGCGGCACATTGTACAAAGGCATTAAGGTGCTGGGCAAGATCGAAAATCTCCTGTACATCCTGCCGGAAAATAAACTGGATGAGATTGCCGTTACTCTGGCGCTGGAAGATTATAACCGTTTGGAGCGCATCGTGGATCTGTGCGAAAAATCCGGCGTCCATACGAAGTTTATCCCGGATTATAACAGTATCGTGCCAAGCAGACCGTATACCGAAGATCTGATGGGACTGCCGGTCATTAATATACGATATGTGCCGCTGACAAACACGTTGAACTGGATTGCGAAGCGGGCGATTGATGTGGTAGGTTCGCTTGTGGGGCTGATCATTGCGTCGCCGGTTATGCTGATAGCCGCTGTTTTTGTGAAGACTTCCAGCCCGGGACCGATTATTTTTAAACAGGAAAGAGTCGGGCTGCATAATAAGCCGTTTTATATGTACAAGTTCCGCACGATGGAGATGCAGAAGCCTTCCCAGGAGAAGAAGGCTTGGACGGTGAAGGGCGACCCCCGGGTGACCAAGGTGGGTAAAATACTGAGGAAGACCAGCCTGGACGAGCTTCCGCAGCTTTTTAATATTCTTGCCGGGGAGATGAGCCTGGTGGGGCCGAGGCCGGAACGGCCGCTTTTTGTGGAAAAGTTCAAGGAAGAGGTTCCGCGCTATATGATCAAACACCAGGTGCGTCCGGGGCTGACGGGCTGGGCGCAGATTAACGGATACCGGGGAGATACCTCTATCCGAAAACGGATTGAATATGATATATTTTATATAGAAAACTGGACGATGAGCCTTGATTTTAAGATCATGTTCCTGACGATTTTTAAGGGGTTTATCAACAAAAACGCATATTAAGAGATACCATAGGATAATGGCAGAAAGATAAGGGAGATTGAAAATGGCTGAAAATTCAAAAAAGAAGAAAAAGGGAAGCGCAAAGTCTTCAAAGAGTGGTCAGAGCAAAAAAGCGTCTGCCAGGGAGAGAGAGAAAAAGAAAAGAGGAAAAATCATTCTCTTTATTGTGGAAATTTTTGTCCTTTTGATCATGGCAGCCGTGCTTTATGCCGTGCTGAAGGTGGAAAAGGTCGGTAAAGTGGAACTGAACGAGGAAAAACTTGTGATCAACGAGGAGGTCAAGGAAAGGGCGGAAACGACCAAAATGAAGGGGTACCGAAATATTGCTTTGTTCGGCGTGGATTCCACGACAGGAGCGCTGGCAAAAAATACCAGGAGCGATACGATCATGATCGCATCAATTAACCTGGACACGGGTGAATGCAAGCTTGTTTCCGTATACCGTGACACTTATTTGAACCTGAGCAACGATACTTACAACAAATGTAATGCGGCATATATGAAGGGCGGGCCGGAAATGGCGATCAATATGCTGAACATGAATCTGGATATGAATATCACGGATTTCATTACGGTAGGATTTGCAGGGCTTGCGGACACGATTGATGCTCTGGGCGGTGTTATGATCGATGTGGATGAGGCGGAAATCAACCATTTGAACAGTTATCAGTTTACGATGGCCGAAGATCTCAAGCGCCCTTATAAAGAAGTGACGAGTACGGGATACCAGCAGCTGACCGGGCTGCAGGCGACGGCATACTGTCGTATCCGCTATACGGCAGGAGACGATTTCAAGCGTACGGAGCGCCAGCGAGAAGTGCTTATGGCGATGGCGGATAAGGCGAAGACGGCATCTGCGGCAACATTAAACCAGATTGCCACCGATGTGTTCAACGAAATATATACCTCCCTGGATCTGACAGAGATTGTGGAACTTCTCGGGAGCGTTAATGACTATAAGATCGTGGATCAGGCGGGATTCCCTTATGAAGAATACCGGACGACAGGGACGATCGGTTCTAAAGGAAGCTGCGTAATACCGGTGGATCTGAAAGAAAGCGTGGAATGGCTGCATAAATTCCTTTTCGATGAGGACTATACGGCTTCTTCCGAAGTCCAGTCTTACAGCGATAAAATTAAGAGCGATACGAGTCCTTATTTGAAATAGTATATTTTTCAAAAGTATGCTTTTGAAAATAGCGTGGGAAGGAATAAGAGGAACCTGACAGGTTCCTTTTATTCGTCCCGAGGCAGCATTTGATTCCGTAAGTTGGCCCGGAGAGTGCGGAAGTGTTTGAGCTGAGTTCATGAGGTTGTGATGAGAAAGATAGATATTATTATACCGGTTTACAAACCGGATCAAAAGTTCCTGGCGTTGGTCGATAAACTGGAACACCAGACGGTGGCGGTCAATAAGATCATTATTATGAATACGGAAAGACAGTATTTTGACAGGCTGGTGAAAGGAACTTCTTTTTTTGAAAAATACCAGAATGTCTGCGTGATAAATCTGAAGAAGGAAGACTTCGACCATGGATTGACGAGGAGACAGGGAGTGGAACAATCCGATGCGCAGGTATTCGTTATGATGACGATGGACGCTATGCCTGTGGATGGAGATCTGGTAGAAAAGCTGACGGCTCCTTTGGAAAAGGGGGATGTGGCGGTTTCTTACGGCAGACAGATGGCGGGAAAGAACAGCGGGGAAATCGAACGTTATACGAGAAAATTTAATTATCCCGGAAAGGGGTGTGAAAAATCGGCAAAGGATGTGGAAAAACTGGGAATAAAAGCTTTTTTCTGCTCCAATGTATGCGCCGCATACCGACGGGATATTTATGACAGGCTGGGAGGGTTTGTCAGCCGCACGATTTTTAATGAGGATATGATTTATGCTGCCGGAGCCATAAAGGCGGGATATAAGATCGTTTATGCGGCGGATGCCAAAGTGGTGCATTGCCATAATTATACTTATCGGCAGCAGTTTCGCCGTAATTTTGACTTAGGAGTTTCCCAAGCGGATCATCCGGAAGTCTTCGCGGCGGTTTCCTCCGAGGGGGAGGGGGCGGCCCTGATCAGAAAGACGACGGTACACCTGTGGAAAAGCGGGAAAAAAAGGCTGATTCCGGGATTATACATAAGCAGCTGCTTTAAATACGCGGGGTATTTGCTTGGAAAACATTACAAAGGGCTGCCAAAATGTCTGGTGCTGAAATGTACGATGAGTGAAGAATATTGGAAGCAGAAGTAGAAAGGAAAAAAGTGACGCGGGAACTGAAAAAAGGAAATCACAAAAAACGCATATTTCTATCACAAAAAGGACACATTTCGAAAATATACTATATTTAAATTCAGGAAAGGAAAGAGGTAGTTGTTATGTATGGAAACCATTATCCGAATGATGATACTTTTGGGCAGAAGTATGATAATAAAAATATAGTGGACGGCACGGCAAGAGAAGCGGCAGCGGGCAATTTCAGCGGGCAGGGTTCCCCGGAATATTCCTCTTATTCTTCGGGCGGCCAGGACGCTTCCGCAAACCAGGGAAGCGGAGGAAACGAAAACTATGGCAGTTATAAAATCGGGCAGAATACTTATGGAAGCGGCAGCAGTACTTATGAAAACGAAAGGAACATGTATGGAAACTCCGGGAATTCATATAACAATGGTTATTTGATGAAGCGGAAGCCGCCGGAGAACGAGAAAAAAGCAAAGGGAGCGAAAGGGAGCTATTTGCGGAAGGCTTTGGCAGCGGTAAGTTTTGGGGTGTTGTTCGGAGTTTTTGCGGCTTTTGGATTTTATGCCGTAGGAACTGCGATGGGAATGAACGGGGACGGCAGCCGGAAAGAAGATGTTGTGTCGGATGCATCAGGGGAAGCAATACCGGAAGAAAAGGGAACGGAAAACGCGACGGCGGATATCGGTGAGCTTACAGTGAAAACGGCCGATGCGGAAGGCAAAGCGATCGTGATGGATGTCAGCGATGTAGCTGCGGAAGTTATGCCGGCTATCGTTTCGATCAACAATACTTATACCCAGACAATGTCCTACTTCGGACAGACGCTTCAAAGCGAATCCACGGCGGCGGGCTCCGGGATCATTGTCGGGGAAAACGATGAAGAGCTGCTTATCGTTTCCAACTATCATGTGATAGAAAATGCGGATAAATTGATTGTACAGTTTGTGGACGGGACAGAGGCGGAAGCCCAGATGAAGGGTTCGGACCCTGACATGGATCTGGCGGTGGTAGCCGTATCCATGAAGGATGTGAGCGCGGTGACGCGGGAAGCGATCACGGTAGCCGCCCTGGGAGATTCGGACAGCCTGACAGTAGGCGAACCGGCGATCGCTATTGGCAATGCCCTGGGATATGGACAGTCGGTAACGCTGGGGGTGATCAGCGCTTTGGACAGAGTGATTGATTTGTCAACGCCATTGGGATATAGGCAGGAGAGCGAGGACGGCGCGACCTTCATTCAGACAGATGCCGCGATCAATCCGGGGAATTCCGGCGGTGCGCTTTTGAATATCAAAGGGGAAGTAATAGGCATTAATTCCAATAAGATCGGAGGCGATGCCGTGGAAGGCATGGGATATGCCATTCCCATATCGGCGGCAAAACCGATTATCGAAAATCTGATGCTGAAGGAAACAAGGGCTAAAGTATCTGAGGAAAATAAAGGCTATCTCGGAATATCCCCCCGCACCGTGGCGGAAGAGATGGCGGAAATTTATGGAATGCCGAAAGGCGTATATGTGGCCCAGGTATACGAAGGGACAGGGGCCGAGGCTGCTGGCATTAAGAAAGGAAACGTAATTACGGAATTTGATGGTAACAAAATAAGCAGTGCCGAGGATCTGCTACGGGTTATGGAATATTATAAGGCGGGAGAGACCGTAGAAGTGACGCTGATGCAGGGAAGTCCGGACGGATGGGAAAGCAAGGCAGTGACGGTGACGCTTGGGGAGAAATTTGAGTGACGGCATTTGAGACAGCCGGACATTGTATTTCAATAATAGAATAAATAGAAACTAAGGCTTGATAAACAAAGTGGGCGCGGAAGAACGTTGGTATAATGATGTTTTTCCGCGCTAATTATTGATTTTGGTACGAACTGTAAGGGAGGCTGTAAAACAGCATAAGTAAAGTTATGCTCATAATTATTTAGAAAATGTTCACTTGTGTATCAATATATCATGCTTTATAATGGATATCAGGACAGAAAATCGATGGATATTAAGAAAAAAGACATGGGATGAGGAAAGGCAAGGGCTGTTAGAATGAACCATTTTGACAATAAAGACGACGAATTTGAAATCCGGGATGAAGAACTGGATATGAAGGATACGGAAATCAACGAGGACGATTACGAAGACGATGAGGAAGGCGGGGAAAAAGCGGAGCTGGAGAAAAAATCCCCGGAAGATAAGAAGAAAAATGCTGCGGACGGAAAAGAAAGCGAATATGAGGATGTCTGCTTTATCTGCCGCCGGCCGGAGAGCAAGGCGGGAAAGATGTTTAAGCTTCCCAATAATATATCGGTCTGCAACGATTGCATGCATAAGACAATGGATACGGTGAGCCAGTTCGATTATCAGGGAATGCTTGGCAATACTAACTGGAATGATGAAATAGAAAAATGGAGCAAAGGGAAAGGTTTTCCCAATATCAGTTTTGTAAATCTGGCGGATTTGCAGGGAGACGGAGGAATACCTAACAAACAGCGGTTGAAAAAGAAAAAGGCAAAAAAGAAAGAAGAGCCGGTTCTGAATATTAAAGACATTCCTGCGCCTCATAAAATAAAGGCACAGCTGGACGAATACGTGGTGGGTCAGGAGAAGGCGAAAAAGATCATTTCCGTGGCTGTCTACAATCATTATAAGCGGGTAGCAACGGGAACGATGGATGAAATTGAGATCGAAAAGTCCAATATATTGATGATTGGCCCTACGGGAAGCGGTAAGACCTATCTGGTAAGGACGTTGGCAAAGCTTCTGGATGTGCCTCTGGCCATTGCGGATGCTACTTCGCTGACGGAAGCCGGGTATATTGGCGACGATATCGAGAGCGTGTTATCCAAACTTCTTGCGGCGGCGGAAAACGATGTGGATCGGGCGGAAAGGGGCATTGTTTTTATCGATGAAATCGATAAGATTGCCAAAAAAAGGAATACCAATTCCCGGGATGTGAGCGGGGAATCCGTACAGCAGGGCATGCTGAAGCTGCTGGAAGGAGCGGAAATAGAAGTTCCGGTAGGGGCGAACAGTAAAAATGCCATGGTCCCGCTGACGACGATCAATACAAAGAATATTTTGTTTATCTGTGGGGGAGCATTTCCTGATCTGGAGGAAATTATCAAACAGCGCTTGAACAAAGGGACGTCCATCGGATACGGAGCCCAGTTGAAGGATAAATACGATAAAGAAAAGAATATTCTAAACAGGGTGGCGGTAGAGGATATCCGCAAATTCGGTATGATTCCTGAGTTTTTAGGGCGTATGCCGATTATCTGTACGCTGGAAGGTTTGACAAAAGAAATGCTGGTAAAGATTTTGAAAGAACCCAAAAATGCGATTTTAAAGCAATACCAGAAATTATTGGAGCTGGATGAGGTAAAGCTTTTGTTCGATGAGGGAGCCCTGGAAGCGATCGCAGAAAAAGCGATGGAGAAAGATACGGGAGCGAGGGCTCTGCGTGCTATTATCGAAGAGTTTATGCTGGATATTATGTATGAAATACCGAAGGACGATAATATCGGGCAGGTGACGATTACGAGAGAATATATCGAAAAAACAGGAGGCCCGGTGATCGATATCCGCGGCAACCGCATGGAATTGCCGGATCATCTTCAATAGACCGGCGCGCAGCAGCAGGAAGCTTTTGGTGCGGTAAGCTGATGTGCAGCCTGGCAGTGTCCGGTATTCTTGGAAAGAGAGCGTTGATTCGATAAATAGTGGATACTAAAAAAGGGCATCACTGAAGATATCATTCAGTGATGCCCCTTTTTCATGGCAATATTAATCATAAATAGATTCCGCGCTCCACTCGAGAAATGTGCCGGTGGTTGCATCGATTTCAAACTCATATTCGGTAGTATTGTAGATGATTTTGCCTTCGTATATCAGTCTGCCGTCATCATAGTCCTGGTTGATCCTGATGTTGGATTCGCCGGCTCCCGGAACTTTGGCCAAAGCAGAAGATTTGGCAGTTTCCAGGCTGACGGAAGCGGCGGAAGACTGTGCATTATCCGCAGAGGGCAGGTAGACGCTTTCGATATCGTGGTCATAGCCGAGGATCTCACCGGTGGAAGCGTCGATTTCGTAGTCATATTCTTTGCTGCCGGAGTAAAATTCGGTATCATATTCCCATCTGCCGTCATCGTTTTCCAGTTTTACCTGGGAATAGGCAACATTTTCTAATGCTACTCCCGCATGTTCCAAAGCGATCTGTAATGCTTTTTCTTCTCCGATAAGGGATGCTTGCGAACTATTACCTGCCGGCTGAATTTGCGGTTCCTGAACTGTAGGAGCTGCAGAAGCTGCGGAAGTTGCGGAAGCTGCGGAGGCACTATTATCTGTCAGCTGAACTTGTGGTTCCTGGGCTGCCTGAGCCGCCGGGGCGTTAGCGTCTGCGGGCTGATCTTGCGCGGCTGCGTCCGTAGATGGCTGTGAGATCTGGATCGTGCCGTCGGGAAGAATGGTGACGGGTACTTGTGTGCCATCGGGAAGCGTTCCCATTGTCTGTATGGGAGGCGTTGCCTGTACCTGTGTGCTATCCTGGGCAGAGGCCGCTTCCTGTGCTGCTTCCGGTTGGGCAGATTTGGCTTCTGCTGCGGAACCGCAGGCCGTAAATGTAAAGGCCAGACCTAATATTGCCGTAAGTATATAAGTTCTTTTCATTTTCTTATTTTTCATTGTAAACTCTCCTCCTGATCATTGAAAAACCCTTTTTGTTTGTTTCGATAAACTTATCATATAGTGCCAAGATTAAGGGAAGATGAAAAAGTAAAAGAAAATTTACTTCCCTGTCCCTGGGTGCTTTCTGCGGATATGGTTCCGCCATGGGCTTTGGCGATCCATTGTACCATAGGGAGGCCAAGGCCGGAGCTGCCGCTTGCATCGGAGGTTCTTGCGGGATCTGCCTGATAAAACCGCTTCCAGATGAGGGGAAGCTGTTCGGCTGAGATGCCGATCCCATCGTCAGCTACCGATCCGGTGATAGTATTCCCTTCGGAAGCCAGCGTGAGATGCACATGGCCGTTTTCCTTGCCATAACGGATACTGTTGGAAATAAGATTGATAAAAAAACGCATCATCATCGTCTCGTCGGCCCGCATGAGGACATGGGGGGAAATATCGGTCTGAATGGTAATGTTTTTTTGATCCGCGATGATCTGCTGTTCCTGGGCAATGATTTCGAGGAGTTCGCTCAGGTTAATCGTTTCCAAATGAAGGTTTTGGTTTCCGCTGTCCGCTCTGGACAAGGTAAGGAGCTGGGAAATCAGGGCGGTCATTTTGCGTGCCTGATTCATAATCGTATGCAGACAGCTTTTTAATTCTTCAGGAGATTCCTGACCGGAAAGCGCATATTCGCACTGGGCGAGGATGACGGATGTGGGAGTGCGCAGTTCATGGGAGACATCGGAAGTAAACTGTTTTTCGCTTTCAAAGGAAGCTTCCAGTTTATCCATCATATGGTCAAAGGTGTGAGCCAGCCGGTGCGCTTCATCCTGGCCGCCTTCCAGATGAATGCGCCTGGAGAGATTTTTGCCAAGGCTGATTTCTTCGGCCGCTTCGGTAACGGACCGGAGAGGAGCCAGAGCCTTTCGTATGAGAAAATAGCCGCTCACGGCGATACATAATACGAAAAATGGAAAGAAAATTAGTGCCAGTCGAATCATGGTTATAAGGGCTCTGTCGGTTCGAAGCTGTGAGGTGATGCCCCTTACCCAGAGTGTTCCATAGCCCTCCACAGGCATTTTGTAGTCATAGATATACCATTGGGTGTAGAAATCATAATCCTGCTGCAATTCGTCCATGACCAGAGTAGGCGTTCCCGAGTAGTAAGCCGGGAGCTGGCCATACAGATAGTTGCCGTAACGGTCGTATACCGACAGGTATATGCCGTTTTCCGTGCCGAGCCTCAGGAAATCGTCGTCGAATTCCAACATTCCGTCCTCAAAATCGATTTCCCGAAAGCTTCGGACTACCGTATTTTTCAATCTTGTATTCGCACCGGACAGGATCCGTGTATTGCTGACAGAAAACAGGATCCAGAGCATGACTATGACGAGAAGGGCCATAAGCACTGTATACCAGAGTGTAATTTTTGCTTTTATGGACAGGTGTTTCATGGGTTTATCTCCTTGAGTACATATCCGGTTCCTCTGACGGTATGAATGAGTTTGGGGGTGTAGGAATCATCAATTTTTTTGCGCAGATAGCGGATATATACATCGATCACGTTGGAACCTCCTTCATAATCATAGTTCCAGATATGTTGTTCGATTTTTTCCCTTGTGAGAACGATGCCCTGATTCCTTACCATGTATTCCAGAATAGAGAATTCTTTGGAAGAAAGGGCGATGGCAGTGCTGTCTCTGAAAACCGTGCGGGCGTTCAAATCCACTGTCAGGTTGGCTGCCCGGAGAACATTCTCCGCGTTGCCGGTATTTCGGCGCAGCAGAACGCGGATGCGGGCCAGAAGTTCGTCAAAAGAGAAGGGTTTTACGAGATAGTCGTCCGCACCAGCATCCAGTCCCTGCACTCTGTCGGAGACAGCATCTTTTGCAGTCAGGAAAAGGACGGGAGTTGCACTGCCGGAAGCCCGGAATTTTTTTAAAACGCTGATACCGTCCAGTTTTGGCATCATAATATCCAGGATTACAGCATCGTATTCCGCTCCTGCCAGATAGTCCAAAGCTTCTTCTCCGTCAAAGCAGGAGTCCACGCTGTATCCGTTTTTGGTCAATGTTTTGGTAATCACATTGTTTAATGATTTTTCGTCTTCTGCAATTAATATACGCATATCATACAAACCTCGCCTTTATAGTGATAAGGAACTAATTTCAAATTAACACTGTCAGCGGACAGTCCGTAGTGCAAAGCGGGGCTGGTTATGGCAACTTTGAGTTGCTAAAACCAGCCCCGCAGACTTCAAAATCTATTTTGCTCTGAATATTATCATCTCATCTATTTCTGTTTCTTCAATATTACACTCAACCCAATCCCGCACATACGGCTGTAAATGGTAAAAATATGTGCATCGGTTAAAGTGCTCCACCAGCGTTGGGGACAACCGCTTGTATCCATACCGTGCCATCAGTGTCCGCCGCTTTATCCGCACGTAGTCTTTGCCGTTGCCGTAAAGTATCCGCAGTCGGGTGTTTTTGAAGAAAAGGTCGAGACCGGAGCAGTCTCCCACATAAGCGTCAACGGAAAGTTCATTCCCCAAGGCCAAAGCATCCTTTTGGATAATTGGAAACTCTGCATCAATGGCAGGCTTATCACTCAGATAGGTCAGCCAATAATTTACGTCCAAAATCAACTGCCGCTTGTTCTCCCGATACATTTTTTGAAGAAATGGCCGATCCCCTTCCCAAACCCGCTCCAGGAAGTCAGCCTTGGCCCGACAGCCCAGACCCATGCCACTAATAATTGCCGCTAGGTCGAGGGCACTGTAACAAAGTTCCTCCATCATTTATCACCCTTGCCGCCGTTGCACTTCCGGCACAAAATCTGTAAATTCTCTGGGATGCTCTTTCCGCCTTTATTCATCGGGACAATGTGATCTACCTGGAAGAAAATGCGAGAGGAATCCGCTGTGCCGCAGCAGGCGCAGTGATATAAACCGTCCTTACCACGGGACTTTTCAAACGCACCGTCACGCAGTTCCTTTTCTTTCTCCGGGTTGACCTGTCCAATCTCATAAAGCGGCAAGTCCTCCAACTGCCGGGTCCCATACTTCACATTTTGTTCGTCCTCATAGATACCGGGGTGAGAAATCTTCATGCACTCAATGTCAAGCTGCCGCAGGAAATACAGCTTACGGCCAAAGAACAGCCGGAGCATATTATCGTCACCGGCATTCCAAATGGAGTTCACATATTCAGCCCGTTTGCGTTCCCCCATGTCCTCGTCCCAGATATGTTGGGCAATCTGCGACACATCCAGTTTGCTTCTGTCGATCTCATCAAAGGTGTAGAACTGGGGGGCGGCCTCATACTGGGCATAGTATTTCAGTATGTTGATGACATCCCGCGGCTCATAGGGCGGCACCATCTCACCGCAAAAGAAGGTATCCCGGCACTGCTGTTCCATCATGCCCAGCATCCTGCCTGTGGGGTATTCCTCGGTGATATGGTAGCTTCTAAACAGCGCGGGCAGGGCATCCATCAGATTTCGGTAAGCCTCGGCAGTGCTGTCATAGACCATTACCTGATAGGAGAGGTCCATGCCGTTTTCCTCCAGGTAGGTAAAGGCATACATTCCCAGCGGAATACGCTGGACGAAGGGCACCTTTTCCAAAGCTGTGGTATCTACTGCGTCATCCAGAACAGACGCGAATTCCTCGATTTTAGAAATGGCAATCGTCCGCAAATGATGCTTCATCCGCTCAGCGGGGGTATCGTCAAATTCGTTGCTGCCGTTGAACAGGCTCGCCGGGTTGACCCAGGCGATATGCTCATTCCAGTTGTCCACGAAGGAGACGATATACGCCTCAGAAGTTCCGCCAGCCGCAGTCCCCCGCAAGGCGCGGCCCACCATCTGCGTCATCAGAATGGAGGAAACAGTGGGACGGGCCAAGAACACGGCCTTTGTCTGAGGCAGGTCCACTCCCTCCGTGAGGATGTTCACATTGATGAGAACTTGCAGACGCCCCTCCCGGTATGCCTCCAGCTTTCGTTCATTCTCGGCTCGACTGATGGTGACGCCTGTGATGCTGTCTTTCACATCGGACACAATGAAATCGGTCTTGATTTTGGCCTTATTGAACAGGGCAGAAAGCTGGATGGCGTGAACGACGTTGACGGCAAACACGATGGTCTGACCGTACTGTTTCTGCTTTGCCAGGTATGTATCCACGATCAGCTTGTTGCGGGCCGCGCTCACAGCAATCTGTTCCGCGATGTCATCAGGCAGAACATCCAGATGTTGAATGCTCTCCCAGGCATCCAGGCCAAGACTGCCGCCGTATTCCTCATCGGTGTAGTACGCCTCAAAAATCGGCTTGGAGAGAATTTGCCGGTTGATCAGTTCCTTCAACCCAATTTGATAGGCGATGTCATCTGGATAGATTTTTGCCAGCAAGCCCTGCTCATCCTCCGCTGTCCGAAAAGGCGTCGCAGTCAGACCGATCAGTTTCACACATGGGACCTTGCCTCGAACATAGTCAATGACTTTGCGGTAGGTTTTAGCCGTGGAGTGGTGAGCCTCGTCTACAATCAGGTATAGCTCAGTCTCTCCCTCCAACCACTTGTCCAGCCTGTCCAGATTTCTGCCAATACTGTCCTTGCTGACGATCAACAGATTGTCATTGGACTGAATGTCGCTGGTGCGGTCGTGGGTAGACGCCCCGGAGATCACGCGAAAGCGGAACGAGGAAATATGTGGTATCACTTCCGTGTAGGCATACTTTTGAAAGGACTCCGCCGCTTGGTCGAGCAACATCTGCCGGTGGGCGATCCACAGGATCTTCTTCTTTTTGTCCAGCGCATTTTTCAAAAGCCACATGGAAGCAGTGTAGGTTTTGCCTCCACCAGTAGGGAGGACAACGAGGGTGCTGTATGCTGGTGAGTTATTCACCTTATCCAGACACGCCATTGCTTTTTTTTGATGCTCATAGGGCGTTCTGGTGTTTGTCCCTTTCTTGGGATAGACCTCACCAAAAGATTTTACTTCAATACAATCTGTACTCATGGCAGTGTATCCTCCTACTATTTCTTTAGTTTACCAAATCCATGTATGTATATCAAGTAAAGCGTGATTTTTTCTTGCCCTTTTCCGCCGCAGTGATACCTGCTACCGGCCCTCGAATGCAATCAAGGCACTCGTTGGCAAATGGTTTTCCGGCAGGGCGAGGATGTGCCGGATGGTACGCTCCGCGAACACATGGCTGTTCATCGTATCCCACTCTGCCAACTGCACAATCTCCGCTGTGCCGTTTACAAAGTCAAACTGAATTTCGCCCCACTCGCCGTCACAGTCTGCCTGATACTCATAGACTGTGGCGGCGATTTTCTTTTTTGCCCGTTTCACCGACTTCCGTTTGAGCCGGACGGCGTGGAGCGCACCGGCCTCCACCAGCAGGACGGTCAGCTTCTCCACAGCCTTGCGGTAGGCTCTCTCCGCGCCACTGGCGGTACTGCCCTCAAACATCACCGCCAGTTCCTCAAAGGTTTTGTGCTCCGACAGCGGACTGACCCGGCCACAGGTCATGCAGACGGCGTTTCGTTCCTCCAAAAGCCGCTGCTCCCGGTAGGTCAGTTTCTCAAAGGCGGCTTGAACAGCTATCGCTTGAGTGCCATTCCAGAGGATCGCCGTATAGTCCCAGGAATCATCCCTCGTTACATCCTCGCCGGTTTCCTCTCCGTCCTCGTCCTGAGCCGTGACATAAAGTGAAACCTGACTGCGGTTGAGCCGGGCCACGGCCAGATACTGCTCTGCTGTTTCCTCAGAGCAGCCCTCTTTTTGGGCGTAGTCGCTGACAATCTCGCCCTTAGATTTGCCTGTTTCGTTGTGGAGCCACGCAATACCACGCACCCGCTTGTAGTCGTCCAGAGAAGAAAAGGAACCGCTTTCCTCCATCATCCGGCATTGGATCAGAGCGTTTCCAATCGCGTGATGGGCGTATGTAAGGAACTCCGCACCCTTGTACGGGGCGTAGCTTTCCAGACATTCCAGCATGGCGAGAACACAGTTTTGTTTATAGTCCAGGAACCGCTCCGGGTCGTATTTGTCCAGCCCCTCCCGCAAGAGGAAATTGCTGACCCGTCCATTCAGGCGCGGCTCTATGTGATGCAGGAAGTAGGCAAAAAAGCGGAGATCATGCCATGTTTGCGCGGCAACGATATACTCATTGACCGTATACAGTTCCGGCGGCGGGGGCGTGAGCTGGTACACATGGGTGACTTCAAACATGGTAAGGCCGTGGGCATTTCCTTGAAACGGATATTTTGTAAATCGCTCTTTCACAGCCTCACCACCTCCGTCATTTCAAATAGTTCTGCGCCTCCGCCAGCAGCGCCTCCTGTGTCATTTCCGCTTCGTAAGAACCAGCGGCATACTCCCGGTCAGCGATGGCGCGTTCCAGCTTGTTCTTCGCCAGCCGCTTCATCACAGCGGCGGTCTTTTCGTCCAGCGTCCCCCGATGCAGTTTTTGAATAATCGTGTTGGTACGGCGCTCATAGATTTTCTTCAGCGGGTGATCGTCAGCCCGCTCCCGCTGCTCTCGTCCCCGGAGGTTGCCCACCTGACGGCAGGTGCGCCCACGCTTGTCTCCTGGAGCCAGACCGCCGCAGTATTTTGTGGGTCTTGCGTCTGTGGTCAGGAACCATGTTCCGCAGATGGGACATTTGCGGGGCGCATGGCCTACGCACAGGCCCTCGAACAAGTCAGAACGGAACATCCCCACAAAAGAGACGTAGTGCATCCGTTTCACAAGCTGGGACTTCTCTTTGCCGGGAATGGTCGCGGCGGCATATTGGACGGAGGCATTGGCAAGGGACATCCATCCAGGATTGTCCGCCGTCATATCAGGATTGGCGGAAAAGTATTGTCCGAAGCTGGCGGCATATCCGTCCGGCGTTCTGTCGCTCTCATGGAGTTTTTCCGCAAACGGCAGAAGCTCTCGCTTGAACTCTGCCAGGGAGAAACCCAGGTGCGCCATGACAGGCAGTACCCGCAGCAGAGTGAGCGCCTTTTGGTATTCCGGCGAAACTGCCCCGGCAAGATTTCCTGACTTCGCAAAGTCCATTGTGTTTTGCAGATAGTCCTCCGAAAAAACGGCATCCACATAATTGTGGACAATTTCATATTTCAGGCAGGAGAACGGCGGCACATTCCGTAAAAGCTCCACAATCTGAAAGGCGCTCTCCCTCGCCGCTTCCATCTGCGCTGTATTCGCCTGTCCAAGTTGGAGCGACCCCATATACAGGTTGAGCGGCATACAAAGCTGGGACAGCTTTGCTATGACCTCATCGGAGAGGTTCAGCGCGGCACAGGCCAGCGTTCCGGTCGGCATAGACTTCCCCTCGTAGGTCACATTGTCCTGCCAGAAATCCAGCGTCAGGAGCGTGTGTTCAATCAAATTCAAGTGCGCTGCCTCCTGTCATGTTTTTTCGTTTCTCATTATACCACAGCCGCCCCGGATTGGAAAGATGGCTTGTCATGTTTTTTGAAACAGGGCTGTCATGCCGTTAGCCTGCTTTTCTCGAATTTGCTCATAACCATAATAGAAAGCCGTTGACTGGATGCGTGGGAGCATACCAGTCAACGGCTCTTTTTCGGAAGTCGAAGGACTTCCGAAAAATGCGGGAGTGCAGAGGGTAGCGGACCCTTTGCGCCAAGTCCAGAGCGGCGAGCGTCTGGTCAGTGTCCAGAGGTGAAACCTTTGGGCCGGGTGCAGGGCGGCAGCGCCTGTTGGGTGTCCAGAGGGCAACGCCCTTTGGGTCGGGTGCAGGGTGACAACGCCTGCTCAGGTGTCCAGAGGGTGAAACCCTTGGCCCAGTAAAGTGATGCTCCGCGTCACTTTATACTGGGTTATTATCTGGCGCAAAGCACTCAGATTCGGCGGCTTCGCCGCCCCCGGCCACTCCCGGAACAGCAAAAAATGAGAAACAGGAAGGAGAGCAAAATGGCAAAAAGACTGACCCGGCACAACGGGAGAGCTGGGAAAAGCGGCGTCTACAAATCAACGCACAACGACAGAACCTTTGATACCGAACACGCCGACCACATTGATAGTGAGCGTATTCAGCAGAACATCTATTGGGATTGCTTCCGGGGCGCGACCTATCCGGCCCAGCAGGACGGTGAGGTGTCCTTCGCGGATGTGGAGCGGGCCTTTTATCTGAACCGCTACTCGGATTACCTTGACGGTCAGCATGAGCGGAACGCAAAACGCCGCCACTCCGAGCGCGACCGGAGCGTGGATGATCTGCTGGCGGACAAACGCTTCTGCCCGGAGGAAACGATTTACCAGATCGGCACGATGGAGGACTCTGTTTCCCCGGATGTGCTTCTGGAAATTGTCGGGGAATTTATGCTGGAACTTGAACATCGCTTCGGGGAACACGTTCACGTCATTGACTGGGCGCTCCATCTGGACGAGGCCACGCCCCATATTCATGAGCGCCATGTGTTCGACTATGTGAACCGGTACGGGGAGGTCGAGCCGAAACAGGAAAAGGCGCTGGAGGCCCTTGGATTCGAACTGCCTGACCCTGAGAAAAAGCCGGGACGCACCAACAACCGGAAGATGGTTTTCGATTCGGTCTGCCGGGTCATTTTGTTTGATATTTGCAAACAAAATGGTCTGGCTGTCGAGGAAGAACCGGACCCCGGCAACCGTGGGCGCAGCTACCTGATGAAGAACGACTATATCATCCAGAAGCAGAAGAAATTGATTACAGAGCAGGAGACGGCGATTGAAGAAAAATCAAAGGAGTTGGAGTCCGTATCACTCCGGCTGGAGGATACCGAGGCCCTGATTGATGAGGTAACAGAAATTGCCTATGACAAGGCCGTGGAGCTTGTGACCGATGCCGTCCGCGCTGAGACACAGTTGCAGGACGAGAAGATCGTTTCCGATTACAAAGATTGGTGTTTGGCCCCAGAGAGCCGCTATTCCCCGGCAGAGAAAGGGCTGATTGGCAAGGTGCTGGGAAAGGCGCAGGCGCTGATTCACAAAGCTGCTCAAAAGGTGCTTGCCAGAGTGCAGGCCGTTTTGCGAAAGCCGGAAGTCAGGTCTGCCGCCACCAGGCAGATTAAGGAGAAGGCCAGAGCGTCTGTCCTCGCCAAACTGGAACGGGGCAAGGCCGAGGCTTCCAAGCGGGATGCGGAGCGCAGGACGGCGCAGTCCACAACGAGGCACAGCGTGGAGCGGTGACCGGCATTGCATGGACAGGGGGATTTTTGGTAGCGGCTACCGAAATTCCCTCTGTCATGTTTTTTGAAGCAGGACTGTCATGCTGTTAGCCCGGTTTTTTCAAATTTGCTCATAACCATGGCAGGAGGGCGCGGCAGACGCCCGATTTTTACAGATTGGAGGTATGCGAGATTGAATGAAAATGAAGAATTGCAGTCCGGGTTTCCCGACTGGCTGACGGAGGACTACAAGCTCATGGAGCCGGTGTTCTGCCGGTCGTTCCTTGGGGAACATCCCATGCGCTGCATCCGGGGGCGGTTCTACACGGTGGACGGGTTGGTGGCGGACGAGAGCGTCCTGAAAAAAGAAATTTACGACCAGATCAGTCCGTGGCTGGAATCCAAAATCGCCAGGAAAGTGGACGAACTTTTGAACGCTCTGCGGATGGCGGCGTACTCGGAGCCGATAGAGTTGGATTGTGAGCGTATCCATGTTGCCAACGGTACACTGTTTGTGGATGGCCGCTTCTCACCGGGAAAAGCCTACTGCAACAACCGCCTGACCGTTGCCTACCGGCCCGATGCGCCGCCGCCGGAGAAATGGCTGCGCTTTCTGTCGGAGCTGCTGTACCCGGAGGACATTCCCACGTTGCAGGAGTACCTGGGCTACTGCCTGCTCCCCACCACCAAAGGCCAGAAGATGCTGATGCTCATTGGCAAGGGCGGCGAGGGCAAGAGCCGGATTGGATTGGTGATGCGCTCCATCTTTGGAGACAGCATGAACACCACCAGCATCCAGAAAGTGGAGAACAACCGATTCAGCCGCGCCGACCTGGAGAGCAAGCTCCTGATGGTGGACGATGATATGGATATGAGCGCCCTGCCCAAGACCAACTATATCAAATCCATCGTGACCTCGGAGTGCAAGATGGACATGGAGCGCAAGGGCGTTCAGAGCTACCAGAGCCAGCTTTATGTGCGGTTCCTCTGTTTCGGCAACGGAGCCTTGACCGCCCTCCATGACCGGTCTGACGGTTTCTTTCGCCGCCAGATCGTGCTGACTACCAAGGACAAGCCCCCAGGCCGGACGGATGACCCGTTCCTCTCTGAAAAGCTGATTGCCGAGCGCGAGGGGATATTCCTTTGGTGTCTGGACGGGCTTCACCGACTGCTGGTAAACAATTACCGTTTCACCATCAGCGACCGGGCCAGGGAGAACATCGCGGTCGTAGTCCGGGAGGCCAACAACATCGTGGATTTCCTGACCTCTGCTGGTTATATCCAGTTCAAAGCGGACTGCGAGGCCGCTACCCGTGACCTGTACGCTGCCTATAAGGTCTGGTGTGAGGACAATGCCGAGAACCCGCTTTCCCCCAAGAGCTTTTCCGGCTTCATCGCCCAGAACGCCGATGCCTACCAACTGGAGGCCACCAACAATGTGTATATCGGCAGCGGCAAACGGTGCCGGGGCTATGTGGGCATCGAGGTTCTGATAAGACCGACTGCATTATAAACAGAGAAATAAAATCATCCGTACATGCGTACAGGCGTACAAGAGGACCGCTCTGTACTCATGTACGGATGTACGGATAGTTTTGAGTTCGCCTTTATCTTTTTATTGGCGGTCATACCAACACAGAGTCGGTATGTAACGCTTTAGGCCCTCGAAAAGCCCGATTTTACGGGGCTTCCAGAGCATGATCGAGAGGGGGCTGTGTAGTTGCATTCGGAGCGCCCCAAACGGGTGTCTAACTGTCCACGGATTTTACGAAAGTGAGGAAATTATTTGAACAATTTTGAGAGCTATGTGTACGAACCGATTGACCTGTGCGCCTGCTATGAGCCGATGTTTGAAGCGCCCGCCGATTTTATCGAGGAGTGGTACAGAGAACACGGACTGAGGAACCCCTTCTCCTGCAAAGTGACACGCAAAATCGGCAACACCTGGTATGTTATCGAGACGGAGTGCGGCGGGGACGAGCCGCTCCCCAGCATGATGCGCCGCCTGATTTTTTCGGATAAGGGGGCGGTTTGATGTCGACAAAGCAGTTGGATCATGTTACAATGGAGCCATGCACTACGGTACTGTCAGCTGACCCACAGAAGAAAGGAGAAGACAACGTGGATCAGCATAAAATCACGATTTTGTACTGCCGTCTCAGTAATGAGGATGCCCTTGATTCCGAGAGTAACTCCATCACCAATCAGAGGGACATTTTGCTCCGATATGCCGCCGACCACGGCTTCACAAATACCCGCATTCTGGTAGACGATGGGTACACCGGGACGAACTTCAATCGTCCCGGTGTCCAGGAGGGCCTTTCCCTCGTGGAGCAGGGCTTGGTTGGCACTTGGATCGTTAAGGACATGAGCAGATTTGGCAGAGATTATTTGCTTGTCGGCCAGTATACGGAAATCGTTTTCCCCAGCTACGATGTGCGGTTCATCGCCGTCAATGACGGGGTGGACAGCGCCAGAGGAACGGACGATTTTACGCCAATCCGCAACGTATTTAACGATTTTTATGCCAAAGATACCAGCAAAAAGGTTCGTGCCATTCTGAAAGCCAGAGGCACCAGCGGCAAGCACCTGGGCAATCCGCCCTACGGCTACCGCTCTGACCCGCAGAACAAAGACCACTGGATTCTGGACGAATACGCTGCCCCGGTGGTCAAGCGCATCTATGACCTCTGCATTGCCGGAAAGGGGCCGAGCCAGATTGCCCGGATGTTGGAGGCGGATGGGGTTCTCACCGCCAAGGCACTGTATGCGCAGCGGAAAGGTGATTTGTTGCCGGAGCGCCCCTGCAACTGGTCAGATCAGGCCGTTGCCTGTATTCTGGAACGGATGGAGTACACTGGCTGTGTCTGCAATTTCAAGACCTACTCCAAGTCCTATAAGCTCAAAAAGCGCATTCCCAACGCCAAGGAAGATATGTTCATCCTGCCCGATACGCAGGAGGCCATTGTGTCGAAAGAACAGTGGGACAGGGTGCAGGAACTTCGTCAACACAAGCGCCGCCCTGTCAAGGGAGAGCGTCAGGGGCTGTTTTCCGGGTTGGCAGTCTGCGCCGATTGCGGGAGCAAACTCCATTTTGGCACCTCCAAGAACTATGAAGGCAGACAGGACCGCTATCTTTGCGCCAAGTACAAGAGCGGACGCGGAACCTGTTCTTCTCACTTTATCCGGGAGGATGTTCTGCGGGAGGTTGTGCTGGAGCGCATCCGGGCCGTGACGGAGTATATCCGCGCCGATGTGGAGGGGTTCCAGGAGGACTGGCTGATGTGCCGGAGGGAGGAACAGGAGAAGTCCATCCGGGAGGACAAGCGGCGGCTGGAGAAAGCGAAGAAGCGGCTGGCGGACATCGACAAGCTCATCACCCGTATCTATGAGGACATGGTACTCGGCAGTCTGAGCCAGGAGCGTTACCAGAAGATGCTGGAGGGGTACGAGGCGGAGCAGGCGGAGCTTAACAACGAGGTCATCGGTCTTGAGGACTGGGTTGCGACCCGTGAGGAAATGGAGGACAATGTTGACCAGTTCCTCGCCCTGATGGAAAAGTACGTGGACATCCCGGAGCTGACGCCGACCATTGTGAATGAGTTTATCAAGCAGATCATCGTCTACGCCCCGGAAAAGGTCAACGGCAAACGGACGCAGAAGGTCAAAATCATTTTCAACTTCTTAGAGGAAGTGGAAGTACCGGAAATCAGCGAACCTGTTATAACGCAAACCACCTATGGACGCAGAAAGACGGCGTGACACTCGGTCACGCCGCCCTCTGCGGCAAATAGTTCCTTGTCACAATTAACTCTCCCTTTTATAAGTATACACGGATTAGATGAAAAAAACATTAAAATTGCTGTAAAGACCAGGGAAATCAATTTTCATGCAAAGACAAACTGCTTCGTTTTTCTTAACGTTATGGAAGAAGGGGTCATACAATAGAAGAAAAGTGTAAAGAGTGGAAATATGGCGTGCAGAGAGCAGATATTGTCCGAAGATTTTGGAGAAGCATTGATTGACTTTATGCTGGTTGGGGATGAACTGGACGGCATGGATTACTGCGTGGAAATGATCGATGAGGAGTTTGCGGTACTGTATTTCAGGCGTTCCGTCCAGATGCCGGTCAGCGTGAGCAAATATACTTATAATTCGATTCCGAAGTTATATGGTCTGATGCAGGAGGCCGTGGGCCCGGCGGGCGAATACGATCCGGTGAATCTGATAAGATCGGGAATTGCTGAAGTGCAAAGGCCGCCCCTTTCTTTGACTGGAAAAGGCGTGGTTATAGGATTTATATGCACTGGAATTCGTTATAATTTAGATGTTTTTAAGAGGGAAGACGGCACATCGAGAATATTATCTATCTGGGATCAGACGATACAGGAAGGGACTCCGCCGGATGGATTTTCTTTTGGAACGGAGTATACCAATGAACAGATCAACGAGGCGATCAGAAGCGCTGATCCGTTGTCGGTGGTTCCGTCTACGGATACGGACGGCCATGGAACGGCCATGGCCAGCGTGGCGGCGGGGAGCAATACGGGGTTTGGTGTGAATTTTTTAGGCGCTGCGCCGGATGCGGATATCGTGGTGGTGAAATGCAAGGAAGCGAAGCAATATTTGAGGGATTACTATTTGATACCGGACGGCGTGCCGGCTTATTGCGATGCGAATATCGGAATGGCATTGAAATACCTGGATCGCTTTACGGAAGTGAGCGAAAGGCCGGTGGTCATATGTATCGGTATGGGGACAAACTGGGGAGACCATGCCGGCAATTCCGTGCTGGCAAGATATTTGGACAGGATCGCCAGAAAGAGGAACCGTGTAGTCGTGGCGGGCGGCGGAAACGAGGGCAATGCGGGACACCATTTCCAAAGGCTTTTTCCAATGGAAGGCGCTGCGGTGATGCAGACGGCGGAAATTCGCGTGGGGGATGAAGAGCCGGGTTTTGTCATGGAACTATGGGGGACCGTTCCGAATACGATGAGCGTGTCGATTCGTTCTCCGGGAGGGGAAGTCATACCATACATTGACTTCAGGAGCAGGGAAACGAGGAATTTCAGTTTTATTTATGAAAAAACGAGGATTGCCGTAGATCATATTTTAGTAGAACAGGGCGGCGGCGATGAACTGGTGGTATTTAGGGTCGTACAGCCGACTGCAGGGGTATGGACTTTTCAAATAGAAATGCGGGGAAGTATTGGCTATGGCTATATCAATATGTGGCTGCCGATTACCCAGTTTTTAAAAACCGACGTCTATTTCCTGAGTTCTACGCCGTATGTGACATTGACGGAGCCATCTCTGGCAGATAATGTGATCACGGTATCCGCCTATGATGCGGGCAATAATAGTTTTTATATCGATTCCGGCAGGGGATTTGCCAGAGGCGGGGGGCTGAAACCGGATATTGCCGCACCGGGGGTCAATGTTTCGACGGCGCTGGGAGCGCGTACCGGTTCCTGTATGGCCGCCGCTATTACGGCGGGAGGAGCGGCACAGTTTATGCAGTGGGCGGTGATCGAAGAAAATGATGTGCTGGCTCAGAGCATGGAAGTGAAGGCATACTTTGTGCGGGGAGCGGCGCGCAGCGAGGATATTGTATATCCGAACCGCTCCTGGGGGTTCGGGAGGCTGGATCTTGCGGGTACTTTCAGGGTGCTGGCGGAGGGATGAAAAAAAATATCGGTGAGAAAGCGGCTCCATGGCTGGCAGCAGACATTTTTGCTTATAGATTATTGAATACGATCGTCTCCTTCTCCAGCCCTTCCACGACTTCCTGGTTGACGCCCATGCGTTGTGCGATATCCTCCATATCGCCCGCAAGGTTTCTGGTATTGTCAGCGACGCCGGTAATGCCGATAGCGCTTTCATCGATAGCTTTTGTGATGGCGCAGATGGAGTCCGCGATTCCGGACATGGAATTTTCCAAGCGTTTGGTTTGCTCGTGGAATTCATCCATAGTCTGGCGTATGTAAGCGGCGTCTTCCTTGTACTGGCTGCCGGACTGTACGAATGACTGGAATTCCGTGAGGACGGACCGGTTCATATAGTCGATCAGGTATTGGGCATTTTCAGAGAGATTGGATACGGCGGCAATGACCACATCGTTAATCTCCTGGATGCGGTTGGCGGTCTCCTGGCTGGAATGCGCAAGATCGCGAACTTCGCTGGCGACTACGGCGAAGCCCCTGCCCGCTTCCCCGGCGTTAGCGGCTTCTACGGAAGCGTTAAGAGCGATCAGCCGGGTTTGCTGGGAGATGGCGAGAATCTCTCCGGTGAGCGTTTTGATCTGGTTGACGCTTTTGCTTTTTTCGATAGCGTTGTTAAGGGAGCGGAGGATTTCCGCAGCCTTGGCGCTGGTGACTTCCGCGTTGGTTTGGGCGGACTGCTGCATGGCGTCTGCGCGGGCGTTCATGTGGACGGTGTACTCCGTGATAGCGCCGCATTCTTCTGTAATATTCTTGACATCCAGACGGACGCTTCCCGTATTATCGTTGATCAGGGCCGCATTGCCCGCCACTTCCTGAATGGATGCCGACAGCTGTTCGGCGAGGGAGGAGAGGCCGGCAGCGCTTCCTTTGGATGCTTGCGTTCTTTTTAATACTTCCTTTGTCATATGGTGGATGCGCCCGGAACTTTCCTGGATGGTGTTCAGGATATTCTTGATGGGAGTCACAACATAATTCGTAATCAGCTTCAAATCCGTAAATACCAGCAAAGTACAGATGATAACCGCCGTAATGCCGGCAGCCAGGGATATGAGATATACGGTGGAGAGCCGGTTTCTGGCTTCGGAAGTCTGGTCGCTGATAGAAGAGGTCAGGGAATCGATATCGTTTTCCATGGCGTCGGCATATAAGGCCACGTCGCCGTTAGCGAGGGCATAGGCGTCCTGCGTCTTGTGGCTGGCGCTGGCGCAGACCAGGTGGACAAGCGCGTGCTTGAAAGAGGCATAGTCTGCCAGGAGGGCATCGTATTTTGCCTGATCTTCGGAAACCACATGGGTTTGGTATTCCGCCAGCATATCGTCCAGAAGGGCTTCCTTTTCCTTGATCTGCTGGACGAGGGAGATCATAGTTTCGTAATCTGTGGCGACGATGTGGCTTAAGGCCATTTTATGTATGTCCATGGAGGACTGGCAGATTTCCGCCAGCCGGCTTTTGCCGTCCATATAATTATCGGCGATATTGGAGGCATTTGCGTTCACGTTATGTATACTGATGATGGAAAGAATGTTTGACAAAAGGGCTACAATGCCGAGAAGGGCAATCGGTATAATCAGACGATGTTTTAAACTGATATTTTTCATCATAACGAGTACTCCTTTGATGTCTGGTATTGATATTGGGGGGCATTATGGCGCGATAATCCCATCTACCATAATGTCAAGCTGTTCCTGGAGATTTTTTCCTTTCATATTTCCGGCCAGGATATCGGCGGTAAACGTGGTGACAGGTTCCCAGAAATTGCCGCCGATGCGTTGGAGGCAGGAAAATTCAGACTGTTCCAACAATGCGGCGATGGCGGGGGAACTTTGTACTTCTGCAGAAGCGGCGGCTTGGATATTGGAAGGTCCTTGGCCGCGGAGCTGGAAACGGAGTGCCTGGTTTTCTTCGCTTGCGATCCACTCCGCAAGTTTTGCGGCCCACTGCGGATGGCTGGAATAGGCGTTTACTCCGATCAATTTATAGCCGGAAAAAGAAGCCATCTGGACTTGCTGTCCGGCACATGTGTAAGAGGGAAGTTTTGCCGCTCCGAAACCGCTGCCCCATGCTTCTTCCACGGCGACAGCATTCCATACGCCGTTGACTCCTGCGATGATCGTGCCGTTTTTCACGCCTTCCAAAAAACCGGCGTCGTCCGTGCTGATAAAGCCGGGATGTTCCGCCATAGCCAGCATGGCCCGCGCCACGTCAGTTCCCTTAATATCCCCTTCGGTACTATTCCAGGTACAGTAGTTGGTGATCCCGTCGTCGTTCAGGCCGACAGTGAGCCCGGTATTGCCGAAGAGGGAGTATACATACCATCCGGAGGACCATTCCATCGAAACTTTTTTCTCTTGTTCCGCTGCGATATCAAGCATCCGGTCCAGGGATGTAATATCTTTTTCGGAAAAATATTGTTTATTATAATAAAGAAAATACCCGTTGTCTGCGGTGAGAGGCAGGGCGTACAGGGTATCGTCCACGGATGCTGCAAGGACAGCTTCCGGCAGATTCGATGCGCGGATCGTTTCCGCGTTATCTATCGGCTCCAGAGCGCCGGCGGCCACAAGCGTATACAGCTGATCATCGGCGAAGGCGAATACATCCGCGCCGTTTTCCAGATCCGCCATCAGGGCGTCGGTGCAATGGCTTTCGCTCTGCGGCATGTAAGTTATGGCAAAGTTCGCCTGGTTTTGGTATTCTTCCTGGAATCCGTCGATAATCTGGCGGAGCAGTTCTTCATCTTCCTCCGCGCCCCAGACAGTCAGATTGACCGTATCAGAATCAGGGTTACGCTCCGCTTCCTGCTCGTTGTCTGTGGTTGAAAATACAGGATCAGAGTCTTTGCTTTGGCATCCGGACAATAATACGGCCAATAAAAGGGCCGGAAACAATATGCTGATTTTTCTTTTCATGACGTTCTCCATTGATCGTAATATTTCTGGAATTATCATAGCATTTTAGGAAAAAATTTGCAATATGGATGAGAGGGGGGAAGGCAGAACGAAGGTAGAAATTCATATGGCTGTTTGAGGGGGAGGAGCCGGGAGGGCGGAATCGGCAGCAGGAGGAGAAGGGCGGCAGGAGGAAGGAGACGGTCAGGGGCGAACGGTTCGGGATAGTTTCGCGTGCCGGCTTCGGGAAATGAATTTTCTAAATATTCCGGCGAAGTGGTGGCGGCCGGACGCAACCGCCCGCGATTCGCCATCCGGGCTCATTGCGGGCTTTTGGTGACATCCGTGTCACCAAATTGCTGTTTTTTGGACGGAATATTAAGAAAATTTCATTTTCCTCCGCAAAGCAGCGCGAAACTATCCCGAACCGTTCGCCCCTGACCGTCTCCTTCCTCCTGCCACCCTTCTCCTCCTGCTGCCGATTCCGCCCTCCCGGTTCCTCCCCCTCCTTCTTCCCCGCCATGATTTCAGAGAAGTTGTAGTCTGCAAATAGAAAGTCAAGCGGAAATTAGAGAACTCTTGAAAATTTTATACAGGTTGAAAAATAAGTATGAAAATATCAAAATGCCAGTGTGTGATTTTGAAAAATTCAAAATCAGGGATTGACAGAACAGAAGAAGTGGGTTTTCACCGTATATCTTGCTGCGGCTTGCTCGTTTCTTTTTTTACTGCCAGAATATCATACAGATATTTCCTGCCATTTTCAGCATGGTTAATCAAAAGACGGGCATGAAAGATATTGTATCTGACAAGCACATTTTCGTCATAGACCGGGAGGGCAAAACGGACATCATGGCGACTGGTTTATAGTATCTCCCGGTGTGTTCCATACAGGCTTTCGTTTCCCTGTCAAGCCCCCGTATCAGATCGATCAGGTCATTGATAGCGGACTGTGTGTGAGTGATGTCGCGGGGAGGCATGATGACAACATCACCGGCTCTGCGGATGGTGACAGTGCTCTTGCCCTTGGAAACATCAATACCAACAGCGTTCATAGCAGATACTCCTTTAAGATGTATTAGCAATGGTCAATACCAGATTTACTCGTTGCCCGTTCAATCCACCGGGTATCACACGAATGCCTTAAGGTTCAACCTGCGTAAAACGTGCTGCGAATGAGGGCTGGTTGGCTGACTTTTCTACGGACTTAAAGTTCCAGGAGGATTTTTATGTCTGCAACGAAGGGGAGATATGACAAGTTTTTTTAAGTCATATCGTATTAGATCCCCTAACAGGAAAATATATTACGGCGAAAGCGGTTGAATGGCTGGCCGGTGATGGATTATAATAAGAAAAAAGCTGTATACATAAATCAAAGAAAATAACAAAGATAAAGGGGACAGGGGATTATGGCAGAACGTTCTCAGGGGTTGGAAAGCACCGCGCTATGGCGGGCATATCGGGAAAAAATGTCTTCGGATGAAGAAAGAATGGCATGGGTGAAAAAAGTGTATGAGGAGGCCGTGGCGTATTTAGGCGATGTGCGGCAGGACTTTAAAAACTATACGCTGCATGACGGAATCCATGTAAGAAATGTTCTGGATGCTATGGGCGGTCTGCTCGGGGACTGGACCGGAAAGCTGTCGGCAGGGGAAATAGAACTGCTCATTCTGGCCGCTTGTCTGCATGACCTTGGGATGGTGTATACGGATGAGGAGCGGGAGTCTGCTTTTTCCAGGGAAAGAGCCTGTCAGGAATTTCTGCGGGAATATGCCCCGGAACTATTAGGATGCGCGTCGGAAGAATGGCCGGAGGATAAGAGGCAGTGGTATCTCCGCACGCTGCACCCCTTTCGCATATCTGAGGTTTTGCAAAATGAAGGATGGATGGAATTAATGGACAGCTGGCCGGTACGGGCGGTTCCGAAAAGGTGCGTGCTGGCAGTCTGTCAGGCTCATGGAGAGGGGCCGAAGGAGCTTCGTATAAACAGGGAGCTGGAATATCTGGCGGCCAGCGATGCTGATCCGTTATTCTGCGCGTTGCTGCTGCGTCTGGCCGATTTGCTGGATTTCGACGATACCCGTGCGCCGAGAGTGCTTTACAGTTATGCCGCATATAATGAAAAGAGCCGTGAGGAATGGAAAAAACATCAGTCTTCGGCAGGTTTTTCTTATCAGTCGGTTCCTGCCGGAGAAGAGTTGCCTTATAAGGCCCGCTGCAAAAACCCGGAGATAGAACATGCGGTCAGGCATTTTCTGGATTGGGTGGATGAGGAACTCTATCAGTGTGCCGGGCTGCAGAGGTATTGCAGGGCGGGATGGCGGCAGGAATTTCCATTTCCGCGGGCAGTATGCCGCGGGGAGATTGAGTCGGACGGGTATCTGGGCGGCGATTTTAGCCTTACGATGGATCAGGAACAGATATTGCATCTCCTGATGGGAGAAAACCTGTATGATGACCGGGATGTTTTCGTGAGGGAACTGCTGCAGAATGCGATTGATGCCACGCTGCTGCGGGGGGAGATGGATGCTTCCTTTGTGCCGGAGGAGTCGCATATCGATTGCTGGGAGTGGAGCGATAAGGAGGGAAAGCTTTGGTTTCGTATCGATGATTATGGAACCGGGATGACTCTTGGAATGTTGCAGCGTTATTTTTTAAAGGTGGGCAATTCCTACTACACTTCGCAGGAGTTAAAAAGGGATTTGCGGGATCACGGGCGGATGGAGGAGTTTTACGGAATCAGCTGCTTTGGGATCGGTTTTTTATCCTGTTTTTTGTGCGGGGATTTTGTGGAAGTTTCCACGTTGTATTTCGACCCGGAAAAAAACCGCCGCGAGGAAATGCCGGCAGGGCATGCGCGGGGGACGGACTATGGCATACGGCTGCAGGTGACGGGGTTAAAAGGATATTATACGATCAGGAGCCAGGCAGAAAATCATGGGACAGGAGGAAACCTTCCAAGGCCGGATTTTTTTGGAGAAGAAGGACAAGACTGTTCGGAGTGGCGCGGATACAGGGGAAAACCGGGTACATCTATCGCGATCCGGCTGGATCCGGGAAAACTAGGGACTTTGAACCTGCGCGAAACGGTGCGTAAATATCTTTGCGGAGCCAGGATGCCCGTATATTATAATAAGGAAAGGGTGGGCAGGACTTACGGGGAAGCGATGAAAATCGCCCATGACCTTGCGGGAGAGAGGGCTTATGAGCTGGATCAGGGAATGAAGAAGAAATTTGATGATTGTTTTCCTGCTGTCAGGGGGAATTATCCCAAGCTGGTGCAGACGGTAATACCGCTGGATACGGAAGACCCACAAATCCTGCCTGGTTTTTCGGGCGTGCTGGCGAAGCATGAGGTGTGTTTTGAAAGGAAATTATATTGGGAAGAGGGAGGGAAGAATTATACAGTGAGGGGTGAGGTTTACTGTCCGGAGGAAAAATCGAAGTACATATTCCAATGCTGGCTAAGGAAAGAGGAAATTAGCAAGGCAGAGAATATGGATAGCTATGTAAGAGTTGGACGAGACAAGATAAAAACAAGAAGCTTTTTGTTTGAATTAGGTGAGTTGGAATATGAGAATTTGGGGGGGATTTGGGATACTATTTTTGGTAATCCTTATATTGTCGGGGGTGTTATCTATCAGGGTATTGTAATGGACAGAACACTATATGATCATATTGATATCGGGAATTGTAAATTGTTTTTACTTGAAGGAAAGTGGAAACCGACAGTGAAGGCCAGCCGTTCTAAGATAGTAAAGCTGCCGTTGGATGTTCTTGTGGCAATTAAGGGAATTTTGGATAAATATATGATGCCGGATAACGCAGAATTCTTATTTGAATTGGCAGATTGGAACCCTATAACTTTATCCGAGTGGCGGGAGGTGCAAAATTCCGCGGTAGGGCAATGGATGATGCAGAACCAGAAAGACTGCGCAAAAGAAATTATAAGAGAATACCAGGAATATGCAGGAAGGAAAGAAGACAAATATAAGATGGCATTATTGGTGTATATGAGTGGTATGCATCAAATGATGTACAAATATGCAATGGTATATTTACAAGATCATTATGATATGACAATAAATTATGAAAAGGGACAGATCATTATGTTTCATAAAAAGAAAGAGGAAGAAGACAAGGGAAAGTATGATATTTTTCCTCCTATGATGTTTTGCAGGGCAGCCAGTGACCAAAGCAGGAAATATATGTGCCATGCTTTCCGGTTCTTCCGAAGGGGAATTACAGAGGATCATCCCATGACAGCCTGGCTGCTGGAAAATTCGGCCTTGCTGAATCGGTATTTCCAGCGGCAGTTCCGGCAAATGGTGGAATGTCTTTGTTTGAAAGATGCGGATGATATTATCCAGGAGTACCATATGATTCGCGAACAGTTATGCGCCCTGTCAAACTGTCATGGCCTGGATGTGAAATCTATGCCGGTGATCGGTTGGGAGGATTTCTGGGAGGAAGAAAGGGAAGAACGGGATGTGTAAAGAAAAACAGGGAGGTGGAAGCATGATTTACCTATGTATGGCAGCGGCTGTTTTCGTTGGCGATCTCTTCATAAAAAACCACATGGAACGTTCCCTGGCGGACGGAAAAGAAAGAAAACGGTGCAAAGGTCTGCTCCGCTTCCGCCTTCACCATAACGAGGGGGCAGTTTTAAACGCGGGGCAGAAAAGAAGGCCCATGGTGGCGGCGCTGTCGGTATTTTTGACGGTCATAGTGGCAGCGGCCTTTATCCTGTCTTTGGGACAGGGGAACAGGATGTTGAAAACGGGTCTTTCCCTGTTGCTGGGAGGGGGATTCAGCAATACGTATGACAGGCTCAGAAGAAAATATGTGGTAGATTATTTCAGCTTTGGATTCGGTGGGAAACGGTTCTCGCGGATCGTGTTTAACCTGTCGGATTTCGGGATTATCATAGGGGCGATGATGGCGGCGCTGGCAGGAACCAGGCCATAAATATTATTGCTTTTTCTTCCGAAGATCGGTGAGCGCAAAGCTCATGTCGAGAAGGGGAAAAATACGATCCTTCTCTACGGTTCCGTCCAGAAGGATCGAGATCCAATGCCCTTTGTGCATATGGTAGGCGGGAAGAAAACCGTTTTGTGTGCGTAGCGCGCCGTTCATATCGGGATCGCATTTGACGTTCAGGATATCAACGACATCAACATCAACTGCTGCATCGACAGTATGATTGGCGCTGCTGCTGGTGTCGTTATTTTCCGTAAGGCCGAGTCTGCTTTTCGGCACGTCCATGATAATGCCGTACCATTTGTTATTGCCGGAATGGCGAAGGACGGCGCAGTTCGGCGAATCTTTCCACAGATATTCCGGCTCTGTGCCATATTCGGCAAAAGCATAGTCTAATATTTCCTGGCGCATGGATGCATGGTTGTTCATTGTCTTCTCCATTTTTAATTTTCAATCTTTTCTCATTTTTATATAGTTTTTATATAGCAGAGTCCGACGTCCATATGGCAAAGGAGCTTATGAACGGATAAGTGTTCCTACGCTGCCTTTCAGGGCTTCTTTGACGCAGTCCAGGGAAGTGATCAATACGCTGCCTTGCGGGCAGACATTCAAATAAGCGATGGCGGCATCTATTTTAGGGAGCATGTTGCCTTCGCCGAATTGCTTTTCTTCCCGGTAAGCCATGGCTTCGGAGACCGTCAGAGAACGAAGTTCTTCCTGCCGGTCGGAACCAAAATTTTTGTATACGCAAGGAACGCTGGTGAGGATGATCAGCTGATCCGCTTTCAAGTCTCCGGCCAGCTTTCCGGCAATAGAATCTTTTTCGATGACGGCGGAAGCGCCTTGTAATGCATGTTTTTGTTCGATCACGGGAATACCGCCGCCGCCGCATGCGATGACGACCTGTCCGGCGTCGGCGAGGAGGCGGATCGCTTCGATTTCCACGATATCTATGGGCTTAGGAGCGGCGATCGCGCGACGGAAGCCTTTGCCCGGCTCTTCTATGACGTAATTGCCTTTTTTGATTTCTGTTTCCGCATCATCCCTGGACATATAGCGCCCGATAATCTTGGTAGGTTCGTAAAACGCTTCGTCGTAGGGGTCTACCGTTACTTGTGTCAGGACTGTGCTGACCGTCCGGGAAATCCCGCGGCTTAAAAGTTCCGCCCGCAGGGAATTCTGAATATCATAGCCCACATATCCCTGGCTCATGGCAGAACAGACGCACATGGGGGCCGGGGTATAGTCGATATAGACGCGGCGCAGTTCGGTCATGGCCTTATGGATCATACTTACCTGAGGCCCGTTGCTATGGGTGATGGTAAGCTGGTAACCGGCCTCCACCAGATCGGCGAGGGCTCTGGCAGTGATTTGTACGGCATCCCTCTGCTCCAATGTAGTATAGCCTAAGGCTTGGTGGCCGAGGGAGACGACGACTCTTTTTTTCATAATTTGTGTATATATATTTTGATACATAGCATCACCTGTTGTATTTTCAATTTTAGTAAGGGAGGAAACATTCCCCGATTCCTTTGACATCCATTCTAGCATACAGGCGTGGATTTTTCTACCGGTTTTGCAATTATCCAGCGGAAATCAATTTTTATCATCGCCATGGCGGCAGAAGGCCTAAGGGGAGTGCGGCGGCTGGGAAAGGGCTGCGGGGGAGCCGATTTTCCGCTGGAGCTTCCGATCAGATTTCACTAATGAAATGGATATATGCCATCCAGCCGAACGAGCCGGGAGCAACGGACATCCTGTCCTACGCTCCCTGAAACCGCCCTCCCTGGCGATTTCACTCTGGTTATTGGCCATTTCATAAGTGAAATAACTGATCGTACGCAACAGCAGAAAACCGGCTCCCCCGCAGCCCTTTCCCAGCCGCCGCACTCCCCTTAGGCCTTCTGCCGCCATGGCGATGATAAAAATTGATTTCCGTGACCGCATAAGATAAGTATTGACATATCCCCCCCATAGTGCTAATATTTAATCCATAAAATTCCTAGAGAAATACTATGAATTAAAAGAGGAGAATGAAAATGGCAAATATTAAGAAAAATGCAACGGAACTGATCGGCGGGACGCCTCTGATGGAGGTCGGTAATTTTTCCGAATCGGAAGGGGTGAATCAGGCGCGGATTTTGGCGAAACTGGAATATTTGAATCCGGCGGGGAGCGTGAAAGACAGAGTAGCGCTTGCCATGATCGAAGATGCGGAACAAAAGGGCATCCTGAAAAAAGGAGCTACTATTATCGAACCCACTTCCGGGAATACGGGGATCGGGCTCGCTTCCGTGGCGGCCGCCAGAGGATACCGGACGATACTGACTCTGCCGGATACGATGAGCGTGGAGAGGAGAAACCTTCTGAAAGCTTATGGGGCGGAACTTGTACTAACCGAAGGAGCGAAGGGAATGACAGGGGCCATTGAGAAAGCGGAGGAATTAAAAGAAAATATCCCTGGCGCGGTGATTCTGGGGCAGTTTGATAATCCGGCCAATCCGAAGGCCCATGAGGCATACACCGGGCCGGAAATATGGGAGGACACGGACGGAAAAATAGATATTTTTGTGGCAGGGGTAGGAACCGGAGGAACGATTACCGGAGTTGGAGAGTTCCTGAAATTAAAAAATCCAAGGATAAAGATAGTGGCGGTAGAACCGGATGCATCTCCGGTGCTTTCCGGGGGAAAGGCCGGAGGGCATAAGATCCAGGGGATCGGCGCGGGATTTGTTCCTTCCGTATTAAATACCGCCGTTTATGACGAAGTGATCCGCATAAAAAATGAGGATGCTTTTGCGGTGGGAAGAAAGCTGGCGGTGAGGGAAGGAATTCTTGGCGGTATTTCCTCAGGAGCGGCGCTGGCGGCGGCAGTACAGTTGGCGAAAAGAGAAGAAAATGCAGGGAAGACAATCGTAGCCCTGTTGCCGGATTCCGGCGACCGGTATCTTTCTACGGAAATGTTCCATTCCCGCGAGCAGTAAAATGAGTGCCGGTCTTGCAGAAAAATATCTGATTCCGTACAGATGATAGCAATATAACGTAACCGGCAAAGCCCGGAACGGGAAACATTGCCTTGCAGAAATTGTCAGTCTGTGGTATGATACGTAGCGCGAAGAGAATTTCTAAAGGGCGGAAGAATGGGGATGCGGTTATGGAAAGGATCATACAGATTAAGGATGTCAGCAAGACATTTGTTGGTAAAGAAAATACGGTAGAAGCGTTAAGAGGGATCGATCTGGATATCCATAAGGGAGAAATTTATGGAATCATCGGTATGAGCGGGGCAGGAAAAAGTACGCTTGTGCGTTGTCTGAATTTTCTGGAAAAGCCTACCAGGGGGACTGTGCTGGTGGAAGGGAAAGATCTGGCGGCGCTGAAAGAAAAGGAACTGCGCCAGATGCGTACACAGATCGCGATGATCTTCCAGCATTTTAATCTGTTGATGCAGCGCACGGTATTGGATAATATTTGTTTTCCGCTGGAGATTGTAGGACAGAAGAAAAAAGAGGCCAGAGGAAGAGCGGAAGAACTGCTGAAAATCGTGGGGCTGTCGGAAAAGGCAAAGGCTTATCCGGCGCAGCTTTCCGGCGGGCAGAAGCAGAGGGTAGCGATCGCAAGAGCGCTTGCGACCAATCCGAAAATATTGCTTTGCGACGAAGCGACCAGCGCATTAGATCCTACGACGACAAAGTCCATTCTGGCACTTTTAAAAGAAATCAACGAAAGATATGGGATCACGATTGTTATTATTACCCATGAAATGGCGGTAGTACAGGAAATATGCACCCACGTGGCGATTATCGACGGCGGGGCTCTGGCTGAGACCGGCACGGTGGAGGAAGTATTTGCAAGGCCGAAAACGGCGGCGGCCAAGAGGCTTGTGTTCCAGAATGGCGGCAATTATCAGGAAATGAAAGGAAAGCGTTGCATCCGCATCGTGTTTAAGGAAAATTCTTCTTTTGAACCCGTGATTGCCAATATGGTGCTGGAATGTAAAACGCCGGCTAATATCCTGCTTGCGGATACGAAAGATATCGGAGGAGTGGCACATGGACAGATGATTTTGCAGCTCCCGGAAGACGAGGTCGTAGCGGGGAAAATGATAAGTTATTTGAAAGAGAGAAAGTTGGAAGTGGAGGAGCTGGATAATTATGTGGGATAGCGCAACGATTATGATGCTGGCGAAGGAAACCGGGACAACTTTATATATGACGCTGACGTCAACTCTTTTTGCATATGTGATCGGGCTTCCGCTGGGAATCCTTCTGGTGATTACGGCAAGGGACGGGCTGAGGCCGAATGCGGTAGTCTATAAAATACTGGATGTGGTTGTCAATGTGACGAGATCGATACCGTTTCTGATATTACTGATGCTGTTGATTCCGTTTACCCGGTTTGTGGTAGGAAAGAGTTATGGGGCTACGGCGACAATCGTACCTCTTACCATAGCGGCAGCGCCGTTTATCGCGCGGCTGGTGGAGTCCTCTCTTTTGGAGGTGGACAGGGGCGTGGTTGAGGCAGCGCAGAGCATGGGAGCGGGAACGGGAACCATCGTCTGGAAAGTACTTCTGGCGGAAGCCAGGACTTCCCTGATCGTAGGGGCGACGATCGCTCTCGGAACGATATTGGGATATTCCGCCATGGCCGGAGCAGTGGGCGGCGGAGGACTGGGTGATGTGGCGATCCGTTACGGATATTACCGTTACCAGGCAGATATTATGATCGTTACCGTGGTTCTGCTTGTGATACTCGTACAGATCCTGCAGCTGGTCGGAACCAGGCTTTCGAAAAAGCTGGATAAGCGGATTACGAATTGATAGGAATCGAAAAGGGCATGTTCCTTTTGATTATATAAATAAGAGGAGGAAAAAATTATGAAAAAAAGGATTGTTTCGGTAGCAGTTGCAGCGGTTCTTGCAGCAGGAGTATTGGCTGGCTGCGGTTCCAAGGGCGGAGACGGGGGGACGATTACGGTTGCCGCTACGGAAGTGCCGCATTCGGAAATATTGGAGGCTGCAAAACCGATTCTGGCTGAGAAAGGCTGGGATTTGCAGGTAACGGTATTTAACGATTACGTACAGCCGAACGAAGTGGTGGAAGCGGGCGATTTTGACTGCAATTATTTTCAGCATACCCCTTATCTCGACAGCTTCAATGCGGAAAAGGGCACGCATCTCGTGAACGTGGGCGAGATACATTATGAACCGCTTGGCATCTACGGCGGTACAGAATCGGATCTTGCGAATATTTCGGACGGAGCGACGATCGCTGTTCCCAACGACACGACCAACGAAGCGAGGGCGCTTCTTCTGTTGCAGGACAATGGCGTCATTACCTTGAAAGAAGGCGCAGGAATGGAAGCAACGAAAAACGATATCGCTGAAAATCCCCACAATGTGGAGATCATAGAATTGGAAGCGGCACAGGTGGCGAGGGTAATTGATGAAACTTCCTTTGTCGTGCTGAACGGTAATTATGCATTACAGGCCGGCCTGAACGCGCAGACGGACGCCCTGGCGTATGAGACTTCGGATTCCGAAGCGGCTAAGACCTATGTAAATGTAATTGTAGTGAAGGAAGGCAATGAAGAAAACGAAGGGGTAAAAGCCTTGGTAGAGGTATTAAAATCGGATGAGATCAGCAAGTTCATCAATGATAAGTATCAGGGTTCCGTAGTGCCGTTTAAATAAACGGGAGTTTTTGGAAAGCAACAGAGAATTTGAGGGTGTGTAAAAGGCAGTGCCGCTTGGCATGTTTTTGTAGCACCCTCATTTGAGTAAGGAGCTGTGAATGAAATATATTTTTTTGGATATCGATGGGACGCTGTTTGACCATAAAAAGTATGCCGTCCCCGAAAGCGCACGCCGTGCGGTGGAACTGGCGCGCCATGCCGGGCATAAGGTGTTTATCTGCACGGGGCGTTCATGCTGTCTGCTGGACCATGTGGAGGAAATTGCCGTTGACGGGATCATTGCTGCGGCCGGAGCCTATGCGGAAACAGAGGGAAAGATCATCTACGAAGACAACATACCGGAGGACGAGCTGAAGCTGGTTTTGGAATTCGGAAGAAGCAAAGGGGTCTCTTATATTCTGGAAGGAAAAGAAGGGATCTATATGCATTCGGAGATCAGGGACTATTACTTTGAAGGGGAGGGAAAAGAAACTTCCGGACATGAATTCTTCCAGCAGAAGGCGGTACACGGGATGGAGGCATACGACCCGGAACGGGAAGTGATTTACAAATTTTGCCTTTACAGCCTGGAAGCGGAAGCTTTGCAGGAAGTGGAGAGGAACTTTAAGGATAAATACCAGTTTGTCAGCAGTATGCCGGAAAGAGGGCGGATGCATTCCATAGAAGTGATTTCCGTAAAAAATAATAAGGCGGGCGGCATTCGGAAAGTGCTGGAATATTATGGCGGCGGCATGGATGATGCGGTTGCCGTCGGCGACAGCATGAACGATCTGGAAATGATTCAGGAATGCGGCACAGGGATCGTGATGGGGAACGGAAACGAGCGGTTGAAATCCTATGCGGATTATGTGACGGCTAATATCGATGAGGACGGCGTTTACCAGGCGCTGGCGCATTATCAATTACTTGGATAGACAGGAAAGGACAAGAGGTATCGGAATGGAGAGAGAAAAGCTGAGTTCCCGCCTGGGATTTATATTGCTTTCGGCGGGGTGTGCGATCGGAATAGGAAATGTATGGAGGTTTCCTTATGTGGCAGGAAGGTATGGCGGCGGGGCTTTCGTACTTTTTTATCTGTTCTTTCTGGCTATTATGGGGCTGCCCGTAATGACGATGGAGTTTGCGGTGGGGCGTGCCAGCAAGAAGAGCGTTATAAGGAGTTTCCATGAGCTGGAACCGAAGGGAACGAAATGGCATTGGCATGGATATGTAGGGCTGGCGGGCAATTATTGCTTGATGATGTTCTATACGACCGTGGCAGGATGGATGTTATATTATTTTTACCTCATGCTGACAGGACGCTTTACGGGAGCGGATGCCGGGGAGGTAGGGCAGATGTTCGGCAGTATGCTGGCGAAGCCCGGAGTCATGGCAGGATTGATGCTTTTCGTTGTCGTGGTCGGCTTCGGCATTTGCTCTGCCGGGCTTCAAAGCGGCGTGGAACGTATCACCAAAGGAATGATGGCGGCTCTTTTAGGGATCATGGTATTGCTTGCCATACACAGCCTGACGATGGAAGGCGGAGCGGAAGGGCTTGCATTTTACCTGAAACCGGATTTTGGCAGAATGATGGAAGTGGGCATCGGCGAAACGATGGTGGGCGCTATGAACCAGGCGTTTTTTACCCTGAGCCTTGGCATCGGATCCATGGCGATTTTCGGGAGCTACATTGGAAAAGAACACACTCTTTTAAAAGAGTCGGTCAATATTGCGGTATTGGATACTTTTGTCGCTATTGTGGCGGGACTGATCATTTTTCCCGCGTGCTTTTCTTTCGGGATCAATCCTGACAGCGGCCCATCCCTTATTTTTGTGACGCTTCCGAATGTATTTAACAATATGGCGGGAGGGAGGATATGGGGAACCCTGTTCTTCGTATTCATGTCCTTTGCGGCTTTTTCCACGGTGCTTGCCGTATTTGAAAATATTATTTCCTGCGGTATGGATATGTGGGGGCTGAGCCGTAAAAAGTCCTGCCTGATCAATGGGATCCTGCTTGCCGTGCTTTCCCTGCCATGTGTGCTTGGGTTTAATCTTTGGTCAGGGTTTATGCCTTTTGGGGAAGGAAGCAATATACTGGATCTGGAAGATTTTATTGTCAGCAATCTGCTGCTGCCGCTGGGATCTTTTGTTTATCTGCTGTTCTGCGTGACAAAAAAGGGATGGGGATTTGATAACTATCTGAAAGAAGCGAATACGGGGAACGGATGGAAAGTATCGAAGGCATTGAAAATTTATTTAAAGGTTGTTCTTCCGGCGCTGATATTATTTATTTTTGCGAAAGGCATTATCGATAAGTTCTGAGTCAGGAGTCTGAAGGCTGGGAGAGGGGCATGAAAGGCATGGGTGTTAGATGAAGATTTCCACAAAGGGGCGGTATGCGGTCCGGGTGATGCTGGATCTGGCGGTGCATAATACGGGAGAGTATATCAAAGTAAAGAAGATAGCGGAACGGCAGGAGATATCGGAGAAATATCTGGAGCAGATTATTTCGGTTCTGAACAAAGCGGGATATGTGAAAAGCACGAGGGGGGCCCAGGGGGGTTATCGTATTGCCGGAGATCCCGAAGATTATACGGTCGGCATGATACTGCGCCTGACGGAAGGGAATCTTTGTCCGGTGGCGTGCCTGGAGGATGAGGAAAACCAGTGCAAGCGCTGTGACACTTGTGAAACGCTGGCCGTTTGGAGGGAACTGAGCGAGGCAATTAACCGGGTGGTGGACGGCGTTACGATCGGAGAGCTGGCAAGGCGGCAGACGGAGAGGGAAGGAATCATGAATTATTCGATCTGAGAACGGTTCTGCGCCATATGAGTTTTATAAGCAGTTTATGGAAGAAAAAACAATTTTTTGGTTTACTTCTTATCCGTTATGCATTAAACTAAAAGGTAGAATAATATCGCGGTAAGGAGGGTTTACATGACAGAGTTTAGAGGAAAACCGGTGTTTTCCGGGATTGCGATTGGCAAGATTGCAATATTAAAAAAAGACGATCAAAGTGTAAAGAGAACTCATGTAGAGGATACGGCCGGGGAGTTGGCGCGGGTAACGGAGGCGAAGGAAAAGGCTCTTGGACAACTTAAGGCTTTGTATGAAAAAGCGGTGAAGGAAGTCGGGGAATCAGGGGCAATGATCTTTGACGTCCACCAGATGATGCTGGAGGATCAGGATTATCTGGATTCTATCACAAACATGATTGAGACGCAGAATATTAACGCGGAATATGCGGTAGCTGTAACAGGCGATAATTTTGCGAAAATGTTTGCGGAAATGGACGACGATTATATGAAGGCGAGAGCGGCAGACGTAAAGGATATTTCGGAACGGCTGATCCGTGTTTTACAGGGCGGAGACGGGGAAGAGCTGGAGACGGAAGAGGCGACTATCGTGGTTGCGGATGACCTAGCTCCCAGCGAGACCGTGCAGATGGACAAGAGTAAAGTGCTTGCTTTTGTCACCCGATACGGTTCTTCCAATTCCCATACGGCGATCCTGGCGAGGACGATGAATATTCCTGCGCTGATCAGCGTGGATTATAGCTTAGAGATAGATGGCAAGATGGCGGTGGTAGACGGGTTTGAAGGAAAGCTGATCGTCGACCCGGAAGAAGAGATGCTGGAAGCTTACCGGAACAGGTATGAGCAGGAAGTGGAAAAACGGAAACTGCTCCAGGAGCTGAAAGGCAAAGAGAATGTAACGAAGAGCGGGAAGAAAATTAATATTTACGCAAACATTGGAAAGGTTTCCGATGTGGCGAATGTATTACAGAACGACGCCGGCGGTATCGGCCTGTTCAGAAGCGAGTTCCTCTATCTGGAGAAGGATACCTTCCCTACGGAAGAAGAGCAGTATCAGGCATATAAGCAGGTGGCCGAGACGATGGCGGGCAAGAAGGTGATTATCCGTACGCTCGATATCGGGGCGGATAAACAGGCGGATTATTTCGGGCTGGATCATGAGGAAAACCCGGCGATGGGATACCGGGCGATCCGTATTTGCCTGAGCCAGCCGGATATTTTCAAGACCCAGTTGAGGGCGCTGTTCAGGGCGAGTATATTTGGAACGATCTCCATTATGTATCCGATGATCATTTCGGTAAAGGAAGTAAGACAGATCAAGGAGATTGTGGAGGAAGTAAAGAAAGAGCTGAGAGAAGAGGAAATTCCTTTTGCAGACGTAGAGCAGGGCATTATGATAGAGACTCCTGCGGCAGCGATGATCAGCGACCTGCTGGCAAAAGAAGTGGACTTTTTCAGTATAGGAACCAACGATCTGACACAGTATACGCTGGCAATAGACAGGCAGAATGCAAAGCTGGATCCTATTTATGATTCCCATCACGAGGCGATCCTGCGGATGATCAAGATGGTTGTGGACAATGCACATAAGGAAGGTATCTGGGCAGGTATTTGCGGGGAATTGGGAGCGGATACTACGTTGACAGAAGAATTTGTAAAAATGGGCGTGGACGAACTGTCTGTGACGCCGACTTTTGTTCTTCCGGTAAGGAAGATCGTACGGGAAATGGAATAAACAGAAAGACAAAGAGTTTGAAATTATGTTATCAGTGCCAGCAACGGCGCTGATAGCATTTTTGGTGTGCGCCTGGCGGCGCATGTTTTTATGTGATAATAGTAAAGGGCAAGGAGAGGAAGCATTATGGCAGGAGATACGACAAAGGATATGACACAGGGATCGCCGATGAAGCTTATTCTCGGCTTTTCCATTCCGCTGCTGTTCGGTTTTTTGTTTCAGCAGTTTTATAATGTGATGGATACGATCATTGTAGGGCGCGTATTGGGTGTGAATGCATTGGCGGGGGTAGGAAGCACAGGGTCATTGAATTTTTTGATTATTGGATTCTGCATGGGCGTATGCAACGGATTTGCAATTCCTTTGGCGCATAAGTTTGGCGCGAAGGATTATTCCGGCATGCGGCGATTTATAGCCAACGGCATGTGGCTGTCCATTCTCTTTTCGGCGGTGATGACCATAGCGACGGCGGTCTTTTGCCGAGAAATGCTGATGGCGATGAAAACGCCGGATGATATTTTTTCCTATGCTTATAGTTATATTTTTATTATTTTCCTGGGTATTCCCGCTACTTATCTTTACAATATGCTTTCCGGGATTATCAGGGCCATGGGGGACAGCAAGACGCCGCTTGTATTTCTGACATTATCGTCATTTTTAAATATCGCCCTGGATCTGGTATGCATTATCAGTCTGCATATGGGCGTGGCGGGCGCAGCGGTGGCGACGGTTGTTTCACAGGCCGTTTCCGGCGTATTTTGTCTGATCTATATGATAAAAAAATTTCCTCTTTTACGGATGGAAAAAGAGGAATGGAAGATAAATATACAATACATGAAGACGCTGTGCGGGATGGGCATTCCGATGGGATTGCAGTATTCCATTACGGCGATCGGCAGCGTGATCCTGCAGGCGGCAGTCAATACACTGGGCGCGGCCGCAGTAGCTTCCGTGACGGCAGCAGGAAAAGTGGGGATGTTTTTTTGCTGCCCGTACGATGCCCTGGGATCTACGATGGCGACCTATGGCGGGCAGAATGTGGGGGCAAAAAAGCCGGAACGGCTCGGACAGGGGATAAAAGCGAGCATGATCATTGCTTCCGTTTATTCGGTTTTCGCGCTGCTCATTGCATATTTATTCGGTGCGGAATTGTCTTCCCTGTTTGTGGATGGGGCCGATGCGCAGCTTTTGGCTGATGCCAGAATGCTTTTGATCATCAATAGTATCTTTTTTATCCCGCTGGCAGTGGTAAACGTGGTGCGTTTTCTGATTCAGGGGATGGGCTTTGGCGTCCTTGCCATTACGGCCGGCGTGTGCGAAATGGTAGCGAGGAGCCTGGCGGGCATGCTGCTGGTGCCGGCTTTCGGGTTCATCGGCGTCTGCTTTGCCAGCCCGTTAGCCTGGATTTTCGCAGACGCGTTTCTGATCCCGGCCTATTTCCATGTACGCAGGAAGCTGGATAGGATATATGATATGAAGGCGGAGTAGTTCTAATTGCCTACGGCAGTTTACGCTAGCAGCAAAGGCTGCTTCGCGAAGAAGTTCTAAGTCTCACGCCAGAGAATGCTCAAAATACGGGCATTCTTCTCGTGGACGATTGGTGCCGCCGGGAGGCGGCATTTTTTATTGAGGTTTGCAGACTTTTCTGTCATAGGTGAGCAGACCGTTCACCTCCTCTTCCACATCGGAGAGCTGGGTATAAACGGCGCCGCAAAGTCCTTTTTCAATCAAAGGCTTTAATTCTGTGTCAAGAAGCCGGCGGTAAGCCCTGGAGAAATCTTCTTTGGTGGAGAATTTTTTATAGCCATAGATACGTTCCACGCTGGAATGGCCTTCAATGCGGCAGGCATAGCCGCCGTATTCGGAGAGAACAAAGGCCCGATGGTCTTTGACCACATCCAGTTTGCGGAAATAGTTATGAACGCTTTTAAAATCTCCGCCGCCCTGGTCGAACCAGCCGCTTGCCTGGTCAATGGGGCGGGTTTTGTCTTTTTTGCGGATAAGCTTTGTAATGCGGCCGGCATCGAATTGCCCCCAGCCCTCGTTGAAAGGAACCCACACGGCGATGGAGGGGACATTATATAAATAATCAATCGTATCCAGACATTCTTTGATCCATTCGTTCCGCCCCTTTTTGGAAGAGCGGCCGAAGAGCTTGTAGTTATTGTCTTTTAGATGACCGGAAATATCGGGTATGAGGGTAGGAAGGTAGCAGACGAGGGGAAGGGAATAGCTCGAGCCTCCGCTTACCATGTCCTGCCATACGATGAGGCCCAGACGGTCGCAATGGTAATACCAGCGCGCCGCCTCTATCTTAATGTGCTTCCGTATCATATTGAAGCCCAATTCCTTCATGGTACGGATATCGTAAACAAACGCTTGGTCGGAAGGGGCAGTATAAAGGCCGTCCGGCCAGTAGCCTTGGTCCAGCACACCGTGGAGGAAAAGGGGGGAGTGGTTCAGGCAGAAGCGCGGGATGCCTTTTTCATCCGGTTCCACTGTAAAGGAGCGCATGGCAAAATAGCTTTCGACATGGTCGTCCCCGAATTGTATTTTCAACGTGTAAAGGAACGGGTCTTCCGTCGTCCAGGGGCGCGCTTTCGGAATGCGTATGATGGCGGAAAGGCTGTATCCTTCCGGGTTTCTTTTGGCAGCAGATAAAGCAGAGGCCGAAGATTCCTTCTTTTTTGGCGGGACAGGCTCTTTATAAGAGTCGTCGCAGATGCAGTTGCTTTCTTCAAAAACCTGTATTCGGACGGGGGCGGTTCCATGGGTCAGCATTCGGATATGGAGTTCGCCTTTATCGTAGTCGGGGGTCAGATAGAACTTTCGGATATAATTTTTTGGAACCCACTCCATCCATACTGTCTGCCATATGCCGCTCTGGGCAGTGTAAAACATGCCGCCCCGCTTCAGCGTCTGTTTGCCTCTGGAATGGTAAGAAGCATCGCTGGCATCCCGGACGCGTAGAGACAGGGAATTGCAGCCTTCTCTGAGAAAGGGCGTAAGATCCGCTTCAAAAGGAAGATAGCCGCCTGTGTGGGTGCAAACCTTCCGTCCGTTCAGGCAGACCAGGGCGGTCTGATCGACTGCGCCGAAATGGAGGATCAGTTTTTTGGAAGAAAGAGAGGCATAATCTTCGGCGGTAATAAAAATACCTCGCTCATACCATAAGTATTCATCCGGCTGTAACTGCCTTTCCACGCCCGAAAGGATGCTTTCCGGGGAGAACGGAACAAGAATGGTTCCGTCATAAGCCGTCGGCATATCGCCGGATCGGGTGATGGCGTACCGCCAATATCCATTCAGAATGGTGAAGTTATCCCTTTTTAACTGCGGCCGGGGATATTCCTCCAGCACATGTTCGGGATCCAGTTCTTCCCCCCAGACCGTAGTGAGCCTGGCGAGTACGTCATTTTCGTGAGATTTATTAATGTTGCGCGCGCAATCGAAAAGATCCATAGTTTAACTCCGTTTCTTTGTGGAATTTATTTTCAGAGAGTGGGGGTGAAATTTTTTAACTGCATCTGGAGAGTCTCAGACTGTTTTGCCAATTCCCTGTTCTTTGGAATAAGGGTCAGCCATATAGCGGCGGCAAGAACAAGCAGCATATAGATCCAGGAAAGGAAATCCAGGGTGATAGCAAGGGGATACTGCCGGAAGCCGTCTATGTATGCCCGCACAAATTTTTCAAAGGAATCTATGCCAAGCTGGGTAAACAGCACGTTTGCGGCTGACAGGATATCTTTCAGCACAAGAATATATAAGAGAAATGCCATTGTCCATTTCGGCCCCATAGCACAGAACAGAAAAATAGCATTGAGTCCAAAGGTGGTGAGGAAAGCCGAGATAAACGCCGGGATGAATGCTGTTATGGAGATCCCCGCAGTTTTTCCAGCAAAACAGATTTTAGCAAATATGAGCAGGAAGTTGGAAAGAACCAGAAAAAGGATCACTTTTTTCTTGACGGATTCGAACCGTTCCACTTGCGGATGGTCTGCATAAACTGTTTTCCGGTAAGCGGCAAATTGTTCCTTGGCAAGAAACTGTTGTTCTTTTGTATAGGCCGCCTGTCCTCCCATTGCCCCTGTCAGGCTTCCGTTTTTTTTGGCTTGTTTCATTTGCCTCCGTTTCGGTATGAAATAAAGAACTGCAAGAATCGCAAGAAAATAAATGGTGAAAATAATATAACCCAAGTTCATGTCCCTCCTGTATTCATTAGTATTTACATAATATTTATTATAGGTGTAAAAAGGCATAGTGTCAAATACCGGGTGGAAGGCGACGGCAGGGCAAAGTACAGGCATTGCCCCCTACATATCATCCAATAACCATATATCCGTCTTGTGGCATTTTCGTTTACTATAAGAAAGCTCTTCCAGAAAGGAATCATGCAGAGCCGAATATTTGGTCCAATTATCATCTTCTGTCACAATCTCGGACATAGAAAATCTCTTTAACATAGAATCTTCCGACATCTGTAATCCTCCATAAACATATAAAAGAGAAGAGTCGTTGATATAACAATGCATAATCCTGCATATTGAGGGGCATCCGTGCCTCTGCTTCCTGAAACTGCCCTCCCTGGCGGTTTCTCTCTGGTTATCAACCATTTCATAAGTGAAATGACTGATTGTACGCAACGGCAGAAAACCGAAGTCCCGACCGCCCCTTTCCCGGCTGTCCCGGCCCATTGGGATCCCTCCGCCATGGCGCTTATAAAAATGGATTCCCTCGCCCGCACATTCTCCCCCCTTGCCATCCCTCCGCCAACATGTTAAAATGTAAAAATTCCATCAACCAATAAATAGACTACATATACATCATATGTATAAAAGGAAGAATTTATGAAATATATGAAACAATTTGGAATTATTATCCTCATTGCCCTGGCTGGGGAATTTCTGGAAAAATTACTGCCTCTGCCGGTTCCGGGGAGCATATATGGCCTTGGGATTATGCTGGCTCTGCTGATGAGCGGACTTTTGAAGGTGGAAGCGGTAAAAGAAAGCGCGGATTTTCTCATTGAGATCATGCCGCTTATGTTTATCCCTGCAGCGGTGGGGCTGTTGGACTCTTATCATGAGCTGGAAGGGATTTTCCTTCCGCTGGCGGCGGTGGTGGCCGTGACAACGGTAGTCGTTATGGCGGTGACCGGGAAATGTGCGCAGAGTATGATAAGAAAAGGAAAAAAAGATACGGATATGACACAGAAGAAGGGATGATTATGGAAGAACTGATAGGGAAGTCGTTATTTTTTGGGGTGGCGGTCAGCGTAGTCGGATATGAGGCGGGATTATGGATAAAAAAGAGGGTAAAAAGTCCGTTGTGCAATCCTCTTTTTATTTCCATTGCATTTGTAATGGTTATGTTGGGCATATTCCGGGTAGATTATGACGATTATTACGAGGGGGGAAAATATTTGAGTTATCTTTTGACGCCGGCTACGGTGTGTCTGGCAGTTCCCCTTTATCAGCAGATGGAACTGCTGAAAAAAAACTGGGCGGCTGTGATTACGGCCATTGCTTCCGGGGTATTTTCCAGTTTGGCTACGGTTTTCATTATGTCGAAACTGTTTGGCTTTACGCATGAACAATATGTTACTCTGCTGCCAAAATCCATCACGACGGCAATCGGAATGGGAGTCTCCGAAAAACTGGAGGGAATCGTGACAGTGACGGTTGTTGTGATCATTATTACGGGAATTTTGGGAAATGTAATCGCCGAGGGCGTTTTTAAGCTTTTTCGGATTCAAAATCCCATCGCAAAAGGACTGGCTCTTGGGACTTCCGCTCATGCCATCGGTACGGCTAAGGCTATGGAATTGGGAGAAATAGAAGGGGCGATGAGCAGCCTTTCCATCGTTGTGTCAGGGATACTGACGGTAGCTGCCGCCCCTCTGTTTGCCGGACTGTTATAGTCCTGCAATAGCATTGTTTATTGATTTCTATTGATTCATGTCTGTTCGTTATCTTCCGAAAGAGTTTCAAAAACATTGATATGGTTTTGATCCAAACGTTCTATTTCGGAAGTGATGGTTTCAAAATCATGCAATAAGGAGGAAGAAAGCTCCTGCACATGTTTGAACAATTTTTCTGCCTGTTCCGGATTTTCCGATTGCAGGGCAAGAATCACGTCTTTTCCGGTCTGGTGAAGTTCTTTATGTACCGGCTCGATTTTCTTCCATATTGGCAAAATGCGGAGATTGCCCGGCGTTCTGCTGTAGTAGAAATGTCCGAAGGCGCATTTTTTATTGTTGGTCTGCAAAGCTGCCGGTTTTCCTGTTTCGACCATTTTTCCCAGGTTTTTAAGCCATAATGTATGGGCGTCAATAGCCGCGCGGATTTGCCGGAGGAATTGTTTGTTGTCCGGCATATAAAAATGATCGGAGGACATTTGGCCTATCATATGGTTCAGGCCGGAAAGGTGGTTTTCCGCGGAATCCAGGGGGCGCATAATATCTTTCATGCTTTTGCTGACTTCCGAAATACGGGAAACATCTTCCGTCAGGTAAGAGATCTGCCCGTAAAGCTCTGTGGATTGCTCATCGAGTTGTTCCAGGGCATGGCTGATTTCCGCGCTGCTTCCGGCAATATTATTTATTTCGTTATTGATGTCAATGACTTTCTGGCGGTTTTCTTTGTTCAGGGCATCGACTTCGGTCAGCTTTTCCGTCATCTGCGCCAAAGCGTCCGCCGTGGAAGCGATGCTCTTTTTGCTTCTCTGGGAGGCGTTTTCTACTTTTCCTACGAATTTTCCCATATTGGAAGTAAGGGCATTCGTTTGTTCCGCCAGCGTACGGATCTCGTCGGCAACCACGGCAAAACCTTTGCCGGCTTCCCCGGCCCTGGCGGCTTCGATGGACGCATTCAGGGCAAGAAGGTTGGTCTGTGACGAAATATTATTGATGGAAGAAATCACCTCCTGCATTTGCTGGATGACTTCCAAGAGGGATTCCATATCGCTTTTCATCTCACTGGAAAATGAAGAAGCGGATTGGGAAATATCAATGATAGAACCGATGCTTTCTTCGCTCTGCTGGGTATGTGTAAGGATATCCGCCGCATTTACGGATATCTCGATGATGGACATGGATTGATGCTCCTGCGCGTTTGTGACTTCTCCCGTGATCCGGGAAGTGGTTTTAGAGGAAGCATCGATAGCGGATATGGATCGTTCCAGATAACCGCATGTCTGTTTGAGCAGTTCGGCTTTCTCATTGAGGGTAAGTGATACTGTGCTGATGTCCATGGCGGCGCTTAATCCGTCGGAAGACAGAGTGTTGAACTGCTTTCTGCCCTTTTCCAGACGTTTATAAATGGCATAGGCTTCCCTGTTGGAAGGTTGCTCCGTAAGAGGTGCCAGAATTGCCAGTTCCTTTAAGCCATTTTTTTTGTTGTGAAACATTTTGCCTACCTCCATGATATTTCTGCATGATACTGTCGCTTTCGAAAAATTACTTGCATTTATTTTATCACATTTTGTGCAAATAGGATATGAAAACATAAAAAAATATTTTTATTCCCTTTCGGATAGTGGCAAAAGTATGAATTTTGTCTGTTTATCACTTTAAAAATGAATGGCAAAATGATATATTAATAATAGAAGTAAACAGACGGGAGCCGGAAAGGGAAAAGTCCTGTATCCGGTATATGGAGCAGTAAGAAGTTACGGAGGAAGAGGGATGACGAGGGAGCAATTTGTAAGGGCGGACAAAAGGGTATTTATATTGATTGGAGCGACTTTGTTTTACATGGTTTTGTCGATGCTGTATGCAATCGTGCAGAAGACGGCAAGTACCGGCACTTATATACAGATGGTTATATTTGTGCTGGCATTGTGCGTCAGTGCGGCTGGGTATTTGATGTTCAGGGGACGGAAACTGTGCGGGATCGTGATGACCGGCATGGGAGCTTTGTCTTTTCTCGTCATGATGTGTATGGGAGCGGAGGAACTTACTTATGTATATGCGTTTCCGATTATGACAGCGGCCATTACGTATTTGAATAAGCGGTATGCCTGGTACGGGACATCAGTAATTGTGGTGGCGAATATTGTCAGGACGGTAAGAGATGCATCCGAAGGGACGATGGATGTAGGGTTTGCCATGATAAGATGGACGATTACCATTCTGATATGCCTAGCGACTTACAGCGTAATGGATATTACGCAGAAATTTAACGAAGAAAATATGGGCAATATAAGAGGAGCGGCGGCGAGGCAGGAAACAATAACGAAAAAAATGGTGGCCGCGGCGGAAGAGATTAACAGGAATTTTGAAAACGCCAATAAGATGCTGGGCGACTTGAAGGAAAGCATCGATACAAACAGTTTTTCAATGAATAATATTGCTGCGAGTACGGAAAATACGGCTCAGGCAATCCAGGAACAGGCCGATATGTGTAATACGATACAGGAAAGTTCCGATCTGGCGGGAAAGGAAAGCACAAGGGTAGGAGAAATATCCAGGGCCGCTTCGCAAAACGTGGAGGAGGGAACCAGGCTGGTTCGCGAGCTGAAAGGACAGGCGGAAGGCGTGGAGTCAGCAAGCAAGGAAACCGTAGAGGCGACTGCGAGGCTGACTGCCCGGGTGGATGAGGTGAAAAGCATTGTAGGGGATATTTTGAACATATCGTCCCAGACAAATCTGCTGGCGCTGAATGCTTCCATAGAAGCTGCCCGCGCCGGAGATGCGGGGAAAGGTTTTGCCGTGGTGGCGGATGAAATCCGGCAGCTTTCGGAGCAGACAAAGGATGCCACGGGGAGGATCACGCATATTATTAAAGATCTGATAGAAGATGCGAGAAGCGCTTCGGACAGCCTGGAGAACTCGGTGGAGTCGATTAACCGGCAGACGGAGATGATCGAAGTGGCGAAGAAGAAATTTGAGGAGATCGATGGAGAGGTCGGAGGCCTGACGGACAGCATCCATAATATGGAAATGACCATCGGGGAAATCCTTCAGGCGACGGGCATCATTGCGGAAAGAATCACCAATTTGTCGGCTTCCAGCGAGGAAGTGGCGGCATATTCGGAGGCCGGGGTAAAGACGGCTTCGGAGGCGGCGCGCCAGATGGAGGAATGCGGAAAGGTGCTGGATAATATCCGGGCATTATCGCAGGAACTGAAATCTTACGCGGCGATGTAGGAAAAGAAGAAGGACGAGGACGAGAAGATGGAAAAAGTAATTGAGAATTTTTTACAATATGTAAAGATTGATACGGAGTCTGCGGAGGGGAGCGTATCGACGCCTTCCACGCAAAAGCAGCACGATCTGGCGAAAGTCTTGGCAGGCCAGTTGGAAGCAATGGGCGCGGAGGAGGTCGTTTACGACAGGGAACGGTGTTATGTGTATGCTTCCATTCCGGCTTCCGAAGGCTGTGCCGGCGCGCCGGTACTCGGATTTATCGCCCATATGGACACTTCTCCTGCGGCGGCAGGAGCGGGAGTAAAGCCACGTATCGTAAAAGATTATGATGGAAATGATATCGTGCTGAACGAAGAAAAACAGATTGTGATGCATGTGGCAGATTTCCCGGAACTGGCTTCTTATACAGGAAAGCGGCTGATCGTGACGGACGGGACTACCCTTCTTGGAGCGGACGATAAGGCCGGAGTGGCGGAAATCATGGCTATGGCGGAATATTTATTGCAGCATCAGGAGGTCGTTCACGGAAAGATAAGGGTCGGTTTTACTCCCGATGAAGAAGTGGGGAACGGGGCCGATTATTTCGATGTGAAGCTTTTCGGGGCGGATTACGCTTATACCGTGGACGGCGGAAGGCTGGGCGAGCTGGAGTATGAGAATTTTAATGGGGCCGGAGCGAAGGTAACGGTATATGGACGGAGCGTGCATCCCGGAGAGGCGAAAGGGAAGATGCGCAATGCGATCCTGATGATCCAGGAATTCCAGTCCATGCTTCCGCCGGCAGAGATTCCGGCTCATACATGCGGTTATGAAGGTTTTTACCATCTGGATTCCTTGAAGGGTACGGTGGAAAAAGCGGAAGCGGAATATATTATCAGGGATCATGACAAGGAAAAATTCGAAAAGAGGAAGGAAACCTTTTGGCAGATCGGAAATTATCTGAATGAGAAGTACGGAGAGGGAACCTTTGAGATTGATTTGGAAGATTCTTATTATAATATGAAGGAAATGATAGAGAAGCATATGCATTTGGTGGAAAATGCAAAGGAGGCCATGGAAGAACTGGGCGTGGAGCCGGCAGTGGTGCCGATCCGGGGAGGAACCGACGGCGCGAGGCTGTCGTTCATGGGGCTTCCCTGTCCGAACCTATGCACGGGCGGGCAGAATTTCCACGGAAGGTTTGAGTACGCCTGTGCGGACGATATGGAAAAAATTGTGGAGGTTTTGATCAGAATAGCGGAAAAATATGCGAAATAAAAAAAGCGCAAAGCCCGCGGAGCAGCAAGGGCTTTGCGCTTTTGTGAATACGATGTTGCCGATGTTTGTATGATAGCGGACGGTTTGCCGGGTGTAAAGTCTATTCGGATCGGGGGTATCATATATTGTAAAAACAAAAGCGGCAGGTGTTGCATATATGAATCGGCATGTGGAAGGGATAAAGAAAGGAATAGGAAAAATAATACCGAAAAGAGAAGAAGGGCAATCGAAAGAGGATTACCGGAATCTGCTTGTGGCAAAAGGCGCGGGGATTTTGGCATTCGTACTGGCAGCGCTGGCTTTGGTGAGGGGGGCGGCGGCAGTGCTGCCCGGATCCGTGACGGTTACGAGCAGCGTAAACGGAAAGCTCCTTCCTATCAGCAGCGTGGAAACAGATAAAAAGGAGGTGGCGCTGTCCTTTGAGGCCGTCTACGGGAACGGGGATATAAGCAGCATATTGAAGACGTTAAAAAAACATAATATTCAGGCGACATTTTTTCTGTCCGGAGGATGGGTGGAAAACTATCCGGATGACGTGAAAACGATTCTTAGTGCAGGGCATGATCTCGGGAGCATAGGGGAGAGCCATAAACATATGCCCCAGCTTACGGCGGAGGAATGCCTGGAGGAGATAGAACAGGCGCATACAAAAGTGCAGGAGCTGACGGGTTATGAAATGTTTCTGTTCCGCCCTCCTTATGGGGATTATGACAACCGTGTCATAAGTTCTGCGGCAAAATGCGGGTATTATTCCGTATGCTGGGATGTGGATTCGCTGGACTGGAAGGATTATGGCGTGGATGCGATTTTAAATAATGTGTTAAAGAGCGGGGATTTAAAAAACGGATCGATCATCCGCTGTCATAATGGGGCAAAATATACGGCCCAGGCGTTAGAAAGATTAATTACCGGGCTGGAGGAACAGGGCTATGAGATCGTGCCGGTATCGCGGCTGATTTACAGGGAAAGATATCATTTAAACGGAGAGGGGAGACAGGTCAAGGACTAGGAAGGGGATGCAGAATCGGTATATAGAGTACAGAGCGGACAGGGAAAGTCTTTCCTGTCCGATTTTCATAATTCCTCCGGGTTTCTTAAGAATTTCTTTATCTTTCACAGCGCATCCTGTTTAGGTTTCCCATTTAGGATATATTTTGTAGTCAGGAACAACATCGGAATTGATAGGTTACTTTCTCCAAATGTGGTATACTTTCAACAGCGGGAATCAACACTCCGCCGAAAGAGGCCGAATATGGAAAGGAGCGGATACGAAAATGGAAGGATATCATACTTTTGGTCAAGAGAACACACTTTGGCAAAAACATATATTAATTGTCGAGGACGATAAGGACATCAGGGAAGGAATCGAAATCTATCTGCGGAACCAGGGATATGTCGTATTCCAAGCGGCTGATGGAATAGAAGGCTTAAACGTGATCGAAAAGGAGGAAATCCATCTGGCCATTGTGGATATTATGATGCCCAGGATGGACGGCGTCACCATGCTGATGAAAATGAGGGAAAAGGGATATGATTTTCCGGTCATCATGTTGTCTGCCAAGTCTGAGGAAGTAGATAAGATCATGGGACTGAATATGGGCGCCGATGACTATGTGACGAAGCCTTTTACGACGATGGAACTGCTGGCAAGGGTGAATTCCCATTTGAGACGGTATGGGAAATATCTGCAGGCGGTAGGCGGCCGGAAAGAAAACGATAAAGTACATGTAATCGGCGGCCTGGAACTGAATGAGGAGACGGTGGAGGTCAATGTGGACGGAAAACCGGTGAAGATGACCCCGTTGGAATTCAAAATACTGCTGCTTCTGATGAAAAACCCTGGCAGAGTGTTCAGCGCCGACGAAATATATGAAAGAGTATGGAACGAACAGGCGGTGAATACGGATACCATTATGGTCCATATCCGCAAAATAAGGGAGAAAATAGAAATCAATCCGAAAGAACCAAAATATTTAAAGGTGGTGTGGGGTGTTGGATATAAAATTGAAAAGCAGTAAAAAGATATGTCTGCTGATCGCGTGTATGATAACGGCGTTGTTTGCCGGCGGTTTTATGGCGCTGTATCCCGTTTTTGAAAGCAAGGCGGATAAATATTATAAAGACGGCCTGTCAAGCGGTTCGTTTCTTGAATATTTATATATAAGCAATTATGTATTATATAAAGAACTGGCTGAAAAGACCAATGAAACGATGTACGGATATGACGACCTGTATCTGGATATCGAGGAGGAATATGTAGCGAGCAGGGATATCCATATGATGGAGGAAGGGATGGACGTGTACGGGGAAACGGTCAGCGATATTGACGGCCTTCCGGATGAAATGCGAAACCATCTGTTCCAGATTTTTGACGAATGGGAAAATGAGGTGACAGCCCAGGTAGCCCAGCAGATGGATTATTGTGCGATCGACAGGGAAACAGGGGAATTGATAAAAAATACGGGAAAGAATATTGAAGCGCTGGCGGAGGGAGACGACAGCGAAAAGCAAGAACTTCCATATGTTTATTATGTCATGGTGACTTATGACAATGCCGGCAATCCGGATCATGTGGCGGTCAAGGGAAAAAACTCCGATGAATTGTTAAAAAGTGTTCAGGCGGTAATGAAAAGCCGGGATCTTTCCGCTAAATTCAGTTACATGTATGAAAATGGTTATTTTGTCAGGCGGAAAGAATTCTACGGCTACAGTGACTTGGAGGGGAGGGCGAAAAAAGTAAGCTGTTCCCTCCAGGCTCCTAAAAATGCGATTTTTATTTACGCCATGACCCAGGAACAAAGGAATGCAATCGTAAAGAGCAGCATGCTTTATACCGAGTGGAATGAATGGTACGCTTATTTTCAGGCAGGGGCATACGATATCTACCTGGTGCTGCTGGGAATGCTGACCATTGCTGCGCTGCTGCTGATGCTGAATAAAAAATATTGTCTGCATCGGACGAAGGCGGTAAGGATTCCTTTGGAAGCTACGATATTTTTGGGTGCTATGATTGCCGGGGCATTTCCAAATGTGGTGGTTACTCTGGTGAGCGATAGCAACCGGGGATATTATAACAGTATATGGAGCGAATATTTGTTTTTTCTTCCGGCGGAAAGCTACCCTATATTGACAGGGGCATTGAATTTCGGCACTTTATTCCTTCTTTTCAGCGGCTGGCTCTATGCTGTAAATACGCTGGGAGAGGTTCCGGCACTGGGAATCCGGGGATTTTTGAAGGAAAGAAGCCTGTGTGTACGGGCAGTCACAAAGTTTGGAAAGTGGCTTCGGAAACTGTGGCGGGGATTTAAGGATGAATTGCTGCATGTGAATCTGGACGGAGATGTGAAAATCACTCTCCATAAGGCGATACTGATTAATTTTATATTGGTTGGGCTTATGTGCAGTATATGGTGTTTCGGATGGTTTGCCCTCATTATTTATTCGATAGTCCTTTACTTTTTCAGTAAAAAATATATTAGAAAAATACAGGATCAGTACCAACAGCTCCTGGACGCGACAGGTTCGATTGCGGAGGGCAATTTGAACACGACGTTCGATGAAGACTTCGGAGTCTTTGAATCCTATAAAGATGAACTTTATAAGATACAGGAAGGTTTTCGGAAAGCGGTGGATGAGGAAGTCAAGAGCCAGAGAATGAAGGCGGAGTTGATCACCAACGTTTCCCACGATTTGAAGACACCTTTGACGGCGATAACGACGTACGTCGATCTGCTGAAAGAGGAAGGGGTGACGGAGGAACAAAGGAAGGAATATCTGGCCGTGCTGGAGAAAAAATCTTTGCGGCTGAAACGGCTGATTGAGGATCTGTTTGAAGTCAGCAAGGCGAGCAGCCGGAATGTAACGGTGAATCTGATGGAGGTGGATATCTGCAATCTGATGCGGCAGGTATATTTGGAATATGAGGATAAGATTGAGGATGCTAATCTGATATTCCGTTTCCGCATGCCGGAGGAAAAAGTGGTGCTTAGGCTGGACAGCGAAAAGACATACCGTATATTCGAAAACCTGTATTCCAATATTATTAAATATGCGATGCCAGGGAGCCGGGTTTATGTGGATCTGGATGATCAGGATAAGAAAGTCGTGATCGGATTGAGGAATATGTCAGCAGTGGAGCTGTGTGTACATCCGGAAGAACTGACAGAACGGTTTGTCCGCGGGGATAGTTCGAGAAATACGGAAGGAAGCGGCCTGGGTCTGGCGATTGCGAAAAGCTTTACGGAGATCCAGGGAGGAAAAATGGAGATTGTAGTGGACGGCGATTTGTTTAAGATCGTATTGAGCTGGGAGAAGTAGCAGGGGCCTCCGGAATGAGAGTGGTGTTTCATTCCGGGGGTGTTTTTATTTTATTGGGTTGGTTGGTTGGGGGGGCGCGGAAATCAATATTGTCCGATTGGGCAGCGGGCGGGAAGGAGGAAGAAAGGGAAAAAAGGGGCAGGAGGCCGCCGGGCGGGGAGGCTGGGCTGGCATATTTTCTTGTGCTGGCTGCGGGAAATGGATTTTCTAAATATTCCGGCAAAATGGTATCGGCCGGACGCAACCGCCCGCGATTCGCCATCCGGGCTCATTGCGGGCTTTTGGTGA
>OFGE01000157.1_pt1 | contig 78100 bp, 68 predicted proteins | sample 1521681 | NCBI WGS metagenome assembly OFGE01 (sample SAMEA3504093, study PRJEB24116) | mouse gut metagenome | biome: mouse gut; feature: mouse-associated habitat; material: faeces | place: Denmark | collected 2011 | reverse complement strand
AATGGAGTTTTTCAAGTATAATAAGCGGTAGATACAAACTCATCTCTTTTCGTATGTTTTTTTGTTTGACGCTTAAATTATACTACAAGAGATTGAGTTTGTATTTTTATTTTTCAAAAAAGTTGTAAACTGCTGTAATAAGTCCCCAACTGCATTAATTTACTTACCTTTATACAGTCAAGAACCTCAGCCCATTCTTTTCCACTATCATCTATAGGATACATCATGTTATTAGCCATACCCCCTTAAAAATAATTACTTATATCTTCTCCGCCAATTCACACGCCGCCGCTATACACTGGTTTATATTCAGATATTTGTACGTTCCCAAACGTCCAACACTATATACTCCATTGGGAAGACTACACATATATTTTGCCGCCCTGTCCTGTTCACTTCTGATATTGTAACTATAAAGCTTATTATTGTGGGACGGTATTTCCATTATAAGCAGTGTAGAATCAGCCTTGTGCCCTGTGATATTCTTGTATTCCACAATCCTTGTAAACTTCTCATTGTTAGGATAATGTATAAAGTGATGCCCTTCTTTAAAAATATGTTCGGTAGGAAGCACAATCTTATGAAAGTCCCTTCCCATATACCTCAGTTCTCCATAACATTTTCCCATCAGATCATCTAGAGAAATCGTCGAAATGATAATGTCCCCTTTTATAATCTCTCCCTTGATATGGACTTCTTTTTTCTCCAAGTCTACCTTTTCCACTTCGGTATTCAGTATAACCTTGCTGTTTCTGACACAGTACTCAAAAAATTTATTGTATCCCGTCTCTTCTATAGGATATGCGTGAAGCTGACTCTCGTCTGACGATGCCAAACGGCACATCCTGTCTCCCTTCTGTATAGGCGAACCTTTTACTGACCATGAAAAATCTTCAAAAACCTTATTGGACTCCACTTCCCACATTTTCTCCGTATACGTTTTGACGTATTTTCCATAAAGTGTAGGACCTACTGCGTTAATCCACCCATCTTCCAAATTGGTCGCTGTATTCTGCTTGGGTCTGTCTTCCAATTCCTGCAGTATCTTGTCTCTGTCAGGCATAATCTGAATATCATCCCAGTGAATGGGAAAACCATAGAATTGTCCATCCGGCTCATTATAGGAATCCAGTATCAATGGAAATGTCCTAAGTTTTACAACAGCATTAATATAGTTAAATGCTTGTCCATCCTTAATCGACAGAGGACGCGGACCATCCGTATAAGGATGACCTCCATAAAAAAAAGTATGGCACCCTCCGCCCAGATAAGCATTTCTCTCTATCAATACCGTTTCTATTCCCCTCTTATCCAGCTCATTTGCCACGGCGCAGCCCGATACTCCGCCGCCTAATATAACTGCTTTCATTCTAATTCATCTCCTTTTCTTTGGACATTTCCTCACAAATGTCAACCAATATTTCCTTTACAGACTTTGGCGAAAACCCAGCATTCAGTGCCCTGCTTATATCCAGATAAAATGAATTACCGCTTTTTTCTACGCAAGTCAATTGTGATTTGGATCCCAAGCTTTCTTTCAGGAATTCCACCACATCCTTAACTTTTATCTTATCTTTGGCCCCCAACAGGTAGGTTTCAGAACAATTGTTTTCCCCTTCCGTCAATGTAGATATAAACCGACACAGATCCGTAACATCCAAAATATTGTTAAACATTCCGTCCCCATTAAAGTAAGTAACATTCTGGTTATTATATATCTGCCTTGCAGTGTTCATAATCCAGTTATCCCTGCATCCTTTTCCCACTACTCCCGGAAGCACCAATATGTAATAGGGTATTTGAGAATTTCTCACAAGCTCTTCTCCCACATATTTCGTGAGACCATACCCGTCCGCATGATTGTGCGGAGAATCTTCCCGCAACACACCATCCACTTTTCCATATGAGGATACGGCTGCCGTGTATATCAGCCTTTTGGCTCCACATGTTTTAGCGTATTGCAGTATGTTTCGGACAGCCAAAACATTATTATCAAAATAGTCATAAAATCCGACATCAGCAGAGGGACTGACTGCAGCCGCATGGATAATGATATCAGCTGGAAAATCCGGAAATTCCTTAGCCAAGTTACAGACGAGATAAGTATCATCCTTCTGTTCTATTTGCCTTCGGCCGCAACCATAGGTATTGTACCCTCTCTCTTTCAGATACCTTAAAATGTTTGCTCCTATAAATCCAGAAGCACCTGTAACCAAGATTTTCATGCCATATTTACCGTTTTCTGCCATTTCCACTCACTACTGAAAAAATATAAAACTATAGTCCCCCGTATACCCCCACTCCTGATACAGCCATTCCCACTCTTCCACCGAATAATAACTCGCACAGGTAAGCTGCCAGTAAAGCATGTTCACTTCCTCTTGGTCATTCCGATATGATTCCACCATGATATAGCTGTTACCTTTGCTCACCCGCTCAATTTCCCGCACTGCCTTTTTTAAATCATACACTTTCAAGTTATGTAGTGCCGCCAGTGAAATCACCAGATCAAACTCATTATCACCAAATGGAATTTCCTGCGCCTGCCCATACCGCAGACTTCCGCGTACTTCCTCTTTCGCATGTTCCAGAGCATAGTCTGATATGTCAATACCAGCTACAGCCACCCCTGGCACTACCTGTGTCAGTTCATACAAAAGATGTGCCATTCCACATCCCACATCCAACACCTTTTGTCCTGGCTGCAGTTTATAATGGTCCGCCAGTCTCTGCGCTACGATCTTCCATCTGCCGTCATAGCGGTATCCCCCATATCCATATTTCCTATCGCCATCCCAATAGTCATAACCGTACTCTTTTGCAACTTTTGCACACTCCGCTTTATCATCGCTGATTACACGCCCTATATAATCCCGTTTCGTCGCTTTATGCAGTTCGGATACAAAATCAATATAAGCCATTTTCAATGCCCTCCATTACACTCTGTACCCAGAAGATATCTTACCCTATCGCAAATCTGTCCTATTCCAATACCATTATTTTTCTTTACTTCCCCATATGCCCCATAACCGCTTGAAAAATTTTTGAGCCCTATACGCTCAAACCGCACACCCTTCCCCCATTCAGCAATGATTTCAGCCACAGCACTCCCCAGTCCGCCAATGATATTATGATCCTCTATAGTAATTATTTTGCCTGTTTCCTCTGCAGCCTGAATAATAATTTCACTATCCATGGGTTTGATAGTATGAATATTGATAACCCTTGCACAGATTCCTTCTTCCTGCAGTAAATTCGCCGCCTCCAAGATATCTTTCAGGATACTGCCCGTGCCAACCAGCGTAACATCGCACCCATCTCTTACTACTACGCCCTTCCCAATCTCAAACAAATACTCCTTATCATAGATCTCCGGCTCTTTATTCGTTCCTAATCGCAAATAGACAGGTCCACTATATTCATATGCTGCAACTGTTGCCTTTTTCACTTCCACAGGGCTTGCCGGGCAAAGGATGGTCAGATTTGGCAATGCACGCAATCCCCCCAAGTCTTCCGTAGAATGATGTGTGGGCCCCAGAGCGCTGTAAACCTCTCCCGCTCCTGTACCAACTATCTTGACATTCTGTTTCTGCAAGCAGATATCATTTCTTATAAATTCATACGCGCGATATGCCAGAAAAGCTCCAATCGTATAGGCAAACGGAATCTTTCCACAGCTTGCCATCCCAGCAGCTACTCCCAGCATATTTGCCTCGGATATCCCCAAATTTAAGTACTGCTCTGCAAAATCCCTGCGGTATCTGTCATATACAATTGCACCGTTATCTGATATCAGAGCATGTATCCTTCTGTCTTTTCCCGCCAAATCATATAATGTGTCAAGATATGCTGTCCTCATTGCCTGTCTCCCTCTTGTTACTTCTATTACTTTAAAAGCAATTCCGCCTTTTCTTCCTCTGAATAGCCCAATTCATTGACAAGTACCTTCAACTCTTCCTCATTTGGCATTCTGTAATGCCATATGGGTACACTTTCCATAAAAGAAACTCCTTTTCCTTTTATCGTATTTGCTATCACAAGCGTAGGTACTCCCTTTTTCCTGGCAAGCAATGCCTCTCTGACCTGTCCATGGTCATGTCCGTTGATCTCTGTCACATTCCATCCGAAAGCTTTCCACTTATCGACAAGGGGATTCATATTCACAATATTCTCTAATTCATCCATTGCCTGGAGTTTATTATGGTCAATGATAACCGTCAAATTATCCAGCTCAAGTGTCGGCGCTGACAATGCCCCCTCCCATATGGAACCCTCCTGGCACTCACCATCGCCCAATACTACATAGACATGGGCGCCCTTTTTATCTATTTTATTGGCATAAGCAGCCCCGATTGCAAATGACAGCCCATGCCCCAATGCTCCTGTAGAAGCCTCCACACCCGGAATATCATACATTTTAGGATGCCCGCCAAATTTTGACCCTGTCTGCCCCACATGCCTGAGCTCTTCCTTCGGAAAATACCCTGCCCTTGCAAGAGCCGCATATAGCGCATAGCAGGCATGTCCCTTACTTAAAATAAATTTATCCCGTTCTTTCCACTGAGGATTTGAGGCATCATATTTCAGCACACCGCCAAAATATATCACACTAATAATATCCGCCATGGAAAAGGACGCCCCCATATGACCTCCCCCGGCAAAATGAGCTATTTGATATATTTTCTTTCTGATATCTCTGGCCGTTTCCTCCAAGTCTGCTATTGTTTCTTCCCTGGATTTTTGAAGATCGTTCATGTTCCCATATTCCCTTCGTGTTTCTGAAATTTCCTTGCACTCGATCATATAAAATTAATATGCATTTTATCCAAACTGTAAAAGGTATTAAGCAGTTCATTCCTGTCATCATAGACACAATGATGATTACATTCCTTCTCAGGATTAAACTCCTGATACCGTTTCACCGTCTCATCTGAAAACCACAGTTCCCGGAAAGACTGATTCTTCAAATCCCCTACGACGCCCTCTTCCACATATGCCTTGTCATGGCAGAAATACACCCTGCTGTCCGCTGCTATTACCGTAAAAATTCTGTTCACATAGCATTTATCATAGCAGCGATGAAACACCAATACAGAATCAAAATCACTCTCATATTTATTGATAATCCGGAACCCATCCCCCTCCAGTTGGGATTTTGCTCTGTGTATCTGTTCTATTACATCTTTCTGGAACGGCTCGTGATAAGCAAACAGATCTTTTGTGACACGGGCTGTATATTTTATATGATTGGCACCCAAACCCTTTACCATCTCCGCCATTCGATATACTTGTCCCGCATTTTCATGATTAATGACAAAATTGATCCCCAGCTCACATTCTGCCTTTTTCATCCTGGAAAACTTTTGAATATTATCACATACCTCGTCAAAAGCCTCCAAAGGCAGTTGCCTGACCTTTGCATAGGTTTCTGCATCCGCAGAATCAAAGGAAATTCTGACCCATTTGGCATCCGTGAGCACCTCCGCTCTTTCTCCCCTAAGCAGCTGTCCATTTGTAATGATAGATAAATCAATACCCGCCTCTAATACACTCCTCATTGTTTCTACAATATACGGATATACCAACGGCTCACCGCCACCGCTAAAGGTTACAGCTTTAACCCCCATATCAGATATATCGCTGATAATTTCCCGCATTTTATCCTGTGGAATTTGATCCTGCCTGTTAACAGAGTCCCGTAAACCAAGTGCACTGTCCGCATAGCTGCAGTAATAACATTTATGATTGCAATAATTCGTGGGCTTAATGCGTATATAAATGGGCGCAATTCTTTTTTCTGCTCCAATATCTGCAAGCGCCTGGGCATGTGCAAAGATTTTTAAATTACTGTAGGGTGTTGCCTTTTCCATCTATCTCTCCCTGTTATATAAAATTGATATGTTTCCCTGGATACTTCAACTCATTCAGATATTGATTAATCTCATCCAACCTGCATGCCTCTCTGCAGATCTTGTTGATATCAAGGCTGTTCAGTTTTTCCAGAACCTCCTGACGCCGCCTTCCTTCCCATATCTTCTCAAATGTCTCCTCATAAATATTTCCGTAACAGAACTCTTCCGTTCCGATATGTGCCACACAGGGCCAGATATTTCCTCTTGCATCAATATGTGTCATAAAGGGCAGTCCGTGACACTGCCTGTAACATTTCTTATGGTGCATCTTTTTCATGGCATTGGCCCTGAAATAAACAGAAAACTGTTCTGTTTCGTACTCTTTTAGCTCCCTCTCCAAGTCCAACATGGCTCCGTAATCTATCTCAAAAGTGTTCTCACTGTGCAGATGCTGTGAGTAGGGCTTAACCGTCAGATAATCCACCCCTATTTCCCGCAGCTGCCTTGCCATATCCGGCAATCCGGCCATATTGTCCGGCAGCAAAAGGCACTGTACACCAAGGGTTGTGCTCAATCCCTGCGCCTTCTTCACCCTGACAGCCTCAACAAGGTTGGTCTTTACCCGCTCCAGATCTCCAGGCTTACCTCTCTGAATCCTATCATAGGAGGCATCTTCCATACTCGCCACACTATAGCGCACCCAGGTAAATGCCCTCAGACAGTCCTGAAGTTTCTCACTGGTAAACAGGGCACCATTAGTGCTCATGGCCACGTCCACGCCACAGGCTTTTATTTCATTGGCAATATCCGGCATATCTTTGTTCAGAAGGGGCTCCCCCTCTCCGGAACAGATGACGCTTTTCAGCCCTCTCCCGCTCATCTGTGATATATCCCGCAGAATAATATCTTTCTTGAGAAAATCCGGTTGATATCCCATGTAGTCCACCGCGCAGAACACACATCTGTGGTTACAGGTTCCACTGGGCGATATCTCAATCTCAACCGGATAAATATTTTCTCCTCTTAGCCATCCAGCAACTGCCTCTGGATGATAAATCAACTTATGGGAATCCATTCTGATATTCTCTGCCATGTCTCTTAACCGACCCTTTCCCCTGGTAACAGCATCCTGGCCCACCCTTTTTCAAACATTCATCAGGGTACTGGCATACTTCAATACATTAACCTTATCCACCGCTTCCTTATTTCCAATAATATTTGCCCCCAGAGCGCCTCCAATGTTCCCCAAAAAAGTTCCCACCTCCACTGGCGCTCCTGCCGCAGAAAAAATTCCCGCCACAGAAAGAAAGGCATCCCCAGCACCCACGGTATCTTTAACAGTTAGAGTAAAAGCAGGACAGGAGGCGATTTCTCCTGCTTCCACGCCATAAGCTCCAAGTGACCCTCTGGTCAGCCATCCTCTGCCTCCCATAGATTCGCACAGCGCTCTTAACGCTCCATTTTCGTCGTCCACCATTGCCGGATACGCCAGCTTCAGTTCCGTCTGATCCAAAGAAAACGCATCGGCCCGGGTGTATTTGGTAATAATGTTCCGCCCATAATTGGACGAATTTGTCTGACAGTTTAAAATCAGATATTTTGTGCCTTTCTGAACAATATCCATAATCTCACTGTCCACCAGACCGTTTCCAAAATCACACAAAAACACTACATCATAAGACTCAATCTTTTCCCGCAGCCGTTCCTTAAACTTTTGTGCGGACTCCTCATCGAAACACATTTTTTCCGGTATATTGGTTATGGCAAAGATTTTCTTATATTCCTCTCTTTTTGCGTTCCTTGTCAGATACCGATGCTTTACTATGGTAGGAAACTTTGAGCTGTAAGTGAGCTTTAACTGTACCTGCTCAGAAACTTCATCAAAAAGCTTTAGGCGCATTTCTTCTTCGTTTCCGATGATGGACATCAGTGTGACATCCTCTGAAAAGCCAGCCAGATGCCTTGCCACTGCAGCCGCCCCCCCAAAATACTCTTCCGTTGTTTTCAGCCGCGCCGAGTACCCCATATCTTTACTCATCAGCCCCTGAACGGCACAATATGTATATCTGTCCACAATGACATCGCCCACCACCAACACCTTAAGCTTTTCCGCATCCTGGGCATATTTCAGAACCTCTTCCATAGAATGTCTGGAATTAAATTCTTCCATATATCGTCTGACCTCTTCGGACAAACCTGACATTGCAGTATTGATCAGCTTTGTGGAGCTGTATACCTGGCCTCCGGTATACTGTATTCTCCCCCCATGTCTCTCTACCAGTTCTCTCTCTTCCCTGATCTTCCCGGTAATATCCGCCCCTTCGTCAGCATACTCACTTCCCTTGACATAGATATCAGGTTCCACCACCTCTACCATGTCATCCACAGTATACCCTTCCGAAAGCAGCACATAATCTATATACTCAATGGCACTTAGGAATTTAAGACGCATTTCATCACTAAAATACGGCCTTCCAGGTCCCTTCCTGACATATTTTGCTGCTGTGATAGACACCACCAATACATCCGCCATTTTCCCTGCCTGCTCAAAGTGAATCATATGGCCCGGATGCACCAGGTCAAATACGCCGTGACACAGTGCAATCGTCTGACTTTCCGCCTTTAGTGCCGGTCTGATTTTCGTTTTAAACTCTTCCTTTGTGACAATCCTGCCCATATGCTGTCCTTCCTGTGCCTAGTATAACCCCCACCAATTAACCACATGTTTCACTTGTCTAAATTTCCATCTGCATCGTTGTCGTCAGTCATCGTAGCCCGCTACGACTCCTTCCTCCGCCTTGCAGACTGAAAATTAATCCTTCGCGAAACATAGTGGTAATTGTTGTGGATTATACTAGTATGTTTTATTTCCCCAAATATTTAAACCAATCCTCCGTGGCCGTGCCGATACTCTCCGGAGTCCATACCGGTGCTTCCCTCCAGTAATCAATATGATCCAATACCATTTGTACTCCTTCTTCAAAAGTAACTTTTGCCTTCCAGCCCAGTCTCTCCTGAATTCTGGTGGTATCCGCAAAGGTGCAGTCCGGTTCTCCCGGCCGCTTCGGTATATGGGTAATCTCCCCTCCAAGCAGTTCACACAGACGATTTACCGAGTAAGTACCCCCGCTTCCCACATTAAAAGTATCCTGAACCACATCCGACACAGCCGCCGTATAAAAAGCATCCGCAATATCCGTCACATAAGTGAAATCTCTGGTCTGGGTTCCGTCTCCCACAACCGTAAAGGGTTTTCCTGCCAACTTCTGGGCAAGAAACACGCCAAAAACTGCCCCATAAGTCCCCGATGTCCTGGACCTGGTGCCATAAACATTGAACAGCCGCAGCGTTACCACCGGAAGACCATATACCTGCCCCCAATGAAGTACCGTCTCTTCCCCCAGCCGCTTTGTGAGCGCATAAGGATACTGGGGACGGATCTCTGCCGATTCTTTTGTAGGATATTCGTCCGGAATTCCATAACAGGAAGAAGATGCCGCGTATACCAGCTTCTTTACACCCACATTTTTCGCACACTCCACCACATGATAAGTCCCCAGTACATTAGAAGAATAATAATCCCATGGGCGCTGAATTGACGGTACAATGTCCGCCAATGCCGCAAAGTGAAATACATAATCCACCCCCTGAAATATGGGTTCTATTTCCTCCCTGTTTCTGATGTCCATATGATGAATGGTAAGCCTTTCATTCCCCTTTTGATGTGCAAGATTTTCTGGCCTTCCTGTTGTCCAGTTGTCAATGACGCGCACCTCATGACCTTCCTTCAGCAGACGGTCAACCATATGCGAACCGATAAACCCACAGCCTCCTGTTACCAATGAAACCATTTTGTCCTCCTAAATTCCCGTATTATCTCTTCAACGGTAGAAATTCCGTAAATTCACAAAGATCTGCCATGATGTAATCCGGCCTTACCTCTTCTTCCAACCTCTCAGTCCCATATCCGCTTTCCAGCAAAACCGTCTTTAATCCGGCTTTTTCTCCCATCCTGATATCACAGGCCCGGTCTCCGGCCAGATAAGAATGCTCCATATCTATTTCAAAGTCTCCACAAGCCCTTTCAATCATCCCTGTCTCCGGCTTTCTGCAATTGCAGGAAACCGCATATTGAGGAATCACTCCTTTTAGACAGTGAGGACAATAATAAACGGCATCAACACCTGTTTTTTCCATTAAGTGGACATTCATGGAGCGCAGCATTTCTTCTGTAAAATATCCTCTGGCCACACCACTCTGATTTGTCACCACAATAGTATAGTATCCCTTCTCCCGAATTTTGCTGATACATTCTTCCGCATAAGGAAAGATCTCCAATTCCTGTATGCTTCTCACATAACTTTTCTCCCTGGTAAGCACACCATCCCTGTCAAGAAATACCGCCGGTTTCTTCCAAGGAAAGTCCTTCTTCCGAGAAATACTCTCTGTCCTTTTCACAATGAAACGCCGTCTCTTTCCATGATCAAATCCACAATCTGCTGCAGAATCAGATTATGAATGGATTCCACGATTCCATACCTTCCTGACGGCACATAAACATTTACATCCCCAACTTTCCTTACCATATTATCCGGTTCAAACCCAGTAAAAGTAATGACTTCCATTGTCTTATTCTCTGCCGCATCTATGGCATTGAGAATGTTCTGAGAATTTCCGGAACTGCTGATGGCTACAAGAAGATCTCCCTCTCTGCCAAGAAATTCCAATGGCCTTGAAAATACCGACTCATAACCATAATCATTTCCCATACAGGTAGTGACTGCGCTGTCATACAAACTATAAGTATTCATCCCACCATTTTTCATATAATCCGCTGTCATGTGACTGGCAATTGCAGCGCTTCCACCATTACCGATAAAAAAACATTGGGAAGCTTTTCTCTTATGGTTCGTAAATTGCCTTAAAAGTTCCTGAATTCCTTCTTCCAGACACAATTCACAGGTCATTCCTTTAAGTGAGATCCTTGTCTCTTCCAAACAGCTTAACAACTCTTTTATGTAATTATCCTGCATCATCCTGCTCCGTTGTATTCTTCACCATAGTCTCAGACAAACACCAGATATATTCCGTTTGTCATTACTTTTATAGAAGCTTTTAATAAATAAGATACATATACCAGATTATTTGTATTTTTCTTTACCTTTACTTTCAAGCTTCCGGAAGACATAAAGTACTTTATACCTGCTTATTAAATAAGATACATATACCAAGAAACAAAATTTGATTTTTTGAATACTCTGACACTTTTATCGGCTAAATACATATTTAACATTATATTCACCCCACTGTCTTTTGTCAATTACAAAAAATTTCCCCACCCTATACGAAAAACCAGGGAACCCTACCATCAAAACGCCGGGGCACAGGGGAAACAAACATACCTGTTTCCCCGCCCCGGCTGCTCTGTCCCGGATTTGCCCCGAATCCGCTCTCAGATTCCTCTCACTCCTCTATCCGGTCCGCATACTTGATCCTGTAAATTCTTCTCAGAGAATCATTGATCCTCTCCTCCGAGATATATCCGTTTCTGACTGCCTCAAGCACACCCTCGTAAGCCTTCTCAAAATCCTCCGGCATCAGCAGCATGTCACAGCCCGCCAGAATAGCCATCACAGCTGCCTCGTCCGCCCCGTAGAAGTCAGAGATCGCCTTCATATTCAGAGCATCCGTAATAATGACTCCTTCAAAATACATCTGCCCCCGCAGAATATCCGTCACAAGCACCTTTGAGAAAACCGACGGTTCATTATCACCCGTCAGCGCCGGAGCCGCCATATGGCTCACCATAATCATCTCTGCCCCCGAATCAATGCCCGTCTGAAAGACAGCCAGCTCCTCCGCCCAGAACTGCTCCGCGCTCCTGTCAGTGGAAGCCATCCCGTCATGAGTATCCTCCGTGGAACTGCCTATCCCCGGAAAATGCTTCAGGCATGCTGTCACTTTCTGTTCCTTCAGGCCCATCATCATGGAGGACACAAACCCCGACACCATCCCGGAATCCGCCCCGTAGGAGCGCTCTTCCATAATACTGTTCTCCACATTCGCCAAATCCGCCACCGGCGCAAAGTCAAGGTTGAACCCCAGGCCTGACAGCGTGCCACCAATGGCAACACCCGCCTGGTATGCATTGTCGGCATTTCCAGTGGCCCCGATATCCTCTGCAGAAGCCGACTTTTCACCGATTCCCGCCGAAGCTACCCTGGATACGCTGCCGCCCTCCTCATCCACCGCAAGGAAGAGCGGATATCTGGCATACTGCACTGTATTTGTAAGCATCTCCCGGATCTGATCCTCAGACTTTATGTTCTTGGCAAAATAGACCAATCCCCCCACAGGGTACTGAGCCAGAGCGTCCCGGGTGCCCTCCCCGGCCTTTATCGCGGTATTCACCCCGGTAATGGCCTCCGGCGTCACAATGAAAAGCCCCGCCACTTTCTCCTCCAGGGTCATCACCTCGATCCCCGCATCCACAATCTGATCCAGACGCTGCTGCGGGGTGATCTCCGGCTCCTGAGGTTCCTGTGACACCTCCGGCGTGGGCTCCGGGATCACCAGATCCTCCTCCGCCGTCAGCAGCTCATCCAGTTTCACCTGACGCTCCTCTTCCTTCCGCTGCGCCTCCTGGCGCTCTGACACCAGGTAATGAACCATGAATGCAACCCCTGCGGCGGCGGCAAGAATCAGCACCACAAGCACAGAATATGCCGCAACCTGGCTCCTGATGCGCTTCTTCCTCCTGGCCTCCTTCTTTTCCTGCTGCAACTGTTCCCTATCGCTCATATGTATTCTCCCATGCCGGGCCAAAACACCAATATCGCCTGATTCCTCAAGGCAGTAGCACAATTTTCATTCCGGCATACATTGCAAAATCCAAACATACACTGCACCCGTGCTTCTATCCGGCTTCCGCTTCTGCCGGCTGCCAGATTCTTCCACCCAAAGACCTTCAAAAATTAAGGAAATGAACTTTCGCCCATTTCCTTTTAATTCTTCCACTTTATCCTCTGTACCCTCTCTCTTTTGCATACAAAAAGCTTCTGCATAGGCATTCCGCTTCCTTTGTATCTCATTGGAAGGATTAAACTCATTATATTGCCATATGGGGATTCTGTCAACACCTTCTGGCAGATTTCCAGATTTTTCTACATATCCCATCCGGAGCCGTTCCGGCCGCCCACCATAACATTCCCGGCGGCCTGGCATCCTCCTTCAGACTACAGATTTGTCAGAACAAAAATATCATAGATGGCCTTAATTGCCGCCTCAAAATCACTGTTAGCCACACCGATAATAATATTCAGCTCGGAGGAGCCCTGGTCAATCATCTTCACATTTACATTGGCATGGGCCAGAGCGGAGAAAATCCTTCCGGCAGTGCCCCTGGTGGACTTCATCCCCCGCCCCACCACGGCCACCAGAGCCAGGTCTGATTCAATCTCTATGGCGTCAGGCTGCACCAGGCGGTGAATTCCCGCCACCACCTTCTGCTCCTTGTGCATAAACTCATCCTGATGAACGAATACCGTCAGCGTGTCAATACCGGAGGGAACATGTTCAAAGGAAATCCCATTTTCTTCAAATGCCTGGAGGATTTTTCTTCCAAAGCCTATCTCCGCATTCATCATGGCCTTCTCAATGTTCACCGCACAGAAGCCCCTCTTGCCCGCAATGCCTGTAATGACATATTTCGACTTCTGGCAGGTGCTTCCCACAATCCATGTGCCGCTGTCCTGGGGGGCGTTGGTATTGCAGATGTGGATGGGAATTCCTTTCTGGCGCACCGGAAATATGGAGTCCTCATGGAGAACCGTGGCTCCCATGTAGGAGAGCTCCCGCAGCTCCCTGTATGTAATGATATCAATGCCCTTGGGGCCGTCAATGATCCCCGGATCGGCCACCAGAAATCCTGACACATCCGTCCAGTTCTCGTACACATCCGCCAGGGCGGCCTTTGCCACAATGGAGCCGGTCACGTCGGAACCTCCCCTGGAAAATGTCTTGATCCTGCCGCCAGGCTGGGAGCCGTAAAAACCGGGGATCACTGCCTTGGGGCATTCCTTCAGCCTTTTGGAAAGGCATTTGTCGGTCCTGTCGGCGTCAAAGTTTCCCTCTTCGTCAAAGAAAATAACCTCTGCAGCGTCCACGAACTCATACTCCAAATACCGTGCCATAATAATCCCGTTGAGATACTCTCCCCTGGATGCCGCGTAATCCACCCCTGCAAGTTCCATGAAATTTTTCTCTATAGCCTGAAACTCTTTCTCCAGGCTCAGGGACAGCTGCAGGCCGTCAATGATCTCCTGGTATCTGGCCGCGATCTCCCCCAGCTCCCTGCCAAAATCTCTCCCCGACTGGGCCAGGTCATAGCAGGCATAGAGCATATCTGTCACCTTGGAATCTCCCTTAAAACGCCTGCCCGGCGCAGAGGGAATCACATACCTTCTGTCCTGATCCCCGCGGATGATATCCCCAACCTTCATAAATTGTTCCGCGCTGGCCAGAGAACTTCCTCCAAATTTTGCTACCTTAGACATCTTATCCAACTCCTCATTTTACCCAATATATTTTATGAAAAATCCAAGAATACTGCCTCATCTGCAACGTCAATTCTCAACAGTTCCTAAGCGAACAGTCTCTCTATCAGCCTATGCCCTTCCGGCACATAGATGCCTGTCCGGCGGGCCTCCTCCTCATGGTATACCCAGCCGTGATCCTGACGTTTTCTGCTGTCATAGAGCATGTAGGGGACGCTGTCCGAAGTGTGGGTGCGCAGACGGATGGGCGTGGGATGGTCGGGAAGCACCATCAGCCGGAAATCCTCCCCCGAAGCCTCCAGTTTTTCCACCAGGGGGCCCACCACCTTCCTGTCCACGTTCTCAATGGCTTTCAGCTTTTTCTCCACGCTTCCCTGGTGGGCCATCTCGTCGGAGGCCTCCAGGTGGATATAGGCAAAGTCATACCCTTCCCCAAACAGCGCGTTCACCGCCGCCTCCACTTTACCCGCATAGTTTGTATCCAGACCGCCGGTGGCTCCCTCCACATGGGCCACCCCCATGCCGGCGCCAACGGCGATCCCTTTCAGCAGATCCACCGCAGACACCATCATGCCCTTCTTTCCGGTCTTCTCCTCAAAGGAACACAGCGCCGGCCTGGTGCCCGCTCCCCAGAACCAGCAGCAGTTGCCCGGGTGCAGTCCCTTTGCCTTTCTCTCCTGGTTGAGGGGATGGGCGGCAAGAATTTTGTAGCTCCTCTCCGTCATTTCCCGCAGCACAGGATCCGCCGGCAGATACTGTCCGATCTTCTGTCCCGGCACATCATGGGGCTGCACCAGGTCCAGCACACTGCCCTGATTCCAGATCAGACAATGGCGGTAACTGGTGCCTGTGTAAAACTGGTAAGTCTCATTTCCCAGGGCCTCCGCCACCTCCTGTAACAGCACGGCGGCGTCCTGGGTGGAGATCTCTGAAGCGCTGTGGTCAAGGATGCGCTTCTCTCCAAAAGGTTCTTCCTCCTCAGAAAGGGTAACAATATTACAGCGTATCGCCACGTCCGTGTCCTTCATTGGCACACCGATGCTGAGGGCTTCCAGGGGAGAACGTCCCGAATAATATACTGCAGGGTCATACCCCAGCACGGACAGGTTTGCCGTGTCGGATCCCGGCTTCATGCCCTCCGGAATCGTGTGCACCATTCCCAGCTCACTGAACCTGCAAAGCCTGTCAATATTAGGGATATCCGCATAAGCTAAAGGGGTCGCTCCCCCCAGAGCCTCTATGGGTTCATCCGCCATGCCGTCCCCCAGCACTATCACATATTTCATCTCTTCACTCCTCTTCCGAATGCCCCTTATAACAGTCTTATCCTACTACAGATTTCATCCCCCAGCAGGGCACATTTTTCCCGGAAATCACTTTCCTTCATCATGGGTGTAATGCATGCAAAATCCCCTTCGGATTTCTCTGTCTGATCCAGGTGGCAGGCAGCAAATTCTTCCGCTGTAAACTCCCTGATTTCATGCCCGGCATCACCGGAAACAGCCAGAAATTTTCCCGCCGCAAAGAGTTCTGACGCAGCTTTTTGGGCCGAATTTTTCAGGCGCAGGAAAAATTTTCTCTCCACATGACCGGGCTCTGTCAGACTGGCTGCCTCCTGTGTCCAGGCACAGCCCAGGGGCCTGTCAATGTTCCTGGCGCAGTCTGCCACGTCGGCCACCACCGCGCTGGCTGTGGGATATTTTCCCGCCCCTTTGCCGTAAAACATCACATCCCCAAGCATGCTTCCCCTGACAAATACCGCGTTAAAAACATCGTTCACCTGGGCAAGAGGATGCTCCACGGGAATCAGGAAAGGAGCCACCATGGCCAGAATGCTTCCGTCCTCCTGGGCCTGACTCAGAGCCAGAAGTTTGATGGTCATCCCCTCATGGCCTGCATAGAAAAAGTCAACAGGGCTGATTTCCGTGATCCCTTCCGTCTGGATCCGTTCTGCCTCCACCCTGCGGCCCGCCATCATGGAAGAGAGAATCGCTATCTTGCGGCAGGCATCATGTCCTTCCACATCGGCCCGGGGATCCGCTTCCGCATATCCAAGCTCCTGAGCCTTCCGAAGTACCTGATTGTAATCTGCCTCAGGATTCTTTCCCATCCTGGTCAGGATATAATTGGTAGTGCCGTTCAGGATACCCATGACGGACTCAATCTTCTCCGCCGCAAGGGAGCTGTTCATGGCGCGGATAACAGGGATTCCCCCTCCCACACTGGCTTCAAACATATAGTTGCAGCCCTTTGCTGCCGCAATGGCCATAAGTTCCGCCCCATGGGCCGCCACCAGTTCTTTGTTGGAAGTGCATACGCTCTTTCCCGCCTCCAGGGCCTGCCTGGTGAACTGGTACGCCGGGCCAACACCGCCCATGGCTTCGCACACAATGCGGATCTCCTCATCCTCCAGGATAGTCTTGAAATCATGCACCACCCTGTCCTCATAGGGATCTCCGGGAAAATCCCTCAGATCAAGAATATATTTGACCCTTATCTCTTCTCCGGCCCCCCTGCACACCTGGCTGCCGCTGCTCTCAATCACTTCCACAACACCGCTGCCCACGGTCCCGTATCCCAGCACTGCTACCTTTATCATCGTCTCTCTCCTCTGTTATCATACCCTGCCGCATCCGCTTCCAGCAACGCCTCCCACCCAGACTTTCACTCCCAGGCCATAGCCTTCCATGTTCCCGGCGGCTCCTTCCGCCCAGACCTTCACTTCCAGCCATAGCTTGCTTATCCATGTCCCCGGCGGCTCCTTCCGGGCAGACCCATTCCGGCACGCAGGTATAAACCCGCCCGCCGGAGATCCTTCTGCCGTATATGTCTTACATCAATTTCTGACTGTAGAAGTCAAAAACTTTGGCTCCGTCAAAGCGCTCAGATCAGCGGATATCTGTCCGTCAGTTCCTTCACCATGGCACGCGCAGCAGGCACCTGCGCCTCGCCATTCTTAATCACAGAGCTCACTGCCTCTGCCACCTTCTCCATATCCTGTTCGTTCAGTCCCCTGGAGGTGACGGCCGGCGTGCCCAGGCGGATACCGCTGGTCACAAAAGGCGACCTGGGATCGTTGGGAATCGTGTTCTTGTTGCAGGTAATATTCGCCTGATCCAGAAGCTTCTCCGCCTCCTTGCCGGTGATATTCAGATTCCTCAGATCTACCAGCATCAGATGATTGTCCGTGCCTCCGGAGACCACCGGAACCTCCCTCTTCTGAAGAGCCTCCGCAAGGGTTTTAGCGTTGGCCACCACCCTCTTCTGGTACTCTTTAAAGCTGTCCTCAAGAGCCTCCTTGAAGCACACCGCCTTGGCCGCAATCACATGCATCAATGGGCCGCCCTGAATGCCCGGGAAGATGGCCTTGTTGAAATTATACTGCTCATTGAACTCATTGCTGGACAAAATCATACCGCCACGGGGTCCGCGGAGCGTCTTATGAGTGGTGGTGGTGGTCACATGAGCGTAGGGAATGGGACTGGGATGAAGCCCTGCCGCCACCAGACCTGCAATATGCGCCATATCCACCATCAGCACCGCTCCCACCTCGTCAGCCACCTGACGGAACTTCTCAAAGTCAATGACGCGGGCATAGGCAGAAGCGCCGGCGATGATCATTCTGGGTTTTGCCTTCAGCGCAATCTCACGCATCTGCTCATAGTCAATGAATCCCTCATCGTTTACTCCATAGGGAACAATGTTAAAATATTTTCCCGACATATTCACCGGACTTCCATGGGTCAGGTGCCCGCCATGGTCCAGGTTCATGCCCATAATGGTGTCCCCGGGCTTACACACAGCAAACTGCACGGCCATATTGGCCTGGGCTCCGGAATGGGGCTGCACATTCACATACTCACAGCCGAAAAGTTCCCTGGCCCGCTCTATGGCAAGCCTCTCCACCTGATCCACACATTCACAGCCGCCGTAGTATCGCTTTCCCGGATAACCTTCGGCATATTTGTTGGTCAGAGGGCTCCCCATGGCTGCCATGACCGCCTTGCTGACCCAGTTCTCCGAGGCGATCAGCTCAAGATGGCTGTTCTGCCTCTCCTGCTCGTCCACAATCACCTGCGCGATCTCAGGGTCAACATTTCTCACATCCTCCAATGAATACATTCCTCATCCTCCTCTAAGCTCAGTCCTATCCTTCAGAAACAGGGCGCTGCCCTGGAATTCTCACCAAGAACTGTCAGGAAATAACTGTGCAAAGTGCAAAGTTATCGCTCAACAGTTCCTACATTACCGCTTGTATTATGGCATAGGTATTATAGCATAGAATGAAAGGAATGCAAACAGAAATTTTACCTAAGAAAAGATTCCTGACAGCCAAACCTTAAGGAAATCTAAATAATATTAAAAAACAGCCAAAGTACATTGCATTATATTTTTTTATGGCTATACTGGGATATGGTCAGGACAGCTATCAGAAACATATTCAAAAGAGGGACGCCGGATAACAGAAATGTTCTCTGCGCACATCCCGGACAACAGAACGAAAGGCTGGTTAATTATTATGGAAACAAATCTATCTCCCCATAAGCAGAAAATAAAGGATTTTTACACAAAGTACAGACATGGTATACCGCTGCTCCTCTATATGACCCTTTTTCTGGCCGGATTTGCCTGGCTGGAAAAAGCCAACCGTGAGGATTTCTACGTCATACATATGGATGTTGACGATGTAATCCCCTTCTTGGAGGTATTCGTGGTGCCATATTTTCTTTGGTTTGCCTATGTGTCAGGCGTGGTGGTATTTCTCTTCCTGAAAAACAAACAGGAATACTATCGAGTCTGCATCTTTCTCTTTACAGGCATGACAATATTCCTGCTTATCTCTGCCCTGTGGCCCAACGGCCACCATCTGAGGCCGGCGGAAATGCCCAGGGACAATATCTTTACCCAGATGGTGAGCTTACTCTGGAAGACAGACACCCCCACCAACCTCTGGCCCAGCATCCATGTGTACAATTCACTGGGTGTTCACTTTGCCCTTGTCCGCAGCGCGGAACTGAAAGGACGCAGGGGTATCAAGGCCGCCTCCCTGGTGCTGGCTCTCTCCATCATCCTGTCAACCCTGTTCATCAAACAGCACTCCATGTTTGACGTCCTGACGGGAATTGCCCTCAGTGCAGTAATGTACGCCCTTGTATATAGAAGAGACGCCATTTTCTCCTCCAGGCTCCGGCCCATGAAGGAAAGAATTTCCGTGTGAGACGCTTCGGACGCTCTATTTCATCCAGCACTTGCACTGCTCGATTCTTTTCCCGTTATCGCCCTGTTTCTCATCATAGGCAAACTGTTTCAGCAGGTCACAGGGGAATTCACTGCACTGTCCGCAGTGTTCCCCTTTTGCCTCGCAGCAGGATTTTACCGGACAGCCTTCGCCCCAGAACGGTTTTTCAATGTTCACACAGCCTTTGCAGCCCGTCTGTTCCCGGTAAGAACACTGGCTGCACAAAATACCACATCTTGATTCAATCATATGTATGGCCCTCCTTTCAGACACATTATAAAACAGGGAACACGACAGCCTTATGTCATGTTCCCTGTTTTATCCAACAAAATATTCTCTGCCTGTCTCTTCCTGTCCTCCCGCAGTTCCTCCGGTTCCAGCACAAAGACCCTGTCTCCAAAGCTGAAAATCCATTCACGCAGGTTCCCATAGCCTGCAAAATCCTGCTCAAACAGCAATCTCTTATCTTCCAGTTCACTGTAACTGCCAATCCCATACTCTTCGATCAGACGGTATTTTTCACTCTCGGCGAATATGGCCTTTAAGTGAATGCTCCCCTCCGCCAGGTATGCATCTCCAAAGGACAGTTCTTCCTCCGGTATCTCCCTCTCACAGAATGTCTCCTCCTCCGTCCGCAGATCCCAGAGACGGTTCAGTTTAAACAGGCGGTATGCCTCTCTGTCCAGACAGTATCCAAAGACATACCAGGCCGACCACTTAAATACCAGACGATAGGGCTCTATCCGCCGTTTTGTCTCACCTTTTTCATAATAATACCAAAATGACACAAGATGCTTCTCCCATGCGGCCTTTTTGATTGTCTCTATCTTGAGCGTGAGGGTATCCTGGTAATGGGACGCCAGATCAACAATGATAATATCCTGCGCAGCACCTTGTTCCCCCCTGTCCGAAAGCTTATCCAGCAGCCGGGCCAGGGCGGGACTTTTTGATACACTGTCCATTCCTCTGAGGCCTGCGATGAGTGACTGCAGCTCCTCCTTGGTAAAAAGCGATCGGTCAAATTTGTAGCCGTCCACAATGGAAAGACCTCCCCCATAGCCCTGTGCGGCTGCAATGGGGATACCGGCTCTGCAGAGATCCTCAATATCACGGTTGATGGTCCGCCTGGAGACTTCAAACCGCTCCGCCAGCTCAGGGGCCGTTACCTTATCCTTCTGCAGCAGGATTGTGAGTATCCCCATCAAGCGATCAATTTTCATTCACTCATCTCCGATTCCACAGCTGACACTGTCAGTTGAATTTAAATATTTTCTGGCAGATCTTATACCCTCCCACGGAAATCTTCCGGCCGCTTTTGCCGGGAAGATTCATGGCGCTGCCCATGAGACCGTGACGCATCCAGCCAAACAGTTTTCTGTCCTTTGCCTTCAGGTATTTCCACAGTTCTTTCTTCTTCTCCAGGTTTTCCTCCGTCCCGGAGCGGATCAGCAGTACCGACGATACTGTCATAATAATTTCAAGATAGTTGCGCATATACTGGAACAGGCGCTTGTTCTTCATGATCTCCTGCTTCTTCTCCGCCAGATAGTCAATCATAATCTTGTTGACCTTGATCTGCTGGTCAATCCTGGATATCATAATCTCCTCGTTGACAGACTGTCCTTCCCTTCCAATATAATAACGGTAAAGATTTACGTCCAGATAATACATGTTCTTCACATAGGGAAGAGGCTCATACACATAGAGATTGTCCACATAGAAGGTGTGCTCCGGCAGGCGGATTCCGCAGTCCTTCAGCATCCTGGTACGGAAGATCACAGAGTGCATCAGGATATAATGCCCCTTGGAGAAATGATGGCAGTCCTCCCAGGTAAAGATCTTCCCCTCCGGAAGAATATGGCGATAGTGCATGACCTTTCTGCGCTTCTCCCCCTCTTTCTCATAGACAAAATTGCAGACCAGCATGTCAAGCACATGGGCCCCTCCGGCGAACTCCCTCAAGGTGTCCAGCACCTGTAAAAAAGCGTCCTTCTTTACCCAGTCGTCACTGTCCACCACTTTAAAGTACAGTCCGCTGGCGGCCTGAATGCCTGCGTTGACGGCAGAGCCATGCCCGCCGTTTTTCTTGTGCAGAGCCTTTACCACAGAAGGGTACTCTGCGGCATACTCGTCCGCAATCTCCGCAGTCCTGTCTCCGGCAGAACCGTCATCCACAATAATGATCTCCACATCCTCGCCGCCCACAAGCAGAGAATCAATGCATTTTTTCATATATTTTTCGGAATTGTAGCATGGTATGGCTACTGACAACAGTTTCACGATTTTTCTTCCTCCTCGAATCCTCTCAGATATTTTACATACGCCTTAAACGCCGAAGGAATCGGGTATCTGCTCCGGGTCTCCTCAGGCTCAAGATACAGCCACTCCTGTGCCTCTCCCAGAGCCGGCCCGCAGGAGTGCTCCTCCACTTTGACCAGATAGCCCTTCATATGCCACTCTCTGTGGGTGAATACATGCTTTGCGTCTTGAAGCGGCCGTATGCACAGGGGCTTCAGCCCGCTGTCCTCCAGGTATGCTGCCACCTCCTCCGCCGTGCGGAAACCATCCAGGGAGGGAATTTCATACATCCCGGCCAACAGCCCGCTGTCCGGCCTCTTCCGGACGGCTGCACATCCTCCGCTTCTGACCACAAGCACCGTCCTGTCCTCCACCTGCCTGGGTTTCTTCGCCTGCTTTTTGGGATATTCCTGCTCTTTTCCCGCCCTATGGGCCTGGCAGAAGCTTTTCAGGGGACATTTGTGGCACAGCGGCGCGCCGTGGGGAAGACACACACATGCGCCAATCTCCATCATGGCCTGATTGAAATCCCCAGGACGATCCCGGGACATAACGCGCTCTATCTCCGCCCCGGCCTCTGCCCTGGCCTTCCCGTCATTTACGGGCCTCTCGTCCCTTTTAAGCCTTGACAGAACCCTCATAACATTCCCGTCCACCGCCGGAACAGGCTGGTTGAAGGCAATGGAGGCTATGGCTCCGGCCGTATAGCTTCCAATCCCTGCCAGACCCAGTAATGCCTCATAATTATCCGGCATCTCCCCGCCGTACTCCTCCTGCACCTGGCGGGCTGCCTTCTGCAGGCTGCGGACGCGGTTATAGTAGCCCAGCCCCTCCCAGAGCTTCAAAAGCTTCTCCTCCTCAGCCTCCGCCAGAGCGCCAATGTGGGGAAGTTCCTCCATAAAGCGTTCAAAATATGGCTTTACCGCTTCCACCCGGGTCTGCTGTAACATAATCTCCGACACCCACACCCTGTAAGGGGTGGGCAGAGTCCGCCAGGGCAGAATGCGCCTGTTCTCATCATACCATTTCAGCAGGGGAATGGAAATACCGTCAAGCTTATACTTTTCTAAGTCTTTTCTTAAGGTTTCATTAATCCCGTCTGCAGGGAACGCCTGCTCTGCAGACGCCGTCCCCTGCAGACGCACCGGAACAGGACGGTTGATTGTCATTGTATCCGGAGCAACCTTACAGTCATAGGCCAGGATCTCCACCCCGGCCTCCGCCGCCCGGCAGAGAGCATCTGCAAACTGAGGATGTGTGTCCCGGTTGGGCGCAAAGTACCTCACCTTCTCCATCTGGATCACAAACAGCACACAGGCCCGGTATCCTTCCTCCTTCGCCGCAATCAGTTCCTCCAGATGCTTCACCGCCCGCTCCGAAGGCGCGTCCGGAAAACGCACCACCCCATCTTCTTCCAGGGTGACACCTTTCACCTCCATAAATATCCTCTCACCGCAGCCTTCAATATAGAAGTCAAAGCGGGAACTGCCATACCGGACCTCCGGGCGCACCAGATCCAGGCTGCTGAGAAATCCTCCCCTGCGCAGCCATTCCCCCACCGCCCTGTTGGGCGCCTGAGAATCCATATTGATCAGACGATCCCCTTTTTCCACCGCAACCAGGTCATAGGCGGTAACTCTCCCGGCTGCTGCCCGACCTCCGGTCCGGTCTTTTGCGCCGCCGCATTTTTCCAGGTACACAACGGCATCCCTCTGGAGCAGTTCCCGGCACCTGCCTGTATTTTTCACATGGACTGTCTCCTCCCGGTCTTCTATCCTGACCCTGGCCACAAAACGGTTGGGACGTTCCAGAAACTGTCCTTTTACTATATGCTCATACTTCATACCCGATCCCCGTCACCTCAGACGATTGCACTCATAGCGCTCCAGGGTCAGCAGGCAGGTTCTCAGCGCCTCATACTGCTCCTCTATGTCGCCGTCGTTAATCTCTATGTCACAGGCGATGGCCATGGTGGTGATCATCTCCTTTGTGATCCTGTGGTGCAGTCCTGCCAGAATATTCAGGCGCTGCTCATAGCTGTCAGAGTCCAAAAATTCCAGCACCATAGGATCAATATAATATTCCTCCGCCTTCTCCTGTCCCTCCAATGTCACAGGACTTCCGGCTTCCCTGGGTTCGACAGGTTTGATTTCCTCCGGTCTGGTTTCCGCAGACCTGGTCTCCCCGGTTTCAGACTTCTCTGTTCTGCTCTCCTCCGGCCCGGACTCCTCTCTCTGCCGTCCGGCCTCCGGCCCCTGGAGCTCAAAGCGGAATTCCTGTGCCGCATCAGGGTACTTTCTCCTGTCAACCCTCTCCACAAACATGGCAAGCGGTCTGGCATAGGACTTAAAATCACCGTAAAGGGCCTGGTAAACAACAAGCTGCTCTCCCGACTCCGTATGTTCTGCAAGCGCTGTTACCTGATATAGATTTCCTTTAAAATGCTTATAAATTTCGTGTGGTCTGGGAACAAATGACATTTCAGGGGGCTCCTTTCTGCTCTTTTCTGTTCTTTCCATCTCATTCATGTCTTCCGCGGGAGCTTCGCATCAGTTACGGTCCGCCGCAATCCTGACCGCTCCTTCTCCCATAAAAGAGTATACCCCTATTTCTGGAAAATGTCATGGGGTTCCTGTCACCGGTTTATTAAAAATTCATGACGAAAACTGCACGACGCATCCAGGAAAATAATTTTCCCCAGGCTGTCCAGCAGCGCAGCCCTGTCATCCTCCTCCATATCGTCTATTTTACCATGGTGTACGGTAAGGGTGTACTGCCTCCTGCCGTCCTCATCGACCACCCTGGTCAGCATCACTCCGCTGTTGCGGAATCCTTCCCTGTCCAGAAACGCCCGGGCCTCCGCCACCAGTTCTCTCTCCTTCTCACTGTAATATGTCTCAAGCTCTCCTGCGCTGACTTCCATTCCGCTCACCGCTGCAGCCGTCCAAAAGTAAACCGCCGCCAACAGTAACAATACCGCCGCCACCATAAATCTGCTCTCTTCTCTGCTCTTCCACATAACTGCTACCTCCCTCTCCAAGAACAAATGTTCCTTTGTATCTAATACAATAAAACATTTGTTCTGTTTTGTCAATGCTTTTTATGAGCAGATTATAAAAAAGTTTAAGTCCCAAAAACCTCCCTTAAATATTCCTCTGCAAAGACAAGCCGTCGTAATTTCTTCTCATTTTCGGGCTTTTCTTTTCTCACATTTTAGTTTATGATGGATGAGATATTCCCCATACCGTCTTTAAAGGAGATGACAGAGCCATGCACCTGATCGCCATCTGTGATGATGAAAGAAAAGAGCTGGAAAAAGCCAAAAATCTGCTGACAGATTATGAGAGACATCACCCGGAGTTGAGATTTACCATCCGGTGTTTTGAGAGTGCCCGGGAGCTTCTGTGCAGAACAAGGGAGAGTGGTCTCGCGCCGGACCTGTTTCTTCTGGATGTCTATATGCCGGAAATGCTGGGCACCGAGACAGCCAGAAAACTGCGGGACATGGGCAGCAAAGGCAGCATTATCTTCCTTACCAGCTCTACAGACCATGCACTGGACGCCTTCAGGGTGGAAGCCATGCAGTACCTGGTCAAACCCATCCTGAAAAAAGATCTGTTTTCCGCTCTGGACAGATTTCTCAGAGAACGTGCCGAAAAAGAAAAAAACCGCAAAAAATACCTGCTGCTGCGGATCGACGGCATGATCCACAGAATCTGTCTAGAGACGATCGTCTCCCTGGAAGCCCAGGGCAAACGCCAGTTTCTGCACTTGGACGACGGCGCACAGTTCGTCCTTCACATGACCATGACAGAACTCAACAAGCTCCTGTCCCCCTTCCAGGAATTTGTGAAAGTCGGCGCAGCCTACATAGTGAATCTTCAGCATGTGGACAGTCTGAACTCCCAGAGCATCTGCCTGGACACCGGGCGAAGCATCTATCTGCCCAGAGGTTCCTACCAGTCTCTCAGGGAACAGTATTTTCAATATTACTTTGAAGATTACTTTGAAGGAGGCAGCAATTAACTGTCTCCCTGCCGGATTTTGCAGAATATTTTTAGATTTTCTGCGGAAGACACCACCTGCATTTTATTCCCAAAAAAATGCAATTTGTGCCGGAACAGCCCAACTCGTTATTTTTCTGATATGATGGAAAGAAGGATATACTTTTAGAAAAAGGGGAGGATTGTGCTATGTTAGGAGGTTCTTTCTGGGTGGCCGCCCTTCGCAACAGTATCAGTGCGGCTCTCATGATGCTTGTGTTCCTGCTTCTTGACCGTCCGCGTTTCAGCATGAAAAAGACTGTATGGTGCTATGGAATATACTGGGTACTTCTGATTACAGGTTTCAGCATCTGGTACGCCTTGGATCAGGAGGGGTTTGTCCGCGCCTCCGGCATGATGGCCATCCCCGCCGTGGGTATCTTCTGTGCGGCCATGAGCGGAGACGGGATTTATCTGTCCCTGTACAAGATTTCCTTCAGTTTCTTCCTGATGAGCATCTGTGTCATTATCGGCGTGGACACTTCACGCCTGTGGTTTGAGGGCAGTATGTGGGCGGATATTCTCATACGCCTGGTGGTCTTCGGGGTCATACTGTGCTTTGTGGCCGGGAAGTTTCGTCGATTTTTCCGGGACAACCTGGACTATCTGCGGGCTGAGATGGATCTGTTCAGTGTGGTGGCACTGGTTGTTTCGATTATGATGGCCACTCTCTCGGCATATTTCCCCGCCGACCACGCCTTTTCCATCAGAAGCATTATCCGTATCTCCGTGGCAATGTTCATGGCAGGTGTGGTTCAGTTTGTCATATTTTACCTCTACCTTCACCTGGGAAAAGAACACAGCTATCAGCTGGAAAAAGAACAGCTGGAGATGAACGAACAGTTTCTCCGCCTGCAGCTGGATCTGGCGGACGAATCCGAGGCCCAGGCGGCAAGAATACGCCATGACTTCCGCCACCACTGTCTTCTGATGCGGGAATATGTCCAGAAAGAAGATATGGACATGCTTCTGGCCTACATGGATCAGTACCTGGAGGATGTGGGCGACACAGGCCAGGTTCAGGTCTGCGCCAACAGGGCGGTAAACAGTATTTTATCCGCCTATACAAGGCTCGCCAGAAGCAGGGGCATCTGTGTGGAAATGGAAGTAAAAGCTGCGGAAAACCTGGCTGTCCGCGACATCGACCTGGTGGCAATCCTGGCAAATGTGCTGGAAAACGCCATCCACGGCTGTCTGGACTCCGGTGTACTCCGTCCAAAAATTATTGTGAGTATCGCCCAAAAAAGCCATAAAATTGTCATTCAGTGCAGAAATACCTGCGCGCCGGATGCCCGTTTCAGCCTGGAGCAGGCTGAAAGCAGCGACGGCCACGGCCTGGGGGTTCCAAGCATCATGAAAACAGCCGCCCGTTACGACGGGGAGACAGATTTTGCCGTAAATAATGGAATGTTTGTGGCCAAAATTCTCCTAAACCTAACTACCCCCCCGCACAGGTATTTCAGGCCCCAGGCCAGTAAGACCATCCCTCCTCTGAAAGAGGGATCTCCCAATCCTCACACTGGCGCCGCCTCAAAAGATTCTCCCCGGGACAATGCCGGCAGCTGACAGAATCTGATCATAGAAAGAAGTGAAGAAATGAACCAGACAAACTACCAAAAAGAGCTGGAAAAAATACTGGAAAAACTGCCCAAAAACGGGACTCCCCCCACTCTGCTGCTCCACAGCTGCTGCGCCCCCTGCAGCAGTTATGTCCTGGAATACCTGCGGAAGCATTTTCTGATAACGGTTTTCTACTACAACCCCAATATCTCGGCCTCCCAGGAGTACCAGAGACGCATGGAAGAGCAGATCCGTCTGATTGAAATCTACAATACCCTGCCGGAGGGACACCCCGTCTCCATTCTGAAGGGCGACTATGAACCTCAGCAGTTTCTGGAGGCTGCCCGGGGACTGGAGGACTGTCCCGAGGGCGGTGAGAGGTGCTTTCGCTGCTTTGACCTGCGGCTGCGCAGAACAGCTCTCTGTGCCGCCCAGGCCGGATACGGCTTCTTTGCCACCACTCTCACCATCAGCCCTCTGAAAAACGCCAGGAAACTGAACGAAATCGGATACCAGCTGTCCCGGGAATACAATGTCCCCTGGCTTCCCTCGGACTTTAAAAAGAAAGAAGGCTACAAACGCTCCATCCAGCTCTCCGCCCAGTACAATCTGTACCGGCAGGATTACTGCGGCTGCGCATACTCAAAAGCGGCCAGGGAAAACCAGACTTAATCTGCCTGCTTCCCGGCCGCTTTCAGGGACATTTACCGCTTTCTCCCGGCTGAAGGTTTCCGGGATTTCTCCTGGCCCTTTTTGGGGCCATTTTCTCCTTCTCCGTCTCTCCCGGAACCCTCCTCCGGCCCTGGCTGGGGCCGGGCAAGGATTTTCCGCCCCCTGTTCCTGTCATTGACGCTCTCCCGGAGCAGCGCATAGCCCGATGACATCAATGGGATGAAAAACAACATGCCGGCTATGCCAAACAGACTGCCGCCCACGCTCACCGCCATCAGCACCCAGATGGCAGGCAGCCCCACAGAATTTCCCACCACCTTAGGATAGATCAGATTCCCCTCCAGCTGCTGCAGCACCAGGAACAGAATCACAAACCACAGCGCCAGCAGTGGATCGTCGATGAGAATCACAAAAGCCCCCACCGCGCAGCCGATAAAGGCTCCCACAATGGGAATCAGCGCCGTAAATGCAATCAGCACTCCCACCATCAAGGCATAGGGCATCCCGCATACACTCATGGCCACCACAAACATAACTCCCAGGATCACCGCCTCCAGGCACTGGCCGGTGATGAAACTGCTGAAGTTCCTGTACAGCAGGCCGCAGATCTCCAGAACCTTCCTGCCCACCGCCTCCGGCAGATAGGCTGTGAGAATCCTCCGCCCCTGTTCCTCCAGGAGTTCTTTCTGGGAGAGAATATACAGGGCAAAGATAAAAGAAATCACCCCATTTACAATCCCCGATATGATTCCGCTGGCCACGCTGACGGTGGAATTCAGCACATCCCCCGCCCCGTTTTTCAGGAAATTCAGCACGCTGTTAAGCATGGAGTCCCAGTTGATCTCCTCCAGTTCCAGCTGGTCAATCTGCCTTGTCAGCTCCGGATAATTCTTCGCAAGCTTGTCCACTTCCTCCATGACGTCATCCATAAAAGCAGGAATTTTTTTCCCCACCTCGGCGGCCGTGGAAGCCACCTGGGGCACCACTGTTCCCACCACAATGGAGATCACAAACAGCACTGACACAATGGACAGCACCAGGCACAGGGGCCTTCTGGCCTTCCCCGATCCCTTTCCCTTCCACCGGCCGAATACCTTCTCCTCAAAGGCTTTCATGGGAATGTTCAGCACAAAAGCAATCACCCCGCCCATCAGAAAAGGGGTGAAGATACCCAGCAAAAACCGGGCCCCCTGTAACACCTGGCTGCTGTATATGACCGCCAGCACCAGGGCGGCTGCCAGTACCATCAAATGCCGAATCTGTCTCAATTTTTCTCTGCTGAATTCCATCCGTACACCCTTTCCAGGGACACTAAGAAAGTGTCTCCATACACCTTACTGCACCAAATCCGATACCAGAAGCTCCGAGATAATCCTTCTGCTCTCCTCCGCCTCCCCTGCGGAAACACACACCACAAAGAGATCCCTGCACCTTAAATAACGCTGCATTTTGATCTCTATGTCCTGCATGGTGAGCCCGCTGGCAATCATACCCACATCCCGGGGCGTCATCTGTCTGCCTTCAATGCAGAGCATTCTCACATCCCTGTCTATGGTGATGTTGATCCGGTCCAGCTCCTGTCCCAGCCTCAGCATACACCTTTTCAGCTTCCCGTTCTCCGCCTGCCTGACATACACTGCCAGCCAGTCGATATTGATGGCCATGCACTCACAGGGAACCCTGCACTCCTCCAGGACCTGAAATATTTTCCGGATGCTTTTCTCATCCTTTGCCAGCTTTTCCCGCTCAATGGTAACTCGCAGCACCATTACCTCACGAATTAAGTCTCTCATTCATCACTCCAGCATCATCTTGATGATCTCTTTATCGGTCTGATGCATTCCTACCTTCCCAATATATCCTATGCAGCTGATGGTCTCCCCGGCATTCTCTTTTAAAATTCCCGTGTATGCCTCGTACTCCTTGTCCTGCATGGCCAGATAGTGGGCCATCATGGCCGCGTCCAGACTGGAGGCAATCTTGGCCGCGCAGGAGATCTTGGCGCCGTCGCAGATAATGCCCGGAATGTTGGCCAGGGTGTTGTCAATCGTTGCCTTAATCTGGGAGAGGGTTCCCCCCACCATATAGGTTATGGCCGCCGCCGAGGCGCAGGAAGCCGACACCGCCCCGCAGAAAGCCGAGAGCTTCCCAATAAACTCCTTCTGATAGATGGTGAGAAGGCTGGAAAAGGCCAGGGAACGGTACAGTCTCTCCGTGGGGATATTTTTCTCCCTGGCGTACACCACCACCGGAACCGAGGAGGCTATGCCCTGGTTGCCGCTGCCCGAGTTGATAATCACCGGCATATCGCATCCCCCCATACGGGCTTCCGAAGCCGCCGCCGCATAGGCTTTCATTCGGGCAACCACTCCGTCCCCATAGGACTCCCGGATCACTCGTCCAATGCCCAGGCCGTAATCCCCTGAGATGCCTTCATAGGCTATATCCATATTGCAGCGCACCTGGCGCTCAAAGATATCCCTGATCAAAGCCAGGTCCACATGGTCGACAAAGTCTTTAATGGTCTCCAGAGAAAGCCTGGAGCGGTCGGTGGCATAGCCCTTGTCCGCCAGCTCCTTTGCCTTCTCAAGAACCACCTGCCCGTCCTCTGTGATAGAGACAATGTTGGTATGGGTGTGCCTGACCTCCACCTCCACCGTATGTCCCTGGGCCCGGAGAACCACCACAAAATGAAGGGGTATCTCCGAGTCCAGATATTCCACCCTGCAGCATCCTCCCCGCAGAAGTTCCTCCGCCCGGGCCCGCCCTGAGGCGTCAACTTTTTCCAGCACTTCCATACCGGCGGAAGGGTCTCCCGCCACCGCCCCCAGAACACAGGCGGTCTCAATTCCTGTCAGGCCCCCGGAATTGGGAATTGTGACACAGCGCACATTTTTAATCATGTTTCCTGAGCATCTGGCTGTGATTCCCTCCGGCTCACAGCCCAGAACCTCCCTGCCCCTGGCCGCCGCGTAGGCCAGGGCAATGGGTTCCGTACATCCCATGGCCGGAACCAATTCCTCCCTGATGATGTCTATAAACTCTTTTTCCAAAATATCTTTCCCCATCTCACCTTTGTCTCCCGCTCTGCAAGTCTTATCGTAAGTCCCATCCCGCTTTTCCCGTTTCTGTCACAGGAATCAGGACGCCCCCGGATACACATGCTTTCATCTTACCACAAGAGACCTATTTCGTAAAGTGTGCGGTTCCCTGGGGAAAATAAAATTTTTCTGCTCCCCTCAGCTCTCAGTCTCCTCCCAGGATCCCACCGTATAGGTTTCGTCCACCATATCGCTGATGCCTGCCAGAAGCATGATGATCCCCTGCACCTTGTGGCACTGGGCCGCATAGATGCCCTTGTTGTGCTCTTCCACGATCAGATCTGCTGCAAGCAGAGTCTTCATATGGTGGTATGCCTGACCTGTGGAATTCAGACCGCACTCTTCCACCAGTTCCGCCACGGACATGGGTCTCTTCAGGATGGCCAGAAGAATGTTCAGCCTGTCGTTATTCCCAAGACAGCGCAGAACCTTCTCCGCCGTGTGGTCCTCCACCAGTTTCAGCAGTCTGTCCGTGTCCACCATATTTCTGATCCAGTTCGACTGCCTGCCTCCGGAGCTGAACACTCCCATGTACGTCACCATGCCTGTGACTCTCTGGGCGCCCGCCTTGGTACACAGCTCTTCCATCTTGCTGCTCAGTCCTTCCTCCGGGTGCATGTTCCGCATAATCTCAACGACTCCGCTTTTCTGTCCGCATGCCCCGTCCTGGCTGCCCTGACTGCCCTGTTTTGCCAGTACCGCCTGCAAAAGCCCCTTGATATCGGCCATTTCCGCCTGCAGAACATCCATCTCTTTCTCCAAATTCCTCTCCATATCTCTTTCCATAGCCTCTCCTTTCCTCTTTCCAAAAACATACCTTTTTGATACAGCGCAATTACGCAATATCATAATATCACATCCTTCATATTCTGTCAAACCGTAATTCTGTAATTTTGTAATTCTGTAATTTCATAACTCCTGATCTCTAACTTATCCCGGCCCACTCTCCTGTGCAATGGACTTTTTTCCGGCAATCAAAAAGAGAGGCAAACCCCCAAAGATTTGCCCCTTCTTCTCTATTCCACAACTTTCTTTCTCAGGCCTGAAGCCCTTCCTCATACCGCTTTCCGGCCTTGCGCCAGTTGATCAGCCCAAACCATCCCTCCACATAGTCCGCCCTCCTGTTCTGGTACTGAAGATAGTACGCGTGCTCCCAGACATCCACCAGGAACAGAGGAATATAATCCTTCAGGTCGGGCACATTCTGGTTGGGCGTCTGCACAATGGACAGGACGCCGCTTTTGTCGGACACAAGCCAGGCCCAGCCGGATCCGAACACTCCCACCGCGGCCTGCTTCATCTTCTCCTTCCACTGCCTGTAGGAGCCGAAATCCCGGTTCAGCGCCTCCGCCAGGGCCCCCGCCGGATCCTGTCCCACAGGACTGCGCATGGAATCAAAGTAGAGCTCATGATTGTAGACACCTCCTCCATTATTGCGGACAGGCCCCTGTATTGCCGCAGGAAGATAGTCAATATTGATCAAAAGCTCCGTCAAACTCATCTTCTGAATCTCCGGATAATCCGCCAGAGCAGCGTTCAGATTATCCACATAAGTCTTGTAATGTTTGTCATGGTGGAATGTCATCAGCTCCGCGTCCAGCACAGGAAGCAGCGCGTCATACTCGTAGGGCAGAGGTCTCACAACAAAAGGATAGGTTTCAGCTTTCATAATCACTCCAATCTGCGCCTTCAAAGCGCATGTATGCAAAAAATACTGACATTTGAATCATAATGATAATTATATGTAAATTTATCCCAGTTATACATCGCAGGTGGCTTTCACAGCCAAAACTTTTGCATCCAAAACTTTCCCAAACAAACTATTTACAGGTAAACCTTGCGCGGCACAAACCTTTCACAGATAGCACACATATCCGGCCATGCCGCTTATCACCATGATCACAACAGGATTCATCTTCCATCTGCGCAGCAGAAACAGCAGAGCCAAAACCAAAAACACTGCTGTCCGGTTAAAAGTCAGCAGGCCTGCCGCCGGACCATGATTCCCGTATATTACCGAAAGCACAATGGTACAGGCAGCTGAGATAATCAAGCCAAGGGAAGCAGATTTCAGCCCGTTTAGCACCTCCATCACATATGCTGATTTCCGGTGTGTCTGGAAAAATTTATACAGCGTCAGGGAAATGACCACTCCGCACAATATGCACCCCGCCGTAGCCGCCAGCGCTCCTGCCGTCCCCCCAATCTGAAGCCCTACAAATGTGGAGGTGTTCACAGCCAGAGGGCCCGGGGTCATCTGAGAAATCGTGATAATATCCGTAAACATTTTTTCGCTGATCCAGCCGGTCTTCTCCACCACCTGTTCCTGGATCAGAGGTATGACCGCATAGCCTCCCCCAATGCTCAGCAGGCCTATTTTGAGAAACACGAAAAACAACTTCCACACACTGCTCATCTTTCCTTCCTCTTCTTATAAAATACCTGCACAACGCACAAAAAGCAGCACACCAGAAGTATCAGGGCCACATTTATGCCCAGCACATAGTTGGCCACAAATGACAGCGGTATCATCCCGGAGAGAAAGATGGATTTTTTCTTCTGTATCATCGCGCACATATCCACAATGAGATCAACCATCAAAGCGGCGGCGCCCGCCTCCATTCCTCTCAGAACAGCCACGATCACCTCATTGGAGACAAATACCCTGTAAAATGCGCTCACCAAGGTGAGAATGACAAGGGGCGGAACCACCGCGGCGGCGCAGCTGATTACAGCGCCCCCCATTCCGGCCGCCTTGTACCCGGCCAGAGCCGAGAGATTGACGGCAATGGCTCCGGGAGTTGACTGGGCCACAGCCGCCATATTGACCAGCTCCTCCTCCGTAAAACATTTTCTCCTGACAACAAAAAACCGACGGACCATGGGGACAACCACATATCCTCCCCCAAAAGTAAAGGCGCTGATAAACAGATTGACCGCCAAAAGCCACAGATACATTTTTAAACCCTGCCTCACCGCTCACGTCCTCCTTCTTCCGCCATTATATCCCTTGTACTGAAATCTGTAAAATGCTATAATTTCATACAATCCATCTATATGATTCATACCTGGAAGGAAATAAGAAAAAATGGTCCTACGATATCTGGAGATTTTAGAAGCAGTTGCAGAGACAGGCACCTTCACCGGCGCCGCTAAAAAACTGTATATCACACAGTCCGCCGTCTCCCACGCCGTGGCTGAACTGGAAAAGCAGGCGGGGACAGCTCTTTTTGAGCGCCTGCCGAAAGGCGCTGTCCTGACCCCCTGCGGCGTCTCTCTTCTGGAGGAGTCACGGGGTATTTTAACCGCCTGCAGAAATTTAGACAGAAGGATAAAGCACCTGGAGGAGACCACTCCGGTCAATATTGTGTCAAGCATCACAATCGCCTCCTTCATGCTTCCGGAAATACTCAGACAGTTAAAGGAGACCGCCCCGGACCTGCACATTTCCGTCCGGGTGGCAAGCGCCAATGCCGCCCTTGACATTCTGCAGAGGGGAAATGCCGATATTGCGTTCTGGGAAGGCGCCGCCCCAAAGGGTAATTTTCACACTGTTTTCCTGGGCTCATACAGATTATGTGCCGCCTGTGCGCCGGATTTCCCTCTGCCCGATCAGGTCATCACGCCCGCCCGGCTGTGCAGCTGTCCGTTGCTGCTCCGGGAGCCGGGAAGCGCCATCCGGGATACCCTGGACAACACCCTTGCCCTGGCCAGTCAGAAAGCGGCCCCCGTCTGGGAAAGCGTCAACTCCCTCGCCCTTATCAAAGCTGCCGAAGCGGGACTGGGCATCACCATTCTGCCGGAACAACTGCTGTCGGATTCTCTGCTTCTGAAAAAACTGCGCATTGTCCGCCTGGATAAAATGAATATGGAAAATCAAATGCTGGCGCTGTATCACAAAGACAGATATATCACTAAAAACTTGCAGCTTCTCATAGACAGACTCCTCAGAACATCCTGAGCAGGCCCTCCAGGCCTTCCCGCTGGTAAATCTCCTTATAGAACGCCACCTCGTCCTTGATAATCTCATCAATGACCTGGATGCCCAGAAGCTCCACAGGGGCCTTGTCGTCTGTCAGAATAAGTTCCCCCGGCTCATATCTCACCAGGGAGCCCGCCACCCTCTCCATCATGGCATACAGATCCCCATCCTGCAGCTTCTGCCTGCCTTCCTCCAGGACGGAAAGCATATCCTTGTTGTCCGAGGCGAAAAGCTCCCTGTTGGTGGAGGCTCCCACCTCCACGGTGTAGACCTGGCCGAAGACAGAGGCGATGGTATCCGCCAGATACTGGTTGATGCTCCCCTGGCCGCCTCCGCGCATGTTCATGTTCACCACCATGACACCGTTCTCCGCCAGGTGCTCCCTGGCCAGAGTAAAAAACTCCACCGAGGACATCTGAAAGGGAATGGTAATGTCCTGGTAGGCGTCCACCATAATCACGTCATATTTCTCATCCACCGCATTTAGAAAAGCCCTGCCGTCGTAGGTGGTGACTTCCACACCCTCCGGCAGGTAAAAATACTCTCTGGCTAGGGCAGTGATCCTGTCATCAATCTCCACGCCCTCCACCTCCATGCTGCCGAAATATTTTCTGCACTGTGTGGCGTAAGTTCCCGTCCCCATGCCAAGCACCAGCACCCGGCACTGTGCCGGTTCCTTTCCCTCCACCATCAGAGGCGCCGCCATGGCATAGTCGTAGTACATACCTGTAAGTCCCTGGTTTTTCATATAGATGGACTGGACTCCAAAGAGCACATTTGTGGAGAGGATCACGCTTCTGCCGCTCTCTTTTACCTGCAGATAGTTGTAGACGGACTCCCCCTCATAGGCCAGATCCTCCTCCCAGAACGCAAAGCTGTTCCGGCTCCCTGCCCCGCAGCAGACCAGAAAACACAGAGCACCCGGAAGAATCCTCTTCCAGGCCCCGGCACTGACAAAATACACAATCCCCAGCGCCAGTAAAACCCCGGAAAAGATCAGAAATGTGGCCGAGGTTCCCACCGAGGGAATGGTCACAAAGGTGGGAAGGAATGTCCCGATAATGCTCCCCACCGTGTTAAAGGCCCCCAGGTTCCCCACCATCTTGCCGCTCTCCTGAAGGCTGCCCACAGTGTATTTTGCCAGGGAGGGCGTCACCGTCCCCAGCAGAAAAAGCGGAAACACAAAGATCACCATACAGGCTGCGAATGCCGCCACAATGAGGAAATTGCTGCTCACAGAGAAGACCAGCACAGCCGATATCCCCAGGACAATATATTTTCCCACCACAGGGATGGCCCCGATCCACACCGCCGCCAGCAGAATCCTGGCATAGAGCCTGGCAGGGTCAGGGTGCCTGTCCGCGCTGCGCCCTCCGTAGATATTTCCCAGGGCCATGGCGATCATAATGGTTCCAATGATAATGGTCCACACAATCTGGGAGGAGCTGAAATAAGGAGCCAGAAGCCTGCTGGCCCCCAGCTCCACCGCCATCACCGACATGCCGGCAAAAAATTCCGTCAGGTACAGAAAAATCTTGTTGTTCAGTATCTTAGGTCTGTTGGCAGGATCCATTGTTCTCTTTCTCTCTTTCCTTTCGCGTTCCTGACAAAGGGCAGGCTTCTCCTGCCCCGGCCAGCTCCCTACAGCAGTTGAAACAGGGGCCTGCACGCCGGATAAATCTGCTGAAACTGCCTGTACCGGGCCTCGTACCGGGCCGCAAGCTCCGGCTCAGGTTCCACCGTGTCCACCACCCGGACCACCGCCCCGGCGATCTCCTCCACACTGCCGTACTCCCCGCAGGCCACGGCCGCAAGCATGGCGCCTCCCAGGGCGGGCCCCTCCTCGCTCTCCAGAATGTCCACCTTCAGATTCAGGATATTGGCCATAATCTTCCGCCAGAGAGGGCTCCTGGCCCCTCCCCCGCAGATCTTTGTCCGGGTGAGTTCAATCCCCAGGGACTTCGCCACTTCCAGGGAATCCCGCAGGGCAAAGCCCACTCCCTCCAGAACCGCCTGGGTCATCTGGGCCCTGGTGGTGTCCATGGTCATGCCGATAAAAGCTCCCCTGGCCAGGGGGTCATTGTGAGGGGATCGCTCCCCCATGAGATAGGGAAGGAAAAACACATGGTTCTCCCCCAGCTTCTCTATGGCCGCCTGCTGCCCCGCGTAGTCCTTTGTGCCCACAATCTCCTCCATCCACCATTTGTTACAGGAGGCGGCGCTGAGCATGCACCCCATCAGGTGCCAGCTGCCGTCTGCATGGGCAAAGGAGTGCAGGGCATTGTGTCCGTCCACCCCGAATTTTCTGGAGGAGATAAAAATAGTGCCGCTGGTGCCCAGGGAGATATTGCACTGCCCCTCTCCCACCGTGCCTGTGCCCACCGCGGCGGCGGCATTGTCCCCGGCTCCCGCCGCCACCAGGACGCTCTCCGGAATTCCCAGCTGCGCCGCAGCCTGGGGCAGCACCCTGCCCACCGGCTGAAAGCTCTCAAAACACCGGGGCAGCTGCTCCTGCCGGATGCCGCAGATCTCACACATCTCCCGGGACCACCTGCGGTGCTCCACGTCAAACAGAAGCATGCCGGAGGCGTCTGACACATCCGTGCAGTGGACTCCCGTGAGCCTGTAGGCAAGATAATCCTTTGGCAGCATAATCTTCTCTATCCTGGCAAAGTTTTCCGGCTCATTCTTTTTCATCCACAAGAGCTTGGGGGCGGTAAAACCTGTAAACGCAATGTTTGCAGTGTAACGGGAGAGCGTCTCCTTTCCCACTACCTTGTTCAGGTACTCACACTCCTCCCCCGTCCTGCCGTCATTCCACAGAATGGCAGGGCGTATCACCCTGCCCCCGCTGTCCAGAACCACCAGACCATGCATCTGCCCGCCGAATCCAATGCCCGCCACCTGGGCCCGGTCCACATCTCTCAAAAGCTCCTTTATGCCCTCCACGGACTGTTCATACCAGTCCTCCGGATTCTGCTCCGCCCACCCGGGCTGGGGAAAATACAGCGGATACTCCTTTGACACAATATTTCTGACCTGCCCGCCGCTGTCCATCAGCAGCAGTTTCACCGCCGATGTGCCCAGATCCACACCAATATAAAACATACCCTCTCTCCTATACTTCCTCTCGTCTCTGCAATCCAAAACCCCGCAGACCTACTTCTCCTTGGCCATAAGAGTTCTGTACCATTTCAGCGCCTCCTGGTAGGCGGTGCTGACAGTGTCCACCTCCACGCGGTCCATCAGCAGAAGCCTGGAGACTTCCTGCCAGTTGGCCAGCTCATACTGCACAATCAGCTCCAGCACCGGAGCCAGAGCGCCGGTGTGTCCTACCAGAGCGTCCCTGACACCCTCGGAGACCGTGACTTTTTTCAGCGCTTCCACCATGGGCTCCTCCAGGATCACATCCAGCACGGAGAAAAGTCCCATCAGGAACAGCTCTTCAGACCTGGCGCCCAGACCAAAATCCTGGGCAAGACTCTCGGCAAATTTTGCCCGCAGCAGAGAAGTCCTGGTTACTTCATTGGGCTTATCCGCATACAGTTCGTTCACCACCGCCGTGTTGATCCACTTCCGCAGCTCCGCCTGCCCCAGCATGGCCGCCGCATAACGGATGGTGGTTATGCCGGAGTTCACCGTCATCCGGTTTACCATCTTCAGCAGAGAGATGGTCAGCGCCGTGTCCCTGCCGATGACCTGGGCTGCATCCGCCACTTCAAAGTCCTCGCTGTTCACCAGATTCAAAAGCTCAATATAATTTACCTTCAGAGGCGCCACCTCATGCTCCCCTCGCGCAATGGGAACACGGTAGAATCCTCCCTCATACAGACGATAGCCCCCGGAAGCCTTCAGCGCCTCAAAGCTCTCCATGGTACTGATATTCCCTGCACAGAGCTTTATATGGGGATAGAGCTTGCCGAAGTAAATCTTGGCCTTGTCAATGGCAATCTTCTGGCTGTTCAGGAATATGTAGTCAACAAGCTTCAGAATCTCCCTGTAGCTCTCAAATTCCACCACCGCCAGCTTCCTCACCGCCAGTCTGTACCCCTTCTCCCTCAGCTGGCGCAGGCGCTCCACATACATCTCCACCGGCGGGATAGAATTGTCAAGCAGCAGCACCAGCCTCTCGTGGGGAGCGCTGCACTGGGCTTCCAAGTCAGAGAAGACAGAGATATTCGTCACAGGGACAAAAATCTCCTTATCCTCGGAGATTGTCTCAATCCCCATACTCTCGATCAGTTCCAGGCCTTCCACCGTTGCCGCCCCGTCAAACTGTCCGGTTCCGATTTTCATAGGATTCAAAAAAACATTGTCCTTTTGAGAAAACACAGAGTAAGCTTTTACAGCCATATTTTCATCAAAAAGGGGGATCAGTGCCATCATCATAATATCCACCCTGCAACGGAGTACCGTTGCCCTTTCTTTCTATACATTTTCCAGAAACTGTCTCCTATGTACATATAATATCTTAGCATAACCTCCCGGATTATGCCACCGCCAATTGCAGATTCTCACAACCCGGGAACCTGTTTGATGAAGTTTCAGTGGCCTGACTGAGCTGTCGCCCTGTCCCAGGCCGCAGGCCTTCTCCTCAGACGGCGCGCCGCCAGAAGCAGCACAAATATTCCCCCGCTGACTCCGCTGACCAGAATTCCTTCCCCCGCCCCCGCCGGCACATACTTCATCTCAAACACATACTCACCCGGCTCCAGGTCAAAAGCCATAAGGCACCCTCCAAACAGAGAGGGCTCTGTCTCCCGGCCATTCACAAGCACAGTCCAGCCCGCCTCCCCGGGCACGCTCAAAATCAGCCTCCCCGCCTGTGACAGCTGCAGACTGCCCGAGATAAAATCGCTCTCCCAGACCACATTTTCCATGTGCTGCGCCCCCAGCAGGTCAAGGACCTCCCTCAGAACGTCCTCATCCATTCTGTACACATCCGCCGTCACCCTGGGCGTCTCGTCCTTCTCATCCCCATTGGAGAGCGTGATTGTATCCCCCTCTCTCAGATATCCCAGATAAAGAATGGATCCCTTCTTTAAATCGTTGAAATTCTCCTCCCCCGCTCTGCCCCCGGTGTATTTTATCTTGTTTGTCCCGCCTGCCGTCAAGATGGCATAGTATATCCCATCCTGCCCGGAGGAGAACTTGATATTGTCCCCTGCCTGCTTCCTGTCCTCCTTGACAAAAAGCGTCCCCTGGATCCCCAGATCCTCCACCATCCGGTTCTGGCGGCTGATCCCGGTGTAAGCATCGCCCTCCGGCAGGTCAAAGCCCACAGGGGCCACATAGCCAAAGGGCAGCGCCGCGTTGCACTGGTACAGACAGATATCACCGCTGCGCTCCTCCAGGGAGTAAAGGCTGCTCTCATACCGGGTGGACTCCCCGAACATATATTTCACATTCAGCATGGCAGACACCAGGGCGGTGGCCCCGTCAAACCCATAGTATACCTTGCTGTGGCGCATTCCCAGAAGCTTGTACATGTCCATCACATAGGAGTTCAGGGTGGAGGAGAACACGCTCGCCGTGGGATACCCTGTGAGAGTTCCGTCGTTTTTTGTCTTCCTGGTAAACTTCTCCATACGGAAAAATCCCTCCTCCCTCTCTCCTGCCATCTGGTAAAGCTGTCTATAGTCCTCCTGATGTTCCAGATAGGCGCTCCGGCTCACCGTCCCCACACTTGTGGCATAGGTGTTCACCGCGCACTCAGCCACCACCACTGTGAGGGCCACCACCAGAAGCCCCCTGCGGGCGCCCTTTCCCTTTCTGGTGCAGTACAGATACAGCAGCACCGCGTACAGCCCACACAGCAGCAGGGTCAGCGCCATGACCCCCATCTCAAAATCCTCGTGGTCAATAAACTTTTCAAAGAGCAGCATGGCCACCGCCGCACAGATGCACCCCCGCTGAATCTCACGGCCTTCCCCCTCCCTCACATGGCTCCAGGCGTCCGCGCACATGGTCAGCACCAGGAAAATATAGAGAAAAGACTGCCTGCCGGGGAGGGAATCAGGATAATTCAGCCCATGCCAGAGAAAATCCAGAATATTGGTCCCAAAACCCAGAAGCATAAATCCCGCCAGGCCCATCCGCAGAAACTTCTCCCGCAGGCGTATCCTGCCGTTCATCAGATACATGGGCACCAGCACAAACACTGCGCTGCCGCAGTAGATATTGGGCCAGTGAGCCAGCCCCCGCTCAGTGTAGACACAGACACAGTGCCTTGCCAGCATGTCAAAGACCGGGAAATAGGACTTTATCTCCTTGGGAAAGTCCATGTCCCCGAAATCCGTCTCCAAAATGGCGCACACTTCCGGGATCAGAAGCAGAGCAGCCATTCCCCCTGCCAGAAGAGAAAACAGGGCAAAATATCCCAGGCTCCGAAGCCGGTTTCCCTCCAGACACAGCAGCATGAAAAAGTAAAGCACCAGGAAAATGCAGATCATAATGGAGAGGTAGAAATTCGTATAGATGGACAGAGCCAGCGTCACGCAGTACAGCCCCCACCGCCCTTCTTTCACCAGCCTCTCCAGCCCCAGCACAATCAGGGGCAGCAGCACCACGCAGTCCACCCACATGATATTGTAATTATATGCCGCCATAAAGCCTGAGAGAGCGTAGAAGCAGGAGAAAAGCAGCGCTCCCCACTCCCCGTCCCTCTCCTGAGCCGGAAGAGCCCCCTGACTGCCGGTGCAGCGTCTGCGCAGATAGGCATAAGCCGTCAGCCCGGCCAGGCCCACTTTTACAATGATTAAGTAACTCATAAACTCAATCAGAAACTGTTCCGGCACCAGAAGGGAAAGGACATGAAAAGGACTTGCCAGATAGTAGACGAAAAGAGCCAGAAAATTGGAGCCTATCCCCACATTGAAGGAAAAATTCAGACTTTCCCCTCCTCTTACCTTGTGGAGCAGCTCGCTGAAAAAGGGCATGTACTGATGGTACATGTCGGAGAACAGAAAGCTCCTGTCTCCAAAGGGATAGATTCCCCTGATGACAAATATCAGAAACATCACTGCCGCCGGCAGCAGAAACGCCAGAATACCGGGGACATTTTTTTGATTCACTTTCACGAACTTTCTCATGACACCAATACCTCATTTGCAAGATGTAACACAGGCTCCGCCTTATGTGGCCCCGCCGTTTACCGCCTCAAAATACCGGTTCAGGCAGGCCCCGATCAAAATGATGTACATACAGAAGTACATCCACAGCAGCAGTATGATAATAATGGACAGGCTCCCGTAAATACCATAGGAATTGTTGTAATTCAGATAACTGGAAAACCCCCAGGAGAAGATACTCCATATCACAGCGGAAAAAGCCGCTCCGGGCACCTGCTCCCTAAAGTGCCGCTTTTTGTCGGGCACATAGGCATAAATCGCCGCGAACAGCATTGTCAGGACCACCCACACCAGAAGAAAGCGAAAATTCATGGCAAAGGACACCACGGTCTGCAGCCTGGGCAGCCGGTGCAGGGCCAGAGCCACCAGTTGATCTCCCAGGACCATCACAAAGAGGGAGAGAATCACCACCACCAGCATCACCACCGTGTAGAAAGACGCCACCACACGGACTACAAAATAATTCCGCTCATCCTCCACGCCGTTGATGGCATTCAGCCCCCGCATTAAGGCCATCACTCCTTTGGCGGCGGACCATATGGTGGTAATGATGGCGATGGACAGGATTCCCGCAGACTTGCTGTAGACTTCCGAGATCAGGCTTTTTACCAGAGGATCCGCCTGATCCGGCGTCAAATCCGTCACCGCCTCCACCAGGATTTCCTCCGTCAGGGGCGTGTAAGGTATGATGGTACAAATCATAATCAGCATGGGAACCACCGACAGGAAAAAGAAAAAGGCTGTGCTGGCGGCATAGGTGCCGATATTCTGCTTTTTCATCTGCGCGGAAAAATCCTGCAGATGGAGAAATAATTTTAAGGCCACTGGACTCTCTCCTATTTTCATGAAACCCTTATAAGGAACCGCTCCTTATGTGCCGGGCGAAACCTTAAGCCCTCTCATACATGGGGCATTATCTTACGTTTTACGACCCATATACATTTACAATGGAACAATGTTCATAAAAGTACAGCAGGATCTCCTCTGCGGAGTATCCGCTTGCGGCCATCTCCCGGGCGCCGTTCTGGCTCATTCCCACTCCGTGGCCGAAGCCTCCCCCTGTCAGGGCATATTTTACCACATTTTCATCCTCCCTGCCAACTGTTATGGTAAAAAAACCGCTGGGAAGCAGGTTGGGACTGGCTACACTGCTGCCGTCCTGCCTTATCACTTTCGATTTTCCGTCGTTGAGCACATATCGGATATTGTGCTCCGATATGACTTTGATCTTCTGGGTGCCTGCCTCTATCACAAGTTCATCCGCCACACCGCCGCTGCCTCGTTTCTCTATATAAATGTCCGTGATATCCTGCAGCTCTTCCACCGGGCAGCTCTCATAAGCCCCGTCCTTCCAGGTGAGCACCAGGGCGCTGTTGGCGGCATAGCGCTTCTGCAGCACCTCCAGCATGTGCTCCTTATCCAGCTCCTCCGCCTGATAAGTCCACCGGTACCAGCCTTCCTCCGCCTCAAAGTCGTCCTCGTCCCTGGAGGAGATAAACGCCGCAAAAACCGCCTCATCCTTCAGCGCCTCACCCATATCGACGGCATTCCCCCCGCCGGAGAGCGTTCCCCCCGCAGCCGGGATCTCCCCCTCGGGGCTGCCCTGGGAACCCAGGGCGGTCTCCTGGGCCATGGCCCTGCGGCTTAAAGACTTCGCCCTCAGATAGGTCAGCGTAGGCGCTGCCGCCGTCTTCCACACGCTGGCATCACTGCCCACCCCGCAGGAAGTGGAGTAATAGTAAGCCCCCGCCAGATCTCCTTCCTGGGTCAGCAGAAGCTGCCCGTAAGTCTCCTTCACCGCTGTGGTGGTGCTCTCCTGCTCCAGAATGTTATTGTACACCTGGTAAGAAGTACTGTCGTCCACGTGGGCGCCGTACTGTGGATAGGCCGCATGTTCCATATGCCCATAGGCGTAGGTGCGGGCGCTGACCGCCTGGGCCTTCAGAGCCTCCGCCGGGTACCTGGAAGGCATCTCACTGGGGACCACACTGTAGAGATATTCCTCCAGAAGTACCTCGTTCACCGCCACAATCCCCTCCTGGGCGCGCAGAAACTCCATGGAGCCCCTGTAGGAGGGAATCCCCTGGCTCCGGCTGCAGTTTTTCAGAACCACCTTCCCCGTGAGCACGCTGGGAATTACCTTCACCCGGTCAGACTCAAAGTAGGACGACCCGGCCTCCAGGGTGATCTCCTCCCCGGCCCCATGATCCTCCCTCTTCAGACTGCCCTCGGGACCGTAGACCACCGTAAAATCCACATCGCAGGTAAATACCGGCTCCTGATGGAAAATGCCGTCATAGTTGGAGGCTTTCACCAGCACCCGGATATATTCCATGGCCTCCTCCTTCACCATCAGAACCCCGCAGACCTCCCCCTTCTCAAGGCAGAGATCCGTGTAGCTGTACCCGAAAAACAGATCCTGAACCGTGCACATCTCCAGGCTGTCATACAGACGATATCCCTTGTAATCCGCCGCCAGAGGCAGCCTGCCGTATCCCTCCACCTCAATGGAGGTGCTGTCCGCGCTTAAGATCTTTCCATTGATCTTATCCGTCATGGGCTCCAGGGACGTGACCCGGCCGTCCGTCAGCACCACATCCGCCACCTGCTCCCGCAGAGGGGTTTCCGGAAAATACTCCTTTCCCCAGGGATAGCGCTCACTCTCCCCCTCGCGGAAAATCGTCAGCCCCTCCTGGTCCGCCTCCATAACCCACACATTGGCATACTGCTCCACCACCGGAATATGGGGCGTGGGCGCAGGGGTGGGATCCACCCGGGCTTCCTCCCGGTTTCCCGCCATCTTTCCTATAAAAAGCACACCCAAAAGCAGCAGACCCATCAGGCACATAAAAACCTTCAGCTGCATCCTCTGGGACCTGTTCAGTCCCCATCTGTCCTTGTCCAAACACGCTCTCCCCGAAAAATATTTTATGTAAACTTCAAAAAGAGCAGCCCCCGGGGGACTGCCCTCTTCTTCTGTATCTAACACCCAAGATGCCGCCTCCTGTCCTCTGACTCCTAGCAATGCTAGGTGGGTGACCGCAGCCACAGCTTTTGCCTTCCCTTCCAATCCTCATCAAATGAGTGAGGGCTTGACAGCCACTTGGCGATGTAGGAATCCCGTTTAAAGTAATGTAGGTTCAAAACAAACAGAAGTCATCGCACATCTCAGGTTGGTCTTATTATATCAAATAACCTCGTAAATTACAACTGGATTTTTTTCCAATTTTCTCCTGTGAGGAATTCTTTTCTTTTTCCCATCCACATTTCTTTAGCAATTCTTAAGAATGTACTTTCCTCAGTGTATTGACTTTCAATATAAAAGTGATACAATATGTCTTGGCTTCAAAAATTCTTAAAGCATGAGGAGGAAAAAACTATGAAGAAGAAACTGTTAATCTTAGTCGCTGCTATGATGCTGGTTCTGGCAGCCTGCGGCGGAAAGCCCACACTGGCTGAATGGGTGGAGAGCGAAGATGTAACTACCGCAGAGGATACCATCAACGCCACTTCCGCTTCAACCGGCATGCGTGCCGAGTTCAGCGCCGAGGGAGAGGACATCTTGGTTTTCAGCTGTACTTATCTGGAGCAGCTTCCCCTGGATGGAACCAGCCAGGAAGATATTGAGACATATTTCTCCAGCGCGCTCAGCGGAATCACTTCCACCATGGACCCCATGTTCACAGCATGTGAGCAGGCAACCGGTGTGAAGCTTCAGTGCATCCGTGTGAAGTACATCAATGCTGACGGCAGCGAAGTTTACAGCTACGATTTCGCAAATCCTAACTAAGGACAGGCTGCTACATAAGCCTGATTTTGACAAAAAACACACAGCAGCATGACAGACAAAACCGGCCATGGGAGGCAATGCTTCCCCATGGCCGGTTTTTATTTTTGCCTGCAGGGGCCGCCCCGAACAAAGGCGGCGGACTTACGTCCGCCGCCTTCCAATATCCTGCCTTACTTACAGACCTGCCGCCTCGGATACAATCTTCTTCAGCGCTGCCAGTGCCTCGTCAGGAAGCTTGTCATAGCCTTCCTTCTTGGTGGCAAAGCCTTCCACAGCGTCAACACGGTTCTGCATTGCGCCCTGAAGTGCCTTCACATACTCTGCATCGCCCAGGTTGGGAGTAAATCCTTCCCAATCCATGATCTCGATATCCTCGAAAGGTCCCCACTGAGTGAAGGTTGCCCTCTTCTCCACAATGGCCTCAAGGATGCCAAGGGTATCGGCAGGTTTCACCTTCTTGCCCATAAAGTCGCCGGTGTTGATAATATAGCAGTCTACATTCTTCTCATCAACCAGCTTCTTGAACTTCTCGTAGTCGTTCACCAGAGGATATGTCCTGAACGGATTCGCATAAGGCACAATGCGGAGTGCGTTCATGTCGGTGCCCGCTGCCACACGCTCTGCGGTGGAAGTCTTGGTAGCCAGGGTAGCGCCCATAACGGATGCCAGAGCAGCGCCCTTCAGCTTCACCACGGGAGGAATGGTGGGATCCTTCATAATCCAGAAAATAGCATTTACAGGAGCGTCAATCTTGTCCACACGGTTAGGAGACCAGAGCTTGGACTTGATGGCGCGGCCGTTGCCGTTCCTGATGTCCTCTGTTACCAGCTGCACTTTGCCGTCCTCGTCCAGAGTAGCGGAGCAGTTCTGAGCGGTCAGCAGGTACTGATTGTCCGCACAGCCCGTAGGATAGTCTGCGGTCTTGTCAAAGTAGGTGGGCTCCAGCGCCACGGATGCACAGGTATCGGTATTGATGATGAATGCATCGTCGTGAAGAACCTTGATCTCATACTTGCCGTCATGCTTTGCATGGGTCAGAGTGGACTTGCCGGATCCGGACAGACCGTACACGGATGCAACGAACTTGCTTCCGTCAGCAAGCAGATACTCCTTCTGTCCGCCGTGGCAGGATGCATAGCCGTTCCTGTTGGCCAGTGCCCATGCCATGGTGAGAGTGCCCTTCTTGTGCTCGCCGAAATACTTCATGCCCAGGATAGCTGCACAGTTCTGGTTGGTATCAAAATAGCACAGGGTCAGAGGATCGCTCAGGCAGCTGAAATCAACATCAGGGCTCTCGGTGGGTGTCCACTGAGGGTTGGAGAAGATGTAGATATCCGGCTCTTTACCTCCGCCGATGGGCTGGGATCCCTTGTACATCTGCACATATTTGTCAGACATATACTGGAAGTTCAGCATCCAGTTATAGAGAAGATTCTCTTCGCCTTCCGGGATCAGCAGATGAGCCTTTGCCATGAACTCAGGATCCAGTCCGATATAGCACTCTGCATGATACATCGTCTGCCAGCGAGTCTTGTAGATGGCATCCATGACCACTTTGTCAAGCTTGGTCTCGTCCACACCGGGCTCGCCCTTAATGCGGCGTGCCGCAGCATAACGTCCTGTAACCGCACCGTCATTGAACAGCAGAACCTTGGCATCCCTCTCCAGGCCGATCTCTTCCGCCCTGTACACAGGCATATCGGTGACAATGGTCCCCGGAGAATTCTTGGCCATCTCATAGGCCTCCTTCAGGGTATTCACCTTCACCACATTGTTGCCGTAGAAAGCGCCCTCAATGATAGAGCGTGTCCTGCTGAATCCAGGCTTTCCGGCGCCGATTTCAGAAATCGGGTAATACGCTTTTGTTGACATTGGTTACATCCTCCTTAAGTTTTTTCCTTGCTTTTCCTATTATCTCAAAACTGCCATAAAAAGTCAAGAATGGTTCCCGATTTTATAGCCTTTTAACAATTTATACTCACAATCTAAAACATTTACTCTTCCCCCAGAGTCTCTCCCCGCAGCCACTCCCGTTCCTCCTGGTCCAGATAGGGAGAAAGCTTCTCATAGACCTCCCTCTGATAGCTGTGCAGGTAAGCCTTCTGGGTCTCGGTCAGATATCTCTCGTCCACAGCCTCCCTGTCCACAGGCACCCAGGTGAGGGTTCTGAAGTGCATAAACTGGCCGTATTCGTTCTTCTCCCCCTTCTCCACCACCATCACATTCTCAATGCGGATGCCGTGGCTTCCCTCCACATAGATGCCGGGCTCGTTGGTCACATCCATGCCCGCCTCCAGGACAGCTTCCTGCCTGCCCTCAATATAGCGCCAGGACAGCCCCTGGGGGCCTTCATGTACATTGAGAGTATAGCCCACTCCGTGCCCTGTGCCGCACTTATAGTCAAGTCCCATATCCCAGATGGGCTGACGGGCCAGAATATCCAGATTCCGTCCGGTACATCCATAGAGCCATCTGGCATTGGTCATCTGCAGCATTCCCGCCGCCACCAGGGTGTAGTGTTTCCTCTCCTGGTCGGAGACGGGGCCCAGGACAATGGTCCTGGTCACATCCGTGGTGCCTCCCAGGTACTGTCCCCCGGAGTCCACCAGAAGCATTCCCTCCGGGGCCAGAACCGCATGGTTCTCCGGGGTGGCCTCATAGTGCATCATGGCCCCGTTGGCCCTGTATCCCGCTATGGTGGGGAAGGACAGATCCAGAAATTCCGGAATCTCCCTCCGGAACTCCTCCAGCCGGTCTGCCGCAGAGATCTCCGTGATCTCCATTTTCCCGATATTTTTCTTCAGCCAGTAAATAAATTTCGTCAGCGCCACACTGTCCTTCAGGTAGATCTCCTCCATATGGGCCAGTTCCACCGGATTCTTTACCGCCTTCAGAAGCTCCGTGGGATTTTTCTTCTCCACAGGAGTCTGCTTTTCCGACAGGATCTTATACACACAGTAGCTGCAGTGGCGCAGGTCCAGAAGCACCTTGCCCCCTTCCGGCAACGCCTTTAAGTACTCCGTCACGGTATTGTACTCTTCCACCCGGACGCCCCTGGAGGCCAGATACTCCGCCGTCTCCTTCTCCAGAGCGCCCGTGTTTACAAAGAGCACCGTGTTCTCCCTGGTAAAATACCCATAGCACATGGCCACAGGATTGCACTCCACGTCACAGCCCCGGATGTTGAAAAGCCACATAAGGTCGTCCAGTTTTGTCAGCAGGAAACTGTCCGCTCCCTCTTTCTCCACCTTCTCCATCACGTCCCCGCGCTTGTCCTCGAAGCTTCTGCCCGCCAGATCCTCCGGCAGCAGACGCACTTTTCCCGCCGGGAAGGCCGGCCTGTCCTGCCAGATTTCCTCCGCCAGATCCCTGTCGTAGGCCAGCACAATGTGCTTTCCCTCCAGTTTTTTCTCCAGATCCTTTCCGCCGGAAGCGCTGATAACCCTGCCGTCAAAGCCAAGGGTCTGCCCCTCCTGCATCCTGTCCCGGAGAAAGTCTTCCAGGGTGGGAACACCCTCGTCCTGCATGCGGAACAGCTCCACCGTGGTGCCCTCCAGTTCCCTCTCGGCCTGGATAAAATATCTGCCGTCCGTCCACAGGCCGGCCCCCTCCTGCCACACAAGCAGAGTGCCGTTGGACCCTGTAAAGCCGCAGAAATACTCCCTCACCTTAAAATAATCGTTCACATACTCCGAATTGTGAAAATCTGCGGTGGGTATCATATAGTAGTCAATGCCCGCCGCAGCCATTGCCCCCCTGAGGGCTTTCAGTCTCTCCCTCACCGTCTGGTTCTCCATGGCTCTCATCCTCTCTCTTTTTGCCGAAAACCGTTCCCGGGGCACTCCCCCTTCACCGGTTTTTCCGCTCTTCATCTCCGGCTTCCGTGTTCCGCTCCCAATCCCTGGCGCAAAAGCTCACACCGCCCGTCCCCTGCTGCGGCCCTCAGCTCTCAGCGCACAGACCCACGGCCCTGGATGTGCCCACTCTGTCACATCCCAGCTCCAGATACATCTCCAGGTCTTCCAGGGTGGAAATGCCCCCGGCGGCCTTGATCTTCACCCCGGGCCCGATATGCTTTTGGAACAGCTCCACATCTTCTCTCACAGCTCCTCCGGTGCCGAAGCCTGTGGACGTCTTGATATAGTCCGCCCCGGCATTTGTGACCGCCCGGCACATGGCGATTTTCTCTTCCTCTGTCAGGTAGCAGGCCTCCACAATCACTTTCAGCACATGCCCCCCGCAGGCTTCCTTTATGGCCCGGATCTCCTGTTCCACCTTGTGGTACAGTCCGGCCTTCACGTCACCGATATTGACCACCATGTCAATCTCGCCGCAGCCCTCCCTCAGAGCCTGCGCCACCTCCGCAAGCTTGGCCTCCGTGACACTGTAGCCTAAGGGAAATCCCACCACAGTGCAGATGTTCAGCTGATTTCCAAAGGTTTCATGGACCCTTTTCACATAGGAAGGGGGAATACACACACTGGCCGTGTGGTATTTTACAGCTTCCCGGCAGAGCTTTTCCACGTCCTCCCAGACCGCAAACGGTTTCAGCAGTGTGTGGTCCACCTTTTTCAGCATCTCTTCTCTTGTCATGCCAATCCCTTTCCGCTTCAATCTCAGATTCCCAGAAATTCTCTCACTACCTTCTCCATCTGTGCCACATCGCACTCCCTGCAGTGGACCACCGGCGCGGTGCGGATCTCCTCCACCGCCTGGGGAACCTTTACCCCGGAAAGCCTGGACAACTCATCCGCCAGGGCAAAATCTCTCTCACAGTCAGAGCTCTCCCCGGTTCCTGCAACTTTCTCCGAAAGAGCCCCCATGACGCTTCGGGTAAATTTGAAAGGACTGGCTGTGGAGGCCACCACCGCCGCCCCTCTGTCCCCTGTCTCCTGGAGATATTTCCGATAAACTGCACTGGCCACGGCGGTATGGGTATCCACCACATAGCCCCACTCCCGGTATAGCCTGTCAATCTCCGCCGCCGTCTCCTCCTGGGAGGCATAACCGCCATAAAAGTCAGAGAGCTCCGCCCTCATCCCCTCTGTGATATCGTAACATCCCCGGCCGCTGAGCGCCTCCATAAGCGCCCTTGTGCCGGGACCGTCCTCCCCGCCGATATGGTACACCAGGCGCTCCAGGTTGCTGGACACCAGAATATCCATGGAAGGGGAGGAAGTCAGCACAAATTCTCTCCTTCTGTCATAGGTGCCCGTGCGCAGAAAATCATAGAGCACTCTGTTCTCATTGGAAGCACAGATCAGCTTCCCTATGGGCAGCCCCATCTTTTTGGCGTAGTAAGCCGCCAGAATGTTCCCGAAATTTCCCGTGGGCACCACCACATTTATGGGCTCTCCCTCTGTGATCCGGCCCTTCCTGAGCAGCTTCCCATAGGCATGGACATAGTAGACAATCTGGGGCACCAGCCTGCCGATATTGATGGAGTTTGCCGAAGAGAAACGCAGACCTGCCGCCTCCATCTCCCCGCCCAGCTTCCGGTCCGAAAATATCTTCTTCACCCCTGTCTGAGCATCGTCAAAATTTCCGTGAATGCCCACCACCAGGGTATTCTCCCCCTTCTGCGTCACCATCTGTCTCTCCTGGATGGGACTGACCCCGGACTTAGGGTAAAACACTATGATCTTCGTGCCCTCCACCCCGGCAAATCCTGCCAGGGCCGCCTTTCCCGTGTCACCGGATGTGGCGGTGAGGATGACAATCTCTTCCTGGCTCTGGTTTTTCCTGGCCGCCGTCAGCATCAGGTGGGGCAGAATGGACAGGGCCATGTCCTTGAACGCGATGGTGGGGCCATGGAACAGCTCCAGATACCAGACACCCCCCGCCTCCACAAGCGGAGTCAGCTCCTTCGTGTCAAACTTGGCGTCATACGCCTTCCCGATACAGTCCTCCAGTTCCTCCCTGGTGAAATCCGTCAGAAACAGCTTCATCACCTCATAGGCAGTCTGCCCATAATCCATCTCTGCCAGCTCTCCCAGGCTCCTGTCCAGGGCCGGAACATGATCCGGCACAAACAGTCCCCCGTCCTCCGCAAGCCCCTTCAGTATGGCCTGGGAAGCCTTCACCGGCTCCCCCATTCCCCGGGTACTGTGGTATAACACTTCTAAAGGTTTCTTCTCTTCCATGATAATATTCCTCTCCCGCCGTATTGGACTGCTTTTATTCACATTCCCGCCTCTTCCGCGCAGTTTGCAGACACCATTCTTCCGGTTAAAAATTATAGCATACTTCCATTTTCTGCGCAAGTTTTGAAAAAGCGCGCCGCTAAACCATAGTATAACCAAATTCCTCCCCCGGTCAGGATAACCGGACTACTTAAAAAACTCATGTCCACCATGGGCAAAGAGAAAAGTCAGCTGTTCGTCAAACCACTTCATCTTGTCCCTGTCGGCATATTTTCTGGCCGCAAAGTAGAGAGCCCCCTGGGAAATATCCTCCCCCATCAACGCCCTTCCCACCGCGCTGACCGTCTCGTCGCTGATCTCCACCCGGTAATAACTTCCGTTGGAAACGGGAGAAAACTGCGTCACCCCCTTTTCCTTCTGAAAAACCACACCGGACACCGTGTCCGGAAATGCATCGTTCTCCACTCGGTTTAACACCACATTTGCCACCAGAAGCTTCCCCTCCTCGTCCTCATTTCCGGCCTCCGCCTCCACAATCCGCAGCAAAACTCCCATCTCATCATCGGATAATTCATAGGCATAGTGAAATTCCAGGACATTATAGTCCACAACCCTCTGCCCCGACACGGCAACCCCCGTTATCCCCAGTCCACCCTCAGCCTCAGCCCCTTCCTGTACATTCTGAAGCCCTTCCAGATCAATCTCAAGGCCCTCCTGTTCCTTTGCCAGTGCCTCCCGGGCCATCTCCCCGGCCAGAGCTTCCTCCCTCTCCTTTGCCTTCTCTTCCAGTTCCCACAGTTCCAGCTTCAGACGCTGCACCGGCTCAGAATACAGCCTGGCCGCATCCACCCCTCTGACACACAGAAGACAGGCCAGAAACATAGAACTCCCAAGCACCAGAAGACCAACCGCTTTTCTATACATATTTTTTCCGTTCCTTCCTGCGGACAGAAGCCTTTAAACTGCCGGAAAATAACCTGCGTTCACATCTTTCCTCATGCCTGTCCGATATTTCAATATATGAAAAGGGCCTGAGAATTATTCCCAGGCCCCTGTTCTTTCAGGCAGAAAATGTCATTTTTTTAGTCTTATTTCTCCGAATAATTGATAAAACTGATATCCATGTTCACATATCCGGCGATGCCGTCCACGCTTCCCTGGAAGCTGTACTGCCACATGCCAAACTTATAGGGATAGTCCGGAATGTCCGCTCCCTGGGAATACCACACATCATAGGCTGTCAGCTTGGACATGTCAATCTCCTTCAGCAGCCACTCCTTGTTGCCGTAGATCAGAGTCTTGTACCCCGCCGCAGAGATGGTGTCCAGAAAAGCCTTGGTGATCTCCGTCCTCTCGGCCCTGGTGAGGGAGTCCGTCCTGGCGGTGTCATTTTCAATCAGCTCCATGTCAAAGGCCACAGGATAGGAAATCTGGTACTCACCCAGACTCTCTATGACCATATTGGCCTCCTCCACGGCTTCCTCCGGGGTGATGGCCTGGGAGAAAAAGTAGACGCCCACATCCAGCCCTGCATCCGTGGCTCTCTTGATATTGTCGTTGAAATACTCGTCCAGAATCAGCTGCCCTGTGCCGTAGCCCCTGGCCCCCACCCGCAGCATGACAAACTCTATCCCCGCCTTCTTCACCTTCACAAAGTCCACATAGTCCTGGAACTTGGAGATATCCACCCCCACATAGGAAGTCTTCCGCCCGTCCTCAAAGTATTTCATCAGATTGGACTGGCAGACCAGTTTGGTAAAGTCATACTCATGTTTCGGCAGATAAGGACTGATCCTCACCCACTCCTCCCTGCCGTCAGAGTACTGCACCAGGGTATGCTTCCCATCCGTGGAAGGATCCTCCTCCACCACAGCTTCCGGCGTGGCCGTGGGCTGGGGCGTGCTGGTGGGCTCAGGGTACATGTCCCAAAAATCCAGATCCTCCGGATGGAGGCCGCTGCCCTGAAGCAGCTCCTCTATATCCGGACGGCTGGCGCCGCCGCCCGCCACGGCAGCCTGTATGGGCGGATTCTGCCTGGGGCCGCTTACGGGACGGGGTGTGTTCATAAAGAGCACCATCATCAGAATCGCCGCCACAAAAATGGACACCGCCACAATGGACGTCACCACAGTAGGCGTCAGGCCGGACTGGTCGTCAAAATCTTCTGGCATCCTCACAGTTTCCACCTCCTTGCCAAATCAAAACTTCTTCACACATTTCTTGGGGCACTTCTCCGCGCAGGCCCCGCAGCCGGAGCACTTATCCTGGTCAATGGAGGCGTGAAAATCCGCCACAGCCACCGCCTGCTCCGGACAGTTCTTTGCGCAGATCCCGCAGCCGATGCAGCCCGTCTGGCAGGCCTTCATGGTCACAGGTCCCTTGTCCGTGGAACTGCAGGCCACCGCATATTTCGCGTCATAGGGGATCAGGGAGATCAGGTGCTTCGGACACACTGCCACACATTTCCCGCAGGCCTTGCAGGCCTCTCTGTCCACCACAGCCACTCCGTTTTCGATATGTACGGCGTCAAAAGGACAGGCAGCCACACAGGTGCCAAAGCCCAGACACCCGCTGCCGCAGGACTTGGGCCCGCCCCCGGGCACAAACCCTGCCATTCGGCAGTCCTCTGCGCCGCAGTAGTCATAATCCTGTTTCGCCTTCTCACAGTCCCCCATGCAGGCCACAAAAGCAGTCATCCTCCTGGATGTTCCCGCCTCCACGCCCATGATGGCGGCGATCTTACTTCCCACGGCCTCCCCGCCCACAGGACAGGCATTCACCAAAGCCTCCCCTTTGGCGATGGCTGCCGCCAGGCCGGAACACCCTGCGTAGCCGCAGCCCCCGCAGTTATTTCCCGGCAGAGCCGCCAGCACGGCCTCCTCTTTTTCGTCCACTTCCACTTTAAATTTTATTCCTGCCGCTCCCAGAAAGAGCCCCACAAAAATGCCCGTCACCCCCACCACGGCGGCAGCGGCCAAAATACCCATCACACTCATCTGTCCTCCCCCTTATTACAGCAGACCTGAGAATCCGCAGAAGGCAATGGCCATCAGCCCCGCCGTCAGCAGCACCATGGGCATTCCCCGGAAAGACCTGGGCACGTCGTTGTGCTCCAGTTTCTCACGGATGCCCGCCAGAATCACTATGGCTATTGTAAATCCCACCGCCGTGGCAAACCCGTTCACAATACCCTGGAGAATGCCATATTCCTTCTGCACATTGGTGATGGCCACCCCAAGCACGGCGCAGTTGGTGGTGATCAGGGGCAGGTACACCCCCAGGGCTTCGTACAGTCCGGGCATGGCCTTTTTCAGGAACATCTCCACAAACTGCACCAGGGCGGCAATGACAAGAATGAATACAATGGTCCGCAGATACTCCACATGGAGCGGCTCCAGCACAAACTGATAGATCACCCCCGCCACCGCGCTGGCCAGGGTAATGACAAAGATTACCGCCGCCCCCATGCCCGCCGCAGTGTTCGTCTTTCGGGATACTCCCAGGAAAGGACACAGTCCCAGAAACTGGCTCAGCACCACATTGCTCACCAGGGAGGAGCCGATCAAGATCACAAGCAGTTCCTTCACTCCGTCCATCATTATACCTCCTATTTATAAGTTCCGCAACCGCCCTTCCAGTGCCACTTTCTTCCGAAGCAATGACCGGCTCCAGTTCTCAGCCGCTCATTGTTCGGGGCACTGTACGGGCTCCTGCTGTTAATTGTCACCGGCACTTCCATTTTTTCCTGTACCGGAAGCTTTATCATCATAGAAACGTGTGCTGCAGCCGTCGCCGCAGCTTCCGCAGTCCCCGGAACAGCTTCCGGATCCGGCCTTCTGCCCTGAGCCGGTCTTCTGTCCGGCCTTGGGCTTTCTCTCTTTCAGATAATTCTGCAGAGCCACCAGGCCTGCAAGAACGAAGAAGGCCCCCGGCGCTTGGCCGAAGATACGGATGGGCTCAAAGGAATCGGGCAGAATCCCGAAGCCGAAGAGCTCGCCTGCGCCCAGGAGTTCCCGCAGCGCGCCGATACAGGTGAGAGAGAGGGTAAATCCAAGTCCCATGCCCAGACCGTCGAACAGGGAGGGCAGCACAGGATTGGAGTAAGCATAGCTCTCCGCCCGGCCCAGGATAATGCAGTTCACCACAATCAGGGGAATGTACATTCCCAGGGCTTTGTTCAGGAAAGGAAGGTACGCTTCCAGCATCAGCTGCACCGAAGTCACAAAAGAAGCAATAATCACGATAAACGCCGGGATTCTCACTCTGCTTGGGATAATTCCCCGCAGCAGGGAGATAATCAGATTGCTCAGGGCCAGAACCACCGTGGTGGTAAGACCCATCCCCAGACCGTTCACCGCCGAGGTGGTGACTGCCAGGGTGGGGCACATGCCCAGCATCAGCACCAGGGTGGGGTTTTCTTTGATAATGCCGTTGTGAAGCCGCTCTGCCGCTCTATTCATTGCCCGCACCTCCCTCTATCAAAATATGCGCCGCCTTCAGTCCCCCGTTCACCCCGTTGGTAACGGCCCTGGTGGTGATGGTGGCGCTGGTGATGGCGTCAATCTCATTCTCGGCCGAGGCGCCGGACTTGGTGAAGACAAAGCTCTCTACTTTCCGGTCATGGAACTGGGGCACCAGCACCTGGGGCGCAAGCATTCCCAGACCAGGAGTCTCGGAAATCTCCAGGATGGAAATGTCGTTCAACGTCCCGTCCAGGGTCACTCCCAGATACAGCACAATATTGCCCCCGTAACCCTGGGTGGACACGGACTCCACCACATAGCCCAGAAGCTCACTTCCGCTCCCCAGAGCCCGGTAGACGCTGCCGATCTTCACTCCCATGCCGGAAAGCTCCTTCTCCTCCTCCGGCTCCAGGGCCATCTCAAACTCCTCAAAGGACTCCGCCTGGGTGAACACCGTCTGGCAGGCTTCCTGCACCGCCTTCTCCTGCTGTACGCGGATGGGATCCTTTGTGAGCTCGTTTATTACCCCCAGGACAATGCCCGCAATCAGGGTGATGGCAAAAAGAATCCCGGCTTCCCGCAGCATAATCTTCAGGTCAGCATTGTTCTTCATCCCCGTTTTCCTCCCTTCCCATGTCCGAAAGCCACGGGCATCGTATATTTTTCGATCAGGGGCACCAGAAGATTCCCCAGGATGATGGCGTAGGAGACACCCTCCGCCCCAGGTCCGAAGATCCGGAATATTCCCGTCAACAGCCCCAGGACAATGCCGAAGACATACTGTCCCCGGATAGTGATTGGTCTGGTCACATAGTCGGTGGCCATGAAAAACGCCCCCAGCATCAGGCCGCCTCCTGCAAGCTGGGCCCCCAGGTAGGCCGGATCCGCCCCATGCCCGCCGAAAAGAACCACAAACAGGGAAAAGGTCACTATGTAGCTTCCTGGAATCCGCAGGTCTATGACTCCCAGGAAAAGCAGCACGCAGGCTCCCGCCAGCAGGGCGATCGTGGAAGTCTCCCCTATGGTACCCCCTGTGAATCCCGCTGCCATCCGGAACACATCCACCTCTCCCCCTTCCTTCAGCACGGCCAGAGGAGTGGCTCCGGTGTAGGCATCACAGTCAAAGGCAGTCATTGCCGCCGGAAAAGAAATCAGCATAAAACACCTGGCGGCCAGGGCCGGGTTCATAAAATTCTGCCCCAGACCTCCAAAGAGTAACTTTACCACCAGAATGGCAAACACACCTCCCAGCACCGGCATCCACAGAGGAATCCCCACAGGCATGTTCAGGGCCAGCAGAAGCCCTGTCACCACCGCGGACAGATCCGTCACCGTGGTCTTCTTTCCCCCGCCTGACTTCCTGTTCCGCAGCAATCCGTACAGATACTCTGTCAGCACCGTGCTTCCCACGGACACCCCTATCACCGCCAGGGCCCTGGGACCGAAATTATAGACGCCAAATCCCGCTGCCGGCAGCAGGGCCAGAACCACCGAAAGCATCAGTGTGCTTGTGACGGCCCCGGAACGGATATGGGGATTGGATGATACCTTATACAATTCGCTCAAAATTACACCTCCGCATCTCCTGTCTCACAGGACAGTCTTATCCCTTCTTCTTTTTTGCCAGCTGTATCTTGCGCATGGACTTGATCTCCTGGGTCAGGGGCCTTCTGGCAGGGCAGACAAAGCTGCAGCAGCCGCACTCGCAGCACTCCATGCCGTAGGCATCCAGAAACGCCTGCTCGTCAAACCGCTCCGCATAGTCCGCAAGCCTGCTGGGAATAATGCGTCCCGGGCAGGCCTCCACACAGCGCCCGCAGTTGATGCAGGGCCCGGGCTCCAGGGCGGACACATCGTCCTTTGTGAGGGCCAGCAGCGCCGTGGAAGTCTTGGTAACTGGCACGTTTAAGTCGAACATGGCCGTGCCCATCATGGGGCCCCCGCAGATAACCTTCGCCGGCTCACACCGAAATCCCCCAGCCGCCTCCAGCACCTGGACATAGCTGGTCCCGGTGGGCACCCTGAAATTCTGGGGCGAGGCCACCGCATCCCCGGTGACGGTGACAATCCTCTCCATCAGAGGCCGTCCTTCCGTGACTGCCCTGTAGACCGCCACCATGGTGTCCACATTGTTCACCACACATCCCACCTGGGCCGGGAGCATGGTGGAATTGATCTTCCTGCCCGTGACAGCGTAGATCAGCTGCCGCTCTCCGCCCTGGGGGTACTTCGTCTTCAGGCCCTTCACCTGAATTTTTTCCTCCTCCCGGACCAGATCCTCCAGCACCTTGATACAGTCCGGCTTGTTGTCCTCCACCGCCAGGATCCCCTGGGCCCCGGGGAAAAGTTTCAATATAATCTTCAGTCCCCCCACCAGCTTCTCCGGCTCCTCCAGCATTCTGCGGTAGTCCGAGGTGAGGTAGGGTTCACACTCGGCGCAGTTTGCAATCACATAGTCAATCTTATCCGGCTCCTTGGGAGAGAGCTTCACATGGGTGGGAAAGCCTGCCCCTCCCATGCCTACAATCCCGGCCTCCCGCACTACGGCGATAATGTCTTCTGTCCCCATCTTCTCCAGGGGTTTCCGGGGCAGAGGCTCCGCCTTCTCATACTGTTCATCGTTCTCCACCACAATGCTCATGACCATATCGCCGGAGGCCACACGCCTGGGCTCCACAGCCTTCACTGTGCCGGACACGGAGGCGTACACGGGCGCGGACACAAATCCCCCGCTCTCCGCAATCTTCTGCCCCGCCAGCACCCTGTCCCCCTTGGCGGCCAGAGCCTTGGCAGGCGCTCCGATGTGCTGAGACAGCGGATACACCAGCTCCTTCCCCGGCACAATGTCCCCAATTGGCTTTTCCTTGGACAGTTCCTTCCCGTCGTAGGGGTGTATTCCCCCCACAAATGTCAGTTTTGCCATATTTTCCTTAGTCCTTTCCCCGCGGACAGGCGCGGCAAGCACCCCCGCTTCCTTTACAGAAATATTTGTACCATAAATATACTATTTTTTTGAACAAAAAACTACTGTTTTATTCAAAAAATTGTGCTATGATATGATGTGATAGAAAATTTTGCCATCAAACCGGACTGTAAAAGCATACATCCTGGTTTCAGGGCGAAATCTGCGCTGCAAAATAATCGTAAACTGGAGGCTGCCATGAGAATTTCTGAGGAAACACTGGATAATTTTACGATACACTATCCCCTGGAACGGCTTGCACCCCTGGAGCGGATCCTTTTTGTGGACATAGAGACCACTGGCTTCACCGCCAGGACGTCCTACCTGTACCTGATCGGATGCGCCTACTATCTGGCCGGGAAATGGCGGACCATACAATGGATGGCGGAAAGCTACGAGCAGGAAGCCGATGTACTGCAGGCTTTCTTTAATTTTTCCAAACTCTACCGCTGTTTGATTCACTTTAACGGAAATAATTTTGACCTGCCCTTTATCACACAGAAATGCGCCCAGCTGTCCCTTCCCTACAGCTTCGACGGATTCCAGGGACTGGACATCTACAAGAGAGTGGCGCCCTACAGGTACTTTCTGAAACTGCCCAACTGCAAGCAGAAAACGCTGGAGCAGTTTCTTGGCATTGAGAGAAAGGATGTGTTTACGGGCGGAGAACTCATTGGAATCTACCACGACTATGTAAAAAATCTGTCGGAGTTCTCGGAAAACGCCCTTTTCCTTCACAACGCAGACGATCTGAAGGGGATGCTGAACACCCTGCCCATGCTGGCTTTTTATGATCTGTTCAACCAGCCGGTGAAGGCAAGGAAAGTCCAGGCAAATTATTACAAGGACGTCTACGGCTGCAAGCGCAGGGAACTGGTGATGACGCTGCAGCTGGACACGCCCCTGCCCAAAGCCGTCTCCGCCAATGTGAACGGCTGTTACTTCCGGGGGGAAGGGCCCGACTGCACCCTGAAAGTGCCCATCTATGAGGAGGAGTTGAAATATTTTTACTCCAATTACCACGATTACTACTACCTTCCCACTGAAGATGTGGCGCTGCACAAGTCCGTGGCAGGCTTTGTGGACAAGTCCTGCCGTATCCCCGCCTCTGCCGCCAACTGCTACACCCGCAAGCACTCCAACTATCTGCCCCAGTGGGATTTCCTGTTCCAGCCCTTCTTTAAGCGGGACTATAAGAGCCGGGAACTCTTCTTTGAGCTGACGGACGAGCTGAAACGAGACAGGCCCGCCTTCTCCAAGTACGCCGCCCACGTGCTGAGTATGATGGCTTCCATCTACTAAACCTGGAAGCCGCCCCTGTAAAAAGACCAATGGGAGGATGCCTCACGGACATTCCTCCCTTCTTTTCCCTGCATGCAAAATAAAAGCCCGCAAACCTCTGTTTTTCAAAGATTTACGGGCTTTTATCAGTATTCTCACCAATGCCGGCAGCGGGACTTGAACCCGCACGGTGTTGCCACCAACAGATTTTGAGTCTGCCTCGTCTGCCATTCCGACACGCCGGCTCTTGCAGGTTACAAATCACTTCCTGCAACAAAATTTATTCTACCACAAGCCCGGCCGTTTGACAAGTAAAATATTTTTTTCTTTTCCGTATTCTTTTCCGTATTCTTTTCCGTATCTTCGCTGCAGGCCGGACCTCTGTAAAGCATTGTGAAAAGTACCCCCTAATGACCTTTGCTATAACACTATTATTTCAGCTTAACATTTGACACATAGAATAGAAATAACCTTTTCTATCCAGCAGCGAATGATACGAACCCTTTTCCACAATACGTCCTCCACGCATAACGATTATTTCGTCAAATAGATTCAATACATCTTCCGACAACCTGTGAGTCACAACAATTCTCGTATTGCCCCGCATTTTTGCTATCTCCGACTGTATTTGAAAATCCAGTACACCATCCAAGGCCGATGTGGCTTCATCCATCAACACCACTTCCGCCTTTTTAATTAGACAGCGTGCAATTGCAATCCTCTGTCTCTCTCCGCCAGACAAATTACATCCATTGATCCCGCATCTATACTCTTTACCCTTTTCAGCGACTAAGCTTTTTAAACCTGCCTGCTCAATAGATTTTTCAACACTCTCAGAATCAAAATCTGAATACATGGTCACATTATTATAGATTGTATCGTCAAACATGAAAACCTCTTGCGGAATGACAGAAATGGTATTCAATATACATTCCGGCAGTATATTTTTTACCTCTTCTTCTCCAAACAATAAGTTTCCATGATAGTTCTCATAATACCCTTGAATTGATCTCAGCAGAGTACTCTTTCCACTTCCGCTTCCCCCAACTATGGCATAACTTTTTCCGATTTCAAAAGTTACGTTTATATCGGACAATACTTCCTTCTCTCCCAATGTAACTCCATAATCGCAAAATTTTATCTGTTCCATATTCTTTGGTACACTTTTAGTCTTTAAAGTTGTGGCAGCACAGGACAATTCATCTTCCATCCTCTTAATCAAGCTGTATGCCGATTTGCGCTTGCTGATCAGCGGGCCAATTTCTTCAATCGGTTTAAGAGCTGAATCAAGTAACTGGATAAAAGCAACCACCATGCTGACTGTAATCACGCCTTTTAATGCCAGAAAAACCCCCAACAGGCAGACAGCCGTTGTAACAAGAAAAGAACTTGTATACGATATAATTCCGGATTCGATCTTGGCTCCATTGTTACTCTGTTTGGCATCTTCAAGCCGCTCGTTCACGACTTTCAAATTATTTAGAAGCGCCGTCTCCGCCCCAAAACTTTTAATCACAAAAAAGCCCGACAAAGAACTGGAAACGCTTGAAATATACTCAATGTTTTTATCTGATACAAGCTTCTGTGTTTTGTCCACCTTTTTCCCGTGAAGCCCGGTAAACAGTAAGGGAAAAGAACATGCCAGTACAATCGCTATGGTCAGTTCCCAGCTGAAATAAAGCATTATACTCACACCAGCCAGAAACGTAAATGCATCCGCCGCTATGGCGATGGTGTTCATACAATAATCCGTTTCAATTATGGTCATATCATTGGTCAGCATAGAGAGAAAATGTGCTTCTTTTTCTTCCTCATATTCATATATATTCTTTTCTACAATCCGTTGAATACAATGATTTTTATACTGCACAGACGCCCGTTTTAAATATCTGTTTCTAAAATATTTACGTATATTGGCAATAACTATGTATATCACTATATAGACCATGGCGGTTATAAGTAATTGTATCACATCATCAATACTGCCGCCTGAGGCTATATCAATCACCTGCTTAAACAAATACGCCGTAAACAAATTCAATACGCCTAATATAAGGCTTAACACCAAAGTAAATCCAAAATTTAGTTTATTTCGTCTATAAAAAACTTGTACAACACCTAATTGTCTCTTCATTATCCCCTTATTACCTTTCCATTCCAATTCCCCGGCATGTCTTTCGTATCTTTCTTATGCTTATGCATCTACTCTTTCATATATTTTGTTCACAATGCGTTTTCTTTTTTTAGTCCAGCTTCAAAAGTATTGGTACTTGTTTCATGCGTGATATAAGATTAGAGCGGGCCTGAAAACTCGAACAGATTTCAGACACGCTCTCAAGTTTTGCCATATTTTCACACATAGTGCATTTCCACTCGGATCTGGTTCCCCTTTACCACCACTTCCCCCAGGCTTCCTGTCACCAGGGGCATCATGGGCGGCACATGCCCCAGATCCGCGTCCAGAACCACGGGCACATTTTTCCGGCCCGCCACCTCCAGGAACGCTCCCCAGGCATCCAGGTTCATCATGGGCGCACCGTTCATGGGCCTTCCCACCAGAAAACCCTTCACATGCTCCAGCCACCCCGCCTCCTCCATCTGCCACATGGCCCGGCGGATGGCAAAGACATTCAGATCACAGGCCTCCAGGAACCAGATAATCCCGTCCTCCCTGTACCGCTCCACGAACTCTCTGGTTCTGTCAAAACGGGTTCCCAACAGGTTTACCAGGCAGTCCAGGCATCCCCCCAGAAGTCTCCCTCTGAAGCGCAGCTCTCCCTCCGCCAGCTCCTTACCCACATAACAGCGCAGCAGGCGCTTTTCTGTCAGATGGTAGGGGGCAAAGGGCGCCTCCGGCCCTTTCAGAGATTCCCTCTCCCACATATCGTATCCCTCCACCAGGGCTCCGTCCCTGCCGCCTCGCCCGGTGAGAATGGAAAATGCGTCCTCCAGGGATTTATGCCAGGGTTCCATGCCAAAAGTTCCCGCGCAGGGCCCGTACACGGAAGCGGTGTCCGCCAGAGTGGCTAAAAGATAGGTCAGATTTGTGTTGTCGGAATATCCCATAAACCACACAGGCTCCCCCTGGGCCAGCTTTTGAAAATCCACATGGGGCAGAATCTCACACATAAGCTCCCCGCCCCCGCAGGAGATCAGACAGTCAGGCTCCTCTGAGAGAAACATGTCCATAACCTCCCGGCCGCATTTCTCCGGGGTGCTGCTGATGCCCACCCCCTCCTGGACATAGCAGTTGGGGCCGAACATCATCCGGTACCCCATACTCTGCCATTTTTCCACCGCGTGGTTAAATGCTTCTGCCCTGTAGTCTCCTCCGCCAAAACCGAAGGAAGGGGCCAGAAACCCAATGGTGCCTCCCTCCGGCAGAAATTTCGGATACCTCATACCAAACCTCCTGTCTCCTGCCCTGGATTACCTGCATATCTACCGATCCTGCCCCAGCCCTCTTTCCGGCTTTGACACACGATTACCCCCGTCCTGACTGCTCCTGTGCCTTCTGAGAGAAAATCTTTTCATACACCTCAAACCCATCCAGCGTGGCAAAGTAATCCCGGGGCGTCTCCGCCCGGCGGATCAGCTGTACACTCCCATCCTCCCTCAGGAGGAGTTCTGCAGAGCGCAGCTTTCCATTGTAATTGTATCCCATGGAAAATCCATGGGCCCCCGTGTCATGGATCGCCAGATAGTCCCCGACCTGCACCTCCGGCAGCATCCTGTCAATGGCAAATTTGTCATTGTTCTCGCACAGGGAACCCACCACGTCATACTTGTGGTCACATGGCATGTCCTCTTTTCCCAGCACCGTGATATGGTGGTAAGCGCCGTACATGGCCGGCCGCATCAGATTTACCGCACAGGCGTCCACCCCCACATAGTCCTTGTGAGTGTGCTTCTGGTGAATCGCCTCCGTGACCAGATGACCATAAGGTCCCGTCATAAAGCGGCCCAGCTCTGTGTACACCGCCACATCCCCCATCCCTGCGGGCTCCAGAACTTCCTGGTACACCTTTCTGACGCCCTCTCCGATCGCACGGATATCATTGGGCGTCTGGTCCGGATGGTAGGGAATCCCAATCCCCCCGGACAGATTCACAAAAGCAATGTGCGCTCCGGTCTGGCGGGAAAGCTCCACCGCAAGCTCAAAAAGCTGCCTGGCCAGAGTGGGATAATACTCGTTGGTGACGGTATTGCTGGCCAGGAAGGCGTGAATGCCAAAGTGCTCCACCCCTTTTTCCCGCAACATGCAAAATCCTTCAAACATCTGCTCCCTGGTAAATCCGTACTTGGCATCCCCGGGATTGTCCATAATGTCCGTTCCCAGGGCAAAAGTTCCGCCCGGGTTAAAACGGCAGCTCAAAGTCCTGGGCAGGTATCCCAGTGTCCTTTCCAGGAACTCAATGTGGGAGATATCATCCAGGTTGATGGTGGCCCCAAGCTCTGCCGCCAGCCGAAACTCCTCCGCAGGCGTGTCGTTGGAGGAAAACATAATATCCTCCCCCCTGACTCCCACGGCACTGCTGAGCATCAGCTCCGTACAGGAAGAGCAGTCACAGCCGCAGCCCTGCTCCTTCAGTATCCCCATCAAAAAAGGATTGGGGGACGCCTTCACGGCAAAAAACTCCTTATACCCTCTGTTCCAGGAAAACGCCTCCTGCAGCGCCCGGGCATTCTCGCGGATTCCCCTTTCATCATAGATGTGAAAAGGTGTGGGATATGTCTTCACCACTTCTTCAATCAGTTCCCTGGTGACAAAAGCCCTTTTTTTCATTCCGTTCTCCTATGCACTCTCCTGAATGTCATACATTCTCAATCTGCCAGTCTATGGGCTCCAGCCCATTCTCCTGTAAAAACTCATTGGTCTTCCCAAAAGGCCTGCTGCCGAAAAATCCATTGTGGGCAGACAGGGGACTGGGATGGGCCGCCGTGAGAATCAGATGCTTCGGATTGTTGAGCATCTTCTTTTTCGTCTGGGCAGGACGTCCCCAGAGGATGAAGACTATGGGTCTGTCCTGTTTGTTCAGGGCACGAATGGCCGCGTCCGTAAACTCCTCCCATCCCTTTCCTTTGTGGGAATTAGCCATATGGGCCCGCACTGTCAGCACCGTATTGAGCATCAGCACCCCCTGCTTGGCCCATTTTACCAGATAGCCGTTGTTGGGAATCTCACAACCCAGATCCTCCCGCAGCTCCTTGTAGATGTTCACAAGGGAGGGAGGAACCGCCACATCCGGCTTTACGGAAAAGCACAGTCCATGGGCCTGTCCTACATTGTGGTAAGGATCCTGTCCCAGTATAACCACCTTAACCTTGCTCAGGGGCGTCAGGTGGAACGCATTAAAAATGTCGTCCGCCGGCGGAAAGACCTGAGTGGTATTGTACTCTTCCTTCACAAACTCATATAATTCCTTGTAATACGCCTTGTTAAATTCCTCTCCCAGCTCATCCAGCCAGTCATTCTCAATCATGCCCATAAGTACATCCTTCCTTCCTGCCAAATATTAGGTCCTTTTCCGGCGCCCGGTATTTCGGTGGACGCCACATATCAGAAAAGATCAGGAAAAAGGGTCACAGCCGCACACTGACACCCTTTTCCCGCAGGTATGTTTTTACCTGACGTATCTCAAGCTCCCTGTAGTGGAACAGGGATGCCGCCAATACCGCATCCGCGCCCCCCTGGGAAAAAGCCTCATAAAAATGTTCCAGTGTCCCTGCGCCGCCGGAGGCGATCACAGGAATTCCCACCGCTTCGGACACTGCCCTGGTCAATTCCAGGTCATACCCGGCTCTGGTGCCGTCACCGTCCATGCTGGTCAACAGGATCTCCCCCGCCCCCAGCGCTTCCACCCTGACGGCCCATTCCACCGCATCCATCCCTGTGTCCAGGCGCCCGCCGTTCTTATAGACCGACCATCCCCCCTGGGAACGCCGCCTGGCGTCAATGGCAGCCACCACACACTGACAGCCGAATTTATCCGCCGCCTCCGAGATCAGACGGGGATTCTCTATAGCCGCCGAGTTCACGGATATCTTGTCCGCTCCTTCCCTGAGTATGGCCCTGAAATCCTCCACACTGCGGATGCCGCCCCCCACGGTAAAGGGAATAAACAGTTTTTCCGCCACCTGCCTGACCCAGTCAAGCTGCGTGGCCCGTATGTCCGAAGAAGCCGTAATATCCAGAAATACCACCTCATCCGCCCCCGCGCTGTCATAGGCGGCGGCAGTATCCGCAGGATCCCCCGCATCCCTCAGATTTACAAAATTGACACCTTTTACCACTCTCCCGTCCTTGATATCCAGACAGGGAATGACCCTCTTCGTATGCATTCCCAATCCCCCTTAAGCCTTTCCCCCACAGCAGTCCACAAAATTCCTCAGAATCCCCATGCCCACATGGGAGCTTTTCTCCGGGTGAAACTGGCATGCGAACACATTGCCCTTTTCCACCGCGGCGTGGATATGTACCCCGTACTCCGTCTCCGCCGTGACAATGCCTTCTTCCTCTGCCTGCAGATAATAGGAATGCACAAAATACACATAGGAGTCCCCGCCAAGTCCCTGGAACAGCCTGCCGGGACGGGGGAAGCTCAGATTGTTCCACCCCATATGGGGAACTTTAAGCCCTCCCCCGGAAGGAATCCGCAGGATCTTACCTTTCAGAATATGAAGCCCCTCCACGCCGGGACTCTCCTCACTGCTGTCAAACAGCAGCTGCAGTCCCAGGCAGATTCCCAGAAATGGAATCTCCCTGTCCACTGCCTCCCTTATTACTTCCGCCAGCCCGAAAGAGTGCAGTTTCTCCATGGCGTCCCCAAAGGCTCCCACCCCCGGCAGCACCACACCTTCCGCTCCCAGGATCCGCGCCGGATCCCTGGTCACGGCCGTCTCCTGCCCCAGATGGGCCAGGGCCCTCTCTACGCTTTTAATATTGCCCGCATCATAGTCAACCACTGCAATCATATCCGCACACTCCGCAATCACTGGTTATCCACAAATCCCCCCTGCCCGGTCTCCGCCTCCTCAGGCAGCTCATCCGGCAGTATGTCCGTCGTTTCCTCTTTCTCAGGCGCCGGTGTCTCCACCTTGCCCCAGGAGCCGTAGGATCCTCCCTCCGCCAGAGCGGTGACAATCCTGGTGTACTCAAAGTCACTCTCCACCGCTGCAATCTCCAGGGCCTGGGCTTCTGTAATGCCGTATTTCTCGCTCAGAATGCTCAAAATAAGTGCATACCCGTCATATACCTCGGCCACCGCCTCCCACTGAGACGCATATTTGTGCAGCTCCGGATAGTCATTCACAGACTGGATCAGGCTGTCCAGGGCTTTCACCTCAGAGCCGTCCTCCACGAACATCTCATACTCCCGCAGCCAGAGCTTCATGCGGAGGATGCTCTCTGACTTCACATACATCATCTCCTCTGTCTCGCTGCGGTCCCTGCCGTAGAGGTTCAGATAACAGCCTTCATAGTCCCCTGCTTTATAGGCATCTTTTGCGGCCTGCTTATTCCCAAATCCTATGGAAAGGTATACAAATATCAACAAAACGGCTCCGAAAGAAGCGCCCAGAAGCGCAATGGGCAGCACCTTCTTAAAGCTCAGCCGCCTTCCCGGAACCTCCGGCTCCTTCTCCTTTGGCTTCTTTTCCTTCTTGGGCTTGGGAGGCTTAGGCGCCTTGGGAGCCTTTTTCTTCGGGGGCTTTTTCGCCTTTTTCTTGGCCTTCTTCTTGTCCTTCCCCTTCGATGCAGCCTTCTTATCTTCCTCTCCCAGGGCCTTCAGAATCTCCTGGTTCTCCTCTGAGAGCAGGATATCTTCATTCTCCGGAATGGGCTCCAGATCTTCCTCCTCTTCCTCTTCCATCAGGAAAGAGATGGCCTTGGACAAAAAATTCTGCTTTTTCTCCTTGGGTTTCTTCTTCTCTCCGATATCCGGAAAAAGATCGTCCACCTGGTCCATGTCAATGGCCATCACATCCGGCTCCAACAGGTCGGGAACCACTCCCCCTGTCTCCGCCTTGCCCAGGGGCACCTCTATCACATCTTCCGGCCCGGAACCTCTTCGGCCTCCCAGCGCTCCCGCCCCGGAGACAATATCGTCCAGCGCTTCCCGGTCAAAGGACACGTCCGTCCTGCCTTTCCCGCCCTTCTTTTTCTTGCCGGCGGCCTTTGCAGCTTTGGCCTCTTCCCTGGCAGCCTTTTTGGCAGCTTTTTTAGCCGCCTTCTCCTCCCTGCGCAGGGCACGCTGCTTTTTCTTGTCCGAAACATCCCCTGTCCCGGCTCCCTCTATGTCCGCCAGCAGTCTGTCGGCAGGGCTCTCCCCGGGGGCATAGCCCTCCGTGTCCAATCTCCCCTCCTGGATCGTCTCATTCCTGTCAGATTTCTGCAGCATATCCTGAATGTCCTGCAGGTCGCTGTCGTCCTCTCCCTCAAGCATGTCAAGCAGATCCCCCTCCGCCTGGCTTCCCTGGGACTCCACACGACTCTGGGACAAAAAAGCCGCAATGTCATCTTCGGTCATGCCGGCCAGGGCGTCCATGCCCGGAGCCTGAGACTCCTTCTCCTCCGCTTTTTCCGCTTTTCCTGCAGGTTCCCCGCTCATGGGGCTGTCCTGATACTCTTCTCCCGAAGGCATATTTTTCCCTCCAATTCCTCATTTCCGGCGGCTCCCGCCGCAGATACAGTTTATCACAGCCGGCACAGCCAATCAACCGCATTTTGCGGAATCCCACAGCCTTTTCCGGAAAGATTTTCGTCCAGCTGGTACAGTTCCTCATTCACCCTGGCGAAAAAAGCCTTCTGATTCAGAAATGCTGCCTTTTCAAAAGGCCACCGCACCACCGACGGAAACCTCATTCCCACCCCAAGTTCCAGAACCAGAAGCTTCCGGTTCAGCGTTCCCTGGAGCCATTTGGTGTACATATGCCACTGATCCAGATAGCCCTTTTCATCATATTCTTCCCCATAGACATTATTCAGCACCAGGGAAGAACCGCACCTGGGACACTGCCCCAGAAAGGACTTCACCTCCGGGGAAAAATGCCCCTGATACAGCTCTTCCATGGCCCGGTTGAGCTTCTCCCCATCCTCACGGGACAGTTCTTCCAGCTCCCCATCCCCCAGTATACACTGCTTCCTGAGGATGGAACCACAGGGCATCACAAGCCTTCCCTCCCTCCAGGGAGTGCGGGCAATCTGACTGTTGGTGGACACGGATACCACAAAATAATTTTTCCCTTCCAGAAGCCCGGCCAGCTTCCTCAAGGCATAAGCTTCCGGGGTGTCCCCGCCTTCCAAGCCGGACAGCCTGCCCCGGCAGTACTCCTTCCAGGCCGGCACAAGCCATCCAAGCCCGGCTTTCTTAAGCGTCTCCTGTCCGTTTTGGTACTCGCTGCTGCGCCCCAGGGCTTTCCCGCCGTCAAACTCTTCCCCCAGACCTGCCAGAATCATGTCCGCCTGCCCCAGCTTCTCCAGGCAAACTTCCGTCCCTTTCTCTATTTCCATATCTGTATTCCGTTCTCCCGCTCCGATTCTTCGCCGCCGCGCCTCCATGGCGGCGTGCTCTCTTATAAGGTAAAAAAGCTGGGATGCCGTCCCAGCTTTTTAAGACCCTTAATTATTCAAATGCCTCTCTTCTACAAGCTGATCAATTATTTTAACAAGATTTCCAATCTCCGGCTTAGAAAGCTGTGCATCCGCTCCCAGGGCCTCGCCCTTTCTCTTCATCTCCTCATTCACCAGGGACGAGAACAGAATCAGAGGAATGCCTGCAGTAGCAGGATCCGACTTCACCAGCTTGGTCAGTCTGTGGCCATCCATCTCAGGCATCTCAATATCGGATATAATCACCCGAACATTGTCCTGCAGCGTGCCATGTGCCTTACAGTGATTGATAAAGTCATAGGCCTGCTTTCCGTTCTCCGTGTGAGTGAGATTCTCATACCCGGCCTTCTTCAGACAGTCCACAATAAGCTTGTTCAGAAGGGGAGAATCCTCCGCAATCAGGATGGGGATCATGTTCCTCTCTCTGGTGCCCAGTTCGCTGATATCGGAAACTTTCAGCCCTGTCTCAGGGTTGATGTCCGTGACTATCTTCTCGAAATCAAGGATAATTATTAACTTGTCATCTTTCTTCACAATACCGATGGCAACGCCCTCCTCCGCTGAGGAGATGGTGACTTCGGGCTTGATGATCTCCGTCCAGGACACCCTGTCTATTCCAAGCACATTGTCCACATGGAAAGCGATGTCCAGCTTGTTAAAATTCGTTATAATAAACAGTCCCTTGGGCTCCGACTGGCCCCGGCCCAGGCAGTTCCTCAAGTCAATTGCCGTGATCATTCTGTCACGGGGCATAAAGACACCTTCAATGCTCGGGTGGGCATTGGGAACAGGGGTGACAGGCACATATTTTGTGATCTCCCTGATTTTTGCCACATTGATGCCGTAGCAGTTATCGCCCAGTGTAAACTCTAAAATCTGTAACTCATTGGTTCCGCTCTCCAATAATATTTTATTGTCCATTTCTAACCCTATCCTTTCCCGCCCGGAGCTTTTCCCAAGTAGGAATAGTTCCCCGTGAGCTCTGTCCTGAACCTATTTTAACATACTTGGATTAAAAATGAAACTATAATCTCTAAAAACTTTTCTAAAGTTACAGTTCCCTGCCCCTGCCCTCTCAGATATTCTCGTTTCTGATGGTGTCCATAATGTTTTTCCGTCCAATTCTGCTCATGGAATAGTGCAGGATGCCGTAGAGCAGCAGCGCCACCGCGGCGGCTGACGACAGAATTCCCTCCCAGGGAAACCGGAAAGCGGTGACAAGCCCCTCCCCCAGGGCCCTGTGAAAGCCCAGAGAAAACAGCAGCCCCAGGGGAATCCCTATGGCCAGGGCCTTCCCGCCGTAAAACACTCCCTCCAGCCACACCATGCGGCGGAATTCTTTTCTGGTCATGCCCACCGATTTCAGCATGGCAAACTCCGGCGCGCGAAGTTCTATGTTGGTGGTGACGGTGTTAAAAATGTTGGTGATGCCTATCAGCGCCACCACTGTAATAAATCCATAGAGGAAAACCCCCACCACCAGGTGCAGACTTCTGTCGGCTCTGTAGGCGGCGTCGTAGTTGGTGATGCTGTAGTTCATAAAATCCATCTCACTTCTGACAGTCTCTTCCATCTTGTCAGCGTCCAGGCATTTGATATAAATCTCCGTGTTGTTGTTCCTGCTTCTCTCCGGCCTGCTGTCCATCCAGCGGTCGCTGACAATGATCATTATTCCGTCATAATATCTGCCTGACTGTGAAAAGGGTCTCACTGTGGTCTGGGCCAGCACCTGGATCTCCAGATCGCTGTCTTCTCCAATTCCCCGGATCACTTCCCCGGGATGATATACGGCCACATTCCCTTCCTGAAGATACCATTTCCCATCTTCCTGATAGTCGTATCTATAGTTGGCGATCACAATGGCTTTCCCCTCCGCCTCCTGGGGCGTGAATCCAATCTGCTCCAGATAACGGGCGTATGCCTCCTGCCCCAGGGAAAGTGCAATCACCCTCTCCTCCCGTTCTCCGCCCAGGTCAAGATATTCCTCCGTGTAAGGAATCAGGGCCCCGTCCGCTTCAACCATTGCCTGCCTGACAATCTCTACCTCCTGCGCCCCGTCCAGGCCGGCAATCTGCAGACCCTTTTCATAGGCATCGCTGTCCACGCTGCTCACTCTCATCTGATACCTCATGTCACTGTAATAGACTTCCGAGGCCGTGCTCATCAGTTGGACAAAAGTGGTCATTCCAATAAATGTGGCCACGCTGATCACAATGGAGGCCACCGTGGTGCGGTACTTTACCCTGGCCCGCTTCATATTCTTGTAGGCGATCCTGCCGCCCACACCCAGAAAACGCTCCACCAGCCTGGGACAGCCCAGACCCCTTTTTCCCATCTTCACCGTATCGTTGGAGCGAATGGCGCTGATGGGGGAAAGTCTTGCCGCTTTTCTGGCAGACTTGGAAGCGGAAAGATAGATGGTCAGGGAGGACAGCACCAGAGCCAGAAGCACTGCAGGCACCGAGATGCCGAACACCAGCCTGATATTCACAGCCTCCTCCACCAGCCCTCCCACAACCCACACCAGAATCCAGGTGGCCCCAATACCGCAGGCTGTCCCCAGAGGAATCCCCGCCGCGCCAAAAAAAGCTGCCTCATAATACACAATCTTCCTCTGCTGTCTGGAGGTGGTCCCTACACTGGCCAGCCTTCCGTAGAGCTTCATCTTCTCCATCAGGGAGATGTCAAAGCTGTTCCGAATGCAGAACACACTGCTGGTCACAATGACAAACGCCGCCAGAGCCGACAGAGTATAGAGCATATTCATGACACCGGAGGAAAAGTTGAAAAGCTCCCACTTCATCATCCAGTAATTGCTGTTCACGGCCCTGGCCAGGGACAGCACCTGATCCTTCTCTTCCAGAGTCTGAATCTGCCCAGTGTTATATCTCTGGTACAGCTCCTGGGACACACCCAGAATCCCCGCCGTAACCTGCTCCTGATGGCGCAGGCCCCAGTGAGTGTAGGTGGCATAGACATCCAGAATCCCGTCCTCTTCCAGTTCCTCCAGACAGGTGAAGGCGGAATAACCCGGCGCCCACCGACTCTCAACCACTTCGTTTGGCCGCTCCAGAATTCCTACCACCGTGTATTTTTTTTCATCATAAGGTATGAAGGACTCCTCTTCACAGAGATATGGATTCCCCTGGTTCATCAAAACTCCGTCGGAAAGGCGGCCGCCCACCTGAAGGGTGAGCTCATCCCCCACCTGGATATCCACCAGGCCGTTGGAGGTGACATGTCTGGCCACCGCCAGCTCCCGGGCGTTTTCCGGCATGCGCCCTTCCACAAGCTTCAGAGCCATGGCCTTTTGTCCCTCCTGGTCCGTGGCCCGGAGATACAGATAGGGCTTGTCAGGGTTCTGACTTCCCTCCAGAAGCCCATAGCCCACCTCCTGGGTCAGTCCCATCCTCTCCACATTCTCGTTGTTCCGAAAATATTTTAAGTCTCCTGCCCTGACCCCCTGGAACAGATAATGCCAGTCACCTGTCTGTTGTTTCTCATAGGCCACCATGCTGACCCGGAAACTCACCGCCATACACGCCACCGCCGTGAGCAGGGATGTGGCAAGAATAATGCCCACCAGAGTCACCGCCGTGCGCCTCTTGTTCTCCTTCAATGAGCGGTAGCAGCATTTTCTCAGCACATTCACAGCCACTCGCCCCCTTTCCTGTCGGCGGACACGCGGCCGTCCTCAATGGTCAACACCCTGTCTGCCTGCTTTGCCAGCTCCAGATTGTGGGTGATCATAATCACTGTCTGCCTATACCTGCGGTTGGACTGTTTCAAAAGTCCCATGATCTCACTGCCCGCCCGGGTGTCCAGATTTCCCGTAGGTTCGTCCGCCAGAAGCACCGCCGGCCGGGTGATCAGCGCTCTGCCTATGGCCACTCTCTGCTGTTGTCCCCCTGAAAGTTCATTGGGCAGGGCTCCCATTCTCTCCTCCAGCCCCAGAAGCCCCGCCAGTTCACACACAAGTCCCCGGTCGGGCTTTCTGCCGTCCAGCTCACAGGGCAGCGTCATATTTTCCTCCACTGTCAGCACCGGTATCAGATTGTAAAACTGATAGATCAGTCCCACCTGCCGCCTCCGAAAGACAGCCAGAGTATCATCATCCATCTGATAGATATCCCTGCCCTCTATGAGCACTCTGCCGGAACTGGGCCGGTCAACCCCTCCCAGCATATGCACCAGGGTGGACTTACCGCTGCCGGAACTGCCCACCACCGCCACAAACTCTCCTGCCTCCACCTCCAGGCACACATCGTTTACCGCAATGACTTCATTGCTTCCTTTTCCATATTTTTTACACAGATGTTCCGTTCTCAAAATTGGTGTCTTTTCATCCATAACTGTTTCCGCCTTTCCCGGAGGAACTGTATTTTCCTCTCTTCACTGTCACAGTATACAGAATGAAAATGACATTTCCGTGACATTTCTCTCACTTAAAAAAATATACCTATGACCCTGGGTGAGGATTTTTCAGAAACCTTATCTGAAAAATCGTACCGGCGCCCACCTGGGAGTCCACCAGAATGTATCCTCCCTGTTTTTCTACAATCTCCTTGGCCAGAGCCAGGCCAAGGCCCACACTGTCCTCCCTGGAGGAATCTCTGTTGTAAAAACGGCCGAAAAGTTTCTCTCTCTCCTGGGAAGTGAGTCCTGCCCCCTGGTCCGCCACCTCAATCTGAGCATACACCTGATTCTCCTCCCCCTGGATCCGGATTCTGCCGCCTTGAGGACTGTGTTCAACCCCATTTTTCACAATGTTCAGCAGGGCCTCCGCCGTCCATCTCCGGTCGCCCCGGAAAGCGGCCTCCGCCGGGATCTGTACTTCAAACTCAATCCCCCTCCACTCTGCCGCCATCTCCAGTCTGTCAAGGACCTCCTGCACAAGTTCTGCCATTTTCAGTCGTTCCTGCCGAAATTCCACCACCCCTGCGTCCAGCCTGGAACGCTTTAACATGGCGGCCACCAGCCAGTTCATAGCGCTAAGCTGCCTGGCGATCTCTGCCAAAAAACGCCGCCTTACAGCGCTGTCCATCTCCCCGCCAGAGGACAGATTGTCAACCAGCACAGTCACTGAGGTCAAGGGAGTCTTGATCTGATGTGAGATATCTGCCACCGCATCCGCCAGGGCGGCTCTCTGGACAAGAGCCTGTTCTGCCTGCTCTCTCAGAAGTACTGTCAGCTTATAGATCTCATTTCGCAGACCGCTGAGTTCATCTTCCCCATTGTCCTCCAGCTTCAGACGGTACTCCCCCCGGGCCAGAGATTCCATATAATTCTCCAGAGCGGCAATCTTCTCCTGGCGCTTTCCCATGGCGCGGAAATATACCCTCCCCCACACCAGCGCTGCCAAAACCAGAAATACATTCACCCCGCCTGTGAGGAATTTGAGCCTCCTCTCCTGACCAGAAAAGGAGACACTGGCATATTCTTCATACACTCCATACCGGGCAAGGATCTTGTACCCCAGATCCTGATTTCCATCCGCTCCAAGTATCTGAACCAGCTCCTCTTCCTCCATCTCCGGACAAACCTCTGACATGTTGCCAAAAAATGAAGCCAGCAGCGCCTTGTACTCCGCTCTTGCCTGATTTTTATACAGCCACAGGCCAAGATTCGCCGCCGTCAGAATGGCGATGTATACAGCCCCCAGAAGCGCTGCTATTCTTTTCCACTCACTGTTCCACACAAATTTCATCTCCATCACCCTTCCAGACGATATCCCATTCCCCGGACGGTCTTGATAAGCTGTCCCTGGGTATCTCCAAGTTTCTCCCGAATCCGTTTCATGGTGACACTGAGTGTGTTGTCATTGACAAAATTTCCCGACACATCCCATATATCTGCCAAAATCTCCTCCCTGGTAAACAATTTCCCCGGACAGGACATCATAGAAGACAAAATCCTATACTCCAATTTCGTCAGCTGGATTTCCTTTCCCTCCCTGAAGACCTTTCCCGTCTCCAGATCCAGTTCAAGATCACTCCAGCGAAGTTTAGCACTGGCTCTGCCGCTTCTGCGCAGCACACTCTTGATCCTGGAAAGCAATTCTCTGTTGCGGAAGGGCTTTACAATATAGTCATCCGCTCCCATATCCAGGCCTTTTACCACGTCTAATTCATCTTCCTTTGCCGTAAGGAAGATTATGGGGGTCTTGCTCCCCTCCTTTATCTGGCTGCATATATCAAATCCACTTCCATCAGGCAGGGCTATGTCCAGCAGCACCAGGTCATACTCCTCTTTTTGAAGCAGCTCCCGGGTCCTGCCTGCGCTCTTGACCGTCTCCACCCCATATCCCTCCTGATTCAGCAGAAATACCAGCCCCATTATAATTGCATCGTTATCTTCCACCAGTAATATCTTCAAGATACTCCCCCCGCATACTGATATTTTACACAAAAAAAAGAGTAGAAAAACTACTCTTTAAAATCAAGTCTGACTAAATTTAACTCTAAACTCTAATATAAACTGTACCCTCAAAACCGAACACTGATTCACCATGATCTTTTATATACACTCTCTTCACCCTCTCGGGCTCTCTTTGGTTAAGCTCACGTCCTATTAGTAGGTGTCAGCTGAACACATTGCTGTGCTTACACCTCACCCCTATCTACCTCGTAGTCTTCGAGGGGACTTTGGCAGGTTGCCCTGCCGGATGCCTCATCTTGAGGGGGGCTTCACGCTTAGATGCCTTCAGCGTTTATCCCTCCCGGGCTTGGCTACCCTGCCGTGGGCCAAGCGGCCCAGCAGGTGCACCAGCGGCCCGTCCACCCCGGTCCTCTCGTACTAGGGGCAGCTCCCCGCAGGCCTCCTGCGCCTGCGCCGGATAGGGACCGAACTGTCTCACGACGTTCTGAACCCAGCTCGCGTACCGCTTTAATGGGCGAACAGCCCAACCCTTGGGACCTGCTACAGCCCCAGGATGCGATGAGCCGACATCGAGGTGCCAAACCACCCCGTCGATGTGAACTCTTGGGGGTGATAAGCCTGTTATCCCCAGGGTAGCTTTTATCCGTTGAGCGACGGCACTTCCACCCGTTGCCGCCGGATCACTAAGTCCCAGTTTCCTGCCTGCCCCACCCGTCGGTGTCGCAGTCAGGCCCCCTTCTGCCTTTGCACTCTGCGGATGGTTCCCGTCCATCCTGAGGGGACCTTTGAGCGCCTCCGATACCCTTTCGGAGGCGACCGCCCCAGTCAAACTCCCCGCCAGGCGGTGTCCCGCGGCCGGTTCCACGGCCGGCGGTTAGAGGCCCAGCGCTGCAGGGGTGGTATCCCAACGGCGGCTCCGGAAGCGCTGGCGCGCCCCCATCTTAGCCTCCCACCTATCCTGTACATGCAGCGCCGGACCCCAGCGCCAAGCTGGAGTAAAGCTCCATGGGGTCTTTCCGTCCTGGCGCAGGTAGCCAGCAT
>OFGE01000155.1_pt1 | contig 78981 bp, 73 predicted proteins | sample 1521681 | NCBI WGS metagenome assembly OFGE01 (sample SAMEA3504093, study PRJEB24116) | mouse gut metagenome | biome: mouse gut; feature: mouse-associated habitat; material: faeces | place: Denmark | collected 2011 | reverse complement strand
CCGCCGCCATTGTCCACAAAACGGCGGATGGCGCATACCACAGCCTCATCTTTCCAGTTTTCCGCGCCGCTCCAGGAGGTGTAGGCATCCCCGGCGTTGATGATTACCTTGATTTCCGGGTCAAGTCCCTGTTTTAATTCCTCAAAAGTGATAAATTCCACATCTATAGGCATACCGCTTAAGCATTCAATGACGCCCACATAGGAATAGATTTCCCGGTACCAGAGGGCATGGTGCACCTGGTTTGCCATCCATCTGCGGAGATTCCCCCAGCAGTTCAGGATACCCACCTTAAAGGGCGCGGTGTAGGCTTTGGTTCCCTGCATATTTTCGTGGATCTGACGGAATTCGCCCACTACCTTTTGGATCTGTTCAATAAAGCCAGGCCATTCGCTGGCAAGCTTTAAATAGCCGCCGTAACCGATCCGGTCTAAGGGAGAGCGCAGGATGGCACGCCTTGCTTTCAGCCAGTTGGCCTGGGCTTCCCCGATGGGGTCTCCGCCTTCTGTAAACACATCCGGGAAGAAATAGGGAAGGAGCCGCCCTTCTGTGTAGTTAACGCCCTTGATGTCAGAGATCATGCGCAGGGTAACGCCGTCCCCCACAGAGCCCACCACAGCGTCCAGGCCGATGTTGGCGAAATATTTTCCGAAGGGTTCCGTTCCGATCCAGTGATCCCCCAAAAACATCATGGCTTCCTTGCCGTAGCTGTGTACGATATCTACCAGTTCCTTTGCCAGCTTGCTCACTTCGATCTGCTGGAACTCAATAAAGTCCAGAAATTCCTTTGAAGGAACCCGGAAAATAGAGTTATGGTAGCCCTGGTCCACAATAAACTCCGGGCGGAATTTGTAGCCAGCCCATTTTTCAAACTGCTCTAAAATATAAGGGCTGACGCTGGCGCTGTAGCCAAACCACTCCACAAATTTTTCTCTTTTCTGGTCGTCAAAGGTAAGGGTAAACTGATGGAAAAAGGTGGTAAAACGCACCACATCCACCTGGGGATTGGCTTCGCACCATTTTTTCAGTTTTTCTTTTACGTAAACCTGGGTTTTCGGCTGGCGCACATCATAGGTAAGCTGATGGGGGGCATCCTTCCAGTCGTTGGTGATAAAGTTATACATATGGACCGGGTCCCAGATGAGAAAGGCAAGGAAGCTTACCGTATACTGATGGTAGGGGATGGACTGGATCACCACTTCCCCGGTTTCCTCTTCATATTCCCATTTGTCAACAGGCACCACCTGGCCGGTTGTCCTGTCCATGACTTCCCACCATTTCTTGGGAGAGTCAATGGTGTTGACTTTTAACTGCTGTGTATGGAAGCCCTTCATAAGCTCAATGCGGAGCTCCCCTGTGCGTGCCGTGAGGCGGTCGCTGACCAGGTACTCCTGCTGGATCTCCTCCGGGTTGTTCATTGCCCAGTCGTTATCCTTCCGGGTGGTGTAGTAGGTAGCATAGATCTTGCCGTCCTGGCTTAAAAGTTCTTCCGGCATGGTAGTGCCGTCGCAATCCCTTAAGGCATCGGCGCCAAGCAGGTTCTTTAAGCGTATGGTTTCTTCCACCATATCCACGTCTGTTGGCAGTGTCAGTCTTCCTGTGGTTTCATGATTCATTTCATACCTCCGTAGCCGGGAACTGCCCGATCCTTAGAAAAGCCGGTTCCCTGAATGATTTTGTTTATTGGAACTTTTTGTTATACAGATAAAGAAGAACAAGTATTCCTGCAAGCCCCACGACCATGATCAGCAATCCTGCAGGGCCTATCTGGCGTTGCCCGGTGATGATAAACGCCATGCTCACAATAAAGACGAGCAGATATAAAAGCCTGATAATCCATTTCATAGCAAATCACTCCTATCCTTTTAATCCGCCAAGGCTCATGCCCTGGGTGAGCTTTTTCTGTACCATAATATATAAGATCAATGTGGGAAGCATCACGATCACGAGCCCGGCATAAAGCTGCCCATAATTTGCCGCCGCTTTCTGCGCCTGCATTAGCTGCATCAGCCCTACAGGAAGGGTCTTTTCATCCTTGGTAAGCAGGGTCATGGAAATGATGTACTCATTCCAGAAAGAGAGGAAATTAAAAAGGATAACGGTGATGATGCTGGGGGTAGCCATAGGCATCATGATCTTAACCATAGTCCTGAAATAGCCGCTGCCGTCCACATAGGCGGCTTCCTCGTAGTCCCTGGGAATGGTCACAAAGAAACCGGACAGGAGATAAATGGTAAAGGGCAGGGCGGTGGAAGCGTATACCAGCGCCACTACAAATAGGTTGTTCAGGAAAAAGCCGTCGCTCCCTAATCCCCTTAAAAATTTATCTGCATCCACAAACATCAGGAAGATAGGCACTACAATATAGTTTACATTGATAAACAGGCCGCCCATAAACATGGTGTTGATCAGCTTGCTTCCCCGGAAACGGTATCTGGCAAGCACGTAGGCGGCGGGAAGGGCCACTACCAGCAATATGATCAGGGAGAGGGCGGTAACGGTTACGGAATTCATAAAATAATCGCCCATCTTTGCCTTTTCAAAGGCGTCTTTAAAATTCTGGAAGTAGAAGCCTTTGGGCATTGCCCAGGGATTGCCGTAAAATTCAGAATTTTCCTTGATAGATGCCAGGAAAACCCAGGCTACGGGCACCACGATGCTGATGGCTAATGTGAGCAGAGCCACATAAATGAAGAGTTTGTACAGGGTGTCAAAACTCATTTCTTTTTTCTTTTTCATAGGGAACCTCCATGTATCCACAAACTTTCCGCCTTAAAATTCCAAAGGTTCTCTCTTAGTGACGAAATTGACAATCGCCGATAAACCAAAAGAGAATAAAAATACCACAACGCCGATGGCCATTCCGTACCCGTAAGAGGAGTTGGTATAAGCCTGTTTGTACATATAGCTTAAGAACACCTCCGTAGCGCCGTCGGGGCCGCCGCTTGTAAGCGCTTTTACCAGCAGGAAGCTTAAGTTGATGGAACTGATAACGAAAAATGTCAGGGTGGTCCTTATATTTGTCCAGATCAGGGGGAGGGTGATGGAGAAAAACTGCTGTATTCTCCCTGCCCCTTCCAGGTTTGCGGATTCATAAAGGCTTTCCGGCACACTTGCCATGCTTGCCATGTACATAACCATATAGTAACCGATGGCCTGCCAGATCAGGGCGATGATCAGGCTGTAGATTACCAGCTTCTGGTCCCCCAGCCACAGGATGGGATCCTTATCAGCCCCCCTGAAAATGCCTATGATGCTATTTAACAGGCCGTTTGTGGGGTCATAGATGGCGGAAAAGATTGCCGAGATGACTACCACGGACAAAATATTGGGTATGTAAAAAATGATCCTGAAAAAATTCTGCCCTTTGATCTTTTCCCTTGTGAGGATCGCCGCAAACAGAAGGGAAAGGGCCATGGTCACAATGGTGACGCAGGCAATCAGCAGGACTGTGTTCTGGAAGGAACGGAAAAAGTTCATATCTTCCATTAAAATCTTAAAATTGTTAAAACCTACAAATTCCTTGGTGTTGGAGTAACCGCCCCACTTATAGAGGGACATCTTAAATACATTAAAGGTTGGGACCAGCATAAAGATGATGAACAGTATTACTGCCGGCGCTACGCATATCCCAATAAAAACGCTTCTTGCTTTGCCCTTTTTCAAATCCATACCTCCGTTTTCTGTAAAAAAGGGCTCCAAAGGCGGAAGCCTCCGGAGCACCCTTTTATCCTTATTCCATTGCCGCTCTTAACTTATCGCTGGCTTCTTCCACGGATGCCTGCCAGTCAGCAACTGTCTTGTCTCCACTTACAATACTGTTAACAGTCCCAAACAGGGTATCTGCCATGGAAACGCCTTCAACAGGAGCTGTTGCGGCAAAACCGCCCATAACTGCGCTTGCGCCATTGTCATAGATGCTGTAGAACATCTTGTTGTCGCCTTCCAGATAATCGCTTACGCCGGTGATCGGCTGGATTGCTGTGGATTTCGCGAAAATCTGTGCAGCTTCATCAGAGTACATATAAGCGATAAATTCTTTTGCCATATCCTGGTTCTGTGCTGCAGCAGGGATCCAAATCTGCTCAAACCAGCAGAAAGAGCATCCAGCGCCGCCTTCATTTACAGCGGGGATTGCCATGAAGCCCCACTCAAAGCCGTCCGCCCTGGGCGCGTCTGCCATCTCGCCGGGAAGCCATGTCCCGTTGGGGCAGAAGATTGCCTTGTTGTCAAGGATTAACTGCTGGTTCTTGGTAAAGTTATCATTGTTTGCATTGGCAACAGTAGTGCCTTCTGTGTATTCAGCCAGCTTGCCAATCAGCTCGAATACCTTGGTTGCGTTGTCGCTTTCCCAGATGCCGTCTTCATAGGTCATGCAGCTGTTAAAGAAATCGGAGCCTCCTGCAGAAGATAATACTGCGTATGTAAAGGCATCAAAATATCCTGTGGTAGGATAAGTAAATAAAGCAATGCCTTCTTCTTTCGCCTTGTCGCCCAGCGCCCACATTTCTTCCCAGGTGGTAGGTACATCCCAGCCTTTTTCCTTTAAAAGGCCTGCGTTATAGAACAGTCCGCAGGGGCTGTAGAACATGGGGGCATAATAGGTTACGCCGTCGCCGTAAGGGTTGGTTGCAAGGGTATCAAGGAAGCCGGGGACGATTTTGTCCTTTACCTTCACGTCTTCGCCAGGTACGGTCATGTCAAGCACATCCGTCAGGGGAAGAAGGGCTTTTTCCTTGGTCAGTGTCTCTGTAAGGGCTGCCTCGCGCCCGGTTGCAAGATGCACAACGTCAGGGTAATCCCCTGCTTTCATGCTGGGGCTGATCACATCTTCAATTTTCTTGTCAATGGTAAGCTCTACGGTAACGCCAGGGTGGGAATTTTCAAAAGCAGCAGCTACTTCTGACCACATATCTGCGCCATAGCCGCCTTCAAAAGCAGCTACCTTCAATACCTGTTCTTCTACGGGAGCCTGTTCCTCTTCTGCCTGGCCCTCTTCGGTGCTTTCGTCCTTGGCCCCGGTTTCTGCTTCTGTATCCTGGGACTTGGAAGTGTCCTCGGTTTCCGTCTTGGTGTTGTCAGCGGAACTGTCTGTGGAAGGCGTATCAGCCTTGCCGCCGCAGCCTGCCAAAAGGGATACACTCATGGCGCTTACAAGTAAAGCTGACAAAACTTTTTTGAGTTTCATAATAAATTTCCTCCTTATTCAATGATGGAAAACGCAGCGGCAGTTATTGCCACAATTATACTCATTTTCCATTCTACTATCTAATATAAAGGAACAGGAGGGCAATATCAATCTTTTTATTGCCGGGTATTTTATATATATTGCTTTTTGTGAAGTTTTTATTAAAAACAAAAGTGAAAAGGAAGGTAGATAGTTAATAATTCCTATAAACATGTTAAAAGAATTGTAAAATATTATGCATATTACCAAACATGAACTTTTGCGGTAAAATACAGGCATGTATTTCTGGTGAAGTTTTGCAGGAAAAGATGCAGGGGATCGCTATTTTTTTCGTTTTTTTGTGGACAATATATATAAACTTTGCTATATTATAATCACCAGTATTTATTATGGGAGGCTTTGGAGTTTTATGATTTAGGGTATTGAATGACAGAAACGGAGGCAATATGGGAAACATAAGGCACAGCATTGAAAATGTCAGGCAGTCATCTTTTGCACAGTCAAGGCTTTTATATATTTCCACCTCAAAATATGAGGGAGACTGGCAGAGCATCCCCCATTCTCATCCTTTCAGTGAATTATTTTATGTTTTAAGCGGGAGCGGTGCCTTTGTAGCGGAAGGCAGCGAGTTTTCGGTATGCAAGGATGACATGGTGATCATCAACCCCCATGTGGAGCATACGGAAAAGTCATGGAATGCCTCCCCTATGGAATATATTGTGCTGGGGATCGAGGGCCTTACCTTTTCCTTTGATAATATTGCCGCTGCCAGGGATGGCATGTCTGTGCATACGGTCTCCGGCGCAATCTATAAATACAGTATACATAACCCCAACGTCTACGCCTATCTGAATATCATGCTGGAAGAAGCGGTCCATAAACAGGAAAATTACGAGACGGTTTGCCAGAACCTTCTGGAGGTCCTGCTGGTCTGTATGCTGCGCCATGATAATCTCTCTGTGGTCCAAAGCGGCAAAACGGTATTGAACAGGGAGTGCACGCAGATTAAAAATTACCTGGATTCCAACTATTCAGAGAATATCACGCTGGATACCCTGGCGGATATTACCCATATGAACAAATATTATATGGCCCATGCCTTTACCAAATATACAGGGCTTTCGCCCATCAACTATCTTTTAAAAAGACGGATACAGGAGGGGAAAAACCTGCTGGAATCCACCACCCACTCCATCGCCCAGATTTCAGAGATGCTGGGCTTTTCTTCCCAGTCATATTTTTCCCAGGCATTTAAAAAGGCTACCGGGAAAACACCCATCCAGCACAGAAGTGAATACCGCAGGTTAAAGCAGGGGTAGCCGGAAGGCCTCCTGCTTTATAAGTCCCAGGGGCAGGGCGGTATGGGGGGGGGCGGGAAAATTCTGCGTCTGGGAAAAATAGCTATATCCAAAGTCAATGAAATAGTGTAAAATAATGGGCATATCGTTTATATGGCAGTGGCAGGAAGAATAATTTGAAATATTTCCGGACTGTTTGTTGGCACTATGCCGCAATTTTTGCTTGCGGTATGCAGGGATAAGATTGTGCCTGCACTGCGTCCGCTTAAGGGACGCAAATAAGCAGCGCAGGGATGGGGACGAATATGGATATTTTCAGTGTACTTACGATGATCGGCGGGCTGGCATTGTTTTTGTATGGGATGGAAGTGCTTGGGGACGGGCTGAAAAAGGCCTCCGGGGGCAAGCTGGAGATTATTTTGGAAAAACTGACTTCCAATAAGCTTATGGCAATTCTTCTGGGGGCAGGGGTGACGGCGGTAATCCAGTCCTCATCGGCCACTACGGTGATGGTAGTTGGGTTTGTAAATTCAGGGATTATGAAGCTTTCCCAGGCAGTGGGGGTAATCCTGGGGGCGAATGTAGGGACCACAGTGACTGCCTGGCTTTTAAGCCTTACCGGGGTGGAAGGCTCAGGGGGATTTTTACAGCTCTTAAAGCCCTCTTCTTTTTCTCCCATTTTAGCGATTGTGGGCGTTACCATGTTAAGTATGGGCAAGAAAGAAAAACAAAAAGTGGCGGCCACCATAATGATTGGCTTTGCAGTGCTTATGACAGGCATGGATACCATGTCCAATACCGTCAAGCCCCTGGCGGAGGATCCGGAGTTTACCGGTATGCTGCTGCGGTTTTCAAACCCGGTGCTGGGAATGCTCATTGGGCTTGTGCTTACGGCAGTGATACAGTCTTCTTCTGCCTCCGTAGGTATTTTGCAGGCGCTGTGCGTTTCCGGCGCGGTGAGCTATTCCACTGCCATCCCCATATTGATGGGGCAGAATGTAGGGGACTGTGTGGCGGCGCTGCTTTCCGGCGCAAGCGCAGGCAGGGGAGCCAAACGGGCTGCCCTGGTAAGCCTTTATTATAAGGTAATAAAGGTGGCGGTCTTTATGATAATTTTTTATCCCCTGGACGCTATGGTGCATTTTAGTTTTTTGGGCCGCCCCGCCAGTGCCCTGGGGGTGGCGGTAATACATACGGCCTTTAACGTGGCGGCAGTGGCAGTGATCTATCCCTTCACCTGGGTACTGGAGCGGCTGGCCTCCCTGGCCCTGCCGGAGCCTGCCGGGGAAGAAAAGGAGGAAGGGACTGCCAGGGGAGAAATCCAGCTTCTGGATTCCCGCTTCCTGGGCGCCCCCGGTTTTGCCCTGGAGCAGTGCCGGAATGCGGCAGTGGACATGGCAGGATATGCCAGGGAAGGGCTGTTCCTTGCCATGGGGCTGCTGGAAAAGTATGATAAAAAGGCGGCTGCCAGGGTAGTGGGGCTGGAAGAGCTGGTGGACCATTATGAGGATGAGCTGGGATCTTATCTGGTGAAATTAAGCAGCAGGCACCTGACAGCCCGGGACAGCCAGGAGCTTTTGGTGCTGCTGCACTGCATTGGCGACTTTGAGAGGATCTCGGACCATGCAATTAATATTATGGAGTCTGCCAGGGAAATGGAAGAAAAGGAGCTTTCGTTTTCCAGGAAAGCCAGGGAGGAACTGGCTGTTTTTACAGGAGCCGTAAAAGATATCGTAAATACTTCCCTTTTGGTGTTCCAGGAGGAGGATTTGAAGCTGGCGGGCAGGGTAGAGCCTTTGGAGGAGGTAATAGATTACCTGAACTCTGAGGTGAAAAAACGCCATATCAAAAGACTGCGCAAGGGCAAATGCACCATTGAAATGGGATTTGTGCTTTCGGATATCACCACCAATTATGAGAGGGTCTCAGACCATTGCTCCAATATCGCCCTGTGCCTTTTGCAGCTTGAAGAGGATAATTTCGAGACCCACGAGTATCAGTCCAGCTATGTAAATAAAGAGGACGGGGAATTTATGGCGGAGGTAAAACGCCTGAGGGAACATTATCAGCTTCCCAAATATAAGGAAAATAAGGGGTAAAAGCAGTTTCCGCTGGTAAAGTCCGTTTTATAGGACAGCCGTAATGTTATTCTGGAAATATAGAATGAAGTCGGGAATAACAGGAGGCAGCGCTATGAAAGGATATTTTGTAAGCAATGGATATATGGGCATGGTGGACGGGCGTTACATGCTTTTTGCCAGCGAAGAGGATTACCTGGAATATCTGGAAAATTAATGGAAACAGGTGTATACTGGATACAGTTGCCCCGGGAGGGAGTTCCGGCATACCCCAGGCTGATGTGCCGGGCGGGATGCTGGCGGGTGCCCACGGGGCTGGCAGGGAGGAATATAGGTGGAAATCATATATGGGACGGGAAACCCGGGGAAAATTGCCTTTATGGAAATGTGCCTTATGGGGCTTCCGGTAGAAATTGTGGGAATTCACCGGGCAGCGGAGGAAAAGGGAATTGCCCTGGAGGAAGTAGCGGAAACGGGCGCGACGCCTTTAGAAAATGCCAGAATCAAGGCGGAGGGGTATTACCAGATGTTCCGGCGGCCTGTGTTTTCCTGCGACAGCGGGCTGTACTTATGGAACCATGCCACAGGGGAGCCGCTGCCCCAGGAGGAACAGCCGGGGATCCATGTGCGGGGCAGGGGGCCAAAGCGGCTTAGCGATGAGGCACTGCTTGCCCGCTGCATAGGGCTGGTTAAGAAATACGGCCCTGTCCGCGCCAGATACAAAAACGCTATCTGCCTGGTTTGGGAGGAAGGCGTAAGGGAAGAGAGTATGGAGGAGGATTTGTGGGGGGAAGCGTTTCTTTTGGTAGATGTCCCCCATCCCCGCAGGACGCCTGGGCTTCCCCTGGACAGTATTTCAATTGACCTTAGTACAGGGAAATACTATTATGACATAGAAAATAATTCACAGGACGCGGCAGCGGGGGATAATGGCTTTTACAGGTTTTTCCGTCAGTTTTTGGAGAAAAATACCGGGAAAGGCAGCTTTGTGGGGGAAATGCGATAACTTACACCTGTTCACATAAATTGGCGTATTTTATACTGGAATAAAATTCACTGGAATAGAAGGGGAAACGGGAATGCAGTCAGAAGTAGAAAGTGACAAGATGGTAGAACAGATGGTTTCACATATGATGCTGGATATGGGCGTGCCAGCCCATTTAAAAGGTTACCGTTATGTACGCGCTGCCGTGCTGATGGCGGAAGAGGATATGAAGGTGGTGGGGAGCGTTACCAAACTGCTCTATCCGGAGATTGCGAAGCTGTTCAATACCACTGACGGCAAAGTGGAGAGGGCAATCCGCAATGCCATTGAGATCTCATGGGAAAGAGGGAACAAAGATACCTTTGAGTATTTGTTTGGCTATTGCTCCGACAGCGGGCAGGGAAGGCCTACAAACAGTGAATACATAGCGGCCATTGCGGATGTAGTGAGAATGCAGAAAAATGCCGGCAGGCAAAAGGGAGAGCTTTAAGCCATAGCCGGTGCATCCAAAAGACAGAGGGAGGACTTATGGACAAGCCTGCAATATGCGGAGGTATTCCGGTACGGGATACGAAAATATACTATGGGCATCAATATATTGATGAGGACGATATCAGGGCAGTGGCGGAGGTTTTAAGGAGCAATGAGATCACCTGCGGCCCTAAAATAAAAGAACTGGAAGATAAGCTGTGCCGGATTACCGGGGCAAAATATGCGGTGGCCTGCAGCAATGGGACAGCAGCCCTGCATATGGCTGCCATGGCAGCAGGCGTACAGGAAGGGGATGAGGTGATTACAACCCCTATTACTTTTGCGGCTTCTGCCAATTGCGCTCTTTATTGCGGTGCAAGGCCGGTTTTTGCGGACATTAATGAGGAAACTTATAATATTGACCCAGCCCAGGTGGAGGCACTTACCACCCCAAAAACAAAGGCGGTGGTTGCAGTTGACTTTACAGGGCAGTCGGTGGAGCTTGACCGGCTTTTGTCCCATTGCCGCGCCAACCATATGGTACTGATAGAGGATGGCGCCCATGTGATCGGCACCCGTTACAAGGGAAGGTGCAACGGCTCTATTGCGGATATGACCACATTCAGCTTCCATCCGGTAAAGACGGTAACCAGCGGGGAAGGCGGGGCTGTCCTGACAGATAATGAGGAGTATTACAGGAAACTGCTGCTGTACCGTGCCCATGGGATTACCAGGGATCCGGGGCAGATGTCCCATGAGCCGGAGGGGCCATGGTATTATGAGCAGGTAGCCCTGGGCATGAACTACCGCATGACGGACATTCAGGCTGCGCTTTTGATCAGCCAGCTGGACAAGCTGCCAGTGTTTTCCCAAAGGCGGAAGGAGATTGTGAAGGCTTATGACAGTGCTTTTGCGGGGCTGCCCCAGCTTGTGGTGCAGAAGGAAATCCCGGAATCCGATACCACAAGGCACCTGTATATACTAAGGCTGAATCCCCACAGGCTGCGCATTGGCAGGAAGGAGTTTTTTGAGGCCCTGGGGGCGGAGAATATCTGTTGTAATGTGCACTATATCCCCACTTATTATTTCCCCTACTATGAGAAACTGGGGTATCAGAGGGGGATCTGCCCCAAAGCGGAGAAGCTGTATGAGGAGATGATCAGCCTTCCACTGTACTATGCCATGACTGACCAGGACGTACAGGATGTGGCCAGGGCGGTAACGAGGATTGCAGAGTTTTATGGGAAGGGGCCAGATGAAGCTTAGTATTATAGTGCCTGTCTACAACATGGCTGCCGGTGATAAACTCAAGTGGTGCCTGGATTCCCTGGTAAACCAGACAATCAGGGATTATGAGATTATTGCGGTGGACGACTGCTCCACGGACCATTCGCTGGAAATCCTGCGGGAATATGAAGGGCAGTTTCCGGAAAAGCTGCGGGTGATTGCTTCCCCTGTTAATAAAAAGCAGGGGGGCGCGAAGAACCTGGGGTTAGAGGCGGCAGTGGGGGAATGGATTGGGTTTATTGACAGCGACGACTGGGTCACGGCTGACTTTTATGGGCGGCTGCTGGAGCTGGGGGAGGGCACCGGGGCGGACATGGTAGGCTGTGACTACCACTTAACCCGGGAACACAGCATGGACATTGGGCAGGTGGTGCCCAACAATAAGCATTCCCAGACGGGCATCCTTACCAAAGAGAAGTACCGGTCGCTGATACTGGACGGCGGCAGCCTTGTGGTGAAAATCTACCGGCGGCATATCATATTGGGCTATCCCAACCGTTTTCCCGAAGGGATTTTTTATGAGGATAACGCTATCAGCAATTCCTGGATGTTAAGGGCAAAGCATTTCGAATATCTGGCGGAACCGCTCTATTATTATTACCAGCACGATACCTCCACTGTCCATACCATTACGAAAAGGCGCTGCCAGGACCGGATGGAGGCGGCACGGGTAATGGTCAGGGAGGCGGAGCAGTTCGGCTATCTGGAGGAATACCACGACGAAATTGAAAGCAGCTTTACCACCTTATTTTATGTAAATACGCTGTTTTCCTATATGGCTGGGGTAAAAAAGAAGGACTACAGATTCGTCAAAGCCCTTGGGGAAGAGATGTGGGAAACCTTTCCGGGGTTTATGGAAAACCCCTACTATCAGCAGAGGGTGCATCAGGAAGAGCGGAAGCTGATCCGGATGCACAGGAAATCTACCCTGTATTTTATGGCATATTATACATTGCTCTGGTGGTACCGGGGGATCAGGAAGCGGCTGGGAGGAAGGTGAACGGCCTGTGTACCGGCGCAGTATTGGCAGGAAATATCCGGAGGGACAGGAGGCGTAGGCTATGAAAGCGGCAATTATAGGGGCAAGCAAAGAAGCACTTCATACAATTGAGAAAGCCCATGGGTATGGGATCAAGATCGTTGCCCTGGACGGTGATCCGCATGCACCGGGACTTGGGGAGGCGGACCGGTCAATGACGGTGGATATTTCAGACGAGGGGGCGGTGATCGAAGCCCTTAGAGGGGAGAAGCCGGACTTTGTCCTGACAGTTCCCATAGGCAGGTATCTGACCACCATAGGCGCGGTAAACGATGCTTTGGGGCTTCCGGGGATCACCAGGCAGATGGCGGTGCTCTGTACGGATAAATTCCGTTTTCATCAGAAGTTAAATCGTGCGGGGCTGCGCAGCTGCCGGTGCTATGAGGTTTCCGGTGGGAGGATCTTGGACGGGGAGGGGGCGGCCTGCTTCGGGGAGAGGGCCAAAGAAGCGCCTGTTTCCTTCCCGGCGATCTTAAAGCCCAGGTTTGGCTCCGGCAGCAGGGGGGTTTATATGCTCCCGGACAGGCAGCAACTTAAGGAGGCATTGGCAGGGATTTCTGGGGAAGCCTATGTGCTGGAGGAATGCATAGCCGGGGAAGAATATGGCGTGGACGGGGCTGTGACAAAGGATGGCTTCCATATGGTATTGCTGCGCAGGAAAAAAAATACGCCGCCCCCTGTAAGGCAGGCGGTGGGTTATTTTTCGGTTTTGCTCCAGGAAGATTTTTATAAACAGGTGCGGGAGTATATGGAGAAGGCGGTGGCCTGCCTGGGGCTTGGGGAGTGCCTGGTCCATGGGGATATAATCCGGGGGGAAGCGGGGCCTTTTTTGATTGAGCTTTCCGCAAGACCTTCCGGGCACCATCTCCATGACCTGTTTACACCCTTGTGTACAGGGATCGACCTGGCGGAGGAATACATGAAATACAGAATGGGGCTTTCCTATCGCTTTGCGCCGGGGAAGGTGCGTTCTATGATGATCCATTATTTTGACATCCAGGGCAGGGTGGGGAGGGTACCTGGCCGGGAACAGGCAGAGCAGGCGGCAGGCGTGCGGTTTGCCGCCTGGGAATGCCATATCAAGAAGGGAGAGGAATTAAAACCTGTATCTGACGGGCATTCCCTTATGGGGCGGGGATATTTCGTGCTGGAGGGGGAAGACCGGCTTTGGCTGGAGGAAAAGGCCGGGACCGTCAGGGGGCTCTTTTTCTGAAACAGCAGATTGGCTCACAGGAAGTTCCCTATTTTGGATCAGCTTTGGAAGCTGGACTTTATATTTTGCGGCAATGGGGTGGCGCAAGAAGCACGGCAGTGTTTATGGACAACAGGCAGTACGCTGGGCGTACTGCCTGTTGTTTGATATAAGGATACGTGAAGAGATCCTGTATCTGTGGCTGTCACTCTTTGATCCTGTCTAATTCTGTAAGACTGACGCCCAGACTTGACAAGGTGACTTTTAACTCAATATATCGTTTATACATTGAGGCGTATGTTTCCGGCGCTGCTTCTTTGATTGGAAGCATCCAATCCTGCAGTCTTGAAAACTCAGTGATATAGTCTTTTATAATATCTGCGGCACTTGGCATAGAGGTTCACCTGCTTTCTGTATTTGCTCTTCTATCCTGGTATTCTATGCCAGTATTATACCAAATAGCCTGTAAGGTGTAAAGTTTGTATAAGATTCATTTCAATATCATATAGAAAACAGGATCGGTTACCGGCGCAGGAAATTTCTTTTTAATGCCCCTAAATCCTTGCTTATGGTCCGGTACGCCTTGCCGTCTACCGTTTTTCTCCGCCTATACACGCCATCCGGTCTTTGCGTTACGTTTGGCGGCAATTTTCTGCCCCTGCGATCTTTCTTTTCTGCCAAATAAAACAACCTCCATTCTTTTGGATAGTGCGAAAGGGGGAACAACAACCCTGTGCCAGATAAAAAAGGCTCTTGAAAACTGATTGCAGATGTGCTATATTGAACATAAGGAAAGGGAAAAGCCATAGAAGCGGCTCTACCTCCGAATGAATGATTTTTCACCTCATAAGAGGCAAGCCGTCACTATTGGTGGTAGTGGCGGCTATTTCTTTTTTCCCTTGTAAATCTGATAAATCAAATTAGCAAGGGCAACAATGAGTATACCTATCTGAATTAAATCTTGATATGTAACGTACATTGTATCGCCCTCCTTTCTTTCGTCTGGAGGGCATTTATAACACCCTCCGAAAAATAAGAGGGGTAAAGCCGCCTGGCTCTATGGTTTTCCCATATCGACAATATAACACAATTTTCCCTATCGGTCAACCGTTTTATTTCCCTTACTTCTCCAAAAGGCACATAGGAAATTTGCTGTTTCGGCGTTCTTGCCCTGCTCCCCATTCTTTGATTTTTTGCAGCTTTTCTTCTACTTCCCTTTCTTTTGCTGTCTGCTGTGCTTCATACTTTGCACTACATTCTGCTTTCTTTCTGTTAAAAAGAGATACAAAATCCTCTTGTGCCAACTTAAATCCCCAATACCCACTATAATCATTATCTGAAATATAAATTGCGCCATTCCCTTTTAAATCCAGTGTTTCTTGCGTTGTTTTGTTGCCCTCTTTCTTAACTATCTTTACAAATACCATACTCCGAACCCCGTCAAGCTTTTGAAAGATCAAGATTCCCTGTTATGGTTCTATTTTCCAGTTTCAATTAAAATAGGAAAACAAAGGAGTTAGAACTAAAGCGCATATGATTGCGCATAACAGGAGGATTCTATGGGAAGTACATATGGGTATGTGCGTGTCAGCACAAGGGAACAGAATGAGGACAGGCAGATGATTGCCATGGGGGAGATTCAGGTGCCGGAGAAGAACATTTTTATGGATAAGCTGTCAGGAAAGGACTTCGAACGTCCCATGTACAGAAAGCTTTTGAAGAAGTTAAAGCCGGACGATCTTCTGTATATCAAGAGCATTGACCGGCTGGGCAGGAATTATGAGGAGATATTAGAGCAGTGGCGGATCCTCACCAAGGAAAAGAAGGTGGATGTGGTGGTGATTGATATGCCTCTTTTGGATACCAGGAGGGGAAAGGATCTGTTGGGGACGCTGATTGCGGATCTGGTGCTCACATTGCTTAGTTATGTCAGTGAGAATGAAAGGAGCAACATCAAAAGCAGGCAGAAGGAAGGGATCCAGGCGGCGAAGCTAAGGGGCGTGCAGTTCGGAAGGCCGGAAAAGCCTATACCGGATAATTTCCGGCAGATATATGACAGGTGGGCAGCCAAGGAGATATCTGCCAAGGAGGCGGCAATGCAGTGCGGTCTTACCACGGATACGTTTTACAGGAGGGCAAGAAAGTATAAAAAGGATATGGATTTTGGTGCATGAGGGCGGAAATTTATCTTGCTGTATTTGGAGCCGGTCATAAACGGAACCGGGAATGATTATCTGGAAGTCCAGACAAGGGATGCAGGAGGGATGTGATCTTGGAAGCATTTGTGTGATCAGACATAGTGTTGATTAGTTTGTGCCCATAAAAAGTGGCTCCTTTTTGGTAAGAATTTAGGTATGGTAATTCTTACCTGAGGAGCATTTGGGAGGGACCGAGCATTTTACTGCCTTACACCCCTTTTCAAACAATTGCTTCAATAATTGTTTTATCACCAAGGGTTATGGTTTTCATGCCTGTTTTCTTTTTTTTATTGAAGTTAAAACTGAGCATGTATCCTTTTTTCTGGTGGAAATAGTCAAGATAATCTGCAAGCTGCAGCCGGCCTCGTTGATTGTACTCATTGCCATGCCAGATTTTCATTTCTATCACAAACTGTTCACCGAGATAATCGACCACCACATCTGTACGCTTTGTATCCCTAGTCTGTGCCTCAATATAATAATTGCCTGTGCCGTTTATGATTGGCTTCAAGTACAACAGGAAAAATTTACGTCCATAGGCTTCCACAAATTTATCATCTTTTTCATTATAAATGTCATGAAAGTATTCCACAAATTTTGCCAGTACCAACACCATATCCAGCTTTGCATTTTTTACGAACTGACTCCTGATACGTTCTCCCTGGCGGAAAGCTTCGCTTTTTATCGCTTCCTCTGCAAGGAACATATTGAGCATCCTCATTTCAAAGATACGGTTTGCAATGGTTAGCTGGCTGTCCTTTTCTTTTAAAAATCCGAACATGAGTCCTATATTTATTGATTTTATATCAGGGCTGAAAGGGATTTTTTTGCCCTGATACAGGATATCTTCTATGGTATTTCGCATATCCGCAAACGTATCCAACTGTTTCATCATACTGTCAAAAAAAGAAATTTTCATCTTTAGCAATATTTTCACAGCCTCCGTTACGCCTTCTTTTGTCCAGATATTTTTGGGATCAGGGAATCTTTTGCTTTCAGGCAGCATTTCGTCCAGAATTTTACAGATCATGGATACTAAATAGGGATATCCTGATGTATATTGGATGATCTCTATGGCGACTGTCATGATATCCATTCCCGTATGATGATCGGCCTCGTATTCATCCAGCATGGATTTCGTTTGGGCAACAGAAAAACTCATATCAATATTAAAATTTGCCGCAATATTCCAGGGACTATTATACTTGTGATCATCGTCAGGACGTATTTTCAACTTCAGATTTTTGATATCATACACTCCTGCAAGAATAACGGAATGAAGAGCCGGGCTGTTTTCTCTATCAAGATAATAACCTCTAATCAGTGCAAGAAAATCAAGAAAAACCTGATTATTTGATGCGCTGTCTACTTCATCTATTATCATGACGATGGGTTTTTGTGCTGTTTCGCATATTCTGCTTAATGCTTCAAACAGTGAGTCCATGAAAATATTATTTTGAGATTTCAAAGCTGCCAATGCCTGAAAGGCATCCGGATTGGTAGCTTTTATCAGTTCTGGCTTTCTGGCATAAAGCCTCTCTATGTTTCCGATAAATTTTACAACGAAAGTCTGCTCGTCTGCAAAAGTGGCGGAACTCATCATTTGGAAATCCATAGACCAAACAAGGTAATCATTTTTTAAATACTTTGCCAAAGCCCTAAGTGTTGTGGTTTTTCCATATTGTCGGCCTCGGTTGATAAGAAAGTATTTTCCAGGGTCTACATATAGCCGCTTTATTTCCTCCAGCCTATCATTGATTTGTACCATATAATGAATGTCTGGTCTGCATACTCCTTCTGTATTGAAATATCTCATCTTTTAACCCCCCCCTTTTATATTAGCGTGTGTTTGAAGAGCTATTCCTGCAATCTGTGTTTCCTTCATATTGACCGGGATGTTTCAGTTCATGATTTCCTATGGCCGGAAGGGATGAAAGCGATTTAGCAATATATCAATATTATCACACAATTGTATTTTAAGGTATAAGCGTTTACCTAATTTTAAATTTGGTTTGGAAAATTTTATGCCGGATATGGAATGGCGAACGGGTTTACGGACATGCATATGAGAAAATAAAACACATATGGATTATTTGCAAAAGGTATACTTTTTGCAAATAATTTTTTATGGTATAAATTACATAAAAAAAAGGATTAATTTTCTTGAAATGTTGACGATAATATATTAGAATGAAGGTGGTTCATATGGCAAATCACCGTTTGCAGAAGATATGCATTCTGCAAAGAACCTGAAAAAATGCTGTTGCAGAAAGTAAGCCTGAGAAGCAAAAGGATGTAAAGATGCCGCCGGGGACAGTGTGTAAAACGATTCATCAGTATAACAAAGAACCCATAGACGGCGGTGACATGAAAAAGCTTCTGGAGATTGCCGATGATTATGGCAAGGTGAAGGAGTATGTTTATGCCCGGTTCGGTGGGGCAGGCAGCCTGTTTAAAATTTATCCCGGATACACTGTGCAGAACGAAATGATAGGAACCGGCCTGCGGGATGAACTGGGGCTTCCCTTTGTATATTTCAACCTGGCAGTTTTTGATGCCCTGGGGGATATCAAAAGCCAATGGACGAGGACTAAGTCCGCAGTGGCGCAGAGGGTTAACAGTAACAGTGAGTTTTCGGAGGAGGAAAGGCATTACCTGCGGTATTTATTGAAGGTAAACAATGCCTTTGAACAGACGCTGAATTATAAACCGGTTAATCTCAGGGCAGACCTGCAGAAGAAATACCAGCAGGCGGCAGAAGGCGTGGATGTAAAGAAATTAAACAATTACCTCCGGCGCCAGGTAAGGATTGTACATGTAAAGCTCCATGTGGGCAGAAGGGATGGTTTTTCCCTGACTGAAAGGGCTTACCGTTACGGGAACCATGGGATCTATATCACCATGAAAGAAAAGCGGAAACGGATTTTTGTGTCCCTTACAGACAGCAATCAATATGACAGGCAGATATACATTAAGCTTTATCCCGAAACAGGAGGAATGGAAATCAAAGTCCCTGTGGACGTGAAGGTCCAGAAGCATGAAGATTATACCCGGCAGGTTGGCCTGGCAATGGGAATGTATGCCATGCTTACCACGGATGAAGGCAATGTTTACGGCGAGAAGCTGGGAGAGTATCAGGTTGCCCTTGCGGACTGGATCAGGGAACAGGCAGCCAAGCACAGGGCAAATCAGGGACAGGATCCTGGCAGGAAGAAATATGCGGCCAGGAAACAGCGCATGACAGAACAGCTCCACAGTTACATTAATAAAGAACTGAACCGTTTCCTGAAAACGGAAAAGCCGGGGATTATTTACCTTCCCAAGCTTCCGCGGCCAGGGAAACATGGGGGGAGCAAGGCAATTAATAACTCTGTGAACCTGTGGCAGAGGGGCTATATCAGAAGCAGGCTGCAGCAAAAATGCCAGGAACAGTCAGTAAAGATGGTTGAAGTGTTCGGGAAAGGCATTGGAACCAAATGCAGCATATGCGGCGGGGATGGGCATAAAAAAGAAGGCGTTTTTACCTGTGATACCTGTGGGTATCAGGCAGAGGAAAAGCAAAACGCTGCACAAAATGCCAAAAAACGCGGCATGGAATAAAAGGTCAAAGGAATGGACGCTTAGATAAATAAAGGCGGGAGCCTTGATTTCACCGGGGGAAGGAAGTTTTCTTTCCTGTAAAGGACTGGGCGGAAATTCATGATATAAAAAACAACTTACGGCATTAGAAGGCAGGCGCTTAAACGTCTGCGCATTGGGTATGCCAGGACTCCGGGAACACAGGAAATGGCCAGCCAGGAAGGCTGGTGGAAAGAATGGCTGGAAAGCCTTCGGCCTGTGAGGTACCGGGGAGCGAAGCGGGGAACCGCATCATCGGAAGATGACCAATATACCTTATTAAAAAAATGCCCACAGAGGCATTATGGAACCGCGTCAGGGAAGACGTGTAGGAAATTCAGGGAATCGGGAATGAGAAAAACACAGAAAAATCAGGCTGAGGAATATATCCAGCTGCTGGAACGCGCCCATGGGGCAGTGAAAAAGGCAGTGGGTACGAAAAACTACGACATAGCAATGGATTTGCTGGAACAGTGCCAGGACGTTGCTATCCGGTTGGGGGAACTGATTGAAAATACCCAGGGCGAGGGTTTTTGTACTGTTTCATTGCTTGAGGATTACTGTGAACTGGTTTACCGGGTACATGAAGGAATTGCAGGGAGGCAGAATGTAAATGAAGATAAAATATTCAAAAATCTACGAAAGACTCTAATACCAATAAAAAACAGTGTGCGGAATGATATCGAAGTGCGCACTGAAATTGTGTTTCTACCTTATAAAGCATCTATGTGGGATTCCCTTGAAAGTATATGGAAAGCAGCGGACGAAGACCCCGCATGTGACGCTTATGTAATTCCAATTCCCTATTATGACAAAAATCCAGACGGCAGCTTCCGGGAGGTACATTATGAAGGCAATCTGTACCCGGAGGATGTCCCGGTTGTGCATTATAATGATTACAACTTTGAGGGGCGGAAGCCGGATGTGATTTACATACATAATCCATATGATGAATATAACCATGTTACCAGTGTGCACCCTTTCTTTTATTCTGCAAATTTAAAGAACTTTACAGATAAGCTGGTGTATGTGCCATATTTTATACTTGGCGAGGTGGATCCTGAAAACCAGGAGGCTGTGGAGAGTATACAGCATTTCTGTACAGTGCCAGCTGTTTTCCATGCGGATAAGGTAGTGGTACAGTCGGAGGCTATGCGCCAGGTTTATATTAAGGTGCTTACAAAGGAAATGGGGGAGAAGACCAGGAAAGTCTGGGAAGAGAAAATTCTGGGGCTTGGCTCGCCCAAGATGGATAAGGTGTTGGGTACCAGGAAAGAGAATATCCAGGTACCTGACGAGTGGCTGAAAGTGATTGAAAAGCCAGATGGAAGCTGGAAGAAGATTATCTTTTATAATACAAGCGTGTCAGCATTACTAAAGCATGAGGATAAAATGCTGAAAAAAATGGCATATGTGTTTGGCGTTTTCAAGGAAAACCAGGAGGAAGTGGCACTTCTGTGGAGGCCTCATCCGCTGATTAAGGCGACGATTGAGAGTATGCGGCCGGGGCTTTGGGAGGAATACAGGAAGCTTGTGGAGCTGTACAGGGAAGAGGGGTGGGGGATTTATGACGATACCCCGGATATGGACAGGGCGGTTTGCTTAAGCGATGCTTATTATGGGGATGGGAGCAGTATTGTACAGCTTTATAAGGAAACCGGGAAGCCGATTATGATGCAGGATGTTGATATTCTGGATTGATGAACAGGAAAATGAAGATAACAGAAAATAAAGAAAAATTGTATATAGATGAATTGGTGGATAAGTTATACTGCGTGGAAGTTTCTGGAAAAGCAAGTGAGAAGTGCAGGACTTATGAGAAAGCCATACAGCTTTTGCTAAACGTTTTCCTACGGCATAAAGAGAGAGAATCCCAACTTTTCTTTCTGGGAAACGGAGGAAGCTGCGCCATAGCAAGCCATATGACGGCAGATTTTATGAAAAATGGCGGAATGAATACTTACAGCTTGTATGACAATGCGGTGACCACCTGCATGGGAAATGATTACGGGTATGAATACATATTTTCAAGGCCCATGGAATTTCTTGTAAAGGAAGGGGATCTGGTTGTGGCAATCAGCAGCTCCGGTAATTCACGGAATATTATCAACGGGATTGCAACCGCAGGAAAAAAGAATGCAGAAATCATCACGTTTACAGGATTTTCACCGGATAATAAGGCAAGGCAGATGGGGGATGTAAATCTGTATGTGCCTTGTGGGAAATATGGAATTGTGGAATCCATCCATAACCTGATTTTACAGCAGATTGTGGATATGATTATGGAGAAAGATGGAGTGAAATTCTGATATGCGGGAAAAAATCCGAAAACCGGCAGTGTTTCTGGACAGGGACGGTGTCCTTGCAAAAGAAAAAAGCTATGTTATTTCAGTAAAAGATTTGGAAATATTTCCATATGCGGCGGAGTGTGTCAGAAAAATACATGAAAAAGGATATTATGCGATTGTAGTTACCAATCAGAGCGGTGTAGCCCGGGGAATGTTTACAGAAGAAGAATTGCAGAAAATGAATGACTGCCTGATAAAGGAGACCGGTGTGGATGGCGTTTATTATTGTCCTCATCACCCGGAGGGAAAAGTGAAGGAATATCGAAAGAAATGTTCCTGCCGGAAGCCTGGAAGAGGGATGTTTGATGCGGCAGGCAAAGATTTTGACATAGATATGCAAAGATCGTGGATGATAGGGGACCAGGCGGGAGATATCAGAGCGGGAAAAAATCTGGGATTCAGGACAGTTCTGCTGGAATCCGGATATGGGACGGCGGGGCTGGAGGAAGAAACAGAACCTGATTATATATTGAATGATTTGAGAAATGTTTTGGAGGTATTGGAATGATTTCATTAGTTACCGGTGGATGCGGATTTATTGGTTCCCATATGGTGGACCGGCTGCTTGAAGAAGGGCATACCGTAAGAGTAATTGACAACTGGACAACCGGCAGACCGGAAAATCTGGAGCACCAGAAGGAGAATCCGAACCTGACGGTTAATCATATGGATATCAGAAACAGGGAAGAAATAGAACCGGTATTTAAAAATGTTGATTATGTGTTTCATTTTGCGGCGTTGGCTGACATTGTGCCGTCCATTCAGAAGCCATGGGAGTACTATTCCTCCAATGTGTTGGGAACTTACAATGTGGTGGAATGCGCAAAAAACGCGGGAATCAAAAAGCTGGTTTATGCGGCTTCCTCTTCCTGCTATGGAATTCCGGATGAATATCCTACTAAAGAAACAGCGGAAATCAGGCCGCAGTATCCCTACGCGTTGACGAAAAGGCTGGGAGAAGAGACCGTGCTTCACTGGGGGCAGGTGTATGGACTGCCGGTAGTGACGCTTCGGCTCTTTAATGTGTATGGCACAAGGTCAAGGACTTCCGGCACCTATGGTGCGGTTTTTGGAGTGTTCCTTGCGCAAAAACTAGCGGGGAAGCCCTTTACGGTAGTAGGGGACGGAAGCCAGACAAGAGATTTTACTTATGTCACTGATATAGCGGATGCCTTTTACACGGCGGCTGTGTCGGATGTAGTCCAGGATACCTTTAATGTGGGCAGCGGCGGTACTTATTCTGTTAACCGCCTTTGTGAATTATTAGGCGGGGAGATTACCCATATTCCCAAGCGCCCGGGAGAGCCGGACTGTACGTTCGCGGATACTTCCAAAATTGTGGACAGGCTGGGCTGGAAGGCAAAGGTTACCTTTGAAGAGGGCGTGCAAAAGGTGCTGGATAATATTGATTATTGGAGCAAGGCGCCGGTGTGGACGCCGGACAGTATTGGAGAGGCGACAGCGGACTGGTTTAAATATTTAGGAAAATAGGTCAGGGGCAGAAATTAAAGATGGGAAGAATAGTAACTAAGGAAGAGTACAGAGAAAAAATTAAACACAGGCTGAAGCAGGAGAACCAAAAAGTGGTGCTCTGCCATGGGGTGTTTGACCTTATTCATCCCGGACATATCATTCATTTTGAACAGGCAAGGAGCATGGGAGATGTTCTGGTGGTGTCGGTTACCTCTGAAAAGTATGTAAGGAAGGGACCGGGGAGGCCGTATTTCAATGATGAAATGCGGATGAAATTTCTTGAAGCCATAGAATACATAGATTATGTGATGCTTTCGGAAGGGTATACGGTTGATGACATTGTAGAGACTGTGGAGCCGGATATTTATGTCAAAGGAGAGGAATATAGGCGGCCGAAGGATGACATCACAGGCAAGATATCAGAAGAACAGGAACTGGTAGAAAAGCATGGAGGACAGATTAGATTTACAGACGGGCAGGTGTTCAGTTCTACTCGCCTGATTAACACGGCGTTGTCAGGGCTGCCGGAGGATGTGCGGTGCTATATGGAAGGCTTTAAGCAAAAACATTCCATGGAGGATATCAAGAAGTATGCTGAAAAAATCGCAAATTTAAAGGTTCTGGTTATCGGCGATATCATTATTGATAAATACACCTACTGTAACGTGCAGGGGATGATGAGCAAGGATATGGGGTATTCAGCCCGGCTGAAAGGTGTGGAGGAATGCTTTGGCGGAGCGGCAGCGGTGGCAAGGCATCTATCTTCTTTCAGTGAAAATGTGGCATTGATGTCAGTGATTGGAAACGAAGAAAACATCCGGCTGCGCATGTTTGATGAGCTTGCCGATGGGATTAACCTGAAACTGGTTTACAGTGAAGAAGTTCCCACGATTGTAAAGTGCAGATACCTTACAAGGAACGAAAAACGTGATGAATACAGAAAAATCTTTGCCATAAACAATATTCCCGAAAAACACGGGTATGAAGATAGCATAAAAGAAAAGTTTGCAGATAAACTTCTGGAAAATATTGATAATTACGATGTGGTCTTTCTGTGTGACTTTGGGCATGGGCTGGTAGATGAGCGGGTGATGGAGATTGTGCAGGAGAGAGCAAAATATCTTGTGCTTAACTGCCAGACGAATTCGTCCAATAAGGGAATGAATATCATAACAAAATACAGGCGGGCTGATGCATTTACATTGGACCAGCAGGAGCTTTCGCTGGCGTATCCGTCTTATTCAGAAAATGAAGAAACAAGGCTGAAGAAGCTGGAAAGACACCTGCAGGGAAAAGGGTGGCTTACAAGGGGAGCCCTTGGGGCACTGCAGATAGATGATGGAGAAATAGAGGCATGCCCGGCCTTTACCCTGTCCGTAAAGGATACCATAGGCGCAGGCGATGCGTTCTTTGCGCTGGCAGGAATTTTTGCGGCGGCGGGGGCACCTGTGGAGGTTGGAACCTTTATGGGAAATATCGGGGGCGCGATTGGCGCAAATATTGTGGCAAATAAAGAGGCTGTGGAGAAGGTGAATGCACTGAAATTTGCAAGTACCTTGCTGAATGTATAGTTTTAATTCAGATAAATAAAAATGTAGTGACTGAACCTTGACAATTTCATACTTTATATCAGTAAGAGGCAATGTGACATGTGAAGCCTGTAGTGTTATAAGAACAAATTTTCGTAATAAGTTTGACTTTTTGTTGAAGCTGCGTTATAATACTTATGTATAGAACTTGTTTGGGAATTTAGCGAAAGGTTGGTTGTTATGCTGCAGATATTAGATGAGAAGGTTTTGAAGACGGATGATGAAATTGAAAATCTGTATAAGAATTGTAAGTACTTGTACACCATTGACAGTTATGATAAGATGCTGGAGGATAAAGGTTATTTGTATTGTATAAGCACATCTGAAACATCTTATAAGCAGCTATATGATGAAAGGGATCGGCTGCGTGGAGAAGGAAAGATATGTGTTATCGGTGGAAGCTATAATAATGGAGGGGCGATAGGTGTACAGTACGAGATTAAGGAATGACAGATATCTGGTGGATTGTCTGGCTGTATCGGGGAATGTTGCTATTGAAAAATTCATAGTTGATACGGGTGCAAAGTATACTTGTTGTAATTATTGTACGATTGATGGAGCTTTAAGGGAAGACCAGATTTTTGACGGGGAAATTAAGTATATTGGAGGTCTTGTTAAAGGTGAGATTGTTAAGTTTTACAAGTATCCATTACGGCAGTTTACAATTGGTAATATAGATATGAAAGAGCAGCACATATGGATAACTTTTGATGACCGGGTAACAGATATTATATTAGGAATGGATATTCTCAAACAGGTTATTGTGATAATGAATCCATATAATCAAAGGATTTATTTTTGTAAGGATTCTGAGGATTTTCAGAAGAATTTTGAGTTAAAAGCAAGTTGAAAAAACAAATAAATGATAAAGGTGAAACCTGATGTAAAGTATGAAATTGTTAAGGCAATGGAGTACTTTATATCAGGTTTTTTGTGTCTGTGTGAGAAAATGCCTGATGAAATCGGTCACAGTGAAACAGGGAGGAACAAATGGCAGAGAATATCAGGATGGATTCTCATAAGTTAATATATCACCCAGATGTGGTGGCGAGATGGATGAAGGGGGAGAATATTTATCCTATTGAGATAGAGATAGGTTTAACCAATGCCTGTAATCACAGATGTATCTTTTGTGCTGTAGATTACATGGGGTATAAATCCGACAGGATAGACAGCGGACTGTTGATAAAAAATCTGGAAGAACTGATGCCTAAAGGTGTGAAAAGCATCATTTATGCTGGCGAGGGGGAACCCCTTCTGCATAAAGATGCGCCTGATATCATTAATAAGACAAAAAGTCTGGGAATAGATGCTGCAATGTCGACCAACGGGGTTTTATTGACACCGGAAGTTTCGCAGGACTGCCTAAAGTCCCTGACGTGGGTTAGGTTCAGCGTGGCGGGCATAACAGATGGAACATACGATAAGATACAGCAGGGAAAGCTTGGGGATTTGTCAAAAGTCCTGTTTCATATGGAAGAGGCCGTGAAGGTAAAACACAGCCAGCATTTATATACAACATTAGGAGTCCAGCTGCTCCTTTTGCCGGATAATAAGGATGAAATTGTGCAGATGGGGAAGGAACTTAGGAAAATAGGGGTGGATTATTTTACCATCAAGCCTTTTTCCCAGCATCCCCAAAGCAAGCATATCCTCCAGGTTGACTATAAAGAAATGATTGAGCTGGAAAGAGAAGTAAAAGGACTGCAGACAGAGGATTATAAAATATATTTCAGGGCGCATTCCATGCAGAAGCTGGAATGCAAAAGATGCTATGAGTATTGTTGGGCGTTGCCGTTCATGGTTTATATGGATGCAAAAGGGAATCTCTGGCCCTGTATTGTATTTATGGGGAAAGATGAATTAAAATATGGGAATATAAATGAAAGTTCGTTTGTTGAGATATGGGAAGGCAGCCACAGGAGAGAAATAGTTGATTATTTTATGCATATGGACTTGGAAAAGAACTGCAGGGAACTATGCCGTCTGGATGAAATGAACAGATATCTGAATGAGCTGAAACATCCGGGAGAGCATGTAAATTTCATATAGTGAGGAAAAAATATGAACAGAAATGAGACGCCATACAGCAACCTGAAAATATTCCATCACCGAGAAATTCTTAACAGGATAGAGAAAGGTGAAAGATGTAATCCGTTATATATAAGGATCAAGCCTACCAATGTGTGTAATCACAACTGTTATTACTGTCATTATAAAAACGCATATCTTACACTGGACGAATATAATCCGGCTGATTATATTCCCCATGACAAGATGATGGAAATAATTGATGATATGGGAGAAATGGGGGTAAAGGCAGTAACTTTCAGCGGGGGCGGGGAGCCACTGGCATATCCTTTTATTGAGGAGACCATGGAAAAGATTGTGGAGAAAGGAATTGATCTGTCAATTATCACCAATGGCAGTATGCTTATGGGAAAAAAGGCAGAGATACTTGCCAGGGCGAAATGGGTCAGAATATCAATTGATTCCATAGTGCCGGAAAATTATGCAAAGATAAGGGGAATTTCAGATAATGCGATGGAAATCCTATTAAACAATATTAAGGAATTTGCCAGAATAAAAAATGATGATTGCGAACTGGGAATAAATTTTGTAATTGGGAAAGAAAATTATAAGGAAATTACAGAGGTTGCAAATACGATGAAGGAGCTGGGCGTGAACCATGTGAAGTTCGCCCCGTTATTCAGTAATGAGACAGAAGAGTACCATAAGGATATTAAAGAGGAAGTGATTACGAATTTAAGCAGGCTGTCAGAGAGGCTAAATTCAGATAAATTCAAAATAATAGACCTTTATACCAGTGATTTTGACAATTATGAGGTATTTAAAAGAACCTACTCTCGTTGCCCAATCAAAGAGTTTGTCTGTGTCATAGGGGCAAACAGCAAAGTCTATTATTGCCATGACAAAGCATATTTATCGGACGGATGTGTTTGTGATTTGAGTTTGCAGTCATTTTCAGATGGGTGGAATTCGGAAGCGGTCAGCCGGAAATTTAAAGAATTTGATGCGAAGGTATTGTGCAGGCAGCATTGTGTGTACGACTCTAGAAATATGCTGATTAATTCTTATCTTGATATGGATATGAATCATGTGAACTTTGTTTAGAAGGGATGATTATGAACCAGAAAAGTGTTGAAGAAAAATGCAGGGAAATAAGAAAAGAGATCTTCATCCAGGCATATCATGCCCGGGGGGCACATATGGGAGCCGCTTTTTCTGTTACAGATATACTGGGAACTCTTTATTTTGGAGATGTGCTTAAATATAGGGCAGATGATCCGGAATGGGATGACAGGGATAAAGTGATTCTGAGCAAAGGACATGCAGGGGTCGCATTATATGCAGCATTGGCTGTTGCAGGATATTTTGACAGGGAACACTTAAAAACTTTCTGCCAGCCAGGGAGTAATCTGGGAGGACATCCCAAAATCCATGAAACACCGGGTGTTGAAGCATCGACCGGTGCATTGGGGCATGGACTGTCATTTGCAATAGGGATTGCATATGCAGGTAAGGCGGATAAGAGGGACAGTCATGTATATGTAATACTGGGGGATGGCGAATGCCAGGAGGGCTCCATATGGGAAGGGGCTTTATCCGCGCCGACACTGGGGCTGGATAATCTGACAGTTATTGTGGATCATAACAGACTGCAGGCAATGGACGAACTGGAACATATTGTACATATGCTTCCTTTTGCTGATAAATGGAAAGTATTTGGATGGAATGTGGTGGAGGTTGACGGGCACGATTGTAAGGAAATCAGGAAGGCTCTATTAGAAAGACAGACAGGGAAGCCGACTTTGGTGGTTGCCAATACCGTAAAAGGAAAAGGGGTCTCTTTTATGGAGAATGTTCCGATCTGGCATTACCGCATGCCGGATGAAAAGGAACTGCCAGTCTTAATGAGGGAGCTTGGACTGACAGAGGAAGACTTGAAATAAAGAAAGGTCAGAATAATAATGAGGACAGCTTATCTGAATACACTGTATGATTTGGCAATGAGGGATAAAAGGGTCTATGCCCTGATATCAGACAATGGTGCAATTGTGTATGATAAATACCGGAGAGATTTGGCACCGCAGTATTTAAATTTAGGAATATCTGAGGCAAATATGCTGGGGATGGCAGCGGGGATGGCCAGCTGTGGAAAAATCCCATTTGCTTATACGATTGGCGCGTTTCTTGCATACCGTGCCTTTGAATTTATCAGAAATGATATCTGTCTGCAGAAGCAGAATGTAAAAATTGTAGGAACCGGAGCCGGGGAAGTCTACAGTGCACTGGGACCGACACACCATTCAACAGAGGATTTAGGGGGACTGCGTTCCCTGCCCAATTTGACTATTTTATGCCCGGCAAGTCCGGAAGAAGTAAAAAAGGCTACAGTTGCCGCTTATGAATTGGACGGACCGGTTTACCTGCGTCTTGGAACCAATAAAGAACCTGAAATTTATGATGGGAATTACCAGTTTGAAATTGGCAAAGGTGTGGTTCTGAGAGAGGGGACAGATGTTACGCTGATTGGTACAGGAAGTATTTTGAAAGATATATTAGAGGCGGCGGAGTTATTGGCAGACAATGGAATCCGTGCGAGAGTAATTAATATACATACTATCAAGCCGATAGACAGGGAAATCATATTGCAGGCAGCTGAAGAGACAGGAAGGATTGCCACCGTAGAGGATCATAATATAATCGGGGGATTGGGAAGCGCAGTGTCGGAAGTGATTGCGGAATCAGGTAAAGGAATTGTGTTTAAAAGATTTGGTCTTATAAATTTTTCTAATGGATATGGAACCTATGCCCAGGTAAAAGAAATGAATGGTATCGGAGTTAAACAGATTTGCAGAGAAATACAGAAGTGGTTTTAGGAGAGCATCGGAATGGCGTATATAGATTTTGTATCAGAACTGCACAGGGCAACTAAGAGGGATTATTTAGGACGCGTAAATAGTGATGATAAAGCGGAATGTGCCGAAGTAGCAAAAAAATACGGATATGATTACTGGGATGGCGATAGAAAATATGGCTATGGTGGTTATCGATATGACGGCCGGTGGAGAAGTGTGGCACAGAAATTAGCAGAACACTATCAATTGAAGCCAGAACAAAAAGTGCTGGATGTGGGATGCGGGATGGCACATTTATTATATGAGTTAACTCAGGTGGTTCCGGGACTTATTGTAAATGGCATAGACATATCGCAATATGCTTTATTACATGCAAAAGAAGAAATACGTGACAGACTTCAATACGGACAGGCACAGGAAATTCCGTTTGGCAATAATGAGTTCGATTTGGTTATATCTCTGACAACATTACATAATTTGAAAGTGTTTGATTTAAAAAAGGCAGTACAGGAAATAGAACGTGTCAGTAAAGGCAACAGTTATATTATGGTCGAGTCATTTCGGAATGACCGGGAGGAAGTAAATATGCTGTATTGGCAGCTTACCTGCGCAAGTTATTATTCCGTTGATGAATGGGAATGGCTTTATAGGGAATGGGGTTATACGGGGGATTATAGCTTTATTTTTTTTGAATAGAGAGCAAGGAAGTATATATGAATAGCGAAGCTTTTTTTAACCAGAAAGACATAGTGAAAGTAGATGGAATTTTGATTAATGAATTAAAGAAGAAGGCCAGGATGAATGCGTGCGGAAAATACAGATTTTGTTTACAGCACAGCTCGCAGGATAGTCTTCATGAAATGTTTATTGTGCGTTGTAAAGATGATTATATGAGGCCGGATAAGCATTTATATACGACAGAATCACATATGATTATAGATGGTGCAATGATGGTTATTCTTTTTGAAGATGACGGGGAAATAAGAGATGTATTTGAATTATCTTCGAACGGTTATCAGAGTTATAGAATTGATACCAATATTTATCATATGCAGATTCCGCTCACGGAACAGGTTGTATATTATGAAGTAAAATTAGGTCCTTTTACTGACAAAAGTAATAACTTTCCTGAATGGGCGCCAGCATCGCATGATACAGAAATGGTAAAAAAATTTATGAAAGAAATAAAAGAAAAAATAAGGATGTTTCAGATGTCAGGTTAAGAAAGGGGATACATCAATGATACCATATAGCACACAGTGCATTGAGGAAGATGATATTTTGGCTGTAGTGAATGCTTTAAGGAAAGAATATCTTACAGGTGGTCCTTCAGTTAATGAATTTGAGGAAAAAGCAGCAGAATATGTTGGCGCAAAATATGCAGTTGCTGTATCTAGCGGAACAGCTGCTCTGCATGCGGCTTGTACAGTGGCAGGAATTGGAGAGGGAGACGAGGTTATAACAACACCCATTACATGGGTGTCTTCCTCAAACGCAGTGTTGTATTGCGGAGGCAGACCAATTTTTGCAGACATTAATAAAGATACTTACAACATTTCTCCAGATGAAATAGAAAAAAAACTTTCAAAACGTACAAAAGCCATAATTCCGGTTCACTATGCAGGGCAACCATGCGAGATGGAACGAATTCAAGAAATTGCGAAAGAAAATCATTTAGTTATTATTGAAGATGCTGCTCATGCGATAGGAGCATTATATAGGGGGAAGAAAATAGGAAGTTTGTCAGATATGACTGTTTTCAGCTTTCATCCGGTAAAACAAATGACAACCTGTGAAGGCGGTATGATAGTTACCAACGATGAGGAAGTATATGAAAAACTAAAATTATTCCGTGCCTATGGTATGGTAAAAGCAGAGAAACAGATGGAGCAGGAAGGACCGTGGTTTTCAGAGCAGATGTCTTTAGGATATAATTACAGACTATCAGATGTACAATGTGCATTGGGAATCAGTCAGCTTAAGAAGCTTGATAAATTAATAGCACGAAGAAGAGAAATAGCGAGAGTCTATGATAAAGAATTGCAGAATATAGCAGGAATTGTATTACCCAGACAAACAGATAGTAGTATAAGTGCGTATCATTTGTACCCTATTCAAGTCGATGCAGATAAAAGAAGAAATTTGTACATGCAGTTTAGGAAAGCCGGAATAGGTGTGGGAGTACATTACTATCCTGTATATAAAAATGATTATTATCAAAAAAATGGGTATGGCGATGTTCGTTGCGAGGTTGCAGAACAGTTTTATAGTAGAGAATTAACCTTGCCTATACATTATAGAGTTTCAGAAAATGATTTAGATTATATTATAGAGACTGTGAAGAAAATAGTCAGATAGGAAGTTAACAGAAAGTATAATGAAGCAATTAGCAATTATTGGAGCATGTGGACATGGAAAGGTTCTGGCAGACATTGCATCAAAAATGGGATATAAAAACATAGTTTTTCTTGATGATTATAAAGATATGAAAGAGTATGGGGGCTATCCTCTCATTGGGAAAAGTGATGAAGCAGGAAAAGGAGGATATGATATTGCCATAGCAATTGGAAATCCTAATGTCCGGAAATCCTTTCAGGAACAATTGGAATATATGGGAATAAATATTCCAGTATTAATTCATCCGGACGCAGTGATAGCGGAAGATTCTGCAATTGGCCTGGGCACAGTTATTATGGCGGGAGCTGTTATCTGTCCAGGAAGTGTTGTTGGCAAAGGATGTATCATTAATACTTGCACATCGGTAGATCATGATTGTATTGTTAAGGACTATGTACATATTGCAGTGGGAGGACATCTGGCAGGTGAGGTAGTAATTGGAGCGAGTACCTGGATTGGGGCAGGAGCAACAGTTAGCAATAGTATAAGTATATGTGGCGGATGTATGATTGGAGCTGGAGCTGTTGTTGTAAGAAATATAGAAAAGGCGGGAACTTATATTGGGGTTCCGGCAAAAGAGATAGAATACGGCAGATATTAAAGAAGATAAAAATAAGGATTTAATCCTCATATCAAGGAGATGGGAAGATGAATGCAATATATCAGGATACACTAATTGAAAAAAAGCTTGCAAATAGAATTTTTCTTGAAAAATTAAATGAATGTGAGAAATTTCCCAAATATATAATGATAGAACCAATAGATATATGTAATGCGTGTTGTACTATGTGCAACATCGGGATGCATATGAATGATGCAAGTATACTAAGAGGCGGAATAATGACAATGGAATTGTTTGAAAAGATTATTTGCCAAATACAGCCCTATAGTGAATGGATAGAAATGATTTCAATGTATGGCAGAGGAGAGTCTCTCTTAGATCCAAACCTTGAATTGAAGATAAAAAGATTAAAGGAAATTGGGATAAAAAAGATTCAATTGTCTACTAATGCTTCGCTTTTGAGTGGAGAAAGAATAGAAGCATTATTTAAAAATGGGTTGAATGACTTACGTATTTCAATTGATTCAGTTCGAAAAAAAGTGTTTGAGAAAATAAGAAAGGGACTTACATTTGAACAGGTTCTTGAAAATACAGAATCCGCAATTAGGATTCGAAATGAAAAATTTCCAAATATACCTATTAGAATTCGCGCGGTTGATCTGCCTGAAAATTTAGATGAGAGAGAAGAATGGTTAAAGTTTTGGCAGGACAGAATATCTGATATTGATACTGCACAATTTATAGCTTATACGGAGAAGGTAGCAGGGAAAATGGGGGATGTTACTTTGAATTGGCCATGTATATCACCTTTTTCAACTCTAATTATTCGTTCAAAGGGACAAATAAATTTATGTTGTGCAGATACCATTGGTGAAATGGAGATGGGAAATATTTTAGATGATTCTATTATTAGGATATGGCAAGGAGATAAATTCCGTACTATCAGAAGAATGCATTTAGAGGGGATTCGTGATAAAATTCCGATGTGCAGAGGTTGTTCGGTATGGAGAGAAACAAAGTGAAAGGAAATTTATGAAAAAAATATATATATGGGGCACAGGCAATGAAGCTGAAAAATGTATTGCTAATTTAAACTTCGATGAGTGTCAAATAATGGGTTATATTGAAACAAAACCACAGAGAATAGAGTGGAAAAAAAAAAGGTTTTTGCCTTTGAACAGTTATCTGAAATTAAATACGATTATATTATTGTTGCAAATATTTATTATGAAGAAATAATAAAAGATGTTAATAAAAGCAAGTTAGCTGATGTGAGTAAATTAATAAGTTGGGTAAAGTTACGTACTAATATTTACTATTATTCTGAAGAGATATGGTCGTTGTTTTCTAATGATTACTTAAAAGAAAATTTTTACATTTTTAACATACAAAATAGAATAGGATATGAATTCGTACCTGAAAAACTAGATGAATACAAAATGATATATATTTATGATTTGCGTCTTATTAATAGAGAATTTGATATATCATTATTAATTAAAGAAGTATTGGATAATTTGAAAAAAAGTGGAATTGGAATGGCCTTTATTCCAGATGAAAACTTGTTGGATGAGATATGGTATCATAATTTATTATATGTTCTTGATAGAAATGCGTTAGTAATATGGAAGGATTTAGAAGAGACATATGCACACTATATAATAAATAATCCAGAAAGGTTTGCATTCACGAAATTTTGTATTTTTCAGTTTGAAAGAATGCAAAAAAGAACTGTCCGAAAAGGCCGGTATATGCTGTTTGATACAAAATTTGTTTTTGAGAAAAAACGTAGCTTAATAGTAAATGCAAAATATATAAAAATATATATTTTGCGATGTGATAGAATCGGCGAAGAAATCAGAGTGTTAAACAAGCTACTGTTTGAAGAGGATGAAAAGGATATTTTCAAACTATATATAACTGTAGATGCCTATTCTAGACCATTTGAGGGGACAAATACTTGCTTTAATGAATTAGTGGCGAGACAGCTTAATCTTCTAAAGAACAAGGATGAATATGCCTTATGGATTCAGGATATTTTTCAAAGGAGCGAGAAGTATGAGTTTGATGGTAGAGGGATAGAACTTCGTCATCTCAATAGCGGGGTAAGAGAATTATATCAACCAGTTATTGATTTTAGTGATGATGAATTAGAGATAGGAAGGCAATTAATAAGAGATAAGTTAGGAATTAAAGAAAAATATGTATGTTTGTTTACAAGGGATCCTAAATATCTGATGGAAATATTACCCAATATAGACTGTAGTTATCATAATTACAGGGACACTTCTTTTGATGTGATGAATAAGGCAATAGATTATTTTGAAAATTGTAATATTCAAACCATTAGGATGGGGCAGATTACAGAACAGAAAGAAATACATTCTAATTGTATTGACTTTGTTAAACAAGGATATGATGAATATCTTGATTTACTTATTTTTCGTTATAGCAAGTTTTCTATATGTTCTGGTTCCGGCATATTGGAGATACCTAATATTTTTGGTAGACCTGTATTGTTTTTGCTTTATTACTATCCACAGTTAGGACAATTTAATGACTTTTATGTAAAAGAAGATTTATGCATATTTAATCGAATTAGGAATTTGGATGAAAAAAGGGAACTTTCATTACTTGAAATATTTGAAGTTTCATATCAACTTGTGTATTCAGGAAATTGCAGAGGAGAGTATTTTGAACAACATGGATTAGAATTAATTCCCTTTTCGCAAGATGATATTTTAGATGCAGCAGTAGAAATGAATGAAAAATTGGATGGTACTTGGCAGGACAAAAATGAATATAGGGAGTTAAATAATAAGTTTAATTTGAAACTTAAAGTATTTTTTAACCAATACAATATTAATACTTCCTTAATACCTATAATTCCTGTATCTGTTAAATATTTACGTAAATATAAATATTTATTAGAAGATTAGTATATGGAAGCTTAAAAAGGAGAGTTAATAAAATAAACTTAGAGTATCAATTTGCTCAACTGAAACAAATAAGCCGCTAGATGGGAAGGAAAGAGCAATTAACAGAGAGAAAGGAATATAATAGAAAAACTATGTTGGGTAAGAGAATACTGAAACGTCCTTTTTTTTATGACTGGGCAAATGATGATGACACAGTGTATTTTTCGATGCGCTATTATAATGCATTGTGTAGGGCAAACTTAAGAAATGACCAAGTAGAAATTATGGCGACATTTCCCGGCATATCTAATGATAAAGGAAATGAATATTTTGGGATATACAAGTATAAAAATTACTTACTATTGGGGCCAAGTAGAAGTACGGATGATTTTTTAATATATGACATATCTAATTCTCAATTTCAGAGACTTCCAAATGAGGGGGAAAACAGTTTTTACAGTATTAGGGTATTTGAAAATAGTAATTGCTTATATACAGTATCTACAAAGACTGCTGAAGTTAATAGAATTGATTTACAGGATTTTTCTGTAAAGCGTATGGTATGCGATGAACTTTTTATAGATGATGCTCAAGTAATGAATGTTGCAAAAGTAGATAATTTAATATATATTCCAGTAAATCAAAAGAAAAAGATGCTTATATTTAACACAAAACAAGAAGAGTTTCAGTATTGTGATTTTCCTTGCAATATTTCATTAATTGCAACTATATATTTTTATAATGATAAATTTTGGATAACAGGAGAAACTGAAAAAATATATGCTTGGGACATTAATAAAACAGAAGCACAGGAGGTAATAAATATTCCTGATGATGTTGAATTGTATTATGAAAGAAATATTTGGTTTGGATATAGTTATATATATAATGAAAGTTTGTGGCTGTTTCCGGCTTTTGCAAATACAATTTTGAAATACGATATATTAACAAAAAAATTGGATAAATTTGAACTGGCAGGTGAGGAAGAATCTATTGAAAAGATAGAGGAAGAATTAACAAATGGAAGACCATTTGCTATAAAGTATGGGATAGTGAAAAGGTATAAAAATAGGTTGTTTTTTTTGTCGTCAAAAACAAGAATATTTTATGAATTAGATTTATTTGCAAATAATGTATATGGGCATGATTTGCAAATGATAAATGTATACAATAATCAAATATATCCGCCATTGGCAAATGGGATAATGTCAGAGGCAAATTATGATTTACAAAGCTTAATTAGGATTATGAAATACACTACGAATGTGGAAATAAGGGGAAATGGGATAATGGGGAAAACTATATATAGTAATATTAATAAGCAAAATTAATATTAGGCTACTGTGCCTAAACGACAAAATTAAATCAAATACTTAAAAAATTGGAGCAGAAACTATGAATTCAACATTTATAATAGCTGAAATTGGAATTAACCATAATGGTGATATTGAAATTGCAAAAAAGCTAATTGATTGGGCAGTACTGAGTGGATGTAATGCTGTAAAGTTTCAAAAAAGAACTATTGATTTAGTATATACAAAGGAATATCTGGATGGCTATCGGGAAAGCCCATGGGGTACAACCCAAAGAGCACAAAAGGAAGGATTAGAATTTGAGAAGCAGCAGTATGACATTATTAATTCATATTGTAAAAAAAGAAATATTGAGTGGTTTGCTTCTGCCTGGGATTTAGAAGCGCAAAACTTTTTGAAGCAATATAATTTACGGTACAATAAAATTGCATCGGCTATGCTTACAAATCTCAAGTTGCTTGAGATGGTGGCGCAGGAAGGAAAATATACGTTTATTGCTACCGGCATGAGTACATACGAAGAGATTGATCATGCGGTTGAGATATTTAAAAGATATCAATGTCCGTTTGAATTAATGCATTGCAATAGTACATATCCTATGAAAAACGAGGATGCTAATTTGAAAGTTATTTCCGGGCTAAGGGAACGCTATCATTGTAATGTGGGATATAGTGGGCACGAAACAGGGAGAGTGGTTTCCATGGCAGCAGTTGCGCTAGGAGCAACTTCAATAGAAAGGCATATTACATTGGATAGGGCAATGTATGGTTCAGATCAGCCGGCCTCACTTGAAGTCCAGGATTTGCAGCGTTTAGTGAATGATATCCGAACGATAGAAGCGGCGCTGGGAACGGGAGAAAAAAAGCTTACAGATGCTGAGTATGCGATCAGAAAAAAATTAAGAGGTTAGGTCATGATAAAGGTTTTGGCAACGGATATTGACGGCGTCTTGACGGATGGCAAAGGATATGTATTGCAGAATGATATGTTGAAATCAATATGCTTTCAGGATATTGATGCAGTCGGGAGGTTAAGAGGTCAGGAAATTAAATTGGCTGTTATATCTGGTGAGAAAAATGATTTTACAGATTTTATAATAAATAAATTTTGTCCTGATTATTTTTATGTTGCATGTAAAAATAAAGTAGAGGCGATTCGGGAGATTATAGAAAAGGAGCAGATATCAGTTGAACAAATTGCGTATATAGGAGATGGAAAGTATGATATTTCAGCAATAAAATATGCAGGGGTGGGGATATGTCCTTATAATGCAATAGAAGAGGTTAGAAGAGCGGCAGATTATATTTTATGTAGTAGTGGCGGTAATGGTTGTTTGGAAGAGGCATTTCAATATATAAAAGGACACAATAATATCCCTGAATTGAAAAGTAATATTACAGACATATTTCAGGAACATAAAAGTTTAGTTGAAAGAGTTTGGCATGATGAGGTACTGATTCATAATATTCAGAGAAGCATTTTTTTAATTGCAGAAGCATTAAATCAGGGAAAACAATTATTACTGTGTGGTAATGGTGGAAGCGCTGCTGATGCCCAACATATTGCAACAGAGTTTGTAAGCAGATTTAATATGGAACGCAAAGCGCTAAATGCAGAGGCGTTGAGCGTGAATACCTCTTCTCTTACAGCGATTAGTAATGATTATGATTATGATTGTGTTTTTTCACGTCAAATAGAGGCAAAAGCAAAATTTGGAGATATTTTGATTGGAATTTCAACAAGTGGGAAATCAGCTAATGTTTTGAAGGCATTTTCAGCAGCAAAAAGAATTGGTATGCTGACAATTGCCTTTACTGGAAAGAATGATGCTTTGATAAATAAGGAAGCAGATATTGTGATTTCCGTATCTTCGGATTGTACTGCACGTGTTCAGGAAATGCATATTTTAATAGGGCATATTATTTGTGAATATGTTGAATTGTTAATGTTTGGAGAAGAAAGACAATAATAGATATTGCAGGAGCGAAGATATTGTTTATGAATCATAATATTGGAATTATGCAGGGGCGCCTGACACCGCCGAAAGGAAGAGGCATACAATTTTTTCCATTTGATAATTGGCAAATGGAATTTTATATGGCACAAAAGATAGGGTTGAACGAGATAGAATTTATCTTTGATTATGATAACTATAAAGATAATCCGTTGTGGACATCAGATGGACGAGCAGAAATAAAAGAAGTAGTAAAAAAAACGGGTGTAAAGGTAAATGCTGTTTGTTTTGATTATTTTATGAGGCGGCCTTTTTTTAAAGAAAGCGATGCACAATATGAGGAGATTCGTAAGGAGAATTCAGAATTGATCAGTAAAGTTCTGGAGGCTATGGAGCAATTGGAAATTGGATTAATTGAGATTCCCCTTGTAGATGATTCATCTTTAAAGTGTGACGAAGAGAAGGAGGCATTTAGTAAATGGTTGAAAGAAATAGTAAGTTATCATACCACTATCAATTTTGGTTTAGAAACTGATTTAAATCCAACTGATTTTTTACAATTTATAAAAAGTATAGGCTTGCCGCAGGTAGGCGCTAATTATGACAGTGGTAACAGTTCGGGAATAGGCTATGACCCGTATGAGGAGGTTACTACTTTAAAAGATTACATCTTTAATATACATATCAAAGATAGGATATATCGCGGAACAACTGTACAGCTTGGTGAAGGCAGTGCAAATTTTGAAAAATTGTTTTTTGGGTTAAAAGAAATAGGTTATTGTAATAATTTTATTTTACAAGCAGCAAGAGGGAAAGAAGGAGAAGAAAAGAAAAATATATATAAGCAAAAAAAGTTTTTGAGCCAATTGATAGATAAATATGCATTATAAACTTGATTTCGGTTAATGGTGCGGTAAATGAGAAAAGATGAAAATATAGCGATTATTCCGGCAAGAGCCGGGTCAAAAGGAATAAAAAATAAAAATATATTTGATTTTTGTGGTAAACCATTAATTGCATGGTCCATAGAACAGGCTATAAAGGCACAATTTGTTGATAAAGTTTATGTATCTACAGATGGTGAAGATATTGCAGATATTTCCCAAAAATATGGTGCAGAAGTTATATGGAGACCGGATATTTTGGCGACGGATACGGCATGTTCAGAGGATGCAATTTTGCATGCAATTGAGGAGGTAGAGAGAGTATGCAAAATAGAAAATATCATTTTTTTACAAGCCACATCGCCTGTCAGGCTGTCATCAGATATTGATAATGCTATAGAAGTATTTGAGCGGGAGAAGTTGGACTCTCTTTTTTCTATGACAAAACTAGATGACTACTGCCTTTGGAAAAATAATAATGGAAGGATGGAAAGCTGGAGTTACGACTATAAGAATCGAGGCAGAAGGCAGGAGAGAGAGCCTCTATACTTGGAAAATGGTTCAATATACATATTTAAGCCTCAGATTATTAGAACGTTAAAAAATAGATTAGGTGGTAAAATAGGAATGTATGAAATGCCCTTAGAGCGTTCATACGAAATAGATAGTATTCAGGACATAGAAATTTGTTCTTATTTTATGAGAAAAATTTACGAAGAGTATAGTGTATGATGAAGAAATTTCTTTTTTGAATAATTTTAATCTGGCTATTGGAAGAAGGGAAATGGTATGAGAAAAGTATATTTTAACGGAGAGTTTGTAGATGAAAGCGAGGCAAAAATCAGTATATATGATTCTGCAATGATGTTTGGTGATACGATATTTGAAATGACTAGGTCTTTTAATAAGAAACAGTTCAGATTACGTGAACATTTAGAGCGGTTATATGCGTCTGCCAGATATCTGCATATAGATTTAGAGCAGGCTTTGACTATAGATGAGATGGAACAGGCGGTTTATAAAACTATAGAAATCAATGAGCCCTGTTTTGAAGATGACGATGAACATAGAATTATGATTGACGTTACAAGGGGCTTATTGTCTATTTATCAGGATGTTGTTGGTACTCATGCTGGAATTAATATTATAATTGCAGATTTCCCGTTAAGATGGACTGTGGAAGGGATGGGGCAACTTTTTGATACGGGAATTAATGCAGTGATTCCTTCGCAGAGAGCCATTCCGGCATCTTTGATTGATCCAAAAGTAAAAAACCGGAGCCGTATTCATTATCTTATGGCGAATATTGAGGTTTCAAATTATGAGGGGGAAAATAATTGGGCTTTATTACTGGATACAGATAATTTCATTGCAGAAGGAACAGGGGATAATTTTTTTATAGTTAAAAATGGTAAATTATATACGCCAGAGCCGAGAAATATCCTTCGGGGCATTTCCAGAGAATATATCATGGAGCTTTGTAAAACAATGCAAATTGAGTGTATTGAAAAAAATCTGGATGTATATGATGTTGTAAATGCAGATGAAGCATTTATGAGCGGAACGCCCTTTTGTATGCTTCCGGTTACTTCCATTAATGGGCAAAAGATTGGAAATGGTAAAATGGGCGACACCACTACAAGCATTCTTGATGCTTGGGGATGTAATGTGGGGGTTGATATTATTAAACAAATTAAAGAATGGAATAAGATATCAAAGAAGCGGAACTTTGACGCACCTAGTCCTTATTCATTTAATAAGCAAAGGAAATAGGATATTGCGCATGCATTTTAATCTATAGACCGTGTAGAAATGGAAGAGTAACATGGATTTGCAATTGGAAGGAAAAAAAGTAATAATCACTGCATCAACGGATGGAATAGGATTTGCGACAGCGCACAAATTTCTTGAGGAAGGCGCATGTGTGCTAATTAATGGAAGGAATGCAATTAAGGCTCAGGCAAAGAAAGAGTCGTTGGAAGCTGAATTTGGCGATAACAGGGTTTATCTTTATATAGGTGATATTATATTAGAAGAGAACATCAGAAAATTGCGTCAATATGCAGGGCAAATTTGGAGTCAGATAGATTGTATCGTGGCAAATGCAGGAAGCGGCCGCCCAATTGCTACAGATCGTTTAGAAAGTATTGAGTGGAAAAAAGGATTTGATATAAATCTGTTTAGCGCTGTAATGCTTATACGCGAATTTGATAATATGTGGAGTCAACAGGAAGGCGGAAGTATTGTTATGTTGTCGTCTTTGGCAGCATGCGATTGTATTAAAGCACCATATGCATATGCAGCGGCAAAAGAGGGAATTAGAGTTTTGGCAAAATATCTTTCAGATGATTATGTGAGTAGAGGTATTCGTGTGAATTGTGTTCTTCCAGGTAATGTTTTATTTTCTGGTGGGCGTTGGGAGGAATTGCTGCGGCAAGACAAGGATAAGGTGGAACGTTATATTCAGGAGAAAGTTCCAATGAAAAGATTTGCAGTTCCTGAAGAAATAGCCAATGTAATTGTTTTTCTGGCATCTGGAGCCGCTTCCTTTATTACAGGTACATCAATATTGGTAGATGGAGGACAAAAGCGTGGGATTTCATGAATATATTTTCGTATAGTATAGCGTGTTGATGGATATAAAGCAAAAATGGAGGAATAAATGACAGCTATTGATAAGTTCTATATTGAAGATAAAGTGGTAATCATTACAGGCGGAGCTGGATTATTAGGAAGAAAGCATGCTGAAGCAGTGATTGAGGGAAAAGGAGTCCCCGTATTACTAGACAATTCAAATGCAGCGCTAAAGGTAGCGATGCAAGGTCTGTGCCATGATTATGGGGAGGAGTGTAAAATAAATGGGTATGTGGCTGATATCACAAAGCGGGAAGAAATAGAAGAAGTTGCGGGGAAGATAATTAGTAAGTATGGACATATTGATGTCCTGATTAATAATGCGGCAAATAATCCTAAAGTGGAATGTACGTCGGAGAATATGAAAGCAATCCAGTTTGAAAATTTTCCTATGCAGACATGGATAGATGACTTGGCGGTGGGATTAACAGGAGCATTTATTTGTGCGCAGGTATTTGGCACAATAATGGCTAAACAGGGAAAAGGAGTGATACTGAATATTTCATCTGATTTGGGGGTCATCGCACCAGATCAGCGCATATATCGGAAGGATGGGCTGTCAGATGATGAGCAGACGATAAAGCCGGTAACTTATTCTGTTATTAAACATGGGTTATTAGGATTGACAAAATATCTTGCAACATATTATGCCGAGAGGGGGATACGTGCTAACGCATTGTGTCCGGCAGGTGTGTATAATGGGCAAGATGAAGAATTCCTTTATAAACTGATTAATTTGGTTCCGTTAGGAAGAATGGCAAATATTGACGAGTATAAGAGTACAATATTGTATTTGATTTCTGAGGCAAGCAGTTATATGACAGGAAGTACAGTAATTGTAGATGGTGGTAGAACGTGTTGGTAGAAGAATATTAAATGAAAATTGGAGGGGAAAGTTCATTAGTTCAAAATAAATGAAGAGGTAGCATGATATGGATACAATAACCGAATTATATGAAAAAGTATATTTGTTTGAAAATAATAGAGAGCTATTAAAATATAAGTTAGAGTATCGTAATGTACCAATGTGGCCACTTATTCGAGCATCTGTAATACAAAAAGCTATTGATAAAGAGAATGGTATCAATGCAAATGTTAACAAGAGAGCAAATGTAAAGAAGAATAAGTTGGTGGAGTTAACAGTAAAAAACCCATTTTTGTCATTATCTAAAGATATTTTGTACTTAGGATTTGATGATAGAGGGACTAGTATTCAAGAAGGTGGGCTAGTATATGATGAGCGTATTATGCCATATATGCAAATGAATAGAAAGTCCTGTATGTTGATTTCTAATGTTAATCTTGATGTGAGGTATTCGTATGATAATTGGAAATCCGATTATGTATTTCATTATTTGGCCTCAAAACAAATATTCACAAGTGAGAAAGACGCCAAGACAGCTAGGGAATTATTAAAGTACATAGAGAACAAGCTCTCAATTGATATAGGTAAGGAGCTTTTTCGCGGATTATTTGATATCATTATGAGTTATTCAAAGTATTTATCAGGATATGTTAAAGTGTGTAAACAGTATTTAAAGATTATTCGCCCTAAGTTAGTGGTTATTTGTTGCAGTAGTTACATGGGTTTTTTACAGGTTGCAAGTAATTTAGCCTGTAGAGATTTGCATATATCAACGGCAGAAATTCAACATGCGCTCGAAGTAAGAAATTCAAAGGCTCATCATTGGGGAGATGCAATAATCAGAAGCCGAAGTTGCCAAAAAATATTTCCAGATTATTTTCTGATGTATGGGAAGTATTGGTCTGACGCAGTGGCACTTCCGTCCAAAAAAGTGGTTATAGGAACACATAGAAAATATAGAGTGAATATAGGAAAAAGAAATGATAATGTGTTAATATGCCTTTCAATGAGTAATGAGAAATATAATGAGTTAATTGAATGGGTTTTAAATAATACTGATATAAATACAAAAGTATACCTTAGATTGCATCCACTGGAAAATACCGAAAAAGATAGATCTATATTTGCAAAATTTAAAGCAAGTGATAGATTTGAGTTTGCGAATGAAAAGAAGTTAGAATATTATTTGATGAAATGTACGTATGTAATTTCGACAGGAAGTACAGTGATATATGAAGCGTTAACTTGTGGAAATATAGTTTTTGTACCTAGGGATGAACTGTACTATTATACAAATGTAAATTTTATAGAAGATAAAATTTATTCGTTTCAAACATTCCAAGAGCTTGATAAGATTTGGAAGAGAAGAAATGAAATACCAACGACAGCATATGACGATTTTTATGATATGAATTATAAAGAACTGTATGGACGATTTATAGAGAATATGATAGGAAAAAGTCTTTAATATGAAAAAAATTAAAAATAATCAGCATTAAATACCAGTGTTTAGAAAAAATTAGGTTAAAGGACAAAGGTTACCAGTTTGTGGACTATAAAAATTGGAGAAGATTTAATGAAACTGCTATTTTAAGGCATGATGTGGATTTTAGCCTAAAAAAAGCAATTGTGTTATCAGAGATAGAGAAAGAAGTTTGTGAAAATCCGACATATTTTACTATAATTTTTATAATATATATTCTAAAGAATCAAGAGAATGTATTGATAATATCATAAAAATGGAGGAAATATTGGGCTGCATTTTAACGAGACCCAGTATAATATTCAATCAGAGGATGAATTAAAGGAATATGTTTATATGGAAATCGATATGTTGTCGATAAGTATTTGGAATGAAGGTAGACACTGTATCTATGCACAAGCCATCTGAAAGGCTTCTATTAGCAAATTTGGAATTTGATGGAGTTACCAATTCTTATAACGAAACTTTTATTAAAAACATGTAGTATTTGTCTGATTCACGAAGATGCTGGAGAGAAAACATTGATGAAATTATAGAAAAGGAAACATATTTGCGGCTCCATATACTTACACATCTGTTCTGGTATAGCCAGAGTGTGTAAAGTGACTTGAAACAAATGCTGAAGGCGGCTATGTTAAATGCCTCTTTGGACTAATACGATAATATGAAAGATAACTTCCGGAATCTGCAGGAAGAAGTCAAAAGGTCTGAGATAGAAAGGATGCTATATTAATGAAATATGCATTGATTGGATGTGGACGTATATCACCCAACCATATTGTAGCAGCAAAGAATAATGGGCTTGAAATAATTGCAATATGTGATAACAATCTGTCCTGTATGGCGGATAAAATGCTTAAGTTTAAATTGAATCCAGATGTTAAACAGTATACAAATTATAAGGAAATGGTAGAGAAGGAAGTCCCCGAGCTTGTTGCAATATGTACCGAAAGTGGAAAGCATGCAGAAATAGCTTTGTTTTGTATAGAGCATGGCTGCAACTGTATTATAGAGAAACCTATTGCCTTGTCTGTTCAGGATGCAGATGCGATTATTGCGGCTTCTATAAGATATCACGTGAAAGTATGTGCGTGTCATCAAAACCGGTTCAATAAATCAGTCCAGATTATACGCGAAGCGATTGATATGAATCGTTTTGGAAAACTGTTTTATGGGACAGCGCATATCAGATGGTGCAGAGACCGTGAATATTATGACAGGGCTTCTTGGAGGGGCACATGGGAGCAGGATGGCGGTGCGTTAATGAATCAATGTATTCATAATATTGACCTTTTACGTTGGATGATGGGAAACGAGATCGATGAAGTGGTAGGAATGACAGATAGGCTGAACCATAGTTACATAGAAGCAGAGGATATGGGGATTGCATTAATTAAATTCAAAAATGGAAGTTATGGAATTGTCGAAGGAACAACGGATATTTACCCGAAGAATCTGGAAGAAACATTATATATATTTGGAGAGAAGGGAACAGTTAAAGCAGGTGGACAGTCTGTTAATGTAATAGATGAGTGGAGATTTTCAGATTTGCTGGATAATCCAGAAGAAGTAAAAGCAAAATTTCATGAAAATCCGCCGAATGTATATGGATATGGACATACGCCTTTGTATATGGATGTCATAAATGCGATTAAGCAGGACAGGCAGCCGTATGTAACAGCAATGGATGGGAAAAGGGCACTGGAACTTGTATTGGCAATATACAAATCTGCTGCTGAGAAATGCAGTATTAAATTCCCGTTGGAGAAATGCGCAACAAAGGATTTTGAAGGAAGATTTTAATATGAGTTATTATATTCATGAAAGCAGTTATGTTGATGAGAACGTAATGATAGGGGATGGAACAAAGGTATGGCATTTCTGCCATATACAATCAGGATCGGAAATAGGTGTTGGTTGTGTTTTGGGGCAGAATGTTAATATTTCTAATAATGTGAAGATTGGAAATGGTGTAAAAATTCAAAATAATGTTTCGGTATACGAAGGGGTGGAAATGGAGGATTATGTGTTTTGCGGACCGTCCTGCGTATTTACCAATGATTTAACACCACGTGCAAGGTACCCTAAGGGGAAGGAAAATTACAAAAGAACACTGCTTAAGGAAGGCGCGAGTATTGGGGCAAATGCGACAATTGTTTGCGGACATACAATAGGAAAATATGCAATGATAGCGGCAGGAGCTGTAGTGACAAAAGATGTGGGGGATTACGAAATGGTGGCAGGAATTCCGGCAGTGAAAATTGGACGGGTAGATGAAATGGGGAATATAGTTGAAAGATTTTGCTAAACATTCCCAAAATTGTAGGAGTATGACGTGGAATTTAGAGATTTAAAACTTCAGTATCAACTACATAAAAAAGAAATAGATGATGCCATACAAAATGTGCTTTTTAAAGCAGATTTCATACGAGGCAAGCAGGTACAAGAACTGGAGGAATCACTTGCAGAATATGTGGGAGTGAATCACTGTATTACCTGTGCTAACGGAACAGATGCACTACAGCTTGCTCTTATGGCATGGAATATTGGAAAAGATGATGCAGTGTTTGTGCCAGATTTTACGTTTTTTTCTAGTGGAGAAGTGGTTCCCTTGGTTGGGGCAACACCTGTTTTTGTAGATATAGAGGAAGACACTTACAATATTAGTCCGATGAGCCTTGAGAGAGCGATTGAATATGTATTGCGGAATACGGAACTCACTCCTAAAGCAATTATTGCGGTAGATTTGTTTGGACAGCCTGCTGATTTTGTGAGAATCAGAGAAGTTGCAGAAAAGCATCATCTTCTAGTTTTAGAAGATGCAGCACAGGGGTTTGGCGGAAAAATTGACGATAAGAAATCCTGTAGTTTCGGGGATATATCAATAACTTCTTTTTTCCCAGCGAAACCATTAGGGTGTTATGGTGACGGAGGGGCAATATTTACAGATGATGGGGAATGGGCAGGGATTCTTCGTTCACTATCAGTACATGGAAAAGGTAAAGATAAGTATGATAATGTCCGGATAGGCATGAATTCACGGTTGGACACGTTGCAGGCAGCAGTTTTACTGGAAAAACTTAAATTTTTTGATGAAGAAGTTGAAATGTGTAATCAAGTAGCGATGGAATATGCTAGACAATTAAGGAATACAGTGAAAGTACCTATTGTAAAAGAGGGAATGTTGTCAAGCTGGGCACAGTATACAATATGTTTTCAAAATGATGAGGGACGCGAAAAATCAATGAAAAGTTTGAAAAAAAAAGGAATCCCGACAGCGGTATATTATAGGAAGCCCATGCATAAACAGGAGGCTTTTAGGGAAAACAGAATTGGGGAATTAGAAAGCAGGATTTCGGAGAAAATATGTGACTGTTGCTTATCTTTGCCAATGCATCCCTATTTGAGCATGGATGATGTGAGGAATGTTGCGGATAAAGTGAGACAAAGCATAGAGTACGTGTAGTGTTAATGGAAATAATTCTAAATTCTTGGTGAAGGATAGATGATTTTAAAAGGAAGCAAAGGGGATTATGAAAATTTTAACTGTTGTAGGAGCAAGACCACAATTCATCAAGACAGCGGTGGTTTCTTATGAATTAAGAAAAAAGCATACAGAAATATTAGTTCATACAGGGCAGCATTATGATTATAATATGTCGGAATTATTTTTCAAAGAACTAGATATTTCTGTTCCAGATTACAATCTTGGTATTGCTGGTGGTACACATGCGCAGATGACTGGTAAGATGATGGAATCCATAGAAGCAATTTTAATAAAAGAGAGACCGGATGTACTGCTTGTTTATGGAGATACAAACTCGACTTTAGCGGGAGCGTTGGCAGCAGCTAAAATACATGTGCCAGTATGTCATGTGGAAGCGGGAGTGCGTGCTTATAATCGGAACAATCCGGAGGAAATTAACAGGATATGTACAGATCATATTTCTGCATTGCTGTTAGCGTGTACACAGAACAGCCTGGATAATCTAAAAAGGGAGGGATTGCAGGATAGAGGAATCTTAGTAGGAGATCCTATGTATGATGTTTTTTTAAGATTTAGTAAAAAAATAAAGCCGGAAAATCTTGAATTAAGGCTATTGTCTGGTGATAAGATTTTTATTCGTGATAAATATTTTTACCTTACCTGTCATAGAGAAGAAAATACAAAGAATGATAAGACTTTATATGAAATATTCCAAGCCATGGATAGGTTTAAAGTTCCTGTTATATATCCTGTGCATCCACGTAACAAGGAAAGAGCAGTACGTTTAAAGGCACAATATCATTTCTCAAATTTGATACTCTTAGAACCTGTAGGATATTTGGAGAGTATTTGGCTGGTCAGTCATGCACAGGCAGTTGTGACGGATTCAGGAGGACTTCAAAGAGAGGCTTTTTTTTCTAAAAGAAAATGTGTCACTATTTTGGATTTTGTCTGCTGGCCTGAAACAATGGTAGACGGACGGAATGAATCATCTAGTCCAAATGCTGATGAAATATTTTGTAAATTGAATAACCCTCAATATATAGATGATTCTTATATGCCTTTTGGAGATGGAAATTCAAGCGAGAAAATTGCAAATATGATAGAAACTATATTAGGATTAGAAAGAAAATAAAAAATGATGGATATTGTATCCCATAAAACAGGGAGATTAGAAATGTATGGCAAATGAGGGTATTAATATATTAATTATAGTTGACCATATGCTGCCTTACACCCGTGCATTTGGTAGCTGTCAGAGGATATACTATTTAGCAAATTATCTAAGTAGTAAAGGTTGCAATGTATCTGTAATTTCAGAAAAAAGAGAGAAAATCAATAGGAATCTTAGTAATTTAGAGTGTAGATTTAAGAAGTACTGGGTGGAAAATAAAACTTTCTTCTTGCAAAAATATTTTCAAAAATTGTCTCATATTATTTTTAATGATGTAGGTGAAAAAATAGCATTTGAAAATTATAAATGGAGTTTAGAATGTCGAAAAAAAATATTTGAAGTTATAAGTGAACAAAAAATAGATATACTTATTATAAGTGGACCACCCTTTTCGGCTTTCAGTTTAGTAAAAGCAGTCAGAAAGAAAGATAAAAATGTAAAGATAATTTTAGATTACAGGGATCCCTGGAATTTGTGGGAAAATACTTGGGGAATGTCAAGAAAACTAGAATCAAGGTATATATCTGATTGTGATAGAGTTGTGTGTTTTTGTGATGAATTTAAAACGGATATGGAAAAGTTTTTTCCCCAAAAAGAGAATTCGGCAAAATATGATGTTGTTTACAACGGATATCAAGAAAATTTATGGAAAAATGTAGAGTCGAAGTACCATGCAAACAGTAAAATGATTTTTGAGTTTATAGGCTCATTAGAGTTTAGAGATAATAGCATGAATTTCAGAAATCCATTCAGACTTATTGACGCATTTTTAGACTTTTCGCTGGATAAAGATGTGGAATTAATTTTTATAGGACTGACGAAGTTAACAGCTGAGATGAAGGAAATAAGCCGAAAAAGTGGTGGAAAGATTAAATTTTTTAAAGCAGTATCCGCGCAAAAATCGCTTGAAAGAATGGTAGAAGGGGATATTTTAATTACTATTAATTATTTAAATTCGTGGGCAGACAGATATGCTTTAAGTGGCAAATTATTTGACTATCTGCGCAGTGGCAGGGTGATTTGGGGAATAGGAGCAAAAAGGGGGGCTTTGAGACGTTTTATTTTAGAAAATAAAGTCGGAGTCTTTTGTGAAAATAATGAAGAGGATATAAAAAAACTGCTTAATTGTTTGTATGATAAATGGAGTAAAGAAAAGCATATAGAGCGTAAAAATGATAATCGGGACTGGAGTATTTACAGCAGGGAATACCAGAATGAGAAATATTATCAAATAATAAAGAATTTGATGGATATAAGATAAATTATTTTGAAAGTTTTATAGATGAGGTATACAAATTATGAAAGTTATGGTTGTTTTTGGCACAAGACCAGAAGCAATTAAAATGTGTCCGCTAATAAGGGCATTGAAAAGGACAAAGGAAATAGCTACTGTAGTCTGTGCTACAGGCCAGCATAAGGAGATGCTTGAGCAGGTTCTGGATATGTTTAGTGTTGTCCCTGAATATGATCTGGCTATCATGCAGCAGAACCAGACTCTGTTTGGTATCACAGAATTATTATTGGTACGGATGAAGCAGGTGCTTGAACTGGAAAAACCGGATTTGCTTCTGGTACACGGTGATACAACAACGGCATATGTGTCAGCATTAGCGGGATTTTATCTTAGGATACCTATAGGACATGTGGAAGCAGGTTTGCGTACATATAATGTAAATTCGCCTTTTCCAGAGGAATTTAATCGTCAGTCTATTGATTCCATGTCTCAGCTTATGTTTGCCCCGACAGATGATGCAAGGGAAAATCTCATTAGAGAAAAGAAATACGCAGGAAATATATTTGTCACAGGTAATACTGTAATTGATGCCTTGAAAACAACAGTAAACAACAGCTATAGGCATGAATATCTGGATTGGGCAGAGGGGAGCAAGTTGATACTTGTAACAGCACATCGAAGGGAAAACATTGGAAAATCCATGGAAGATATGTTTCTGGCAATAAAAAAAATTGTTAGGGAGAAAAAAGATACAAAAGTAATTTATCCCGTACATATGAATCCGGCAGTGCAGGCAATTGCGAACAAATGCCTGGCGGGCAACGACAGGATTAAACTTGTTGAGCCTTTAGATGTTTTGGATTTCCATAATTTTATGGCACAGAGCTATATCATTTTAACAGACAGCGGAGGAATACAGGAAGAAGCACCAGCATTAGGGAAACCTGTTCTGGTAATGAGAAATACAACTGAAAGGTTAGAGGGTGTAAGGGCTGGGACTTTAAAATTGGTTGGGACTAGTAAAGAGATGATTTATTTGGAATGCATGAAACTATTAGACGATGAGACAGAGTATAAGAAAATGGCACATGCCAGGAGTCCATATGGGGATGGACATGCTTCGGAAAAGATTGTGAAAATTATTTTAGAAAAAAAGATTAAGGATAACAATAGGGAGAAAAATATAGGGGATAGCATATGAACGGTAAACGTTGTAAGATATGCAGGAATAGTAAAAACAATAAAATATATATTGTTCATGAAAGGATGTTAAATAATGGTAATACATTTCAGTATCTTTTTTGTGACAGGTGTGGGACTTTGCAGCTTATTGATGAAGTAGTCGATATTGGAAAGTACTATCAGGAAGATTATTTGATGTTTAAGAACGAAGGCTGTGCATATCAGAAGAAGATTAGTTATAGGCTGAAAGCATGGATATATCTGAATTTAAAATTGTCTAATAGAATAAATAATGTATTTAAGTTTTATGAATATAGATGGCTTTATCCACTGAAAGGTATGCATATTAGAAAAAATAGTAAAATACTGGATGTCGGCTGTGGCTCTGGTAGATGGCTTAATCAATTAAGCAGTCTTGGATATAAAAATCTGTATGGGGTTGATAAATTCTCACCCGATTTGACAAACAATGAATGGAGATTTATCCGAGGGGATATAGATGCAATACCAGAAATAGGTGGCTATGATTTGATTACATTACATCATTCATTTGAACATATGGATGCCCCAATGTATGTGCTCGGAGTTATAAAAAAACAGTTAAAAAGTGATGGAATTTGTATTATTAGAGTACCGGTCATGAATGAAGCATGGAGTCTGTATGGAATAAACTGGTATCAGATAGATGCACCAAGGCATTTTTTTATTTATTCTTTGAAAGCTATGAAATATATGTGCAATAAAGCTGGACTAAAAGTATGTAAAGTTGACTTTGATTCAACAGCCGCACAATTTTATATTAGTGAAGGCTATAGAGATACAGAAAAAAAATTTGCGGAACTTAGTAAGTACGCCTTGTCTCAACATGCTAAGTATCAGAAAATGGCAGATGAGCTAAATCATAGAGGTAAAGGGGATCAGGCAATATTTTACATAAAAAGAAAATAGAACTAGAAGCGTTATATAATTTGAATTAAAATGAGGACGATTTATTTAAGATGATTACATACCTTAAAAATATGAGTGAAAATGACGAAGCAAATGTGTACTTATTTGGTGCAGGAGTACATGGAAGAGAGATATCAAAAAGTTTAAGCCTTTTAGGCATTAGATATAAAGGAATATTTGATAATGCGTATCCTAACGGAGGCGAAAATGGAGATATTTCGGTTCTTCCACTTGAAGTTTTATATAACAATTTAGATAAAAAAAATATTTGTGTGATTATTACCTGCCAGCATGATGACAGTATAAGAAAACAGCTCTTAGGGTATGGAATAAAAAACATTATTGGTATGCGCCAATTGGCAATGAAATATATTCCCCAATATGAAAGGCTTTATTTCAAAATCAGCATGGCTCCTGAAGTTTCGGTATTGGTCACAGCTTATAATGGATGGAGTTATACATATGCCTGCTTAAAGTCGCTATTGGAAAATGAGAACAAATGCAGTTATGAGGTGATACTGGGAGATGACTGCTCTACCGATGAAACTTTGTATGCAGAAGAATATGTTGAAGGAATTCAGGTTATACATCATCCCGATAATATGCAATACCTTCGCAACGTCAATGAAATTGCCAAATTGGCACACGGTAAGTACATTTTATTATTGGCAAACGATGTGATTCTCAACCAAAAAGGATATATTGACAGGATGTTGCGAAAAATGGAGTTGGATGAAAATATAGGAATACTGGGAGGGAAATTATGGGTGCCGTTAAAAAATACATATGTTGTCGGCAGAAATTTTGTTCATGTTGACAGTCTGGCTCCGGTTAAAGAGGACATAGAACAAAATGTTGAGGAAATAATGCCAGCGTCAATTATGATAAAAAAGGAAGTGTGGAACAGAATTGGCGGATATGACGAGGTTTTTCTACCAGTATATTGGGAAGACCTTGATTTAATGGTTAAAGTAATTAGAGAGGGTTACAAAATTCGGTACAGTCCAGAATTTGAGGCGACACATTTTCATGGTTCATCATATGAAGCAAATTCTTTAGGAAAAGAGAGTTATAAGAAAAACAAGATAATTTTTATGGAAAGATGGCGGGATTATATCGAAAATAGTCGGTGATGAGGAGGAAATTATTTATGCAGTTTATTATTTTTGGGGCGGGGGAAAATGCTTCAAAATTGATTGGGTCGATGGTGAAAAATGGGTACGAAATTAAGTTTTTGGTTGATAATGATAAGGAAAAACAGGGTAAACAAATATTGGGATTTGATGTAAAATCTCCTAAAGAATTAATTAATTTCCGCAAAGGACAAGAATATGTGCTGATATCTGTATTAAATAAATTGGTATATGAAGAGATTGCTGCTCAAATGGTGGATTTGGGACTAAAAAGGGATGGTGACTTTTCTCATGGAAAGTATTTTTTTTCAACAGATGTAGTACAATCGGGGAAAGTATCCGGGTACATTGATTTACCAGAAAAATTTTCTGCTGTTAAATCATTTGACCCAGCATCGCATCTGATAAAGCTAAAGAAAGAGCGGCGCATTTTCAGATTGGTTCATTCTAATTATGCCGAGCAGTATGTAAGGGTTCATGAGATTTGCAGAGATAACCATTTATATGGGAGCTATGTTATAGAAACAAAAATAGTAGAAAACATATGGAATTTGTCAGAAGCGTTAGTTTTGGAACATTGTTTTCTAGAACCTGTTTCTTATTCTTTTGAATGGTCACCAGGCATGTTTTCTGATTATGTTAGTTTTATGCTTTCCATGCTCAAACGCTTTGCAGAATGTGGCCTGGCTCTTTGTGATGGACATACATTGAATGCTACAATCACAGAGGGAAGATTTATTTTTATTGATTTTGGGGCATTAAAGGAAGGCAATACATCGGGAATCGTATTATTGGAATTTTTAAATACACACATTATCCCCTTGATTTTAATCTATAAGAATCAAATCGCCAAGGCGTATCTTTACCTAAAAAATCCAGGGATCGAGTATACAATTACCGATATCCAAGGATATTTGAATGAAGATGAACTATCAACTATGCAGATGCTGTATCGTTCTCTAATTCAAATAAATAGTGCGGAGGATATTTGCCGATTTGTAGAAATGGTATCAGAATTTATTGGAAGCATGAATAGAAATAAGCTTACAACCAGATGGGAGGGATATCAGAATGACGAATGGGAGTGGTCATCAGATCCTTCCAAGTGGTCATTGAAGATGCGAAATGTATCAGAAATGATTGAACGTATCAACCCTGATACAATTGTTGATTTAGCAGGAAACATGGGATGGTATGGAACGTATTGGCATAAAAATTTAAAGTATGCATTAATTGTGGATTATGATTATAATTGTATTGATTATTTGTGGAAAAAAATATGCATAAATAAAATGAGTAATGTGGTGCCAATTTATATGTCTGTCTGTGTGCCCACACTTGATTACTATAGAGATGATGCTATTAGTGGTAGCGCTGTTGAACCATGGCGTAAGAGTGCAGTTGACAGGTTTCGGTCAGAGGTAGTGATTGCATTGGCAATTGTCCATCATCTTGCTTTTGCCCAACAGCTATCTTTTGCAGAGATTATTGGTCAATTTACACTTTTTACTTCAAGGTACTTGATTGTTGAATTTATTGAGCAGAATGATCAGTACATAACAAATTTTTTAAAGAATGGATTTGAGTGGTATACAAAAGAGAATTTTGTGAGGGAACTGAAAAAAAACTTTAAAATACTGGAAACACGACTTTCTACGCCATGTGAAACAAGGACAATATATCTCTGCGAACTTAAATAATTAATGTTAAGATACAATTGAGCGTAACAGGAGGTTATTAAATGGAAGATTCAAAATATGTTTTATTTGGGGCAGGACAGGTAGGAAGAACATTTGTGGATGTTATTGGCAGAGAAAATGTAATATGTTTTTTGGACAATGATTTGCAAAAGATAGGGAAAAAAAAATATGGAATTCCAGTGCTTTCAATGGATAATGCTAAAGAAATTATAAACAATCATTGTATTGTAGTTACAGTTGGAAAGGAGAAAAAAAATGAGATAATATCTCAGTTAAACAGCAGTAATGTAAAGTCTATTTATTTTGAGGAACTGCAAAGACAACTTTTAAAGAAAAAAATAGAAAGCCGTACAGATTATATTGACATATACTATAAAGCTGTTGGTTGGATAAAAGATAAAATTGTAGACAATAAGGGAATAATTAATCGGACAGGTTTGGACAAGCCATATCCTGAGGTGACAGGTTATTTCATCCCATCCCTTATTCGGTGGGGATATAGGGATATTGCTATTTCTTTTGCTAAATGGTTATGCGAAATACAGAAGCCAGATGGATCATGGTATGATACAGAAGATAAACAGCCATATATTTTTGATTCGGCACAAATATTAAAGGGGTTGTTGTCTGCTCGACACTTATATCCTGAAGTGGATATGAATATCCGTAAAGGATGTGATTGGATTTTGAGCAATATGGAGGAAAATGGCCGTTTACCATCTCCCAGAGAAAATGATTTCGGAGATGAAAAAACGTTTGCAGAGTTCATACATATATATTGCTTGTCACCGTTGGTGGAAGCAGGGGAAATATTAAATATCCCGGAATATAGGGAAAAGGCTTATCGCATCCTTTACTACTATAAGGAACATGTGTACGATAAAATTATGAACTTTAGCCTTTTGTCCCACTTCTATGCATATATAATGGAAGGTCTACTAGATATGGGCGAGGAGAAAATGGTACGGCAGGCAATGGAGAATATTTCTTGTCTTCAAAAAGAAAATGGTAGTATACCAGGGTACAGTAATGTTGGATGGATATGTTCTACAGGATTATTTCAAATGGCATTAGTGTGGTTTCGTATTGGGGAAATGGAAAAGGGAAATAAGGCTTTTCAATATGCCTGTAAGATGCAGAATGCATCGGGAGGATGGTTTGGAAGTTATTTATCAGAAGAAAATCCTGAAGAATGTAACACTTATTTCCCTAATAGCGAGATTAGTTGGGCGGTAAAATATTTCCTTGATGCGCTTTACTGGAAAAATAAAATGGATTTTGAGAGACAGGCACATAGATTTAAAAGTACTATTAACTTTTCGGATGGTAGGTATCAAGTCATAGAAAATATAGTAAAATGTTTATTAGATAAGAGGTCTGAAATGGTAAAGGTTGCAGATCTTGGATGTGGAAAAGGTGCATATTTAAAAAATCTGTACAAGGTTTTTCCGGAGGTTAAATATGTAGCAGTAGATTTATCAGAAACAGTAATGGGTTATATGGGGAGCCTGGATGTTGATAAAAGACAGGGAAGTCTTACAAATATTCCATATGAAGATAATGCTTTTGACTGTGTGTATACTTGTGAAGCACTGGAACATGCGATTGATATTGAAAGTGCAGTTAGGGAAATGTCTAGAGTAACAAAACCAGGTGGAGTTATTGCTATTATTGATAAAAATAAGGATATGCTCGGATACTATGATATTGGTGAATGGGAACAGTGGTTTGACGAAGAAGAGTTATCTGAAGTAATGAGTAAATATTGCAGAAATATTTCTGTAATAAAAGAAGTTGGATTTGAAAAATCTGCAAATGGGCTGTTTTATGCCTGGATTGGTGTAGCAAAATAACAAATAATGTTTTGGCGCGGGGGTTAGGTTATGCCTAAAATATCAATTGTACTGCCATCATATAATGGAGAAAGATTTATCAGGGAAGCTGTTGACAGTATCATAAACCAGACATTCACTGATTGGGAGCTTATTATAGTAGATGACTGTTCTACAGATCGGACATTAGAGATTGCCTGTGGATATGCGGAAAAGGATGCGCGTATACAAGTTGTTCATAATAATACAAATCAGAAGTTGCCAGAAGCACTAAATATAGGTTTTAGGCGCTCGAAAGGGGAATATCTGACATGGACATCAGATGATAATATGTATCTTTCAAGAGCTTTAGAAGAGATGAGTTGCTATCTGGATCAACATGAAGAATTTCCAATGGTTTGTACAAGTATGCTGTTTATGGACGAAGATATGAAATATTTAAGAGAGAAGATGCCGTATAAACAAGATGGAATGTATATGTCGGATTTGGTAGGAGCTTCTTTTATGTATCGTAGAAGGGTGTTGGCAGAGGTAGGTGAATACTCTAAACAGTTTTTCTGTGTTGAGGATTACGAATATTGGATAAGACTACTTCAAAGGTATGGTTCAATAGGGTATATGTCCAACATTTTATATTTGTATCGTGTTCAAAAGAACAGCCTAACGGCACTAAAATCCGACCGCATTAGTCAAATGAGGGCTAAATTACAATATAAGTATTTAGAATGGATTTTAGAGGGAATACGAAATAATCCCACAGTTATAGTGCTGTTATATAATAACCTTCTGACATATGGCTATCTGGGAAGAAAACAAAAGGAACAGATTGGAAGATACTTGCCAGAATTAAATGGTGAACAGGCACTTGTCAAGAATAAAAAGATTCTTATATTTGGTGCAGGAGAAAATGGGAAAAATGCTTATAAATTGTTAGCAGACAGAGTCTTTGCCTTTGTGGACTCTGACTTATCTAAGATGGGAAAGCAGTTATTTGGGCTTCCGATACTGTGTCCAGATGCATTGGCAGAGCTGAAAGACAGCTATCAGATACTTATAGCAGTAAGAATAGGATTGCAGTTGGAAATAATACAGTGTTTAGCAAATTTGGGTATTTTTAAGTATAGTATTTATGTAAGGATACATACAGATGATTTGAATACATAAAGTAGTACAAAAATTCAATTTGCAAGAAGATGGGAATGTAAATGAAAAAGTAAAAAATGACAGAATGGGGTAGGATACATTATGCTAATTGAATTATCAGTAATTATTCCTGCATTTAATTCGGAAAAATTTATTTCTAAGTGTTTGCTATCAATTATCGGGCAGAATGTTTCAGATATGGAGATAATAGTAATTAATGATGGATCGAAGGATAACACGATAGAGGTTGTGTCAAAGCTTGCAGCTCAATATAGTATTGTCAGATTGTTTTCGACAAAGAATCGGGGTGTTGCACATGCCAGAAATATAGGGTTAAAATTAGCAAGGGGAAAATATATTACATTTGTAGATGCTGATGACTATTTAGAAGCAGGTGCATACAATACTATGCTATATGAAATAAATAAGTATGATGCTGATATAGTTGAGGGAGCGTGTAGAAAGGAAAAAGTTAATGGCGTATTGATATATAAGTGTGCACTACACAAAGAAATTATTAAAGGGAAATATAATTGTGAAAAACATTTTTTAAAGCAGGATAACTGTTATAATTATATGTGCAATAAAATTTATAAGAGAGATTTATTTCTGGGCAGGAGGTTTCCTTTATTGCGTTATAGTGAAGATTATTATATGAATGCTGTACTTCACAAAAATGCTTCGTGTAAAGTTGTTTTGAATAACATAGTGTATCATTATATAATTCATAATCAAAGTGCTAGCGGAAAGCAAATGGGGATGGAGCGTCTTGATATTATTAGGGCAGGTGTAATGACTGCAAATTTATGTGCAGATAGATATTTAAGGACATATCCATGTATTTATACATGTGATTATTGTATTGAGATAGCATATATGATTTACCATCAGGGGAATAAAAAATTATTTTATGAATTTATTGTGCGTAGCCGACGGTACTATTTACATATGTTAAAATGGATATTCTCAGGAAATGCCATGTGGAGAGAAAATTATAAAAGGTATTGGTTCTATCTATTTTTCTTATTATTCCCCAATTTGATGGTAAAGCTGAAAAGAGAGTCCTATTTTATGGTTGGTTAAGATGAATTCTAAGAAATAGGGATTGTTAGGTGATATATGAAATTGGTGAAGATTTGCTATGAAGTTAACTATTACTTAAAAAGAATATTTGAATTGGAGAATAAAGATAACTTTTATGAAGCTTTGATTACATGGTATTATCAAATTACTAAAAGCGGAAAACAAGGCATTAATCTCAAGAAAAAAAGGAAGAGGAGATTGATTGTATCTATGACTTCTATTCCATCTCGAATAGAAAAAACTTGGATTGCTGTGGAAAGTCTTTTAAGACAGACATATAAACCAGATAATATTATTTTATGGCTTGCGGAGGATGAATTTTATGATGTGAAGTTGCCTGAGCATTTAAAGGAACAACAAAAGCGTGGACTTCAAATACGTTATTGTGAAAATTTGAAGTCATATAAAAAGTTTTACTATACAGCTTTAGATTATCAAAGTGATTATGTAGTAACAGTTGATGATGATATTATTTATGCGGAAGATATGCTTGAGGTATTGGTGAAGACATATAGAAAGAATCCGAAAGGTATTGTCTGTCATCGTTCTCACTATATTGAAAAATATAAAGGTAAATTACGCCCATACAATGAATGGTGTAGTTATGAAAAGAGGAAGCACATTGAAAGCAAATATTGTTATCAAAACTTTTTTACCAGTGGTGCAGGGACACTGTTTCCAGTGTTTCGATTGAAGAGTGAGATTTTTAATAGGGAAGCTTTTATGGAATATGCTCCTTATGCAGATGATGTTTGGCTGAATTTTTGTGCGTGGAAATCTGGTCTTAAAACTATTAATACAAAAGGACATTTTGGTTATATAATTACAATTAAAAGTAGTTCAGATAAGGGACTGTTTAAAGCGAATCTAATGTATCGAAGGAATGACGAGCAGATAAGGGGAGTATTAAGGCATTTAGAAGTAGATATTAATCAGTATTTATAAGTAAAATTATTATATGAAGGGTTATGTGTTGATTTGAAAGTATTGAAAATGAGATAATAAATTTTATTTGTAGAAAAGGAAGGGAGATAAGGAAAAATGAAAAAGGCAACAATTGCAAGTTTAGCAACTTTAATAGGGATTACATCAGGTGTAGTAGCTGTTAAATCTACATACCAAAAGAAAGATAGTCGACGTAGAGAACACATTAAAAAGATGGGAGAATTTTATAACCTTTTAATACAATGGGTGTGTTTAAAGCAAGAAGGAAAATCTCTGGTTTTATACTTTGTAAGTAATGGATATAAAAAGATAGCAATATATGGAATGAAAGAATTGGGTGAAAGATTATATGACGAATTGAGAGATTCAGAGGTAGAGGTAAAATATATCATCGACAAAAATGCGGATGCTATATATGCAGATATAGATGTACTTACTCCTGAAGATGAGTTGGAGGAAGTGGATGCCATTGTTGTAACTGCAATTCATTATTTCGATGAGATTGAAGAAATGTTGGAGCAAAAAGTAGACTGCCCTATTTTATCCCTAGAAGATATTGTATATGAGATTTAGTTTAGTATTAAAGGCTGTGTCTTCGATGCATTATAAGACATAGCCTATTCAAAAAGTGAATAATGAAATGGAAGGGATGTTAAATAATGAATCATCCATTAGTTACAGTGGTTATACCCTCTTATAACAGGGAGGGCACAATTTTAAGAGCATTAAATAGTGTTTTGGAACAGACATATACAAATATAGAGGTAATTGTTGTAGATGATTGTTCCACAGATGGGACGGTAAATGCAGTAGAAGGATGTAAGGATAGCAGGGTGCAATTGCTTTGCCTCCCATTTAACCATGGGGCAAATTATGCAAGGAATAGGGGAATTGAAAAAGCTAAAGGTGAATTCATTGCTTTTCAAGACAGTGACGATGAGTGGATGGAAGATAAGCTGGATAAGCAAATTAGTTATATGTTAGAGCAAAATATAAATGCATCTTTTTGTCCGTATATTTTATATCAGGGGCAGAAGTGTCAGATAGTTCCAAGTGATTATCAAAGTAAGGATTTTCAGGATGTAAACATAGTACATAGGTTAAAAAAGAATAGTGTTGTTGGAACACCAACATTGGTAATTAAAAAAGAAATTGTATCTCAAATTGGAATGTTTGATGAACAAATGAAAAGGTTACAGGAATATGAGTTTGTGATTCGTCTTGTAAAGAAATATAGATTAGGGTTTATTGATGAACCGTTGGTTAAGGCATACCGGGTTGGGGATAACATAAGTTCGGATAATAATGCATTGTTGGATGCGTATAATAAATTAATTGAAAAGCATTCTGATTTTTTAGAGTTAAAGAGTATTATAAATCAATATTTAAATAAAAGTAAATTTTTAGAGAATGTAATCTTAAATTGGAAAGACCTTGATGCGACTATTAGTGCGATTAGAAATAGCCAATATCCTGAGGCAGAAATAAAATGTTATCAGATAATAGTTGAATATTTGCATAGACAATGTTCCCTTATGAAGGAAATGCTGAAAGAATGGTATAGTTTTTATTATGAAAATATTAAAGATGGAGCGTATGCTATTTATGGTGCAGGTGTATATGGTCATATAGTGTATGAGGAAATGAAAAGTAAAAACTGTATTCCTAGGTATTTTTTAGTCTCAGAAAAAGGAGAATCACAGGAAATTGAGGGAATACAAGTATTGCCGTTGGCATTGCATATAGATAAAGATTTACCGATTATTGTTGCTGTATCATGGGAAAGACAGAAGGAACTGATAAAAAAGTTAATTGATAAAGACATTTACAAATTTTGTGTATATCCATTCTGTAGGTAGCAAAATTGATTAAAGGATTGAACTTTGTATTGTCATGTATTTTCGGAGGATTGGGTTGCCGAAATGTTTAGTTTTTTTTCAATAAAAATTGTTGACCAAATCAAAGACGCAAATACCTTTATTATTATTGGTAGGAAATGATAAACATGAAAAGAATATGTATCTATGTGACCTATGATAAGTATAATGTTGTGGACCATTATATAGGGTATATGCTGGGGGAGTTAAGAACTTGTTGTGAATATCTGGCAGTGGTTTGTAATAATGATGTAAAACTTATTAATGGTTCTGATATTTTAAAGCAATATGCAGATGATATTTTTTATAGAGAGAATAGAGGATTTGATGTTGGAGGGTTTAAGGATGCATTATGTAGTATTCTGGATAAGAGAAAGATTTTAGGATATGACGAACTGGTATTGGTAAACGATTCAATGTTTGGGCCATTTAGACCAATGAAAGAAATTTTTAAAGAGATGGAAGAAAGGAAGGCTGATTTTTGGGGAGCGGCGATTCATGGAGAAGGTGAAAGTGATTTTTTGGGGAAAATTACGGAACACGTTCAGACTTATTTTATGGTAATACGTTCAGACCTGCTTCATTGTAATCAGTTTTGGGAGTATTGGGAGAAGATGCCCTATTGTAAAACATTTAAGGATGCAATCCGGCAGCATGAAATGCGGTTTACCTCCTATTTTTCAAAATTGGGATATTGTTACAGCGCTTTAGCTGATACACAAATAAATGATTCAGTACATAATTTTACCCAGTATGTATATCTTTCCTATGAATTGATAAAGAAGCGTTATTTCCCATTTTTAAAGAGACAACAAATAGCCTATAATACATTGAAAAAACAGACACAGGAAAATTTAAGGCTTGCAATAGACTATATAGATAAAGAGACCGATTATAATGTGAATCTAATATGGGATAATCTCATTCGAACTTTTAATATTGCGGATTTGCAAAGGAGTTTTCATCTGCAATATATTATTCCTTCACATATCCATTGTACATTAGGTGTAGCAGGGGAAAATAGGATAGCAGTTATAATATTTATTGCATACAGGACATCGGCTGAATATGTATTGGAATATTTGCAAAGGCTTCCAAATCAAGTTGTTATATGTATTGCTTCAGAATATGATGAATATTTAAAGGGGTACAGGCAGAAAGGCTTTATGTGCAGAAAAATCCACTGGAAACAGAGGATGGAATTGCTGATTGAATTTTGCGATATGGATTACTTATGTGTTCTTCACGATGCGGACATGACATCGGATTTGCAGCCCAGCTATATAGGAAAATCATATTTTTATAATATATGGGAGAATATGATAAAAAATGAGAAACATGTGGCTGGGATTATAGAGCAATTTGTTAGCGAATCCCGGTTGGGATTCTTAACACCTCCCCAAGCCAATTTTGCCGGATACTTTGGCGATTATGGAAGAGAATGGGATGAGAATTTTATTCCGGTAAAAAGAATTGCAGAAAGACTACATTTAACTTGTCAAATGTCAGAGGAAATACCGCCTTTTCAAATAGCAGACAATTTTTGGATTCGGGGACATATTTTAGAAAAGGTGAAAGATTTCCAGAAAAGAGATTTTCCCTATCTTCCATATTTATGGAGTTTTTTTGCACAGGATGCCGGGTATTATTCAGGGATTGTTGAAAGTGCAGAATATGCATCTATGAATGAAGTTAATATGCAGTATTATCTGAATCAGATTGCTTATCAGATTAGGATGCAGTTTGGCGATTTTAAGTTGTTTTCTGATATGAAAAATAATATAACTTTAAAAGCTTTGCAGTCGTTTTGCATAAATTATTCCAAATTGTATATTTATGGGGCTGGTGAGATGGCACAAAAATATAAAAATTATGTTCCGGGACTAATAGCTTATGTGATATCTGATAATCAGAAAAAGGTTGATAATATAGAAGGAATACCTGTGATTTATCTGTCGCAGATGAAGCGGTCAGAGGATTGCGGAGTTGTGCTTTGCCTAAATAAACGGAATCAGCAGCAAGTAATTCCATTATTAAAGAAATACGGTGTTTATAATTATTTTTGTTTACAGTAAACGGGACACATTAGAGGTTATCATATGTTTGATAAGAGTCAAGTTGCGGTAGTAATTCCAACCTATAGAGAGAGGCTATCAAAAACGGAGGAAATATCATTATCTCAGGCGTTAAAGATCTTGGGGGAATATGAATTTTACTATATTTGTCCAGAGTCTCTTGAACCAAATGACTTAAATGGCAAGATACATATAGTGCGTTTTCAGGACGAATGGTTTAGTAGCGTCCGTAAATACAGTGCTTTAATGTTACAAAAGGAGTTATACAGAAAATTCTCTGGATATGAATACATTTTGGTTTATCAATTGGATTCCTTCCTTTTTTCAGATCAATTATCTGAATTTTGTGATTTGGGATATGATTATATTGGCGCACCATGGCTTCATGGAATCTTGCATTATGTAAGTAATGATAATCTTCTACAGAAAATAGGGAATGGCGGGTTTTCTCTACGCAAGGTCAGTGCGTTTATGAACTGGCTGGAACAGATAGATTTATCTGCATATATTGATATAGAAAACGAGGATGTTCTGATAGCGGCATATGGAAAGGATTGGTTGAGGTTTTCCGACATAAAGGTTGCTTTACGTTTTTCATTTGATTTAGACCCTAAAGGAAGTTATCAGGAAAATGATTTCCGAGTTCCCTTTGGGTGCCATGCCTGGCAACGGTATGATTTGGAATTCTGGCGGCCATTTATAGAAAGAGAGGGATATGATTTAGAAGGAATTACGGCAAGTGGAAATTATGAAAGGTATCAGCTTCGTTATCAATTAGAGGATGAGAGAAACCAATTATTAGAGAGGGTATTGGAAAAATCAGTTCAGGAAATAGAGAATTTGACAAATCGAAGGCAAAGAAAACTGTACATTTGGGGGACTGGGCTATGGGGGGGATTGGTAGCACAGATTTATCATGAATTAGAAATTGTTATTAGGGGATATATTGACAATAAAAATGATATTTCTGATTTTATGGGCTACCCTGTGCAGAGGGGCGATTTTATTGAAAGAGATGATTCTCATGAAAATGTTATATTAATTGCTGTTGTGCAGTCAGGAGAAATTGAAAAGCAGCTAAAACAAAATGGATATTTTCACAAAAAAGACTATATAACGATTAAGGATATGATGTAGATGGAATGGAAAGAAGAATACGCATTTTGGGATTTAATTGCTGAAGAAGCATATCTGCCTATGAATGAAAATCTGAAGGCGAATACCTGGGATAAATTCCAAAAAGATGCTTGTGATAATGATATTTACTTATTTGGTTGTAATGATGCCTGCAGGACATTTTTACGAATTTACGGAAAACGCTATCATATTGCGGGGATTTTGGATAACGCATCAGCAAGGTGGGGAAGCAGGTTTGAGGGCATTGAGGTTTTTTCACCAAAGGAAGTGTTGCCGAAGGTTGCATTAGAACAGGACAAAAATTTAGTGGTCATTGGCATGAGGCTAAATGCCGATAAGGTTGCGAAACAATTAGAGGATGCAGGATTTTATCATTATTATGGGCTGGGTGTTCTGGTATCAGGCATGGACCCTTATGATGCTTTTATCAGGGAGATGGAAGAACAAAAGAAATCAGAACTGCGGGATATAATCCTGATGGAGAGTACCAATGATTTTGACGGGAATGCAGGCGCATTATATGAATATATGAAAGCACATGGGAGCAAGCATAAATTTGTCTGGATAATCAAGGATGAAAAGAACAAAAAATTCTTGCTGGATGAGAATGATATTGCCCTGTGTCCCAGAAACAGTATAGAGGAATTGAAACAGTATATTTTATACCGGGCATCTGCCAAATGGCAGATATGGGATAATCATCCCATACGGAAGGTTAGGGAAGGCCAGATTAATGTTTATTTGCAGCATTTTGGCATGGGCTACAAACAGATTGCCGATATTTTCAATTCTCCTCCATATGTTGACTATGCTTTAAATACCAATGAAAATGTCTATCGGTACGAAAAGGATGCGCTTCTATATGCACCTGGCACGAAAATGATTTTTGGGGAGCTGCCAAGAAATGATGTGTTGTTTTCAGGAAAGTGGCAGGAGTTGGAGAAAATAACAGACCACAATTATGATAAGACGATTATGTGGGCGCCTACGCTTCGGGATTCGGCGCTTTACAACAGGGTTGATTCCGATATCAATTATCCTTTCGGTGTATCACTGCTTTACACAGAAAAGGATATGGAGGAATTAAATCTATTTTTAAAAGAGCGTAATATGCTGCTTCTGATAAAAATTCATCCCAGGCAGAAATGTAACTATATAAACGCACTTTACAGCAATATTTTATATTTAGACGGAAAAAACGTGAAGCAGGTTCACGCGTACAAGCTTCTGACCCAGATTGATGCGCTGATTACAGACTATTCCTCTATTGTTTTTGACTATATGCTGCTTGACCGTCCAATTGCATGGGTACTGGAGGATATGGAACATTATAAGATCCCCTTTTTAATGGATAATCCCCTTGACTTCATGCCAGGAGAAAAAATATACCATTTGCAAGAACTCCTGACATTCTTAGAACATGTAAAGAATGGTGAGGATCTGTATCAGAAAGAAAGAAATAGGATAGCAACAGAATATAATGCACCAATGAAAGGAAATGGCTGTGAGGCTCTTGTGGAGATCCTCGGCCTTTAGAGGGTGGATTTGATGAACATAGCATTATTGACTGCGGCAGGGGCAAGTTCAAGAATGGGACAGGATATCCCAAAGCAGTTTCTTACGGTAAATGAGCGTCCGGTAATTGTATATACCATGGAGATTTTTCAGCATCATCCGGAAATAGATGAAATTGTTGTAATATGCCTGCAGGGATGGGAAAAGATTCTACAGGCATATGCAAATCAGTTTAATATTACGAAACTAATACGGATTATCCAGGGGGGAGAAAGTGGGCAGGAGTCTATTTATAATGGCATTTCGTCTTTGGAAAAGGATCACCATGAGGATGATTTGGTTTTAGTGCATGATGGAAACCGTCCTTTTTTATCATCAAAGATGATATCTGATTGTATTAGGACAGCGGATCAATATGGCTGTTCTGTGGCGGCGATTCCCTGTCATGAGGCGATGGTTCTGACAGATGACGGGTTTATTTCAACAGGGAACATTGACAGAGAACATTTAAAGCGTACACAGACGCCTCATGGTTTCAAGTTAGGAAAGATGTGTGAATTACATAGAAGGGCAAGGGAGAAAGGCATTGTCAATACTACAGCGACCTGTACGCTTATGATGGAGCTTGGGGAGCCGGTATACTTTTATGATGGGTCAGAGAAAAATATAAAACTTACTACATTGGATGATATGGATATTTTTAAGGCGTTATTGATGGCCAAAAGAGCTGACTGGCTGAAGGGGTAGTTTAGGTTTTTTGCCAACTGTTGGGAGTTGAAGGATTATGACAAAAGGCAGGTTGTATGATGCAAATTTATGAAAGCGGGATCTATCAGGAGAGTATATGGAAGGCAGCAGATAGTGATTTGCCATGGAATCAGCTGTACAAAAAATCAATTTTAGTTGCTGGGGCAACAGGGCTAATTGGGAGATGCCTGGTGGATGTTCTGATGAAGAAGAACCTGCGGGAGGGATTAAACTGCCATATTTATGCATTAAGCAGAAGCATAGAGGCGGCAAGGAAAGTATTTCCGCCAGACTATTTTACACAGAAGGATTTTACGGTTGTGGAGCATAATGTGCAGAATCCTTTGGAGCCTGGAAACATAGCAGAAATAGATTATGTAATTCATCTGGCCAGTAATACCCATCCAATAGCTTATGCCACAGAACCCATTGATACGATTATTACGAATATTTATGGAGCTAAGAATTTACTGGATTTTTGTGTACATTATCATGCGAAACGTTTTGTCTTTCTTTCCTCGGTGGAGGTATATGGGGAAAACCGAGGCGATGTGGAAAAGTTTAATGAAGAGTATGCAGGCTATTTGAATGCGAATACATTAAGGGCAGGATACCCGGAGAGCAAACGGTGTGGGGAAGCTCTGTGCCAGGCTTATATTGCAGAGACGGGGCTGGATATTGTAATCCCCAGGCTACCAAGAATATATGGGCCTACTATGGGAGAAAGCGATTCTAAAGCGATTGCCCAATTCATAAAAAGGGCAGTGGCGAAAGAAGATATTATATTAAAAAGTAAGGGAAGCCAGTATTATTCATTTCTGTACGTAATAGATGCAGTACTGGGTATGCTCTATATTTTATTTAACGGAAAAAGTGGAGAAGCCTATAATCTGGCAGATGAAGGGCATGATACAACATTGAAAGAGCTGGCTGAAAAGTTAGCGGTAATAAGTGGGACAAAGGTTGTTTTTGATGTTGCGGATAAAACAGAGAGTGCTGGTTATAGTACGGCGACAAAAGCCTGTCTGGACAGTGGGAAAATAAAAAAAACGGGATGGAAAGCATCTTACAGTTTGGAAAAGGGGTTGAGGGAGACTGTAGAAATATTACAAGGGAGATAGCCTGGATTGATGTGTGTTGGTAAGCATGGTTTGGAGGAAAATGATGCTGGTAGAAAATGTAACAATAGATGAATTTACCCAAAGCGTGAAAACATCAGAAAGGAAGATTGTTTTATATGGTGTAGGCGTTATTGGCCAGATTACAGCTCCGCAGTTTTTAGCGGAGCAGAGCCTGTCAGGCCATGTTTTGTTTTTTGTTGATGCTGATAAAAGGAAGCAAGAAGAAAAGGTAAGGGTGGAGGGACGGGAGATACAGGTCTTTCCACCGGATATACTGATGCAAACTCAGGAAGAATTTATAATATTAATTACAGTAAGCCGATATGAAACGATACTTTCTTGTCTTAAAAATCAGCCTTTTTGGGAAAAGATAAATGTGTATGTGTTACCACAAATGCTGGCAAAGGCAGCTGAGACACTTCCGAAGTATTATGATATCAAACGGTCTTCCCGCCAGCTAATTCCAAAGCAGATTCACTACTGTTGGTTTGGATGTAATGAAATGCCGGATAATTTAAAAAAGTGTGTGGCTTCTTGGCAGGAATATTGCCCTGATTATGATATTATGCGCTGGGATGAGACGATGTATGATGTTGGACAGTACATTTATACAAAGCAGGCGTATGAGCTAGGAAAATGGGCATTCGTTTCTGATGTGGCACGATTGGATATCCTGTACCAGTATGGCGGCATTTATTTGGATACGGATGTGGAATTGATAAAAAATTTGGATGATTTATTATATCAGCCAGCATTTTGTGGAGTGGAAAAATGGAGATTTGCTAATACAGGAGGCGGCTGTGGCAGTATACCAGGACATCCTATGATAGCTAAAATGTTAGAGCTACGTAAAAAGACTGGTATGTTGTATGTGGATGGCACTGTAAATATGGAGACAAATGGTTTCTATGAATCAATGCCATTGGTAGAAGCTGGATTTTTACCCAATAATAAAGTACAGGTTGTAGAAGGTATGACAATCTATTCTTCGGATTTTTTTAATCCATATGATTATATGACAAAGCGGCTATGTATAACGGAAAATACATATAGTATCCATCATTTTTCAGAGGGATGGATATCTAGTCTGTAAGAGGGGAAGTGCTGGGATGTATTTAGGACAGACTCTAACAGGGCATGAAGGAATAGGGGGTGACAATATGTGTTGCCGAATGAAGTTCTACAGAGTTACGGATGTACATAGTAGGCGGCTATGGCAATTTATGGCGCAATCACGGTATTGGGAGGGATAGAGATGAACTATGAACTAATGGCATCCATGATGTGTGCCAACTACGGCAATCTTGAACGGGAAGTAACCGAATTAGAAGCAGGGGGCATCGACTCCTTCCATATTGACATCATGGATGGACGTTACGTACCCAATTACGCTATGTCCCTAAACGACATGCGTTACATAGCCTCCGTGGCAAAAAAGTCCTTAGACGTACATTTAATGGTAGAACACCCCAACAACACCATAGACATTTTCATCAAATCCCTGCGCAAGGGCGACACCATCTACATCCACCCTGAGGCGGAATACCACCCTTCCACCACCCTGCAGAAGATCATCAATGCGGGGCTGACGCCGGGGATCGCCATCAACCCAGGAACCAGCGTGGAGACGGTGATGGAGATGCTGCGCATTGTAAAGAAGGTGCTGGTGATGACCGTAAACCCCGGCAATGCTGGGCAGATGTTCATGCCCTATGTGGGAAAGAAGATCACAAAGCTCCTTGCGCTGAAGGATGAGATGCACTTTGGGCTTTACTGGGACGGTGCCTGCAGTGCGGACAAGATACTGGAATTTGCCCCCAGGGGGGTAGACGGCTTTGTGCTTGGGTCCTCCCTTCTTTTTGGCAAGAAAAAGCCTTACGGTGAGATCCTAAACGGAATACGGGGACTAAAGTTCTGACAGAAAGTTCCCTTCCGGTTTCTGATAATATGGCAGGCCTTGCTGCAAGCTATGCATGGGCTTTGCAACAGGCTATTTTACAGGCTGCGCTATAGGCTTTGCCTGTGATATGCGGGAGTATAATATATGAACATAGCACTGATACTGGCAGGCGGCACAGGCACAAGGCTGGGGGGCAGCCTGCCCAAGCAGTACATAGAGGTGAAGGGCAAGCCGGTGATAAGTTATAGCCTTGCCGCATTTGAAAGGCACAGGGAAATAGACGATATTTGGATTGTGGCGGCAGAACCCTGGCGTTCCCTGATCCGGGAATGGACAGGCGAAAAGTTCCGGGGATTTTCCCGTCCAGGGGAGAACCGGCAGCTTTCCATTTATAACGGCTTAACCGACATCAGTGCCTATGCAAATGAAGGGGATATTGTGGTCGTCCATGACGGGGCCAGGCCCCTGGTAAAAGAGAAACTGATATCAGCCTGCTTAACCGCCTGTGCCAGCCATGAGGGGGTGGTTCCGGTGCTGCCCATGAAAGATACGGTGTATCTGGGGGAAGGCGGCAGGATAACCGCCCTTCTTGAGCGGGAGAAAATTTACGCAGGGCAGGCACCGGAGGCTTTTGTGCTGGGCAGGTATTTGGATGCCAATAAAAGGCTTTTGCCTGACAGGATCCGGAAGATTAACGGCTCCACGGAGCCTGCAATGCTGGCAGGGATGGACGTTGCGCTTGTACCTGGTGACGAAAACAATTTCAAGATAACCACCATGGAAGACTTGCAGCGGTTCAGGAGGGTTATGGATGAATGAAGGGAGAAAGGTACACAGATGAAAGCATGGGTTTTGCACGGTATAAATGATTTCCGTTATGAAACAGTGGAAGAACCGGCGCTGGCGGAAGGGGAGGTGCTTGTGGCGGTAAAGGCGGCGGCAATCTGCGGCTCAGATATCCCAAGGATCTATTCTGCAGGCACCTATTCCTATCCGCTGATACCTGGCCATGAATTTTCGGGTGTGGTGGAAAAAACGGGAACAGGCGTGGATGGAAAGTGGCTGAATAAACGGGTGGGCATTTATCCACTGATTCCCTGTAGAGACTGCATCCCCTGCCGGGAGAAACAGTATGAGATGTGCAGGCATTACAGTTATTTAGGCTCCCGCAGGGATGGGGGATTTGGGGAGTATGTGGCGGTTCCGGCAGATAATTTGATCGAATTGCCGGATAATGTGTCTTTTCAGGAAGGGGCAATGCTGGAGCCTATGGCGGTGGCGGTGCATGCCATCAGAAAAGCCGCCCCTAAAGCTGTGGATAAGGTGGTAATCTGCGGGCTGGGCACGATTGGCATGCTGGTCCTGATGTTTCTGCAGGAAGCGGGTATCAGGGATATTCTTGCCATTGGGAATAAGGAGTTCCAGAAACAGATGGTTTTGAAGCTGGGGCTGTCTGGGGAGAGCTACTTTGATGGAAGGGACCCGGAGGTGGAAAAACGGCTGGCAGAACGCACTGGCGGCAGTGGCTCAGATGTTTTTTTTGAGTGTGTGGGAAAGAATGAGACCCTGGCACAGGGGGTTAAACTGGCGGCGCCAGGAGGGCGGGTTTGCCTGGTAGGGAACCCTTATTCGGGCATGGTTCTTGACAAGAATATTTATTGGAAGATATTAAGGAATCAGCTCACGGTGATGGGAACATGGAATTCCTCCTTTACCCAGGATGAGGGGGATGACTGGCATTACGTTTTGCAACGGTTAGGGCAGAAACAGGTAAAACCGGCAGAACTGATTTCCCATGTTTTTCCCAGACGGGAGCTGATACAGGGAACCCGGATTATGAGGGATAAGACAGAAGATTATATTAAAATAATGGCAGTGTAATTTCATTGACTTTCCAGTTTGCCCTTGTTAGAATGGGGTTAACGGTCAGATGGATGCCCATGTGCATAAAAAGGTGTAAAGCCCTGCAGGCTTTACACCTTAAAATTAAAATTCAAGTTCTGAATAATCAATGCCAAAGCTGGACAGCTTTACTTTTGCAATTTTAATTTGAAAATCAAGTTCTTTATTCTCACTTTTTTCATTTGCTTTGATTCTCATGAGATTAACATAGTAATCAATGGCAATTTGTTTTTGTTCTTCAAGTGTCATATAATCACCTACCTTCTACCATGATTTGTATTGCTACAATATAAGTATAGCAAAATGAATATAAGGTGTAAAGGAAAAAGAGGATGACATTAGTAACTATTCAGCCAGGTCTGCGCATTTGCTGCGCAGACCGTGAGAAAGCGTATATTGTGCCAAGAGTGAATCCGGCCATTAAAATAATGGCAGTGTAATTTCATTGACTTTCCAGTTTGCCCTTGTTAGAATGGGATAAACGGCCAGGCGTATGTCTGGCAGGGCGGAAAACAATAGGTGGTAAGTATAGTCCTTCGCCGTAAAGGGAAGGGCTTTTTTCATCCGGATTTTTCCATAAAACGGAGGCCGCCGGGAGAATAGGGAAAGGCTGTGAAGCCCGGTGGGGCAAAGGATAAGGGGAAAAAGATGCAAAAGAAAAAACACAAAGAGCCGTTAGTAGAAAAGGCGCTGGACTATTGGTTTACGGTGGAGTTCCTTGGCCAGGGGAAGTATCCTGATATCCGTGAAGTACAAAACAGTATCAGGGCATTAAAAAATGATGTGAGAAACCATAAGGCGAGGAAAAAGGCGGTATGGGATTTTGTGGAGTTAAAGAAAGGGGATTCCATAAGCCATATTGTCTCTTCGGAGGCCAGGGCCTGCGGAATGAAATTGTGGGGGAATCTGACAATTTATGTGGGTAAGGTGAAAAGGGAAGCCTGTATTGAATGCATTGCCAGGCGGTTTCCGGCAGAAGCTGGTACCCGGCCGGAAAAAAGCGGCGATAAAATCGCCTGGGCAAGCCTGCAGCTTTCCCCGGAGGGACGGTATCTGCCCCATTCGTTGGCCCTGTCCACCATTATCTGGTCCTTAAACCAGGTCAGGGAGGGCAGGGAAAAGATTGCCCACAGCCTGGACCTTCAGCAGTACCAGGAAGAAGTGGAGGGGCTGGAAAGTTTTTTTGTCAAGGGCGGCAGCAAAGATACTTGCCCGGGGGATGGCACGGATGGGGAAAAGATGGCTTTGGGCCTGGGGATGCCCTCCTTCGGGGTGGATTCCGTGACGGCCGGTGATCTGGAAGCTTTCTACCGTGTGGTGAAGGATAAGTATCTTAAGGGAAATATCAGCTTTACGGCAGAGGCGGATAATGTGGAAGAAGTCTATGGTATTGCGTTCCAGCTTTTTAAGGATGAGGAGGCAAGGCTGAAAAACCAGGACGATGGCTTCCCGGGGCTTGGCCAGGATTTTTATTCAGCAGATATAAAGCTGCTTTTAGAAAAAGCCCGGGAAGGGGAGCTTTTAGGGGATCTTGCGGCATATATCTGTGCCCCTTCCCTGGACTGGGAAGAGAGGGATGGGCATAGGATAGGCCTGGTTGACCCGAAAGGGCAGGGGGAGGCAGCTTATCTGGCCCAACTGGGGGAGATTCTTTCTGTAAAGAACGCGCCTTTGGGAAAGTGGCCTTCCCGGTTTATGCCAGCCCTTATGCAGCAGATAGCAATTAATCTTGCCATTGGAAAGGGAAAGGGTGGGCTTTTTGGCAAAAACGGCAAGATTTTTTCCGTTAACGGCCCGCCGGGAACAGGAAAAACAACGCTTTTAAAAGAGATTGTGGTGAACAATATTGTAGAGAGGGCGATTTTGCTCTCCGGTTATGAGGAACCGGACAAGGCTTTTGAAAAGCACAGCTTCCGCCATGGCAGCAGGGAGGGGAACGCCTATTCCAAGTATGTAAGGTACTGGTATACGCTAAAGGATGAGAAGATCAATGATTACAGTATACTGGTTACGTCCTGCAATAACGCGGCAGTTGAAAATATTTCAAAGGAACTGCCTATGGGTACGGGAATCTTAAAGGACCTGGCGGCTCTGGGAGGCGATGGGCAAGAAGTGAAGGAGGCCTTGGGAGAGGTAAGGGCTTTTTTTGATGTAAAATGTTCCCAGGCAGTGGAGCAGGCAAAGGGCGAAAGCTACCAGGATATTTATTTTACCAGATACGCCGCAGGGCTTCTGGAAAATGAAAATGCTTGGGGGCTGATTGCAGCCCCGCTGGGAAAACAGTCAAATATTGTCAATTTTTACAACAAGGTCTTAGGGCCCTTGCGCTGGGATTTTTACCCCAATGGGGAGGCGGCGAAAAACAGGCTGGAAAAATACCGGGAGGTAAAGGAAAGCTTCCTGGCGCAGCTTGCACTGGTAAAGGGGATGCAGGAGGAGATGGAGGGGCTCTGTGCCCTGGGGAGGGAGAAGGGCCGCGCCCTGAAAATTGCGGCACAGGCAAGGGAAGAAAAGGGCAGGGAAATTGAGTCCTGCCAAAAGGAAATCCAGGCATTGAAGGCCCAGATAGAAGGATGGCAGGAAGAGAGGGGAGTGCGGGAGCAGCGTATAAACGTGGCAAAGCTCAAGGAAGCGGCAATTGAGCAGGAGCTTCGCCTTTTGGAAGGGCTTTGCCGGGAAAAGGATGAGGAAATAAAGGAAATCCGCCGCCGGGAGAAGGAAGAAAGAAACTCTGTGGGCGCTTTGGCAAAGCTTTTTGGCTCATCCAAGTATAAAGATGCCCTAGGAAGGGCGGAGAAATACAAGGAAGAGGCGGAAAATAAGGAATTGTACCTGGCCTCGCTGGAAGCGCCACTTTCTGACTGTAAACAAAGGCATTGGGAGATGGAAAACCAGAGGGCAAGGGTGCTTCAGGAGATAAGCGGGATAGAAACCAGGATCTGCCATCTCACAGGCCAGCTGGCAGATTGGGAGAGAAGGGCGTTGGGGCTGGAAGGGGATATCCAGAAGGCGCACCGGCAGGCAGAGGAGGTTTCCGTACAATATCAGCGTATGGCCAGCAGATTTACAAAGGGGGAGCAGCCGGATTCCGGCATTCCTTTGGATGAAGCTTTTACAGCGGATTTATTGTCCCATGATAAAAACATTTCCACCAAGGCCCAGGTGTCAAATCCCTGGTTTACCCAGAGGTATAACAGGGAGCGGGAAAAGCTGTTTTATTTTGCCATGCGGCTGAATAAGGAATTTGTGTTAAGCTCCAACCGCTGCCGGGACAATTTTACCACCCTGGCCCATTATTGGGGGCTGAAGGAGGGGGATGAAAAAGAGCGCATTATTTTTCATAAGGAGGATGCACAGGCCTGTGCCGGTGCCTTATTCCAGACTTTGTTTTTGCTTGTGCCGGTGCTTTCCACCACTTTTGCCTCTGTGGGCAGGCTTTTAAAGGATGTGGGGCAGGAGGGCGTGGTGGGGACCCTGGTGGTAGATGAGGCGGGGCAGGCCCAGCCCCAGATGGCCCTGGGCGCCCTTTACCGGAGCAGAAAGGCAGTCATCGTGGGAGACCCCAGGCAGGTAGAGCCGGTGGTAACGGAGGACATGAAGATTCTCAGGAAGGTATTCCGGGAGGAAGCGCTAAAGCCTTATCAGTCCAGCCTTTTGTCTGTCCAGGGGCTTGCGGACCAGCTCAATGGGTTCGGCACCTACCTGGATAACGGTACCAGCCAGCCGGATTGGGTAGGGTGCCCTTTGCTGGTGCACCGCCGGTGCCTTTCGCCAATGTATGATATTTCCAATGAGATTTCTTATAATAATATGATGAAGCAGCAGACCCGGAAACCGGATGAAAAGGCTGAGGGCAGGTTTATCTATGGCAAGTCCCAGTGGATCAATGTAAAGGGCAGGGAGAAGGGGAACAAAAACCATTTCGTGGAAGCCCAGGGGCAGAAGGTCTGTGAGCTCCTGGAGATTGCCTTTCAAAAGAGCGATAATCCCAGCCTTTATATTATCAGCCCATTTACCTCAGTGGTGACGGGAATCCGCGCCTATATCCACTCTTATTGCGCAAAAAACGTGGATTCGCCGATAAAGGCAGGGCTGGGGGAGTGGCTGGCCAAAAACATAGGCACTGTGCATACCTTCCAGGGCAAGGAAGCAGGGGAGGTTATTTTCCTGCTAGGCTGTGACGGGGGGAGGGAAGCTATGGGCGCGGTGCGCTGGGTAAACAGCAATATCGTGAATGTGGCGGCAACCAGGGCAAAATACCGTTTATATGTAATAGGGGATGAAGAGGTATGGAAGAATTCCGATTGCGTCAGCACTGCCAAGAGGATTATGGATACCTTTGCCCTCCGGGAGATCCAGTCTATTTTGAAGGAGGGGCTGCCGGAAGATAAGGAAAGGGAGGCTCTTGCCGCGGCCTCCAAAGCCCTTCCCTCTGTGACATCCTTTTCCGTGGAAGAGAAGGAGACAGAAGAGGGGGAGAGGGATTACAGCGTGGACACGGCCAGCCTCCTGGGAAGCCTTCACAGGGACTTTGCGAAAAATCCCCTGACCAGGGAGCAGCTTGGGAAGTTTGGCTTCCGGAGCATGGAAGAACTGGGAAAACTGCCAGCGGGAATCCGGGAAAATTTACTCCTTGGCATGAAGCTGTACTATTTGCTCTGGCCTGTGTATAAAGTCAACGATAGGCTGGATGCTTCCTGCTGTGCCATTTTGTTCTGTAAGGCAATAGAGCTCCGCATGAAGGAATGCTTTCTGCCTGGCCTGAAGGCGGCTTTTTCTGATTACCCGATTAAAGGAAACGGCCCCGGAAGGGGGCGGGTTTTGCTAAAGGATGCCAGGGACGAAGAGCTTACCTTGGGAACCTTTGATTTTATCCTAAGGGCCAAGGGCGCGGAGCTTGGGCATAGGATGGTGGAAAAAGGAGAAGCTGTTTATAATGAGGCGTGGTGGCGTTCCTTTGAAAAGAAGCTGAAGGATTGCGTGATGCGGAGAAACAGATGCTGCCATTCGGGCCTGTTTAGCTGGAAGGAGCAGTCCCATCTGCTGTTTGACCTGTTTATGGAGGACGGGCCAGGCGGTCGGGAGGGGAGGACGCCGCCTATGGGCGGCATCATGTTTGAAAGCCAGGCAGGCAGGAGGATTTAGCCGGGGCATTAGGACAGGCGGCACAGTGCCTGGGCTATGCGGGAGGCACCTCTCCCGTCCACCAGCCTGGCCATTGTCTCCTGGGCGGCTTTCCTTAAAAGCAGGGATGAGCCTGGAGGGGGGAGGCAGCCGGGTGTGGTGCCGGAAAATTCCCCGGACGGGGTACACATGGAAACCAGGAATGCGGCTATTTTCCGGAAAACTTTTTCCGGTTGGGCAGGCAGGTGGCCCGCCCAGGGAATTGCCCCGGCGGTATCAAAGGCCTTGGCGGCCGCCGTCTGGTTTTGGGCGATGGAAAAGCTGATTGCAGGAACCCCAAGGGCACATAGCTCATACAGGGTAGTGCCTGCAGCGGACACCGCCAGGTCGCAGCTTTCCATAAGGGAAGCCATATCCCCCACATTTTCATGGAGCTGCAAAAAGGAATATTCTTCTGCAAGCTGCCGGAGTTGTTCCTTGTCTTGGTTCAGTTTTCCTGCTACAAGATGGAAGGCTGCCTGGGGAAAGTTTTGCCTGTCCCAGGGGCTGTCTTTTTCTGCGTGAAGTATTTTCAGGGCGAAATGGAGGCAGAAGTGATAAGGGTCGCTCCCGCCGGTAGTTACCAGAATATTTGACACCGTTTCCCTGGGGGCGTCCTGCTTCCTCAGGAACTGGCGGCGCAGGGGGGTATATGCCCCACCCAAAAGAACCTGCCCGGCCTTTTGGTAAGCCGCCTGGTAGGAGGGCAGGGCACTGTCCGGTATCACATCATAGTTGACCAGCAGATCCACAGGATAATCAAAAAGCTGCAGGTCGTCCAGGTAAGCAATTTTTGCATAGGGCTTTAAGGCAGCAAGATAGTTTTCCGTTACAGAATAGGAATCCAGGAAGAAAACCACATTCTGTTTTTTCTGGCAGTTAGCAGCAGAAGGCGGGGTGGGGCGAAGCAGGGAGATCACTTCCGGCAGCTCCTGTTCCAGATTGCCATAGGAGGCGGTTCCCAGTTGTATTACCGGGAGGCCGTCCCTGTGCCTGGCAGAAGCCCTGCCTGTTTTTACGGCGCTG
>OFGE01000154.1_pt1 | contig 79834 bp, 48 predicted proteins | sample 1521681 | NCBI WGS metagenome assembly OFGE01 (sample SAMEA3504093, study PRJEB24116) | mouse gut metagenome | biome: mouse gut; feature: mouse-associated habitat; material: faeces | place: Denmark | collected 2011 | reverse complement strand
ATATTCTCCTGCATCTGGAAGAAAAACCATCCAGTCACAAGATAGCAAGGATGCCTTAATCAACTCTCTCCGTATGGAAAATAGAGCTTTAAAAAAGGAACTTGCTAAATTAGAAAGTCGTGAAAAATATGAAGAAAAATATCTGCAAGCTGAAAAGCAAATAGAACAGCTAAAAAAAGAACTGGAAAACATCACTCGTAATAGCTTAGATTTGGAATACTAAATTTAACTCAATTCCCACCACAGCAAGTACAGAAATGTATTTGTTGTGGTGCTTTTATATAAAAATGCCTGTAATTGGAGGCTTTCATACTTCTAGGATATACTTGATGTAAGAAACCTTAATTTATAAGGGAAATCGGGGAAGTGGCTCCAGATATTCCCGAAATTCGATTCGGCCGCATACGAAGGGCTGATTTGATCAAATCCCGAATTGTAATCATCTTTGCTCCATCTGTGTTTGCATTCCTTGTCTCTAAGCGCACCAGATTGGGGATTCCCTGAAGCTGCAGTTCTGCGGAATCTTCTATGGTAATGATGCGCTCTTCCTTGGGAATATAATGGGACAATGCATTTAAAAAAGTGGTTTTTCCAGAACCTGTTCCGCCGCTAATAAAAATGTTGTAGCCTGCGATAACCAGTTTTTCAAGCTCATCTGATGCCTGCTTTGTAATAGAACCAAATCGAAGCAAATCCTCCATTGAGATTGGATGATTGGGAAATCTTCGAATCGTAACAATCGGTCCATTCAGTGCTACTGGCGCAAGTACAATATTGACTCGTGAACCATTTTCAAGCCGGGCATCTACAATTGGCGATGCTTCATTCACCACCCGGTTGCACTTCGCTACAATTTGCTGTATCACGTTTTCGAGCTTCTCCCTTGTGTCAAAATGTTTGTCCCATTCGTAAATATGGCCTGATTTTTCTATAAAAATATTTTCAGTGCCATTTATCATAATTTCAGTCACCTCGTCGCAGTCTATCAGCTCCTGAAGCACATCCATTTTTCGGATTGCATAAAAAACACTTTTTCCAAGTTCCTGCCGCTCATTTAGCGACAATGCATATTTTCTGCCAAGACCTACTATCAGATCATCAATCATGTCCTGTATCTCTGCATCTGTTACCTCTCTTGACAAATCAATTCGCTGTCGTACTGTATCATGAATCTGCTTTTTGCATTCTTCATATCTACTCTGCTCACCTGCAACCATCAAGTACTCCCTTCATACAACTGCCAATAGGCGACGCCACAATGTTTTCAATCCTATCGCAATACTGCTCCCAATCCCGCGGCAGTGCAAACTCTTCTAAATGATCCAGTATCGTTTGATACCCTTTTGCCTGCAAAAGATTCTTGTAGTGTGACAGCATCGCCCTTCCATAAGACGTGTTTTTATCTGTCAATATATAAATTTGACTGCTGCTTTCAAGAATCTCATAAAATCCCTGACAGGTTTCTGATAAATCCAATATAATATGTGTGTAATCACTGCTGTATAACAGCATATCCAAAACCTGTTCCCAATCATGTGCGCTAATCGAAAGTAAATCTGTATAGTCGAGTGCTGGCGGAAGATAATCAACACCATGGATACACTGTTTGATTCCATCCAGTTTATAAAGAAGCTTATCTGAATGATTGAGTACAAAGTACATAAAATCTGTCACATCTGACTCATATCTAACACCAAGCAGCTCCTCAAACCCAGCAAACGGCATTAGGTTCAGATATAAAACGCGGTGCCCTGCTTCTGCCAATACCTGTGCTGCACCCAATGCAGCAATGCTCTGCCCCTTATTTCGGTCCGGTGCATAAAAGCTTATTAGGTTCGTTTTATTTTTTCCGCATCTTCCCACACTGTCAAAGCTTTCATCCAGTGCAAATTCTTCAAGTACCTGAGAAATTAAGCGCTCCATAGACTGATATTTTGACAGGGTACTATATCCTGTAATCCCGCTTAATCCATCCTCTAGCAGAATAAAAACTTTTTTGGCATTGATTTTTGCTATCTGATTATCATAGATTTTTTCCCCTACTAAAAAGACTTCGAACGGCTCATTTCGACTGGCAGCGAGCGCTTTTTGCGCAGTTTCAAAAATCAAAATTTCAAAATCTGCTGGATTTTTCTTTTGCAGATATGCCTGCAGCATTTTCAAATAAACTACATCCTTATCACAGATTGCAAACTGTTTTGCTCTCATACACTTCAACCGCCTCTCCAAACGATTCCTCAAAATGCATTGTTAATAAAGCTTCATATTCAGCAATATCAGACTAATAAAAGCAGGTATTGATAAGCGTATCACAGCATTTTTTTGTGTTTTGTCAATCTCATACACATCAATTATTCCTGTAAACGCTGCCTTTTTGAGATATCTCCCCAGATAAAAAAGCCGCTCTCTGCATTCTTTGTACACTATCATTTTGAAGCCAGACCACACTGCTGCAAGCAGCATTGTAGCAAATAAGTACGCCAATAATTGATTCCCTCTAATAAAACAGCAAATCATCATAAACAGCTTCACGTCTCCGGCGCCAATCCCGTGTATCAGATAAAATGGATAAAATGCTGCAAATATGATAAGCATATCCATGAGCGCCCCCAATACTCCAATTATTGTATACAAGCGATAGGTTTGTGCCATCCCCACTAGAATTCCAATAATGATACATAGATTGGGAATCCTATAAAACCGCCAATCCCAAAAAACGGCAACACTAAACACACCTATGAGAATCCCCATATAAACCTCCTTATTTTAAGTCCCGCAGCAGTCCTTCCACTGCCATCTTCTCAGAGTCATTTCCACTCTCATTATTCATTCGTTTGGAAATGCTCTGGGCATTGTCCGGCCTTCTGCTGTTTTAAATTTAATTTAATTATCTATGAATTTTTACCGGAATCCGGTTGATGTCAGTGCAGCTGCATCTGACTTTTACGATTATAGCAACTCAAAAAAGATTGTCCACTCGAAATGTAAAAAATCAAACAACTATTTTATTGCTGTGATTTTTTACTAGATAATAGATGTAATATTACTATTTTATTAGTAATATTTACAAGAAATTTTTGTATAATTTTGACATTACGAAATTTTACGAAATATTTTAACCTGCTGCCTTGTATAAAAAGACCTGAGCAATGCGGGAAAAATCTTGTCTGTTTTTTTCAGCATTTATGCATAATTTTTCCTTTTTATCTGTATACTAGGATAACGAATCATTAATTTCTTCTCTATTAGGGATTCTTAATTTATTAATTTTTGGAAAGGACGCCCTTATGAAAACATATTTCAGTCTCAAAGGTATACTTAATCCGCCGACGAATCATACTGCTGCTCCTTTAACGCCGCGCGACATGCTCCTTGATGATATTCGAAAAACACAATGCGAACTTGAAATTGCATATTCTGGTTTTGACAATGTGACTGACCCCGACCTGATAGACTGCTATATCTATGAGGTTAATTCTGCTTTAAAACGCTATCGTTTTCTATTGCAGCAGGCAGAACGTATGCAATTATATGAAGCATGTGAGTCCAGCCCTCCTGAATTGTATGAAAACAATCCCTTAACGTGCGAACAGCCGCTTGTATAGCGGCTGTTCTTTGTATCAACTCTTAGATATAATATCCTCTTTTGTTTCCATAATCCCCAAAACTTTCGTTGATATCTGTTTTTCCGTAGGTTAGTCCTGCATACACGCCCTGTACATTTGCCATAAGCGGTTCCGAGGTATCTTCTTTGCTTACTTTGTGATAAGCATCTCGAAGCTTCTCAAACAACTTGGAAATCGCATCAAGATTCTCTGCGTCAAAGCTGTAGATATCACTTGCAAGCTTTCTATCTGCAAAAGAATAAATCGAAAAAAGGGTTTTTGACAGTTCAAACTCAAAGTTCAAGCTGCTTCGAAGCTCTGCGATACAGTTTCTGGCATACTCAATATCACTGACAAATTCATACATATTATCAACACTGTATGCTTTTTTTGCATCGTCAAGGTATGTCAAAAGCATATCATAGACAACCACTACAAGCTGCGTCCGGTTTGCCTGCGTGATACGCCTTGTAAATATTTGTTTCATTTCCTTAGTCATCTATATCCCTGGCCTTTCTTATTCAAATACCTAAAATCATATTACTGCAATAATTGAAGCACCTGCTGCGGCCGTTCATTCGCCTGCGCAAGCATGGAAGTAGACGCCTGTGCAAGTACCTGTACTGTCGAATATTCTGTCATCTCTGTTGCCATATCCACATCCATAATCCGCGAATACGAAGCGGTCATATTCTCTTCGGTGGTATCAAGATTCGTGATTGTGTGCTCTAAGCGGTTCGCATATGCGCCAATTTTTGAACGTACAGAAGACAGCATGTTGATGGCATCGCCAACCGTGTCAATTGCAGCTGTGGCGGAATCTTCTGTGGTAATGTCCAAATCCTTTACACCAAGATTAATCGTATTGAGCGCTGGTATCTCAATCTCCATATGCTGCCCTGCATTGGCGCCGACCTGTACAATCATCGGGCCCATACCTGTGAGATCCATTGTAATACAGTCGCTTGGATCACTGCCGCCTACTGTATATTCTGTTACCTTGGTTTCTGTTGTCGAGTACAGATAGTTTTCCATTGTCTTTTTGGTGTCCATCTCTTTTCCGTACTCATTTTTTTCCTGATAAAGTTCAAATTTAAGTGTTTCCTTCTTTGTGGTACCATCCTTTATATTCTTCCAAGTATAATCTACTTCAAACGTTCCAGTGTCGGCATCACAAGTCACACCGTTAATCTCAATATCGCAGTCAGGATGCAGTTCTTTAAACAATTCTGCAAAGTCCTCCCGCAGCCCTTTTCCCTTATCATCTTCAAACTTCGTATATGTTTGCTCAGACTTATATTCATATTTCTTAGTCGTATCATTCCATTTGGAAACAAGATTCAACTCAGAAATATTAAAGCGCTTATTATTGATAGTACTTGTTGTTACTACTGTTATATTCTTATAGCTGTCCGTTTTCACCCAGCTTGAAGTTGAAGTTGTCGTAGCCCCTGTTCCATCTAAGGCGTCTTTGTCATTGATTGTAAATTTCAGTTCAAAGTCATTCTCTGCCTTGACAATAATATTTTCCCCATCAAGGATTACTTTGGATCCATCTGGGAACGCTGTAACGCCATTGATGCCGGCATACTGATTCAAAGATGTTGACGTGACAAGCGCATTCTGCACATCATCCGCACTGCTTGCCTCATAATGATCATCATGTGTAATTTCCCCGTCTTCTCTTTTGTACTCGATATCTATGACTTTGCCATCAAGGTCTTTGATCTCTCTTTCTTCATGTGTGTATTTTGTCACCTTGTCTTCATAATGATTGTATTTAATCTGTCCAATCACATAGGTTCCTGTTGACACCCCTTCTGTATAGGACATTATCTTTACGTTTTCGGTATTGGTATATCCCTTGTATGCAAAGCTTCCATCCAACAGATTCTGTGCATTGAACTGTGTAGTATCTGCTATTCTGTCAAGCTCGTTTACCAGCTGATCGATCTCTTTTTGGATCTGCTCTCTGTCCGAATTTGCATTGGTGCCGTTTGCCGCCTGAATTGATAGCTCGTTCATTCTCTGCAAAATATCATGCATTTCTGCCATCGCGCCATCTGCAGTATTTACAACTGAAAGGCCGTCGTTTGAGTTTCTGTTCGCACGCTGAATACTCTTAATCTGCGCATTCATTTTTCGTGCAATTGCCATTCCTGCTGCATCGTCTGCCGCACTGTTAATCTTATATCCGCTTGAAAGCTTCTGTGTCGATACAGAAACGCGTCTTTCATTATTATTCAAAGCATTTCTTGCTATAATTGATGAAACGTTGTAGTTAATTCTCATGTATTACCCTCTTTTCCAATTTTACTTTCCATGCCGCTTTCCGGCGTCGCCAAGCATCAATGGGAAGAATACCCGTTTTCCGGCATTCTTCCAAACATTTAGAAACTCTTTGGCGGCGTTCTTAGACGCCTTAGTGTTTCTTAATGTTTTGTTCACAGACTCTTGAGCGCTGTTAAAAACGATTTTGCCGTCTGATAAAGCTCCGCTGTTGAAAGCTTTTCATCCTTTTGTGTTGTTCTCATATTCTGTCCGAATTTATTCAAATCTACGGATTTGGCGTGCACAAAACTAACAGCTACCTGTTTGGTGCCATCCGCAGACAATTCTTTGTTTATCATCTGTTCAAGCTGCTCTAATTCCGGTTTTTGTGCCTGATTTTCATATACAACCATTCCGGATACTCTGTCCTGCGCCACATCAAATTCTGCTGCTATTTTCCCAAGATTTTCTGTGTCAAGAGTCACTGCAACCTTTCCAGCCTGTGAGGCATTATGACAGATTTTTAAGTTTACAGAGGTTATCTCGCCCTTAATATTCATGGGCACCTCATAATTTTCTTCTCTTGCCAAATTTCCTGCCAATGACAACCCTTTATAAAGTGCTTTTGCCGCTTTCACATCGATTTGTGAATTGGGGGCTGCATAGAGCATATTTTCCACAGCTTTGTTTGCTTCGCGGATAATTTCCTGATAAGAAGTACTCGCCTGATTTGCATCTTTTAGATTTTCAACAAATTGGTCCGCCTGTTCTAATACAGCATTTTCACCGTCTGTATCTTCTTTTGCTTCTGTCTCATCCGCATTTTTTTTGTCAAATGCACCTGCCGCCTGCTTAAACAAAACACCACGCTCAAGAATCAGCATGGAAGCTGCCTGAATGTTGTCAATGCTTACTGGCTGTCCATAATCAATCAGCATTTCTATAATCTGTTCATCTGTCTGCTCTGCCTTTTGCATATCCTGCTGAAATGCTTTCAAGTTTTCGGCTTTTTCTTCCGCCTTTTGAACACTCTCTTGGGGCACCTGGTTTGCCTTGATTTTGTCTGCAAATTCTTCGATTGTGGTATCTTGTGTAGTTCCTGTCAAGATATCTTTATTGTCAAAATCAGTCCTGTCTGCAAGCTCTTCATTTATTTCTCCAGAAAGTCTGGCATAATATTGTTCTTCCTTCTGAATATCGCTTTCGCTGTTTTGATTTTGTTCCTGTGCATCATTTGATGGCTGATATCCTGCATTAATCTGATCATCAATCGCTTTTCCCTTTGTCAGCACATTTTCCAATACCCCAAATTCATCATCAACACGCACATCTGTCTTTTTGGCTGCCGCCGTTCTGACTGCGGAGAGCATGTTTTTGAAGTTCATTTCAGCGCCTGTTGCCACAATGTTTCCTATCACTGCGCCGTCTGATTTTTCTATCTGCCGAAACATTCTGTAGATGCCGATATATGCCTCGCGTTCTTCTTCGCTGATCGCATTGTTTCTCTCAAGTTTCTGCAAAAAACGGGAATATTTTTCTGCGTCTTCCAATGGATCTTTTCCTTTATTGTTCAAATATTCATCGAGTTCATCCATCGTCATTTCGAGGGGATTTTTTTGTTCTCTTATCATTTGAAGCGTTGTTGCTGGTGTCATACGGCTGATAACCCCTGTCACCTGACTGTCCGCTTCTTTGACTGCCTGAATATTTTCCTGTGTAATTTCCATACGGTTATAGCCAAGAATCCGAACTGCGCGCCTGTTTGGCTCACTTGCTTCCAAGCCTAAATCTGTCAGAATATCATCAATATTCCGAAATGCCTTGCTAATTTTATCTCCAAGGTCTTTTCTTGGCTCTGTCATCAGTGTTTCATAGGCTGATGAAGCACTTTCCTGACGGTTTTTGGAAGGATTCTGCTGATTCTCAAACTCATTTTGAAATTCTTTGCCCGCCTCATGAATACGATCAAGCGTACTGCTGTGAACTTTTGACAATATTTTTCCAAGCAGTGCCGCTGGCATATCTGCAAGCTCTTTTGTTTTTGTCAGTGTTTCTTCATATATTAATGCACGCTGTACATTTTCTTCTGTACTGCCACCCTGAAATAAAACTGCCTTAATTTTTTCCTCTGCCGCTTTCAAAGCCTCTACAAGTTCTGAAAGTTTTGCGGTATCTATAGAAAATCCTGCCTTTAAAAGATATCTGTTCGCCTCTTCACTCATCATCAGCCGGATTTCTTCAAGCTGCCGTCTAGCCTGAATCTCTCTCAATGATGCATCTTCTGTGGGCTGCGTATGCGCATTATTGTTTTCATTTATATTATCTGTATTCTGTGTGCTATTTTGTGTGCCTTCCTGGGCTTTGTCATTTATCTGTTTCTGTGCATCCGAAAGATTTTTGAGTGTTATTTCCTTGCCTGACTCTGCAGTATTATGAATCGCTTCGTCTGAAATATGCTCGACTTCTTCTTTGATTTCGTGCGCTGCAAGCGCAATAGATTTCTCCCCTGTCAAATCTGCCTTTACAGGTGCTTTTCCATTTTCCATGGCGGTGACACACAGATCGGCTATTTCATTCTGATCCATTGGCAGCGGCACATTTTTCAGCTCTGTTACCATAGCAAGATTCTTGGCATTTAGCTCAATTCCTGATGCCACAAGCCATTTTGCATTTTCAACCGCAGCTGCTTTTGTCTGTTCATTTGTGTCGAGTCCTGCCTGTTTTACTACAGATTCGATTTGATTTTTGAGGTTATCCCAATTGATCTCCTCTGCTTTTTTGGCATAATATTTTCCATAATTTCCAGCATTGTCACTATAATACCCTTGTGCCTGTCTGATGCTGTCCGCGCTGGAATACTGTGCTTTATAAATATTTTCTATCGTTGGTTCTTTCTGATTGATTACCAAATATTTGATGGTATCTTCAGAAAGTCCCTCTATGCCGGACGCCTCCATAACTGCTGATACAAGCTCTGCAATATTTTCATTTGTTACTGGTATATCTCTTTTTTGCAGTGCTTCTGACAGTGTATCTATCAGTTTATTGGCATCGACTTTGCTTCCTGTTATCTTTTCAATTGTCTCCACATCAAGGTCATCAGTGTACCCTGCGACCTCAACCCCTGCCTGTGCCAGTGTTACCTTTATTTTGTCTACGATACTTACATAGGTTTCCACATCTGTACTTCCTGGACGGAAGCCTTCCTCCTGCATTCTCTGAAGATCTTCTCCAGAAACGCAAGAAGACATCACTATCATAAAGTCCTTCTGGGTATCCGAGTCCGCGCCTGCGGCTTGCTGCATAATATCATCCACGGTCATTCCATGACCCCTGTATGCCTCGTTATCCATAACTTTATCAGCGATGTCTGTTGTATAGCTGCTCCTTGATACTTTTCCTGTATCTGATTTGTGAGCAGTTGTTTGATATGAAGTTGTCGTAGTTTCGGTATTTCCTGTGACAGTAGTGGAGAACTGCGTATCCAAATTAATATTCATACACAATCCCTACACTTTCTGTTGGTTCGCCATTAACGATTCTCTCTGAGCGGGGAATACCGCTCCCCTTCTCATGCTATGGTAATTTCCTATGATATAATATATGTCGGAATATTTGTATGAAAACTTAAGAGTGTCGTTAAATTTTTGAAGGCTGGTATTTTGTTTTAAGAATTGAAACAGAAACATTTTTCCACTGCACGAATTTGAGTGCAAAATGGGCACCCCCATAAGGAGACCCTTTTCACAACCAAACAAAAAGCGGGTTTGGTGCAAACAAAAAGCAGGGTTGGCATCAAAAAAGAACCATCTTGCGGTCCTTTTCGTGAAACTTGTATAGAAATAATCTTTATGGAATAGAATTATCAAACTCCCACTTTCCTTTATGATATCGAATCATACTCACAATTGCTGTAAGAGCCCATGTAAATCCAGTGGTGAAAAAAATCCCCCACACCCCAATAAATGGAATTTTCGTAAGCGGAATGGCAAAACCCACACGGCCTGCAACTTCCATCAGACCATTTACCATTGCAAAAACTGCATCACCTGCTCCATTTAGTACGCTTCTAGCTACATAAATCATGCCAAGGAAAAAATAAAACAAACTTGTGATAGAAAGTCCTTTTGCACCGATTGCGATAACCTCCGGCTCAGTCACAAACACGCTTACAATCTGTTTTCCCAAAAGCTGACACGGCACCAGCATTATAATGCTAAATACCACAACACACCAAAACGCCGCTTTATATCCTTGTTTCACGCGATCTGTTCTGCCAGCGCCTATGTTTTGTCCTGTGTATGCTGTAAGCGCCGCCCCAAGCGAATTATAAGGCTGTTGTACCAACTGTTCAATCCGCCCCAGCGCTGTATTGGCCGCAACTACACTCTCTCCAAATCCATTGACAACTCTTTGCAGGAAAATACAGGAAATTCCAATCAACGCATTCTGCAAAGCAATCGGAAGCCCCAATGTGAAGCATCTAACAATTATATCCTTCCGCACAGGGCGGTTTTCTTTTTTAATACGAAAGCAGGCAACCTGATTCAGTGCATACAAAAATGCGCCCAGCGCTGCCACAAGCTGCGCAATCACTGTAGCAAGCGCCACCCCAAACACAGACCATTCAAATGCAATTACAAACAAAAGGTCCAATACAATATTAACAAAGCACGCTGCAATCATAAAATACAATGGTGTCTTGGAATCTCCAAGCGCCCTCAGTATCGAAGCCACTCCATTGTATGCCGCAATTGCCAATATTCCTGCACATGAAACCCTCATATAAATCACTGCATCATCAAGAATCTTTTCTGGCGTATCCAATAGCACAAGAACCCATCTTGCCGAAGCAATTCCAATCACCCCCATTAATATAGAAACAACTGCAAGCAAATACATTCCATTTATAATTCCTTTTTCTACCATTTCCATTCTGTCTGCTCCAAAATACTGCGAAACAACCACTCCTACGCCAGCAGAAATACCAAAACTCATAGCAAAAAATAAAAAATTCAAAGAGCCGGTAGCCCCTACTGACGCAAGTGCATTCGAGCCCACAAAACGTCCCACTACAATCGAATCTACCATATTATAAAACTGCTGAAAAAGGTTTCCAATAAGCATCGGAAGTGTAAATTTGAGAAGAAGCCTTGCAGGGCTCCCCTCTGTCATACTATAAACTGCCTGTTTTTTCATAATGTTCTCCAATCCTGCCAAGACTTCATATTTTAGCGCAAACATTTCATTTTCCAAAATAAGTTTGTCTGCCTATGTTATTTTATTTTGTTTAACAATACATATCAATATCTGCATTCAATTTCCCTTTGCGCGTCTCTCCCATAATTCCCACAAATAAAAATCTTCCAAATCCCCTCACAGACACTACATCGTTTGCATTTAACTGTCCACTGTTATTCTCATTTAACCTGCCATTTACAAATACCTTTTTTGTCCGAAATAGTTCCACACTCTCGCTTCTTGATAAATGATATATCTTTGCAATAATACTGTCTATGCGCGCCGCACTTACCTGTATTGTTTTTCTTTCAAGCTTTGTTACAGTACTTTTAGGCACCTGCACAGCAAGACTACATCGAACATTAGTGTGCTTAACCTTATCAAGATTTTCGAGAATATAGGGTGCCATTTTTGCCGTGCAAAACAAAAAAGCATGTTTTCCAAGAATTACGATATCTCCAAGGGTAGCACGCTCTATTCCCAAATTCATCAATGCTCCCAAATAATCTCTGTGGCTCAGCGTTTCACCAAACTTTTCAATCACAGGTGCAATCTCTATGCATTGAATCGGAAATGCTTCTTCATATCCACAAAGCTCTATGCTACCAAATCTAAGCATTACCCGCTCGCAGTCTGCTGTTCCGCCAAAAAAAGCCGCCGGCACATGCGAAATCTCCCGTTCTATTTGATAATAACAATCCTGTTGTGCTGCTGACAAAAAACCTGTGAACAAATACTGCCCATTATTATATGATCTTTGCGCCAGCTCCATCAACCTTTTTTTCAATAATATTTCATCTGCATCCATCAAATACTTCCTTATTATAATAAATACCTTTCCATAAAAAATTTTCCATTTGATTCTTTAAGTCTCCATCGACTGCAAATAATCTCTGTCCCATAAAAGAATTTTGAGTTTACGTGCTGCCTGTACTGCCGGCTTCGTAAAATACTGGTTTGTGAGCACAGCACCAACCATTCTGTCATAATAGTCCCGTCCTGCATATGCCTCCTGAACAGCCTTCACACCCACAAGTCCAGAGTACCGTTTGCACTGTATGGCATATGTGACGCCATCTTTTTCAGCAAGAATATCAACGCCATAATCCCCACTGCTGCGTGTCACCTGCACATCAATAAACCCATCTGCAACAAGCAAATCGGCACAATAATATTCAAAATCAAATCCGTCCATATCATCTCGTTCTTTTGTCCTTGCATATTTTCGAAATCGCCTGCAGAGCAGCACGCCCGCAAATACTACCAAAACAATCCCTGCAAAAACTGCCGCCGCATATCCAATATTCAAAAATTCTTTCATTTGTATACCTCCCTCTGTTTGCATAACAGTTTATCACACAAACATTAGTTCTGCAATAGTTTTTCTATAATTCTATTTACAAATTTTCTAAAGTAGTGTATATTTTCATTGTTACTTAAGGAAAATTCATTATGAAATGCAGAGTAGAATCGCGTGCGTTAAGTGCCTTGTGAACAGGGAGTTGTCACAGGGACGAAAAAACGAACTGTTTTGCGGTACGAGGTTCGCATCCCGCTGCTACATATTTGATGGACGAAGTGTTTTTATGATGTCTCATTTGTGTAGTTTCAGGTTTCTGCATAAAAGGAGACTTTTTTTATGCAAACTATCAGGAAGCTTTATTCAGACTCTTTCAAAGAGCTCAAAGTCACACAAAACCTTGTTTTATGCGGATTGTTGGCGGCACTGGCGGTTGTTCTAAACTATACCACCTCTATTTTTATTACCCCAAATATCCGTATCGGTTTCTCTGGTCTTCCAAACCGGGTGGTCGAATATTTATTTGGCCCCGGCATCGGCGCTATCTTTGGTGCTGTGTTGGATGTTCTCAAATATCTGCTCAAGCCGGACGGCGGCGCATTTTTCTTTGGTTATACCTTTAATGTCATGGTGGCCGGTGTTATCTATGGATCTATTTTATACAAAAAGCCTATAAAACTTTGGCGGCTGTTTTTTGCAGAACTATTGGTAAAAACGATTGTAAACTGCGGTCTGAACACACTCTGGCTTTCTGTTCTAAATGGCAGAGCATTTATGGTGATTCTCCCCGCACGGATTCTCAAAAACATCATCATGCTGCCAATTGATACCGCTATTTTATTTTTTACACTTACGTTTGTTTCCAAGTTATTAAATACCTCTGAGTTTCAGAAATTTAAACGCCACTAAGATAATATGAAGAGCCGCCATGATTCAGTAGTAATTTTTTCCGAATCTAAATTAACTCTTTATCCTGTCCTGGAAATGTGCTAAAATAAGCATAGCCTATAGAACATACTTTTCCAGGGGGATACATAGATGGATTACAATTATAATCGGATATTTGACGAAATCAAACAACTTATCAATAAGTCTGCCTTATTATGGGTGGCTTTTATGGCTGGGGCATCACTTCTAATCGGTATCTTGTGCGTGACAGGAATCCTCCCAGCCAGCGCACTCTGGTCACTTTTATGGGTTGTACCTGTTGGACTTTCCCTTGGATTTGTCGTGCACTATTATCATAAAAAAGCAGAATTACTTGCGAAAAAACAGCAGATATCCATGATGGCATATCATGCAAAAAAAGTTATGGAAAACCTGCAGCAGCAATTTCCTGACACATTTATTAGTGACTGCAAAATCAAAATGCATTATCTATCCAAACATGGGATTGACATTGATGCTGCAATGGCAAGGCTTGGCAATAATGTTGAAACTTACAATGAACTTGTAATGACATTTTTGAGAGAAAGCGACAAGCGCGAAGATGCACTTTATGACCTCATGCAGGCTGAGACTTTGATACAGTACGCTCAAAGCGCCCATACTTTGAGAGTAAAGGCAAATGAACTGGGCATTATCAATCTGACCGATACAGCATTTTTCCATGAGATTGAAGCATATGCCGGCGGATTAGATGTTATACGGGACAACTGGAAAAAGCTTTCCTTCGAGCTTGATGAAGCATACAATATTCTAAGCGAATACATAAAATCCATTGGTCTAAAAGACGACGCGGTTGACAAAGAAGGCAATCATATTACCTTTAAGATGTGGGCGGAACAGCTTCAGGAAGCTTTTAACGCACTTGAAATTTATGACACAAAAAAAGCAAGAACAATACTGAGTGAACTTATCAAATTTCAGATTGATTCTGATATCACTACCACTTTGCAGGGAATCATTACGAATATTGATGAAATGATGGTAAATTGAGCGCGCTGGCGCTCAATTTTTTACTCTATAGGAAATTGCCAACTCTGAATCCATTGAAACAAAAAGCGCAGCTTTTTGCAGATTGAGCGCGCTGGCGCTCAATTTTTATTCCCCATCAAACAACACCTTTTCAAGCTGTGCCACATCATCGGTATTTGGCGTGTAAAGCTTGTCCACCAACTCAATTCGAATTGTCATAGTTTCAGCCTCATTATATTGTACCTCTGCCAATACTGTCTCCATACTCTTTTTGAACTGAAGAACCACTTCCTTCATCTTCTCTTCTTCTGAAGGCGGATTGTCCGTATTTGTCATCCACTCATTAGCAAGTGCCGCAACATTTTGTTGGTACAGTTCCAGTGTAGGCTTAAAAATATTCATCTTCTCATATGATACTGTAACAATATACGATCCATCACTCTGTTTTTGAGCGTCACCAACTTGATAGCGAACCATTTTCAGCATATCCATATAAAGCTGGCGAAATTCATCTTTATAATCCTCAGATACTCCCAGCCTGCTACAAAAAGAACTGACCCCAGTATCAATCCCCTGCTCATAAAGCGTCTTCGCCTCATCCGCAGTTCCAAGCTTTATCTTGACAAATGTTGTCGTATCATTTTTGTATGATGTATCCAACAGCGCCTGCAGATACGCTTTCATATCTGCATCTGACGTACACCCCCACAAGAGCCCCACGGTTAAAATACATACAACTACCCATGCTGTTTTCTTAAGATTTCTCATTTTACACCCCCTGTGCGCTTTAGTGCACATGCCAATCAATATTTGAAAGTTCACTTTCAAACTTTACACTCTCCACCTATACTAATCTCCAGCTCTTCAAAAGATACAACCAAAAAGTGATGAACACCGAACTCAAAAAGGTAGTCGATACCACACAACTTGACGAAAGCACACCTTCATGTCCCATATTTCTCGACATAATATAACAGCTTACCGTTGTTGGCGCTCCAAGCATTATCAAAATCGCCACCATTTTTTCATTCGTAAATCCCATCCATGCTGCCATAGGCAAAAAAATTGCAGGCATCAAAAAAAGTTTAATCACTGTACTAACCAATGTAGGTTTTATCTTGGCCAATGCCTTCTTTCCCTCAAACCCTGCTCCAAGTCCAATTAATGCAAGCGGTGTCGCAAGAACTGAAAAATTATGCAGTGTTCTATTTATCATAAATGGCAGTTTGATACGACTGACAGAAATCACCATGCCAATGAAAATACCCCAGATGATTGGATTTGCTGCTATTCCCTGCAGTGATTTTTTGAAACTTTTTCCATCAAATCCGCCTGCTCCTGGCGCAGTGAAACTCAAAATCATGACTGCGGCCACATTGTACAGCGGAACTGTTGCCAGAATCATTAGCGGTGCAATTGCGCTTGTCCCATATATATTCTGCATAAATGCCACGCCAAGGACTGCCGCGCTGCCTCTATATGATGCTTGAATAAATTCCCCTCGTATCAACTTCTCTTTTACAAAAAAAGTTCCCGCCAATGAAATCAATACTATACATAGCAGTGTTACCAAAAAACAAAATAATACAAATCTTGTATCCCAGACAGCATAAAAATCTGCCTCTGCGATATCTACCACCAACAGAACAGGCAGCGTAACTTTATAATTAAAGGAATTTAAGGTCTTTACAAAACCATCATCCACAATCCCCGCCTGGCGAAACAGATATCCTGCCACCATCACCAAGAAAATAGGAATTGTAGCATTTAGGCTGAATATCAAATTTTCCATGTCTTATTATAACCCTTCTTATACGAATCCAAAGACTGAACTGTTACAAGTTTACCACAAAAGTGCACAATTATCAATTCCCACATCATCAAATAGGAAAGATAAGTCCGTGTGCATAAAAATGGAATGGCATATGCCATTCCATTTCTAAAATTCTTATCTACCAAACTGGCAGTCATTATTTCCGCTTTCTGTTGTCCACATCTCAAGCATGTTGATAGGATCGTTGAAGTCTGCTAACCAGCCATTACGTGCAATATCGTAATTTCCTGCTTTTCTCTCATTCAAGAATACCTGCCAATCACATGTCTTGATCGTCATGTTGATACCTACAGCTGCTAAATCCTGCTGCATAGCCTCTGCAATTGCTACATGACCTGTACCATCATTTGTCAGGTACTCAAATGTAATCGGAGTAGAATCGGAAAGCATATTGTCATCTGTAAACTCAAAGCCTGCGCTCTTCAGCAGCTCTACTGCCTGCTCAACGTTCTCATCAAGTGCATATGGATCATAATATCCTACTGTATCTTCATTTGCAAATGTGTATGCATCATCATTTGCCTTGAATACACCGCCGTTACCATCAGCCATTCCTTCTGGAATAAATGAGTTTGCAGGTTTCTGGCCTGTCTGTCCGATATTTTCAGCAATATAGTCACGGTCAACTAAAAGTCCAAACGCACGTCTCATTGCATTTGCCTGCTCAGGTGTCTTGTCTGCAAAGAGTTTGCTCTTTACATTGAAGGATACATAATATGTACCAAGATTATCAACAATATAGAACTCAGGGTTCTCCAGCAATGTCTGGATTTCATCTGTTGGAACAGTATCAATAAAGTCAAGGTCGCCTGCATTGTATGCAGCAAAAATTGCTGTATCATCTGCACTCAACATCATTTCAAGCTTCTCAACTTTTACATCATTTGCTCTGTGATAGTTTGGATTCTTCACATAAGTCATTGATTCATCATGTGTCCAAGACTCAAGTGTATATGCACCATTTGTTACAAATCCTGCTTCCTGGCACCATCCGCCTGGATTTGTCTCCCAGTCAGATACTGCTTCTACAGCGCTCTGCTTTACTGGATAGTATGCAGGGAATGCACAAAGGTCAAGGAAATATGCACAAGGAGATCCAAGCTGAACTGTCAGTGACTGTCCATCCTCACTTGCCTCTATCTGAAGTGTACCGTCAGAATTTGTTGCAATCACGTCAAACATATATGCATAATCAGCGGCTGTTGATTCTGCTACTGCACGATTCCATGAATATACGAAATCGTTTGCATTCAACTCAGAGCCATCAGACCATTTCAGATCAGGAAGCAGATTGAAGGTATATGTCATACCATCTTCACTTACTGTATAGTCAGATGCCAAATCTGGCTGTACATTTCCTTCAGCATCATAGGTATAAAGACCTGCAAAGCTGGCAACTGCAAGACATGCACCGTCAACAGTTGTATTGAGTGCTGGGTCTAAATGATCTGGTTCAGAGCCCAAATTCAGTCTCAAAGTATCTGTATCCGCCTGTGCAAACTGGAAATACTTAAAACCATAAAGATTTGAGTAGATGTTTGAAACATTGCTCTTCTGCATATAAATATCATTGTAGTAATAGAGTGGCAGGATTGCACCTGTCTCCATCAGAATATCCTCTGCACGATGCATCATTGCTTCACGCTCTGTAAAATCTGTTGTAGATTTAATTTCTTTGATTAAATCATTATATTCAGACCAGTTTAATGGATCGACTGCACCTGTATTGGATGCGCTACTTGTATCTGTGTTTGTGTCTGCAGCTTCTGTATCCGTATCTGCTGCTGCTTCTGTATTGCTGTCTGCTGGTGTTTCTGTATCCGCTGCTACGGAATCATCGGCAGTTGGCGCACTGGTAGTTGTATCAGACGAGGAACTGCATCCTGTCAATACCCCCCCCCCTATAGCCATAACAAGCACTATAGACATTGCTAAAACCTGTTTCTTTTTCATAATTAAAATTTTCCTCCTTTAAATTTCCTGTTTAGAAACTTTGTATTAATAACGAACAACATCTGTTCGATAATACCTATTTAACTTGATGTTATGTAACCTTTTCGTGATTACAGACCTATCATACTACAAATTATCGATTATGGCAAGCCACCATATGGCCATTGCCTTTATCTACCAATGACGGACAAGTTTCTGCACACTTATCTGTCGCAAATCGACAACGAGTACGGAAAGCGCATCCGGTAGGCATTTTCATAGGACTTGGTACATCGCCCGAAAGTACAATTCGCTGACTCTTCTTTGCTATTATTGGATCTGGAATCGGCACTGCACTCAACAGCGATTCTGTATATGGATGAATGGGATGCTCATAAACCTCATCTGCGTCGCCAATCTCAACTACCTTGCCAAGATACATTACCGCGATTCGATTTGAAATATGACGAACTACCAGAAGATCATGGGCAATAAACAAATACGCCACACCCAATTTTTCTTGAAGGTCTTCAAACATATTGATAACCTGCGCCTGTATCGATACATCAAGCGCACTGACTGCTTCATCACATACGATAAACTTCGGTTTCACGGCAAGCGCCCTTGCAATTCCAATACGCTGCCGCTGCCCACCCGAAAATTCATGGGCATAGCGCGTTGCATGTTCTGCATTTAAACCTACCAATTCCATCAGGCCCAAAATCTTTTCGCGCCGTTCTTTTTTATCTCCATATAACTTGTGTACATCCAAAGGCTCCCCTATAATATCTTCCACAGTCATACGCGGATTCAGCGAAGAATATGGGTCCTGAAAGACCATCTGCATATTCTTTCTGTGTTCTGTCATATTTTTTTCTGTGATCACTTCACCATTAAATTTGACTGTACCGGATGTTGGTTCATAAAGTCTTAGAATCGAACGGCCTACGGTTGTTTTGCCGCACCCGGACTCTCCTACCAAACCTAATGTTTCACCGGGCTTTATGTGAAAGGATACACCGTCTACAGCCTTAAGCGGTGTTGTCTTGAAAAATCCTGTTTTGATGGGGAAGTGCTGTTTTAAATCTTCCACCTCGATTAAGTATTCACTGCTCATTTGCTGCTCCTCCTAATTCTGTGTCCCAAGTGTTCCGTCTTTTAGCTTTTTGTATGCAAGCCAACAGCAGGCAAAATGTCCATCGGGCATCTGTATCTGTGGCGGCACTTCTGTCAGACAGATTTTCATTGCCTCGTCACAGCGCGCACAAAATGCACAGCCTTTTGGCATATTCAGCAAATTGATCGGTGTTCCTGCAATCGGCACCAGACGTTCCTTGCTTCCATCTGCTTTGGGAATAGAACGAAGCAGTCCTTTTGTATATTCATGGCCTGGACGGTAGAAAATATCCTCTGCAGTTCCACGCTCGCATACACGTCCGCCATACATCACAATAATTTCATCACACATGTCCGCGATTACACCAAGGTCATGCGTTACCATAATAATCGCCATACCAAGCTTTTTCTGCAGCGCCTGCATCAACTCCAAAATTTGTGCCTGTATCGTCACATCCAGCGCCGTTGTTGGCTCGTCCGCAATCAAAATATCCGGCTCACACGCAAGCGCCATAGCAATCATAACACGCTGGCGCATACCACCCGAAAGCTCATGCGGATATTGTGTGATACGCTTTTGAGGCTCATTAACGCCTACCAATTCGAGCATTTCAACCGCCCGTTCTTTTGCCTGGTTTTTATCTTTATCTGTATGGAGCAAAATTGCCTCCATCAGTTGGTTTCCTATTGTAAATACGGGATTTAAGCTTGTCATTGGGTCCTGGAAAATAATACTGCAGCATTTTCCGCGAAAACCCTTCATTTGCTTTTTATCAAATTTGGTGATATCCTGCCCTTTATAAAGCACTTCACCACCTGTAATACGTCCTGTAGAAGCAAGAATCTGCATGATAGAATATGCTGTCACGCTCTTTCCTGAACCAGATTCCCCTACAATCCCAAGAATCTTGCCAGGTGCAAGATTAAATGTTACGCCATTTACCGCCTTGACTTCACCAGAATCTGTAAAAAATGATGTATGCAGATCCTTTACCTGTAATATATATTCTTCACTCATTGCTAATTTCCTTTCTAAAAGCACCCAAAGCCTTCGTTCTTTATTTCTTTAGCTTCGGATCGAATGCATCGCGCAAACCATCACCGAGAAGGTTCAAAGAAAGCACAATCAAACAAATAACAATTGCCGGGAAGATAAGCTTGTATGGATAACTTTGAAGCCCTTCTCTTGCTGTATTTGCAAGGCTTCCCAGTGAAGGCATCGGCGCCTGAACACCAAGTCCGATAAAGCTTAAATAACTCTCCGTAAAAATGGCAGAAGGAATTTGCAATGCTGTAGAGATAATAATAACGCTGATACAGTTCGGAATAATGTGCTTCAAGATAATTCTGCCGCTTTTTGCGCCCGTCGCTTTTGCTGCAAGCACATACTCATTGTTTTTGATCGTCAAAATCTGACCACGTACAAGTCTTGACATACCTACCCAATAGAGCAGTCCATACACGATAAACAACGATATCATATTCACACCAAGACTTTGAAGAATCGTTCCTTCAAGCAATGGCTTCAATGTCTCATTCAAAACAACCGATAACAAAATAATGACAAGCATATCGGGAAGTGAATAGATAATATCCACAATACGCATCATAATCAAATCGACTCGCCCGCCCAAATATCCAGAAATACTACCATAGAGCAAACCGATAATAAGTACCAGCACACTGGCAAAAAGTCCGACAGAAAGGGATACTCTCGTACCATACACAACACGGATAAAATAATCTCTGCACTGTGCATCTGTTCCCATAATATGCGGGAATACCTCACCGCCTTCTTCTATATATTTCAGCTCATTTTTGGAATATTCAAATGGCTTCAAATTCTTTGCTGTCTTGTCACGTTTTCCATTTACACTGATAATCTGTGAATAGCTGTATGGAACGACATGCGGTGCGACAATAATAACGCTTAATACCAGCACCAATATAATAATACTTCCAACTGCAAGCGGATTCTTCATAAGCTTTTTCATACCATCTTTAAAAAATGTGGTGGATTCGCTCATGACATCCTGTTGTCTTTTTTCCTCCTCAGATGCTTTCTCAAAAGAAGAAGCATCAAAATGAAACTTTGATAAATCAATCTGTGCACTCAGTACGTTTTTCTTGAGTGTATCTTTTGCCTGCTGCGCCATGCTGCCTTTTTCCTCCTTCATCCGAATTTCAATCAAGCCATTAATCCAGCTTTATTCTAGGATCAATGATACTGTACACGATATCTGTGATCAGGTTCATCGTAACCATAAGAATCGCCAGGAACATCGTCGTACCCATTATCATTGTATAGTCACGGTTGGTAATGCTTGAAACAAACTTAGAACCCAGTCCCCCGATTGTAAAAATATTCTCTACAACAAGGCTTCCTGTAAGGATATAGGCCAGCATAGGTCCTACATAAGTAATTACTGGAATCACTGCATTTCTGAGAGCATGTTTGAAAATAACCTTCCAGCCTGCAACACCCTTTGCGTTTGCGGTGCGCACATAGTCCTGTCCAAGTGCGTCAAGCATACTGGTTTTGGTCAGACGTGTTATGTATGCCATTGGGTAAAGTGCAAGAGCAATCACCGGCAATGTATAATGTGTTTCATTTGCGCTGAACACTGGCACCCACTGAAGCGCGATGCAAAAAACATACAACAGCATTGTCGCAAGCACAAAGCTTGGAACTGCGGTAAACAGTGTTGTCACAAATACGATCATTCGGTCTATAATTGTGTTGCGTTTGAGCGCCGCAATACTTCCAAGTACAAGTCCTGCGATAGTAGCCAAAAGCGCTGCCATGCCGCCAAGTCTTGCAGATATCGGGAAGGACTCTCCTATCACGGTACCAATACTTCTGCCTGTCTTTAAGGATACCCCTAAATCACCGCTCAGGAAATTCTTCAGATAAAGAATAAACTGTTCTGGAACCGGCTTGTCTAAGTTATACCGTTCTTCAAGCACACGCTGAACTTCTGGACTTGGTGCCTTCTCAGAAGCAAACGGTCCTCCTGGAATTGCATTCATTGTAAAGAACGTAATTGCTGCAATAATAAAAACTGTTACAATAGCGAGGAGCACCCGCTTAATGATGTACCTGAACATCGTCTCACTCCTTATTTTTAATCTTTTATTCGTACAATCATGCACAAATCCATCTCTGAATCACTCCCAAAAACAGTATTGTGCATTCCTATCAAAACCACAGGATTACATGGACTTTAATGCTTTACGACAATAAAGCGTTTCCTATGATGTAAAAGGACGATGATGACCTTTGCCGTTCACCATCGTCCGACTTTATTATATTATAATAATTAAAACACTTTGTCAAGACCGCAAAAAGCAAGTTTAATGGCATTTTTGTGCAAAAAACGCCTATAACTCTACTTTATCAAGATGCCAAATCTCGTCTACATACTCCTGAATGGTTCTGTCCGAAGTGAATTTTCCCACTTTTGCCACATTGAGCATTGCACTCTTTGCCCAACTGCTTGTGTCCTTATACGCTTTTTCGACTCTTTTGTGTGCCTCCGCATAAGAACGGAAATCCTTCAATATAAAGTAGCGGTCAGCCCTGTCTGTATCCAATGTATTGAGCAGGGAGTTGTACAAGCTTCTGAACAGTTCCTTGTCGCTTGCATAAGTACCATCTACAAGCTGATCCACTACCTTCTTAATATCTGCATCTGTGTTGTAGATATCCATTGGATTGTAGCCGCCGTGATTTTCAAAGCGAATTACTTCGTCTGATTTTAAGCCAAAGATAAATGCATTTTCCAGCCCAACTTCTTCCACGATTTCCACATTAGCGCCGTCCATTGTACCAAGCGTGAGTGCACCATTTAACATAAATTTCATATTTCCAGTGCCGCTTGCCTCCTTAGAAGCTGTAGAAATCTGCTCTGAGATATCTGCTGCTGCAAAAATAAGCTCTGCATTGGACACTCTGTAGTTTTCGATAAATACCACTTTAATGCGGTTTTTCACGATAGGATCGTTGTTTACCTTATCTGCTACTGCATTGATTAACTTAATGGTCAGTTTCGCATTTTTGTATCCTGCTGCTGCCTTGGCTCCAAAAATAAAAGTTCTTGGGTAAAACTCCATGTTTGGATTTGCTTTCATTTCATTATATAAATACATCACGTGCAGAATATTCAAAAGCTGTCTCTTGTACTCATGCAAACGCTTAACCTGTACATCAAAAATAGAATCTGGATTGACAATAATTCCATTCTGTTCGTTAATGTATTTTGCCAGACGCACTTTGTTTTTGCGCTTAATCTCCATAAACTCCTTCTGAGCGTCCGGATCATTCACATATTTTGCAATTCCAGCAATCACTGGAAGATCTACAATCCAGTCTTCGCCAACCTTGTCTGTTACCCAGTCTGCAAGCAGCGGATTGCCGTGAAGCAAAAAGCGTCTCTGTGTGATGCCGTTTGTCTTGTTGTTGAACTTGTGCGGGAACATCTCATAAAAATCTTTCAACTCCTGATTTTTGAGAATCTCTGTGTGAAGCTTTGCAACACCGTTCACGCTATAGCCAGCCACGATTGCAAGATGTGCCATCTTTACTTGGCCTTCTGCAATAATCGCCATTTTTTTGATCTTGTCGGCTGGTTCTGGATATCTGTTAACAATATCCAACAAGAAGCGGCGGTTAATCTCCTCGATAATCTGATAGATTCTAGGAAGCAGTCTCTGGAATAAATCAACCGGCCATTTTTCTAGTGCTTCCGCCATAATAGTATGGTTGGTATAGGCACATGTCTTTGTGGTAATCTCCCATGCCTCATCCCACTCAAGCCTGTATTCATCCAGCAAAATGCGCATCAGCTCGGCAATCGCTACAGTAGGGTGTGTATCATTTAACTGGAATGTCACCTTCTCATAAAAACGATGAATATCATTATGTTTTGACATATATTTCTCGATAGCAGTCTGCACAGAAGCAGAGATAAAGAAATACTGCTGTTTTAAACGAAGCTCTTTTCCGGAAATATGGTTGTCATTTGGATAGAGAACCTCTACAATGTTCTTTGCTAGGTTGTTCTGTTCCACAGCCTTCTGATAATCGCCCTTGTCAAAAGAGTCAAGGCTGAAGCAGTCCATTGGCTCTGCATCCCAGATTCTCAGCGTATTTACAATGCCATTGCCATAGCCAACAATCGGAAGGTCGTAGGGTATTGCCTTTACGGACTGATAATTTTCCTGATAGAAAATCAGTCTGCCATCTTCTTCGCGGCAGGCAACATTTCCGCCAAATTTAATCACTTTGGTATATTCTGGACGCCTCAGCTCAAACGGGTTGCCGTCTCTGAGCCAGTCATCAGGAACTTCTCTTTGAAATCCGTCGCGAATCTCCTGCTTGAACATTCCATAACGGTAACGAATTCCGCAGCCATATGCAGAATATCCCAACGTTGCAAGAGAATCCAAAAAGCAGGCTGCCAGACGTCCAAGACCGCCGTTTCCAAGCGCTGCATCCGGCTCCTGGTCCTCGATTGTATTAATGTCAAGTCCCAGTTCTGCAAGCGCCTCTGAAAACTCTTTGTACGCCATCAGATTAATCATATTGTTACCCAGTGCACGTCCCATCAAAAACTCCATGGACATATAGTACACGGTCTTGGGATCTTTCTCATCATAAGCTTCCTGTGTTGTGATCCAGTGATCTACCACTGCATCTTTGACTGCGTAGGAAACAGCCTGAAAAATCTGCTGATCCGTAGCTTCTTCAAGTGTCTTTCTGTACAACGTTTTTACATTGTACAAAACACTTCTTTTAAACATTTCCTTGTCAATAATTGGTTTTTTTGGCATTTTTTTACCTCCGCTTTTCGTTTGTGCTCCTCTTCCAAAAACATTTTTATTGTATGCATCAGGAATTATGAACACGTGTTTTTATTTGTAATTGTTGAAAATTTTATCCTCATTTTAATATTATACTATACATAAATAAAATTTTAAACAATTTAATTCAACAAAAAGGAACTTATATGAAAATTTTTTCTCATATAAGTTCCCAAAAATCTGTGGTTCGCACATTCCTTTATTGGTATATATGCATATAATTCTATCTGATTCTTATACAAATTGACAGTTCTTAATTTTATTCCACAACGATTCCAGGTTCTGATTTATTCTCTGCTGCGATTTCCTGTTCGCTTTTTTCTTTTTCAAGTTTCTCGTTTTCAAGTCTTTCCTCTTCAAGCTTTTCTTGTTTAAGCTCCTCTGCCGCCTTTTCTTCTTCGTCCTCTTTGGGATCTGTTGTGGTATCATTGCGGTTGTCAATCGCATCTTGAATCTTCTCTTCAAGCTCCTGAGAATCCTCCGAAAGAACACCTCCTGCTTCCTCCAGGATGGTCGCACTCTTTGAAAGGTCCATCATGGCACGCTGCACACCGGAAATATCATCAAGCGGGCTACTGTCAATATGCTTCATCGCAAGCTCTCTGGCATCCTGGCGCTGCTGCAGACCCTTTGCGCGCATCCGCATCATATCCCCCATATTCGCCAAAGCATTGCTTCTTGCCCTTCCTGTGCACTCTGAAACGTATTGCCGTTTCTCTTCCTCGCTAAGGGTGTCATCCTCCATAGCTCGTCTGGCCTCATCAAGCATTTCATACGTACTGTTCATCAGCCTGTCTGCCTCGGCAATCAGAGCAAGTCCATCATTGTCCAGCTCCTGAATGACATCTGTTGTCTGCATTTCACGCCTTGCAGCCGATACCCCAAGAAGCGATGCAGATTCTTCAATTTCTTTTCCAAGACCGCCGGATTCCTCTGACTCGCCACTGTCGCCGTCTTTTTTATGAGATCGGGATGAAGTACCCTCCTCATCCTCTTCAAAGCTTTTTATCATGATATACAGCGAACGATTTTTCTGATCGATTTCCTGCTGCTCCTTTAAGGCTCCTGCTGCTTTGCCTTCTGCCTCTTCCAGCTTTTTTTTGTTCTCCTCGTCCTGGCGTACCTTCAGCTCCTCCATCCTGCGGAGTGCTTCCTGTTTTTTCTCAATTGTATCCTGATCCTCTGCAGCTGAAGTGGAATTTAGCGCCTGTCTGAGTGCATTAATTTCCTCTACGGTCTTTGCATATTCATCCTGGTAATCCTGTGTCTGTTTCTGCTGTCTTATCAGCATACGTTCCACGCTTGTCTTTTGTATTCCCTGTCCTTGTGACTGGTCACTCAATACCCGACCTTCCTTTGAAATTGTGACTTTGCACTGTGCCCCAAACGCTGACTGATTCCCCTGTTTTGCGGTATTGCTGCCGCCTCGGTTCTTTAATATAGCATTTGTTGTATATATTCCTGCATTCAAACCTGACATATTTATCTGCATTTATGATCCCCCTTATTACAAGTTCCGCTAACCGAATTTATCTATATAAAATATATCGGCACCCTACCAGGATTTGTTAACAGTCGATATCGGATTAGTTTATTTCTATATTGATTGTTGTTTTGATTGGTTTCACAACTCCTTTAACTTTGATTTTAAGTGGAATACGATATTTTTTTGATTCCAATGTCTTTCCATCTATGATTCCAACTGCATATTTTCGAGTGGCTTTTGAAACACATCTGATTTTGAATTTTTCTGCATCTTCTGCATTTCCAAGCTCTACACTGTCAACTGTAGCATTGGTATTTCCACTAAGAACGAATTTCACCAAAGCTTCATCTGTCTTGTCAGCTTGGTAAATTTCATAGCATGTTCTGTCAGGACGCAAATTCACTTTTGAAGTAACTACAGGAACCGTGATATTGCCAGTTGCCACTTTGTTTCCACAAATGTCCTCATAGGTAATCACCGCTTTTTTTGCGTTTGTTATGCCAAGATCTGCTGTGCCTGCCAACCTAATGCGAACCGTTCCATCTTCAGGCCGAAAACTGTACAAACTAAAATTTGCATTATTAATACTTATTTTTCCACTGTCAGACAAAACTAGGTTTGAATTTACCATTTGAAGCTTCACCTCTGCATACGAAGAAAAATTAACAGAATCAATTTTCCCCGTAAATGTTGCTTTCATTGACGGAACCTTTTTAATAACCTTTATTTTGATATTTACATCTTTAGCATTTGTATAGTTTTGTGACCTTGCCACAAGCTGAATTGTCCCACTTTTTAGTTGAGAAGAATCCTTTAAAGATACATAATATCCATCTTCTTCCTTTATAATATTCACATTCTGGCATTTTGTAGGCGTTTTGTTTATCTTTTCAAAGAATACAAATTCTCCAATGTCCTCAATCTTTGATGCCGTTACAAAATTGATTTTGCTCTTCTCGGCCTGATTGATTAGATTACTGTTCAACACCGTACTACCTTTTTGTGTAAATATAATTGGTTTATCTTCTACTACTATCTTGAAGTTCACTGATTTCGCCTTATTATAATTTTGAGATACAGCCCTTATTTGATATGTTCCTTTTGCAACATTATCTGAGCCTCGACGAATGTACAAACTTCCATCTGCCCCTTTTTCAATAGAAAAATCTGTAAGTGGTGAAAGCCTCTTTCCTGTTACCTGATAAAACATAAAGCTTTCTGAAAGACAGCCCACCGGACTTGCCTTCATTTTTATCACTGCCTGTTCCGCTTCATGTGATAATGCCTTGTTCAGCTTGACAGTACTATTTGATACGCTAAATTTCGGAGCTTTATCCGTTATTTTTAGGGAAACTGTACGACTCTTTGCACCGTCTGTTGGCGTGATAATTAACTTATAATTCCCACTTGCAGCATTGGAATAAGGCGTTAAAGAAATATAACCTTCTCCATATCTAACCTCTGCAACACTTACTGGACGGTTCTTTGCATTTTTTATTGAATATCCAAAATAATTTGGAACATCTTTATTATTCGTAACATAAATTGTCTGTGTCTCTTTTGTCTGTGTATTGAGCGTAATACTGGTTTTGCTTGTTTTATATGTTGGATATTTTGCATATACCTTTACAGACAAGTTTAGCGGCTTAGATTCTCCCCCTGGATAAATTCTCAGTTTAAATGTACCATTTTTTACTCCCGAATGAATCGTCAGCATCCCTGTTGCACTATCATACGAAGTGTTGATATTGGTAGGGCTTGTCTCTTTGTTTTTAATAACTTCAAAGCATTCTCTTATATTCACCAGATCATTGTCTGCTGCACCGCTGATATGAACCTGTGCATAGGCAGTATCAGCTTGGGCCCTGTTGATGCTTATAGACGCAGACGATAATCTGCATCCTGTCTCGTCTGTAATGGCTTTTATCTTAACTGGTACTGCTACATCTCTTGTTGTTCCCTCTAATCTAACACCAATTTTATATTTTTGTGTTCCTGCTATCACACTATTATTTTTTATCGAAATCATATTTCCACTGCAGCCAAGTGAAAAAAGATTTGAACCTTCTCCAATAATACAGGCATTTTTTAACTCCCTGTCCTCAAAACCGTTTGGCATCTTCAGACCCAAATATGCAAACCGTTCTGTTGGACTTGACCTCAGCCCGATATCAGAAGCCGTAAATTTAATTGCAGGTACGGTTTCTGTGACTGTTATTTTCATGGGAACCACTGCTAACATGTAATACCCTTCTATTCCCACCAAAAGCCTTATTGGATACTGTCCTTTCTTAATTGTACTCTTATATTGATCCGCTATTACCAAAGTCTTGCTGCTATTATCATATCTGAAAAATTCAGGATTGGTATTTGTGTTGTCAACCATAGTATCTATTGCAATTGAGGTAATCTGGTCTAATATCTTACCATTCTTTTTCAATGTAACCCCAGTACTTGCCGACTCATAATAGCAGTCTATCTTTCCTGTAGCAGCTGTAAGTTTTGGAAGGGTAGAAATTGTTTTGATTGTAAGTTCTCCAATTTCTTCCTTCTGGGCACTTCCTTTGAATCGAATAGATATTTCAGATACATATGTCTTTTTGATATATTCTGTAGTGGTTGACGCCTTCTTAGTTGGTATCAACAATGCAGTACTGTCATCTATTAACTTTAAAGTAAACAGATTTCTGACAGTTTCATCCTCTATTATCAGTTCGTCTACTACCATTGACTGAAAATCTGTTTGACGCTCCAATGATTGTATTCCAGAAGCATTTTGTTTATAAATTGGAAGAAATGAGACTATGCTACCATCACTTTTTGCCAGATCGACAGTAACATTCTTTGTTCTCAGTATTGTATCTACATAATCATCCAACGGCGTTTCATCTGTAACGACAATTTTGCACTCTGCATTTATATTCAGTATACTGCTTCCTATTATAATATTAGCCACGCCTTCATTAACTGCCCTTATATTTCCATCTGCATCTACTGTCACTACATTCTCGTCTGTTGATTTCCAGGTCAGATCTGCAAGTCCAAAATCCGATATATTAAGGCTTACACTTAAATTCTGTGTATCTCCTCTTTTCAGAATCAAATATTCTTTATCCAACTTGATATCAAATTCACCAACCATAGCAGACTGACTATTATGATATATTTTGTTCGACAGTATCATTCCCTCTTCGGTCATTATGTATGCACAAATTCGGTCATGTGGATAAATCAGCAATGATGCCAAATCAAATTGGCTTATCTGGGTTGCATACGCATCCATTTCCAGCCCCTGTCCAACACGCAGCACACTGTTATCATTGTCTAAAAGTTCAATATATAAATTACCTTTTACCTGATTATTTGTGTTATTATAAAGATTCAAAATTAGTTTTTTGTTGTCATATGCACCTGTTCCTATGGAAATGGTATCCTCTTGTTCTGGATTTAGAATCACGGATGTCATCATCACTTCCTCACCCAGTTCCCCATTCTCATCTGCTAACTGTGCATAAATTATAATTCCTGAATCCTTTCCAAAATCAATATCACCTAATCTTACTGTGAACGACACACTCTCTTTAGTTCTTCCACCAATTTCATTGATTAATGTAGTTCCCAGCACCGTTCCATCTGCTGTTTTTCCAGTAAGCTTCACCGTAATCTGATTTGCGGTCTGGTATCCCTGATTGGTTACTTCCACATAAACTCTCCGCTCTGCCCCGTATCCTGACACTTTGATATCCGATACAGACACATCTGCCTCTCCAATATATGCGAAAGCTTCATTGTCCTGCATATCGTGGTCCTGCATATTGCCTGGTTCCACCTTAATGTTTATCTTATGATACTCCATGCTTGCCGGTAATGCATACCGTGTACTAAGCGTCTTTGTTTCTCCAGGCAAAATAGATGTATTGACGGTTTCAGAGCTTATCTGATTGCCATCCTCATCCAAAATCGTTATCAATACAGAATGCAGCGCCAAAATTCCAGTATTTTTGACATCCGTATGAATATCAATCACATTGCCTGATATTACCTCTAAATGGTTGAAATATGGTTCTTCCTCAATTTGCAAATCAACAAACGGATCGATGTCATGATATACAAGCGCTACTGCGGCATCATTATTGTCTTCTGCCAGCGCAACCACATTTGTCATCATCTGTATCCTTCCATCCGAATCAGGCAATATTGAAGGGTCTCTGAGCACACCCGCAAATTCATAAATATCTGACGGCAAATACCAGCCTTTGTCTGCCTGTTCCCTGATTGCTGCTTTTAGTACAGAAGTATTGCCATCTGTCTCAACCCAATATACAATGGATTTTTCTCCACACGATGCCGCTTTGAAATTTACTGCGGTCTGCGTTTTATAACACACTTCTATTTTTGTGGGATCGAAGTCTCTCATTGTTTTGATCTGTGCCCCATCCCACCAGAATAAATCTGCATTTGCACCATTTTGAGCCATTACGAGCTGTCTGCCATCAATATAAGATTCAATATCGGAATTTTCTGTACCATCCAGATACACTTTATTTATATTTTCAGAATTTTCCGCATCATCTGGATTTTTGCTGGCACTAAAAACGACCACAGCCCTTCCATCTTGATATGCAGCATCATAAGAAGTAATTGTTTTATTATCGGAATATAGAATTTCAATGATCCCTTCTGACAGTTCTTCACTGTCCAATGCCTTCTCTTCCTCTGTCTCTTGTACCAATGCTGCTTCTAATTCGGATTCTTTTATTTCCGTTTCTTCTATTTTTGTTTCTTCTGTCTCAGACGCTTCCTCTATATTTTCTGTTTCCTCTGTTTCGGATTTTTTTATTTCTGTTTCTTCTGTCTCAGGTTTTTCAGTCTCAGATTCTGCTGTCTGTGTTTCTTTTGATTCTGTTTCCTCTGTATTAGAAGTTTCCTCTGTATTAGAAGTTTTCTCTGTGTCAGAAGTTTCCTCTGTCTTGTCTTCCTGTGTTTGGGATTCCTCTGTTGTGTTGTTTTCCGCCTCTTTTTCGTTTGTCTCTGTTTCAGCTTCGTGTATCGAACCCTCCTGTACTTTAATCTGGCTGGTAGCTGCTGAACCAGATAGCGTCAGGTCTTTGATGACTGTTTCATCTGTGTTGTGCTCTTCTGTGTGATATTCCTTTATTTCTGATGACTCCTGTATCTCTTCTATTTCAGAAGATTCTATCTCGGATTCCTCTGTTTTAGATTCTTCGCTTTTAGTTTCTTCTGTTTTAGATTCTTCTGTTTTGGATTCTTCCATTTCAGATTCTTCTGTTTTGGATTCCTCCGTTTCAGATTCTTCTGTTTCGGACTTCTCTGTCTCAGATTCTTCTGTCTTGGACTCCTCTGTCTCAGATTCTTCTGTTTCGGATTCCTCTGTCTCAGATTCTTCTGTCTTAGACTCTTCTGTTTCGGATTCCTCTGTCTCAGATTCCTCAAACGCCATTATTTCTATATCGTTTTGAGAAACACTGTACTGTTTTATTGTATTATTTCCGCTATACAAAGACCAGTCATTCTCTGAATTGTTGCACCAAATAACAGTCACTTTTCCGTCTGCTGCTGCGATACGGGGAATGCTGTCATAGTTGTCATTGTCCTTTGTAATTCTTACCGCCGCTTTCACCTGCATTCCATCAAAACAAGCCAGTTTAATCCCTGTATGAGGAAGCATATCATTCAAAGAGACAACAGCATCATCAAATGCTTTGTCCATATCCTGCCATGCGATATAAACATTTTGTCCGTCTGTAGCCGCTACAGGACTAAAATCGGCCGTTCCATCGTCATCCACCAATTCTGGTTCTGACCAAGCTCCTCCATCAAAAACTGCATAATATATCCCTGTTCTATTATATTCATTTCTTCCATTTACATTATCTGCCCATACTGCAAAAATTCTTCCATCAGAAAGCCTTATCATAACCGGCTCATTATATGCATAACCATTATTGGCAAGCATGTATTCTCCCTGTGACGAATGTTCGGCAATATGCAGGCTGTCAACATAGGGGTTCATTGGAACAAAATTTTCATCATCGAGTGATACCGCCCGAAGCGCTTCTGCATTTTTTGATACCTTGGGATAAAGCTGCGCACTTGCAAATTCCCAGCTATTGTTAAACTCAATAAAAAACAGCATTTTTGCTTTTGCATAAAGTGAACCTGATAATTTGATGAGCATATCCTGCTGCGCATTGAACCCTAAAATATGTTCCAGATCAATACTAAGCGTTCCTTTCAGCCCGCCTTCAAGACCTGCCACCAAAATATCTGCGCCAACTCCTCCTGAAAGAGACAGACTCCCGCCAACTGTTCCGTCAAGCTTGAAAGTCTGATTGCTTCCCCAGCCCAGTTCCTGCGCTTCAAGCTTTAATCCGCCTTTCAGTTCCCCAGAAATATTAAATTTAAAGTAAATCACTGGACATGCTGGTAAATTATACTTAATTTCAAAAATCTTTGGCCAGCTAATCACTACATAGACTTCGCCCTCTGCAAATTGATAGCTTCCATTGACCTGCTGAAATTTCACACCGCCAAAAGTACTAATCTCTCCTTTTTGAAAAAACGCTGGCGCCGTTTTCTTATTTTTTAGGACACTGCCATAATTTTTGATAAACTTTTTTGGTCCCTGCTTTTTTAACAGTTCTCCAGCTTTTTTAATCTTCTTGTAGTCATTTTGATACTCACCGGAATCAAAAAGAGTTCCATCTCCCAACAATCCAAATGTTCCTGTCAGTGATTTATCCTCTGGATCATATTCCAGGGCAATCGCCTCATTAAATTTTATCTCTGTAGAGATTGGTACTTTAAACAAATTAAAGGTTTTATTCAAAATACTAATTTCAGGCCCATACAATGTTTCATTCACGTTTAAGGTTTGGTTGAGCTTCACGTTTTGCGGATCTGTTCCAACCTGAACATCACAGACAGCATATTTGCTGCTGTCTGCATTGTAAGCAGCCCTGATTTGTGCATTCCCGTTAGCAACCGCCTCTAGTCTTCCGTTCTCATTTACCTTAACTACCGCAGAATTGCTGCTTGTCCACTTTACGCCTTTTTGTGATACATTTACAGGTGTATATCTAGCCACAAGCTGCCTTACCTGACCTATTTGCATCTGTACCGTGTTTTCACTGAGTTCCAATTTTTGCAAAGGATTGGATGTACCATTTACAGTTACCTCGCACACTGCATTTTTTGAGCCAACGGCGGCAACAATACTTGCTTTTCCTCCGCTGATTGCTTTCACATATCCTTTGCTGTCCACACTGGCTATTGCTGGATTGGTACTAAGCCAAGTGACATTTCTTTCTTTTCTGTCACTGCAAGTAACCTTTAGCTGTGTATAATATGTTCCGTCAACATCCAATGAAACTTCATTTTTGTTCAGTTTAATCGTAAAATTATCATTGAGCGCTTTTGTTTTTGGCAGCGTTGTCGACATGTGTACTGTCTTTGCTGATTCGTTATCAGCTGACACAATAATAGAATATTCTGCTTTCTTTTTGGTTGTCTGTTCCTTTGCATAAACCAGCCATGTTATACCTATCTCTTCACCAGGCGGAATATTTCCTATAGTTTGTATCGGATTGGCAGGCGAAATAAGCTGCAGACAACCATCTGCCGGAAGCTTTAACTGTGCTTTCACATTCACTGCACTTGCAACCCCTGTATTCTGAATATATGCTGTCACAGAAAAGGGATTGTGTGAATATCCTCCCTCTTCATTGTCTTCCACAAGCTTCACTGGCGCAATTACCCTGGTAGACAATGGCGGTTTAGACTCCGTCACTGCAAAGTCTCCAATTCCATAGTACGTTGTAACGGTTCGGCTTTCACCGGGCGCAAGAACCTGTGGATTGTAATATGCTGCTACTGCACTGTCACCCGTAACAGAGGTGGATGCGTTTACTGAATAAGACCACAGTGTTCTTTCGATACCACGCCATGACGCAAACTGTACTTTATCCGGCTTTTCATCCAATGTCTGATAGAAACATCCGTTCGCTATTACTCTTGGGTTATCCAGACGGTCAAATGAAAGCCAATTCTGTGGAATATCACTGCCTGAAAATTCCAGCTCCTTGGTGACATTACCATATCCTGGCACGCGAAACGGTGCGCCATCATTGTCCCCAAGCATCGTATCCATCATGATTCGAAGCCCAACATTATGATCAACCGTGTCATAGTTTGTCATGGTATAGGTAATTGCAATTGTATCTTCTTTGCCTGTATACTCATTTGCAACAATTTCCAATGACTGCGTTGTCACAACATTGTTAATCATCTGACTTACCATCACAGCATCTGCAGTTGCCACTCTGTTAGTAGTCCCACAGAACTCATGATCTGCTCCATCAACTCTGACAGTTGTAAATGACGACCACGGTACAGGATGTCCAAACAAAAGTATCTTGTGATTATCTGTAGAAAGATCGCTTCCATTGACCGTTCCAATCGTATATTTTCCTGAATAATCAACAACTGCTTCAATTATATCATTGCGAATATAATCGCCGCCAGAAGTGCCTGATGCACGTCCCTGCGGCATATCTTGCATATGGCTTGACTGCATATACGCCTGCTTCCACTCGGCATATTGCACGCTGTCCAAGGCATCCAACTGTGCATCTGATAAATTTTCCTGTTCTGTTGTTTCCTCTGCTATGTACTCTATTTCATCTGTTGACTGTTTTGATTCTGAAAATGGCAGTTCCTCTGATGCAGCTTCAACTGGAACTGAATTTTCTACTGCAAATGTATCCCACTGTACGGATGCCGCTGAAATTATCGCTGTCAATATGAGCGAAAGTACTCTTTTTTTCATTTTCTTCATGGTATCAACCTTGTCCCCTCACTATTTTTCTTTTGTACGCTGTTTTACGCTCAGTGGAATGTTGCTTTTATTTTGTAATTGCACTTTAGACAGATAAATTCAGGCTGCGCTTCTCGTTCATATACTGTATCTGCCTCGATATTAGACAATCCCAATGAACGCGTTACCCACTTCTTTTTCATCCTGGTTCCACATTTTGGACACCGCTCTCTTTGCATCAATGCTTTCAGGCTTGTCCTTGTCTGTATCTTTTTGTTTTCCGGGTTTGTCCGACGCACGTATACAAACGCACACAAAAACAAAAGCACTGCCATTGCTGGTATCAAACCACCTACCCATTCTTCTGGCATATTAATCTCCTTTCTAATTATTTGTACTATAAGTATATAGTGCATTTAGTTTCCCTGTCAAGCCACGGAATAGACTTTATATGGCGCGGAAGCCTTTCATATTCTCACACCATGAAAAAACTTTTATCTCAGCGACAGCCCCAATGCGGTCAGCAGAAAGAATATAGGTGTTGTTGTAACCGAGGAATCATTGGTAAGCCCCATCAGTAAATATCCCAAAATGCTGGCAAACAAAGCTGCAGCAAGTAAATCGTCCCGTTTCTGATATAGTCTGACAAGCAGCGCAGCAAAAAATATGAGATATGCCACAAGCGCTATCCCGCCTGATTGAATTCCAATCTGCAAATACAGACTGTGCGCTCTTGATATCAGTACGTTTTCAAAATCATAAGCTGCCTTGCCAAGATAATCCTGATTGGGAAATATCAAAGTAAAGCTGTCCTGCCCGCTGCCAAGCACCAGATAATCTGCCAAAAGCGGTATCGATCGCGACCAAATATATCCCCTGCCGCTAATGCTGCTCTCTCTTCCCTGCATTGGTGAAAAAATACGCACCTCTGAGGAATCAATGCGTTCTGTTTTTCCAAAAACTGTCACATACTGATAAGTTCCATCTTGTGTCTGATTGGTAAAATACCAGTGTCTGATATTGCCGTCTTGTTTTTCCTCGCGCAAATCAATCGAAATATAATTTTCATACTGTACCGCTGTAACTGTTAATTCCGGAAACAAATTGTCTGCAAAATGAAGAACATCATCCTTATCACATTCCATTTGATAAGGAATCCCTTCTGAATCACAGACCGTCACAATTTCGGGCATGGAACTGCCATAGATATCAATTGCCATAACAATTTCTTTGTCATGGCATTTTAGTTCTACATTGTTTTCATTGGTACAAATTGACTGGATAACTGTATTTCTTTTTTGCTCAAACTTTCCAGATATACCTGCCAAAAATACAGCGACTGCCGCTAAACCTATGAGCCCTGCTCCCAAGCACACTGCCTTGAACCATATTTTTTGGGTATAAATCAGTAAAAATACAAACAAACAGACACCCAGCATTACTCTGCCTGTTTTGGAGCCAGAACCCCAAAAAGCAACCGTCATGAGAACACAGGAAACCGCATACACAGCTTTTCGCAGCTGTGTTTTTGCTGACAACGCCTTTGCCAGCAAAAGCGGTATTGTCATAACGCCCATTACACCCAGATAATTGGGATTATAAAGGGTTGCATATGCCTTGTCTGCAATCGAAGTAATCTGCCGCCCCGCAAGCCGCCCATGCAGCACCAGCGCACTGACAGCCTTCGTACACAATGGATCAAAACCAAGCGTCTGCATGGTTCCTATCAGTCCTACAGCCATCAAAACCATTGTCAGCACTGTCAAAATGTGCTCCCTTGCCCATTCAGGGTTTTTCGCACCGTCTATTGCTGTCCAGCCATAAACAGCCGTTATTCCATATCCAGCCACTGCCCAGATGCTCTCATAATTATCCATACCTCCCTCAAAACCGAATGTCCTATAATCCGAACAGCATGTAGAAACGATTGACATCGCGATATATATTCCAAGCGGTATGAACATCCACAGTTTTTTTGTATTCTGCTTCCATACACCCAATATTGTTTTCTTGACAGCCATATTCCCCATCAAAATTATCATGAGCAGCACCGCTGAACAAAGCACTGCTTATTTCGATGCCAGAAAAAAGTCCATTCCTTCCTCACGATTTGGAAACCATGCATACTGTGACAAATTCAGTTTTAAAATCCTGCCCCACATCACCAGCGGAACAAAACAGACAATATATAATGGAACTAAATAAATGTTCTTGTTGTCTCTCTTCATGAAATCCAATCCTCATAACCATTTTGCAAAATATCAGTTCTATTTGCAGTCCCATAATAGCTCATAAGAAAACGGACACCCCAAAGATGCTGTCCCTGGGGTGTCCTGAATCTTTTACTTATTTTTTAATTATGGCTGCGGTGTTTCTGGCGGTGTTGTAGAATCCTCTATTTTTGCTGTCTTAATCTCATAAGTAGTATTTTCATAGTCTTCATTTGTTAGATTATCTCTATCAACCAGCCAAAAACGGATGGAAATCGTTCCAAAATTCTCTTTGGTAGCTTCTTGACGATTTGTTACTTCTACTCCGACAATATATTTATCATTCGAAATCGCCTGCTGGCAGGACGAACGAATCTCATAGACTGTCAATGCATCTGTTGCCAGTGTTTTTCCATCTGTCACATTTGCTTTCTCACTTACATAGGTGCCAAGCTTCTCAAGCACTTTTGCTTTTGCTGCTGTATAATCAACCACCGCTGTCGGCATCAGAAGTTCTGCTTCTGTTGTCAGCGTGCTTTCTGCATTTGCCTGATCTTCCAATGTCACTGATACCTTTGAAGTATAATTTTGTTTTGCCGCTGCTGGTGGCATTGCTGTAACCGTAACCGCTTTTACTTTTGCGCCGGACAATGCAACTTCTTTTCCTGCATTGCCAAGTATTTGTGTGAATAGTGCTTCGGAATATTTTGTTTTATCCCCTGCTTCACTACCTGTTGTTGCAGCCTTCTTTAAGTAATTATCAACTGCTGTTTTTGCAACTTCAAGTCCAGGAAGTGTCTTTGGTGTCTTTACAGTAAATGTAATCGTTTCTTTTACCGTTCCATTTGCAAATGTGAGTTCAACAGGCACTTTGATTGTTTTGTTGAGCTTATCCAGAACATCTTTCTTGTTTACTGAAAGTGTGATGCTATTTTCACTTGCCAAAGCAGTAATTCCTTTCAGTTCTGTGTCTGTTACCGCTGCACTTGCGAGTGTATCATTTGCTATCAGTGCAAAATCACCGTTTCTAGTAGCTCTTGCGATTATCCACTGTACACTCTTGACCTCTGCTGTATCATTCCAAGCCACACTGATACTTGGGTCTTCCTTGTACTTATTCAGATCAATTGTCAATGCTTTCTTATTGAATGTAAGCTTCTTGTCATATGCTGCTTTGTCTTTCACATCAATTGTGACATCAACCTTAGTTCCATAAGTCTTTGCTTTTTCAAGGTTTGTAACCTCCTTTAAGTATTGTGAATTTGGCTCCACAATATAGAGTGATACCACATGCTTCTCTGCACTTGGATTTGATGCGTTAAGTGTGATGGAAGTTCCATCTACTATACCTGCATTTGCAACGCTCCATGTGGTAGAATCTGCATACGCTTTTGCCACACTTACAGGCTGCTTGCCATTCATAATGCGTGTTTTTGCTTCTGTCTGCGCAACTCCAAGCACAACTGCAGTATCTGCTTTATATTTCTTTGCTTTGGTGTCAAGCTTCACTGTAATCTTTGCTGTCTTTTCAACTACTCCGTTTCCGATGTTGTATTGATACTTCACATATCCTGTCAAATCTTCCTTCGGAATGCCGCCCTCTTTTCCAACATTTGCAATCTGGGTAGGTGTAACAGTTGATTTTAATTTCAAATCAGAACCATTAAGCTCAAACCAATTGCGGAATCCGTTTGCACGTCCCTTTACATTGGCATTCTGAATCTCTGTAAATGCATGAATAACATTTGCAGGTTTTCCAGTTAATGCTACAGAACTACTTACTGCCGGAGTGATAGTATAGCTTGTTTGCGGCTTAAAGTCTGTCAGCTTATTGATCTTAATATTTAATGCTGCCGGCTTTGTCTCTGCAATAAACTGTTTCACGCCATTATCATATTCTAAGTGGCCATATACAATCTTATACTTTGCAGTTCCTGCTGCATCAGAACTATATGCTCTGAAGGTAAATTCGTATTTTCCAGAACCAAGTGCAGTAACCGGAAGAATTATATCTTTCCACACGGTTGAGCCATTACCATTTTCGCCGATCATGTCAATCTTACAGCCAGAATCATAACTTAACAGCACCGCTTCATATTCAGCCTTGCTGTTGAAGGTATAATTCATTAGTGAAGTGCGGATCTTATACGGCTCCAAAGGAGTCATTCTTCCATAAAGCTTATCCTTTGTAGATGCCTTTGGCGCTGCTGCTGTGATTGGTGTTTTATTAATAAACTTAATCTCTGTCTTGTTATTGTTTCTCTTTGTCTTGTCTGTAATTGTTACAGTAATGGTATCCTTGTCAGGATTTGGATAGAGCGCATAGGTGTAACTGCTGCCGTTTCCATAATAATCTTTGACCAGTTTTCCATTCTTTACAGCCACTGTGTAGTTGTAGTATGCAGGATATGCGTTACCAAAACTATCGTCTACCTTATCCTTTGCCTGAATATTAAATACAATCCTTGACGCTGCATTTCCTTTGAAGGTAAACTCATTAGCACCTGTATCAACGAGTGCTACATTTGTATCTTCTTTTATCGTTGTTGTAAACGCTGCAGGAGTAATATAGCCAAACGTATATTTCTTATCGCTCTTTATGGTCTTTTTGCCGCCGTCAACCGTTGTTGCCTTGATCTGTACATTCTTTGCCGCACCATTTACATTTACTAGCCATTCATTATCTTCTCTTTGTGGATTTAAGTTCTTGTTTCCTGTCACAGTATACAGGCTGCCGTCAACAACTTTTCCATTTTTATCCAGAACAACTACATGGCTCCAATCTGCCTCCTTAGCTGTTGCTGCTGTCAGTTCTTTGTTTGATTTTGGCCCATTGGCAAGATAAATCTTTCCAAGCTCCAAATACTCATTGGTAATCTCTACAAGGAAATCCTCATAGCAATCATTTCCTGTATAGTCATTTGCTCTTACGCGGATAATAAAGGTGTTGTCCTCTGCATCATATCCTGCCTTAAAGCCTTTTGCGATTGTTACTTTGTTGTTCTTGATAGATACATGGCTCTTGAGTTGTTCATTTCCATATATTGTAAGCGATTTATCATCTACAGTCAAAAGTTCATATGTAAACTTCTGTGATGCTGCCTTCTTCCAGCTCCTAGCACTTGTATCATATCCATACCCAGTCGGTTTTACAGTGATTGATGCTGCTTTGTTTCCAAGAACTGTAACCTGTGCTGGTACAGATGCAGAAATACTCTCCATACCATACACAACAGTGATTGGTATAGTCGCTGTTGCCTGGTACATTGTCTGATTTGTATCATCACGCTCTGCCTCTGCATAAAGAACAACATTGTATTTTCCAGGAATTGTTCCTGCATCTACAGATACATAAACTTCATTTGTTTTATTATTTACCTGTGTAGTAATATTATCTACTGCTACATTATTGCTGTTGAGTACAACGATATCATCCTCATCGATCGTCAAATGGCTCGCATTTTTGCTGTACTTAACCACTGCAGCGAGTACGTCTTGCTGTCCTGAGAAAATTTTGGTGGTCTTCTTGGTCACGCCAAGCTTATCCTCATAGTAGGCATTTCTTGTCTCAAAGGTCTTTACCTTATCCTTGCCAAACGCTACAATGCTGTCATCGGAAAGCTTTGCACCTGCTGTATCTGTAGTAACAGTCACGCCATCCTTTACAATTACCATTCTTGCAGTGAAGTCATACTTCCATTTTGTCTCTGCCTTAAATGGATCGGACACGGTATTTACAATAATGCTCTTTGTAATAGAAGCTTCCCCGTTGTTTTTCTTAAAGTAGTAAAAGGTCTTGTTTGTCGGGGAACCTGTTGGCGCCGTTCCTGACTGTGCATTTACAGTTACTTCATAGTACAGGTTATTATAGTTTAGCTTGTTTACATTGGCATTTGGTGTCAATGTAAGAACGATATTGCTGAATCCCTGTACAGGGCTTTCAATTTTTGCAAGCTCCGGTTTTGCCAGTGTTGTCTGTACCTTAAATGTCAATAGGATCTTCTCTGGATCCGCCTTAGAGTACACCTTAACCTCTGCCAATTCCTCTTTCTTTGGTGTGGTGATCTGCATCTTTCCGTTTGCAAACCCTACCTGAACCTCTGCATCTGTTGTTGTTGCCGCGCCATCTGTTATCACCTTTGCACTGGCTGCCAGCAATGTATCCAGATTTGCCGGATTGGTTGTAATATCATACCCTGTTGTGATATCTGCCTGAAGCTTCAAGGTCTGATTGTTTTTCACACCCTTGATTGTAATGTTTGATGCTGTTTCTTTGATGGTTACATTGACTACACCTGCAAGCACTTTTTTTGTCTTTTGCTGCCCAGCCTCTGTTGTAATAGTTTTGATTGTATAAAGTTCTACTGCAAAGGATTTTCCAGCATCTTTCCCGCTTGCTGTGACGATTAGTTTTGTCTTGTCCTCTGTGTCAGGGACTGCTGTTGTGCCTTCTACTGCCGGCGCACCATCTTCATATACAATCTTTGCCTCTTTAATATCAAGTAACGTGTTAATATCATTCTTTGCCACAATACCAAGCTCAACTGTCTTGTTGTCTGCATAGTCAAGCACTGTTGATGAAATTTCATTCTTTGATGTATACTCAACTACCTTGTAGTCAGCCGCTGCTTGTGTGATCGCAAATTCATTTTCTTCTTCCGTAACTTCAAAGCGATATTTTTTGTAGTCGTCAAGTTCGCCATTCAGTGAGCTTTCTTCCTTCTCGCCGTCAACACTCTTATAAAGTTCCCGACCTGGCTTTAACCCGATAATTACGGTGTCGCCATATTTAACAGCTAAGCTATCGCCAGCATTCAAGCTGCCCTTTAATATTCCGTTTACCTTTATCATATTGGCAGCGGCAGAATCGTTTGTCAATGATACTGTGATATCTCTTGGAACTGCACGAATCTCCAACGTATAAGGAGTTTCTTCTGTCTTATAAGCTTCTGTGCCAAATGCGCCGACTGCGATCTTATAGCTGTAAGTCCATACTGCATTGATACCGCTTCCGCTCTTCTTTGCCTCGCCAATCTGTCTAAATGCCTTCACTGCATCTGTTTCACTAACTACAGCCTTATAATCCTGTGAAACTACTACTTCAAACTCTACTTCTGTAGCAGCGCTTTCTGGTACTTTATAGATACCACCTTTTCCTTCAACCGGAGTAATTCCAGAAGTTTTCACTGTAATGTCACAGTCTTCTTCTGCAACAAAGCTGATATACTTGTCGTTGTCTGCCTTCTTTGGTTCTGTCACAATTGTGATTGTGACATCTGCTCTTGCTGTCTCTGCCGCAATTGTTGCAGTATATCCATCTCCTGCTTTTGCAAGCGTAGCATTATCTGCTGTAATACCAGCTCCAATTACCTCTCCCTCTTCATCAGTCTTTAACTGATATCCATCAAGGACATCTACTTTAAAGCTGAATGTTTTGCTCATTGTATATACTTTTTTTGTATATGCGCCGCTCTCAGGAGCTGTTATTGTAACTTCTGCTGTATCGTCTGTGGTTACTGCAAAGCTGTTCACCTTTTCAGGATTCAGTTTCGTTGTAACGCTGACTGCACAATTTTCTGCTGTAATATTTGATAAAGTATAAGCGCCTGTTGTTTCATCAGCTGTTAATGTCTTTCCGCCGGCTGTCACCTTATCTAAAATATAATTTGTATTTTCTTCCAGATTAATCTTGAAAGATACGCTGCCGCCCTCTGTGACGTCTGCTTTTAATGTTATATTTTCTGCAGTTGTGAATGAAATTGGTGTATCATCTGTGCCATCTGCTTTAAGCGGTGTTATTGATTTCAGCCCATCAGCTTTTGAAACAGTCACGTCATATGCTGGTATTGGGGTTGCGACAGGCTTAATGAATTGTGTATTATGTACACTGCTGATGGTGTATTCATCATAAGTTCCGTTTATGCCTTCTATTTCCTCGCAAGGAACACCAAATCCATATTCTCCATCTTCACTAGCTGCATTTTTAAGAACTGCATTTCTTTTGCCTTCTGCGGGATTCAGTTTTACCTTGTATTCAGTCCCCTTAAACTGTGTAACTGTAACACTCTCACCACTTGCCGAAGTAATGGCTGATGTTGCTGATACAATTATCGAATCATCTGTTGATGATACAATTGCTGCGTCTCCGCTCCATACAAGTGTAAACTGATAGGTCTGTCTTCTTGCATAAATGCAGACTGTATAATTGGTAACAGGTTTTTTTTCACTACCATTAGTAATCGTTTTATCACCTGTAATAATATAGTTCCCCTTTGATCCAGCATCTGCATTATAAGATGTTATTTCTGCTGGATCATCGCCTGCTGCTGCCTTGGATACATACTCAATTGCTACTGGATTGTCTTCAATTAATTTTGAGTTCTCTTTTACTTTAACTTTCAGATAAATCTGCTCACCTTTTGCAATATCAAGTCCTTCTGCGGGTACTGCCACATAATCTGCATCATTTGCAGAATCTGTAAAGGAATATTTCAGTACGTCGATATTTGCATCTGTTGGGAAGTCAAAATGAACAGTAGTTGCCACTTCTACAGCGATTTCATTCGTACCTTCTTCTTCCACTGTCACTTCATAAACTTTTCCAGCTGCAGTATTCACAGCAGTAAGTGTTGTTTTGGTTGTTTCTTTTGCTGTTGGTGTTTTTGTTGTTGCAAGTGTTACTTCCTTTACAGAAGTCTTTTCTGCTGTTGGTGTAATTAATAAATAGTATTTTTCACCTGCATCAAATTTAAGCGGTTTTGCTGTCTCGCTTAAGTCAACTGGTGTATACGTGCTTGCTTCCGCATTCACATTCCCATCTGCTTTGATGTATTTAATTGTCACGGCGTCTCTTGTGCCCGCTGCAAATGTGATTTCCTTTTCTGTGTATCTCTTAGCGGAAATATTAATATCACGCTCTGATACCGCTGTATCTGCCTCATATTTGTAGATGCCGTTAGCATCTGGCTCGATTATCTTTTTTTCAGGTTCGCTGTCCTCTCCCTCACCTGGAACAGAATAACTTACCTCGATATCAATTCTTTCATTAGACGCTTTATCTGCTGCTTCAGGTACCACAAAGTAAATTGTCTGGCCTTTTTTCAGTGTATTAATTGCTGCGCCAATTGTTGCAGATTCTTTCAATACCTCTGTTGTTGCAGGCGCTGCTGCTGTTGAGTCCTGTACCAGATATTTGATTGCACCAATATTGGCTTGATCACTTGTTTTCAGTATAACAGAATATGTCTTATCTTTTGTTGTTACGAAAATTGTCACTACTGGAAGTGTGTTATCCTCTGCTGGTTCAAGCTCTGCTGTAACCGATGCAGGGATTGTGTACTTTTCATCCACTGGATTGAGTACTGTTTTCTTTTCATCAGAGTTTATCTGATATTCAACCTTATCAATCAGCTTTTCATCCGCTGGGTTTACTGTAAATACAATATCTTTCCCTGCTTCTACTTTCTTGTTTGCCTCATCTGGCTGATTGTCGCCTTCATATACGATTGTTGCGCTTCCATCTTCTGTGATGTCCTCTGCAACCGTCACATATGATTTATCCTTTAAAGTAATTGTTATGGTGATATCATTTGTAATCTCATTGCCGCTGTTTGTAATGGTATAAGTGCCATCTTCTTCTGTAACTGTTACCTTTGTATTTTCACTATCTGCACATGTTACAGATGCAATGCTTTTCTCTGCGTCAACAGGAACAGCCGTAAAGTTGATATCTGTTTTGTCTATTGTAATGTTATTCCCGTCTGCATCTTGTGCAACCGAACTGTCAAAATCAACCGTTACAGTACCAAGCTCTGCTTCTGTAGTTCCATCCATTACTTTTACAGTCACTTGCTTCGGCTCATACTCTGGTGCTTCCTCTGCAGCGACTGTGACAGAAATCACTGTATCTGCTGTAATTTTGCCAATCTTGTATGTTACGCCATCAGTTGCTGGAGTTTTTGGCGTGTTATCTACTGTGACCGTTGCTGTGTAACCTGTATCTACTGTCAGTTTCAGGACGAAAAACTTATTAGATGTATCCGATACAGTTATATCGGCATATGTCCCCTCTGTATTTGTCCATTCTGTATCTGCTGTTGTAGAGTTTTCATCCGCAGCCAAACCATAGTGAACGGCTGTCAGTTTGTTGTCTGTATCTGTGACATTCAAGCTTACCTTGGAAGCTGATGTTGTTTCGTCTGCTTCCGCTACTAATGTAAGGGTGTAGGTTTTGCTGTTCGCTTCTCCTGACAAATCCCCGTCTGCTACAGTGACTTTATAATATCCCTCATGACCATCAAGTGCATCTATTTTGCCTGTTTCGGTTTTTAGATGATATCCCGTTTCTGTCACAACATAAATGTATAAGTCATGTCCTGCTGTGATTTCTCCCGTGTTATCACCGCCATCCTCAATGCTGGCAGCATCTTTCCATGAAGTCCCTTCACTATCTGCATTAAAATCAGTAGGTTCATTTTCTGATGAAAGATACTTAATGGTTGTAATGTTCGCAGGCATTGGATCGATTTTCTGCAGTTTATATGCAGTCGCAGCAAGCAGGTTCAGTTCCTCGTCTTCCGTTACCTCTTCCTCTGTTGCTTCCTGTTCGGTAGATGTTTCTTCTGAAACTGCTGTTTCCTCCTCTCCTGCCGTATTGTCTTCGGACACATTAACAGACTCTGTTTCAACAGCGTCTGATGTGGGCTCGGACTCTTTATTTTCTTCTGTTGAAGATGCTTCCTGCGTGGAAACTGCTTCTTCAGATACTTCCTCCTCTGTCGGAACTGCTTCCTCAGAAGGCTGCTGTTCTTCTTCTGCAGTAGAAACTTCCTCAGAAGTACTCTCTGATACAGCATCCGCTGTGTCAGAATCCGTTGTATCAACGTTCTCTTCTGATAAGAAATTTGTTTCTTCTGCAGCTTCTGTCTCTGCCTCTGTTGCATGTGCCACAAGGCTGACATCCGGTACAGAAAGGCAGCAATCAACAATCCAAATATCAATGTAGCGTTTGGTACAACAGACACAGAGAAGTTTACGCTTGTGACAGAGGCAGCTGAAGGTACAGTCGGTTCCTATACAGGTACGATTTACCTGACACAGGAAGGCAAGAGAGAGCAGAAGATCGTTGCATCAGCAAGTGGAGACATTACGGGCCAGCTTCCTGCAAAGGATACAGCAGCGCAGGTAGTTACAAGAATTGACGCTGCATTTAACGCATATACGGATAATGGCGGCAAGTTTACCAATAGCACAACTGAGGCTGAAGTAAAAGCAATTGCAGATGCAGCAAATATTAATTCAGACTATACCATTGAGTATAAGCCAGATAATACAACAGCAACTCCTGAATTCAAGGGATTTGCAGTGACAAAAGCGACAGTAAAGGCTTCAGGTTCTATCGTTGCAACATTCCTGATTAAGAAAGGGGATGCATCAACCGAGAGAGCTGTTCATTTGACAATTGATCAGTTGTCACAGTCCATCACAGAGGCAAAAGATGCAGCAAATGCAGCGCTTGCAGATGCAGAGTGGGTGAAGACATTGACCAATGCAACGAATGCGGCAGCAGTTAAGACACAGATTGAGACGGTTGTGGAAGGCTATACTGTAACAATTGGAACAGATTTCAAGAACACAGCAACAGCAACAGCAGCCGGAACCATCACAGCTACCGTAACACTTGACAAAGCGGCAGGCGAAACAGATGCAGATAAGATCGTATTTTCGATTTCAATTTCTGTACCAGCGCCAGCAGCAACACCAGCTCCATAATATCATCGAGCAGGGCAGTTTTGTTAAACTGTAGTTCTAAAATGGGTATATCACGATTCGCGATATACCCATTTTGTTGTGGTGCAGCTGTTACAATTCACACTTACGCCAGATTTCACATATACTTACAACGATTTCGGTGTGAATTGCAACAATTGATGCACACAAAATGCTAAAAAGCACGCATTTTGGCGCTTGCTCCGACGCCATGCAGCAAGTGCATGGCGCGGGTGTGAAAAGTAACGTGCAGCTCGTTGGTTCTGTGCTTTTTTCAAACGCACTCTGGACAGAATAAGCCTTGAGGTGTTATAATAAAACAATAACAGGAGTGGAGAAGAGAGCCGCAAAAGGGGGAGTTTTATAATGGCAGTGCAGTTTACACCGATAAAGTTGTTACAGCATATAAAAGATAATAATTTTTCTTATTATAATTCATACAAAAAACAGGTAAAAGAAACAAATGAGTCTGTGGAGGAATTTCAAAATAAACTAGAGAAATTTCGAAAAGATGTAGCAGACTTGAAAAAATATTCTCCGGGAATCACAAATAAATCAAAGCTGGAAAAGGAATTGAGCGACTTTGTAAAATCCTACAATAATATGGAAAAAAGCGCAGAGAATATCACAGATAAAAATGTCAGGAAACAGTTGTCAAAATTAAGAAATTTATTCTCTGAGAATGAGAAGGATTTAAGAAAGATTGGGATTAAAAAGACAAATGGAAAACTGACATTTGACGAAGATGAATTTGATGATGCTGACACCAAAGTAATTGACAGGTTATTTTATGGCAAGGGCTGCTTTATCCAGCAGGCAAATAAAATCATACAGAAAACAGAGGACAAAGCAGAGGATATAAAATATAATATCACGGATCGGAATATCAGCAAAACAACAATGTATAATCAGGAAGATATACAAGTGGTTTCCATGTTGACACTGGGAAAAGAAGTAGCATCTGTTTTGGGGGATTATAACGATAAAGTACAAAATAATAAACTGGATTCAAACGACCAAAAAAATATAGAATTGGATTTGGCATATTTTGCACAGTCTGTTTACATAACGATGCCGGATTATCAAAATGAAACGCTTGATAAAATTAAGCAGCTCTGCAAAGACAATGAAGGCGAACTTGGAAAGCTGGGCTTTAAATTTGACAGAGAATATAAACAATTGACCTATGAGGGTTCTGCCAGTGACTTTGCAACGCAGGATTTTAAGGATGCTTACAATCATTTGTTTGGAGAAAATGCGGCGTTTAAGGATACGATTCTGCGTTACTGCAAGGAGGCTTTTGATACAATCATTAAGCCAAAGGATTTAGGCGTTTCTATCATTGATGAACAACTATAAAAAATGGATACAAAAAATTGAGCGTGTTGGCGCTCAATTTTTTTGTAGAAGAAAGGGCATGCGGCAGATTTTTACAACCGAAATTTTCCAGTTGCAAGATTCAAGCGGGCCACAATCCCATTGGCATCTTGCAAGGAGGTATTGACAGAATCTGAGATTTCAACAACTTCTAGTACGCGTTCCGCTATGTTTGCAGTTCCTTGGGCGCTTTCCTGCGCAGCCTGTGATATGCCATCTAAGGAATCTGTAATATTATTAATAGAAGCAAGAAGTTCTTCAGAAATTGCACTGAAATCTGTGACAAGAGAATCTATTTCCCCGGCATCTTCATTATAATCATTTGCAATGGAACCAAATAATCGAATGCTCTCCATGACTTGGTTATCAATAAATGACAACAAAAGCTCCGCATCTTTTGCGAGTATTCCGACAGCATCATTTACCTGATCCGTCACTTTTTTGATGTTTTCCGTGTTTTTTTGGGATTGTTCCGCCAGTTTGCGGATTTCATCAGCTACTACTGCAAATCCCCGTCCTGCGTCCCCTGCCCTGGAAGCTTCAATACTTGCATTGAGAGATAAAAGATTTGTTTGTGAAGTAATTTCCATAATAGATTCCGCGAGCATTGAAATTTCGGAGACAACTTTTATGCGTTCAAGTGCTTCGTGCAAAGTGCTTTCGATGGATTGCTTTTGCAGTTCCAGACTGTTTTGGCTTTCGGCTGCTGCATTTTTAGCATTGACCGCTTTTTTGTGAATTGTATCAGCCCGTTCAGCGCCTTCTTGAGCACGCTCTGCAATGTTTCTTGCGGCAAGGTCAATTTCCTTTGTCATTTCATTGATGCTGCCGGCGGTTGCGGCTGTTACATCCATAGAAGCGGAAAGCTGAGTCGTGGTTGAGGATACATCTTCTACCTTGCTATTCAGATGTGACATATTTTGTGAAATGCCATTGACACTTTCTGTAGTCAGATTTGTTTCTGTCATAACATCATGGATCAAGCCGCCAATGTTTGAGCGCATTTGTTCCAGAATATTTAATAGATTGCCAAAATCATCTTTGCGTTTTAGATCCGCTTCATTAATTTTGACCGTGAAATCTCCTCCAGATAAGCTTTTCAGGACACGCCCCACTTGATTTAGAGGTTTGGTGATATTGAAGATTGTCGCAATTAGATAGAGTATGATAATAACTGCAAACAGCACACACGCTACCACAAATACTATAATCTGATGATTTGTAAATTCGTCGGCTGTTTTTGTCGAGTCGGCAATCTGATTGTCAATATTGTCAACATAGTTTCCGGTTCCTACTACCCAGCCAAAAGGTTCATAATATTGTGTGTATGCACGTTTGGGCATAGGTTCTGTTTCGCCTTCCTTGGGGTATTGATAATCACAGTAATAACTTCCCTGTGCGATAGCGCCCTGAATAAAGTCTTTTACCATTTCATAGCCAGTCACATCTTTGGTACTTAGGCGGTTTGTGCCTTCGGTTTCACTACCCAAAAGAACGACATTGACACCATCAGACTGATCAATCCAGAAGTAGCCTTCACTGCCATATCTTAGATTGCGAACGCGGTCTGCTGCAAGTTTCATACCTTCTTCCTGGGTATAAATACCAGCGTCAATATCTGCTTTGTAGCAGTCAAGAAGTGAGATAACCTGTTCAACCTGCTGCCGGATACTATCATCATAATCATTTCGGATATTCGCCGCTTCCTCCTGCAAGACTCGTTTATCAATTGCTCTCATACTATTAATAGAGTAGTTGACACTAAATACCATAAATAAAACAACTGTGATTCCAATAATTGTCATTTTCATTTTAACACTTAAATTTTTCATTGGTAATCATCTCCTTTCGAAATTTATTATAGCACTCTGAAAGTTCCTGGTACAGAAAAATTGTGTATTTCATACAAAAAAGTAATAGTTTTTCCTACGATAAATTACATTAGCATAGCTTTTGTTTCTTATCAGAATAGAAAGTATGTTCCTGAATATAAACAAAAATTTAGAAAAATTTGTATAGAAAGCGCAGAAAAGATGAATTTTTTTTCGTTATGTGATATGATATAGACACAAAAGTGTTGCCGCAGTTTCCGGTCGAACAATGTGCGGTACAAGGAGGTATAAGGTAATGATAAATCCAAATGATACGATGCACCAGCAAATGATGGAGGTAATTCGGGAGATTTCTCTTTCAGAGGAACAATATGCACTGGCGGAGGCATATTTATCTGGCGAAAAAGGGGCAGAGGTACTAGAACAATTCCCATACTTAAATTTATCAGAGGTTCCTTCTGAAAAATTTTCAAATGTGTTTCAGGGTATTAAAAGAGAAGATGCAGACAGATTGTTTGAGCTCTTGTTTACGATAGGGCGTGCAACTTGCGATATGCTGATACCGATAAATTTTTTGCTGTTGTCAGCGAGGGAAGATGTAATTTCTTGTGAGGCTGCCAAAAAGACTGCTGTTCTTGCAACAATGCAGCAATGGAATCCGCAATATCTGCACATGCTCAATCTTACAATGAAAGTTGCGGAAGAAAAAGTAGAAAATCTCAAAAAAGCGATAGCATATGGGAAGGACAATGAACCAAACGGCACACTGATACTGCTTGCGCTTTATTTTATGACAAAATACAAGGAATTTATCAAAGAACGGGAAAGGCAGTTTGAGAAGGAGGAACATGCGCAATGGGCGTATGATATTCCCATTGAACCGGAGGATATTCCTTTGCTGCAGGAATACGAGGAGAGTGTCTTGTCGCATCTGGCTGATGTGTTTAGAAATCAGATGGATGCTGATGCTCTGCAGGAAATTACAGATGCCATCATAAACGATCAAATCTCAGCCAGAATCCTTTTGCTTGTCAAAAAGGTAAACATTTCTGACCGCGATCTAAGCCTGTGTGGAGGAATGGCATATTTTGGTTATCCATTTTCAGTCAAACTTAAAAATGCTTTTCGGATCTGTTTGGCAATGAATGGAAGCAGAAAATCAGCCTCATATGGAGAAGCGATGCTGGATATCATCATGAAAATCAGTGACGGGTTGTTCATGAGTATCAAAATGCGCGGAGGGGCATTGGATCGGATTTTTGACATTGCGCCAAGGGAGTATCTTGTTTGGGCAGTAAAGAAACAATGCAGGCCAATTTTGAACAAGCAATTTCATGCACATAAGGATATTTATCTGGAAATTATGGAGGAAGCGGAATTTGGGACGGCCAATATCATGTTTGGTATTATCCGAAATCTCGATCCCGCATTGTATGAGGAACTTCTGGAAAAGAAAAAAAGTGAAAAAAGTTCCAGGGAACAACAAAAGCTGATTGATATCCTGGTTAAGGATGAGCATATGCATGCGGATCTTGTCACAAGCTATCTGCGTGGAGAAAAGCCCGTAGATATCCTGTATCCCATTGCTGAAGATTTGGTAAATAAGTATTATAATGGAAACTGGGTTGGGATACAGTTGGAAGAATACTGCAAGCTTATTGGAGATTTCGCTTTTTATCACAGAGCGCAGATCTATATGCTGATAAAAGAGTCCTATTGTTTTTGGGGCAATATGATAAATTTTAGTACTTGTACTTGTGAGGGTGTTAAAGAACTTTTTGATGCGTTTGCAGCGGAAAATCTGTCAGTATTCTATCAGTTAAAAGGATTGAACATTATCCATGATTATGTTTCCTATAGTGAAAGTAAGTCCAAAATGGTTAGGGAAATCGCGGCAGATTGTTTTGCAGTCTATTTGAAGGACAAGAGGGAGGAAACAATCCGCGCCTTTTCTGGTGCAGGTGCATTCGGCCGGTTTTTTGGACTGCATGTACTGCGCAAATTTGCTGATGAAAATAAAAAAGAAATTTTGGCTTATTCACAGGACAGTGCAAAAATGGTAAAGGAAGAGTTGGTAGATATCGTATCGGGCCAAAAAGACTGGGAAGAGGATGTGAAGCGCTTTTTGCATTCCAAAAAGGCAGCAGAACGCGAATTTGCCATAACGGTTTTGGCTCACTGGCAGGGTGAGGGAACGCAATATCAGGAACTGTTTACACAGATATTAGAAAAAGAAAAAAACAACAAAGTCCGGGGGCTTTTGGAACGTGTACTAAATCTGGAGGCGCAGGAAGGCAGTCAGACATTTTCCCAGGAAGAGTTGGTGAAAGAGCTGCATAAGGGCAATCGGAAACGGACACTGGCTTGGGCATATGAAACACCGTTTTGTGCGGTACATAAAAAAAGCGGCGAGGAAGCATCAGAAGAATATTTGCAGGCGATTCTTTTGTGCTATTCAAGTGTGGACGGCTGTGGCGTCAGCAAAAAGGCGGATATTCTGGCGGAGAATTTGCAGTCAGAAGAATTGGCGCTGTATGCCAATGAATTGTTTGACAAATGGCTGCAATCCGGCGCGGAAGCAAAGAAAAAATGGGTGCTTTATGCAGCTTCTATCCATGGAGGCGACAAGATTGTTCAAAAAATTCAGCATCAGGTTCAGGAATGGCCCAAAGCTGCACGCGGTGCGATTGCAGCAGAGGCAGTGCAGGCATTAACGCTCAATCCACTGCCGCAGGCGCTTTTGATTGTGGACGGAATCGCTAGAAAGTTTAAATTCAAACAGATCAAATCTGCAGCGCAAAAGGCGCTGGAATTTGCTGCTGAACAGCTTGGAATTACACGCGAAGAGCTTGCAGACCGTATCGTGCCGGATCTTGGATTTGATGAAAACATGGAGCGGCAGTTTGATTATGGAGAACGCAAGTTTCGCGTGACAATAACGCCTTCCCTTGAAATTCAAGTATTTGATGAGGCAGGAAAAAAACTCAAAAATATACCGGCGCCTGGAAAGAAGGATGACGAACAGAAAGCGGCAGCAGCGTATGATGCATTTAAGCAGATGAAAAAACAGATGAAACTCACAATCACCAGCCAGAAACAACGGCTGGAAATGGCATTGTCTATTGCGAGAGAGTGGAGCGTGGAATCCTGGAAGCAGCTTTTTGTCAAAAATCCAATCATGCATCAGTTTGCGATTGGCTTAATTTGGGGAATTTATGAGAATCGGACGTTGGTGCAGAGTTTTCGCTATATGGAAGACGGTTCGTTCAATACAGAGGAGGAAGAGGAATACCAGCTTCCAGAACAGGGACAAATTGGCTTGGTACATCCGATAGAGCTTTCGGCAGAAGTCAAAGAAGCATGGAAACAGCAACTTGAAGATTATGAGATTACGCAGCCAATCAGCCAGCTAGACCGAAATATTTACACCGTAACAGAAGAAGAAGCGGCAAGTAAGCAGTTAGATCGTTTTGGCGGATGTGTCATTAATGATTTGTCTTTGAATGGAAAACTACTAGATCTTGGATGGTATCATGGTTCCGTACAGGATGGCGGAGGGTTTTTTACGTTTTATCGTGAGGATGCCGATGTGGGGCTTGGCGTGGAGATGCATTTTTCGGGAACCTATGTAGGATTCTTGAATGAGGATGTCACTGTGTATGACGCGCGGTTTTATAAGGCAGGTACAATCGAACGCGGAAGCTATGTGTATGATGAGGTCGAGAAGGATGAGGCATATTTTCTGGGAGAAGTGCCGGAGCGATATTTTAGTGAGATTATCTGGCAGCTTGTAAAAGCGACAGCATCAAGTCAGGAGCGAAATGAAAATTGGAAAAAAGAATCAAAGCGGTTTTAAAATGCAAAGTTTGAAAGTAAACTTTCAAATATTGATTGGTATGTGCGCTAAAGCGCACAGAGAGGTGTAAAAATGAATTTAGATGAATCAGTCAGAGAAATCCTTCTATATTTGCAGGAACACCTTTCTGGCAACTGGAAATATAGTTTATTTGGCGGCGAGATAAAAAAATTGATACAAATCGCAGAAAATCAGCCGGATTACTTTAAAACAGCCTTGGACTGCCTGAAAGATAATAAACAAATGTTCGAGACATCTTGTGAACACGATAGATATCAGCAGCAGGAGCCTTTTCGACTTGTGCTTCTGATGGCTTATTTTACAGCAAAGTATAACAATTGTGAGCAAACAGCGGTGCCGCCAGATTGTGATAGCGGCAATACGCCAGAAATCATAATAGCGGCGGAAGATGTTCCGCTTATGAAGCAGTATGAGGATATCATTTTATCGCATTTGGGTGATTTGTTTCAAAATAAAATGGAGGAATTTTCTCTTGCTCAAATTGTGGACGCAGTTGTGAAGAATCAAATTACACCAGAGATAAAAAAACTTGCTGCTTCGGTCAGTGTTGATAAAGTGTGGCTGCATTTGTATGGCGGTTTGGCTTATCTAAATTATAATCTTTCTGTGGTACTGAGAAATATTGTGAAAATTTGCCTAGAAATGAAGATTGATTTTGATGTACGAAACCGCTATGACAATTGTGGTATGCTGGAGGTGATGCGCTATATCAGCAGTTTGCTTTTTATGGCTATAGAAAGAAGAGGCATTCACTACGATAAGGTATTGGGGATTGACAGCGGACGATATATTCGCTGGGCGGCATTCCAGCGATATCAGGCGATTTTGGAGCAGCAGTTTTTGTCAAACAGAGAGTGTTTTCTTTGTGCGATGAGTGAAACGGATTGGGATTGGAATGCAATTTATAAAGTGGCATATTCAAATTTTATCAAGTCAGAAGATGATCTGAAAAACGAATTGAACGCGTGCAATCTTTTGTATGAGATCGTAAGACGGCAGGACGCACCATTGTATTATCAGCTTTTATCGGAAAACAGGCAGCAGAATGAAAACAGGGAGCGGATAATTGAAATGTTCATCCGTGAAGCAGGAGATGATATAGAACTACTCAGAGCCTATTTGCGGGGGGAAGTACCTGTTGATAGGTTGTATCCGATTGCAGAACAGATTCAAGAAGAATATTTTTTGGATGCATATACAGAAACAGATTGTTTTATGGAGTATTTAGAACTGTTCGAGGACGAGCCATTTCATCGAAGATGCGAGGTATATATGATGCTTCGGCGCAGCGGTCATTTTATTGTGACAGATGTTTCTGTTTCTTCGGAGGATATGGAAGATTTGTGCCCACAAAAAGTACAAAAGCTTTTTCGGAATCTGGACCAAGAAGGCTTTACGGTTGCCCGTCAGTTTGCAGGTCTTATGATGATGCAGGAGTATTGGGGCGGTTATGAAGACTGGACAGAAGCGCTGGTTGAAAGTGCGGCAGGCTGTTTTGCGGAATATCTTCATGAGAGAAGGGAAGAAACTTTCCATGCGTTTGCAGCAGGAAATGCGTTTGGGCGCTTCTTTGCCCTGCGTGTAATGCGGGAGTGCGCAGAGGAGAACAAAACAGAGATTTTATACTTTAGCAAGGATACTGCAAAGAAGGTACAAAAAGAGTTGTTAGCGATTCTTTGTGAACAAAGGGGCTGGGAGAAGGATATCCGGCAGCTTTTAAACGCCAAAAAAGCTGCGCAGCGTGAGACTGCTGTAAAGGTGCTGCTTTTTTGGCAGGGAGATGGGACGCAGTACCAGGATAGCTTTGTGCAGATGCTAAAGACTGAGAAAAACAGTAAAATCCGGGCGCTTTTGGAAGAATCAATTAAGAAAGAATAAAATCTATTGACAGCGTGTGCAAATCGGTATATGATAAGTACGATATGACAATTCCATATTGTAGTGAATCTCTTATTCAGAGTGGTGGAGGTACAAAGGACCTGTGAAACCACGGCAACCCCTGAGAGAGGAAGGTGCCAACCTGAGCGAGTAATGCTATTATAGAATATTAATAGCTCGAACAATAAGAGGATTTGATTATCGAGAAACCAATCATTTCCGCTTATTCAGACGAGTAAGCGGATTTTTTATGCACACGGGCGTCCAAAGGAAATATGTCATCAAACCGATAAATCGGTTCGCTGACGGACGCCCGGCGCGCGAGTAGGGGAAGGAAACTTCCCTACTCGATTGCACAGGGGCACGATTAGGCAAATAATTTATCAATTCTTGCCATTGCCTCGATCGTATTTTCACGACTTCCAAACGAAGTAAGGCGGAAGAATTTTTGCCCATTTTTTCCAAATCCAGCGCCAGGCGTACCAACAACTTGAGCGTTGTTCAGAAGATAATCAAAGAATTCCCAGGAATCCATGTCATTTGGACATTTAAACCATATATAAGGAGAATTGATTCCCCCGAAATAGGTAATATTTTTTTTGGAAAGTCCATCAGAGATAATTTTTGCATTTTCCTGATAGTATTTAATATTTTGTCTACATTGCGCCATTCCTTTAGCTGAAAATACAGCAGCGGCGCCTCTTTGAACAATATAGGATACCCCATTGAATTTGGTGGTTTGACGACGGTTCCACATAGCATTTAACGACAAATTCTCCCCTGTTGATGCTATGAACTTTAAATCATGAGGAATAATAGTATATCCACATCGCGTTCCTGTAAATCCGGCTGTCTTTGATAAAGAACAAAATTCAATAGCACAATTTTTGGCGCCATCAATCGCATAAATACTCCTGGGAAGGTTTTTATCAGTTATAAAACATTCATATGCGGAATCATATAGAATAATGGCATTGTTTTCATGTGCATAATCAACCCATTCTTTGAGTTGTTCTTTATTATAGGCGGCTCCAGTCGGATTGTTTGGTGAACAAATGTAGATAATATCTGCATGAATATTGTAATCGGGCATAGGGAGAAAATGATTTTCTTCATTTGCATCAATAAAGGTAACTTGTCTTCCATTCATTATGTTTGTATCAACATAAACAGGATAGACAGGATCGGGAATAAGAATAACATTGTCCTTGTCAAAAAGATCGGTAATATTTCCAGTATCACTTTTGGCGCCATCAGATATAAATACTTCACTTGATTCGATGGATACATTATTTTGGCAGTAATAGTCAACAATGGCACTGCGAAGAAAATCGTATCCTTGCTCTGGGCCATATCCTTTGAAGGTTTCTGCACTTGCGAGTGCATCGACGCCTTCATGAAGCTGCGTAATCATTTCAGAACCAAGAGGGAGCGTAACATCGCCAATTCCCAAACGAATTACTTTTTTTTCGGGATTAGCGGCTGTATAAGCATTTACACGGTGGGCGATTTCTGAGAAAAGATAACTTTCTTTCAGATTTAAATAATTTTCATTTAATTTTGGCATAAAATCTCCTCCTAACTTTTAGCCGTTATATGACGGTTATTAAGGTAAAGTCGCTTTGACAAACTCATGTGTGATTGATTTTCATGTGTCTTTGCAGCTTTACGCTGATTGAAAATTTGTCCATTGTTTTTATTCGCCAAACTACAATGGAATATAGTTGTTCTTATTAGGAACACTAAAATAATCATAACGTTATTATTGTTATTTGTCAATTATCATATGTCTTATTGAAAAAATTTATTGATTGTGATAAGTTTATTCGGGAAGAATAAACTAAAATTAGGATTTGTGTTTTATCACAGAATATTAGATTCAATATGGAAAGGAAATGGTTATAATGATGTTTGAGCAGGAAATAAATGACGCAAAAAGAGTAGTTAAGGAATTTTTGGAGCAGGTGGAACTGAAACCAGGATGTCTCGTAGTAATTGGCTGTTCGACAAGTGAGATTGCGGCGCATAAAATTGGGTCCTATTCAAATGTGGAACTTGGGGAAGCTGTATTTTTAGCAATCTACAAAGCATTTCAAGAAAAGCAAATAGCAGTCGCAACACAATGTTGTGAGCATCTTAACAGAGCGCTTATTTTGGAGAGGAAGGCTGCAGAACAGTTTGGTTATGAGGAAGTAAATGTGATACCACAGCCAAAAGCAGGAGGTTCATTCTCTACAGCAGCCTGGAAACATATGGATGATCCAGTGGCAGTAGAGCACATACAGGCTCATGCAGGAATTGATATTGGAGATACGCTGATAGGAATGCATATAAAGCCAGTAGCAGTTCCAGTGAGAATAGAGCATCCTGTAATAGGTGGTGCGCATATTGTCTGTGCAAGAGCAAGAGCAAAATATATTGGCGGGGAAAGAGCACACTATAATGAGGATTTAGAATAAACTTTGAAAAAGTTCTTTTCTAAAGTAGGGATTCTATGTTATAATCAATGCATGTATAAATATGAATAAAAAAGCCGGAAGGGTAACAAATGTCTCAGGAACAGAACAGGACGCAACTTGATAAGAATGTTACATCTGATGAATCGACAGACAGAAAAAAATGGAATTTTGCAAATGTGATTGTGTCGATACTTGTACTTATGATGATTGCTGTCTGTATTGTGATGCTTGTGCAGGTAATTCAGCTTGGCAAAAAAGTGGACGGGTTAGAAGAAAGTATACAGGCGCTTCGGGATACAAGTGCGGATATTGGGGATACGGAATCATTTGGAGGGATATTTGAGATACCTGATGTAGATGCCAGTATGCTGTATGAGTCCGAAGATGCAGATATTGAAAAAGTCGCGAAGCTTGAAAACAGTATTGTATGGGATGGAGCAGACGACAAAAGTTCAGGGATTAAAAAAGTTTACCTTACATTTGATGATGGCCCAAGTCAAAACACAGACAAAATTCTTGATATCCTAGATCAATATGGGGTCAAGGCAACCTTTTTTGTAGTAGGAAAAAAGAATTATGAGAAACAGTATAAACGCATTGTAGAAGATGGACATACTTTGGGTATGCATTCTTACAGCCATAAGTACAAAGAGATTTATGCATCCTTGGATGCCTATAAGCAAGATTTGATGAAGCTTCATGACTTTTTGTACGAACTCACAGGCACGGACTGCAACATCGTGAGATTTCCAGGAGGAAGCAGCAACACAATAAGCCAAGTAGATATGAAAGAGCTGATTGCATATCTTGATGAAGAGAATATGATATATTTTGACTGGAATGTATCAGGAGGAGATGCTATGGGGGATTCTGTCAATGCAGATCAGATAGTAAAAAATGTACTAGATAATATAGATAAATACAATAATGTAGTAATTTTATTTCATGATGCAGCCGGAAAAAAATCAACGGTTGATGCGCTGCCTCAAATCATAGAAAAGATACTGGCGTCAGAGAATACAGTGATGCTGCCGATTTCAGAAGATACAGTACAGGTGCAGCATCTTCACTAAAAAGTAATAGCACTATTTAATAAGAATATATAAATGCAAAACAAAATTGGAGGATAGTTTATAATGGGTTTTTTTCAGGATTTAAAACAGGATTTATCACAATCAGCAAATGATTTGGGAGTTGAAGATACAATGGTTGATCTGAACATGAATGCAGAGGGTGTATCAGATCCTGGAGATTTATTTGGAGGCGTGACAGATACGGGATTTTCTGATTTTGAGACAATGATTAAAAAAGACGCAGCCGCTCTTGAAGACGAATTAGCAGCAGGAGCATTGCCACAAACGGAAAATGAAACAGCAGCAGAATTATCTTTTGATGATAGTATTAATGTCGGTGAAGGGCAGATTCAAAATGATGCAATCACAACGGCTGCTCCAATGATGGCATCGAATATGGAGCTTGTCAACTCAGGTATTGAGCAGCCAATGCAGGAAGTTGAAGCAACAAATATCAGCGAGCCACAACAGATGGATATGCAGCCAGAACAAACGACAAATGAAGCAGTTCAAAATATTTCAGAACCTGCATCTGCAAGTGAGGCATCGGTACCGCAACCTGAGACAGAGCCAAATGCTGCGGATTCTAAGGATACTGCAGTGATTACAAAAGGTATGACGATAACTGGCGATGTAACTTGCAGTGGAAATATGAATTTAATTGGAAATATTAATGGCAACATTGATATCTCTGGAAAGCTGAATGTGACAGGAAGTATCACAGGAAATTCTTCTGCCGCTGAAATTTATGCAGAATCTGCACAGATAAATGGAGAAATAAAGAGTAAGGGCACTGTTAAAGTTGGCCAGAGTTCTGTTGTGATTGGCAATATTTTTGCTTCAAGTGCTGTAATTGCAGGAGCAGTTAAGGGGGATATTGATGTCCATGGACCTGTAATTCTTGATGTATCAGCAATTGTAATGGGAAATATCAAATCAAAGTCTGTACAGATCAATAATGGTGCGGTAATTGAAGGTTTGTGCTCACAATGCTATGCGGATATCAGGCCAGCCTCTTTCTTTGATGATGTGAAAAAAAATAGAAAATAAAAATTAGGAGCCAGCAGATTATGAAAAGAATACTATTGAAACTGAGTGGAGAGGCGCTTGCAGGCGAAAAAGAAATGGGGTTTGATGAACCTACCATCACAGCAGTGGCAAAACAAGTCAAAGAAATTGTTGACAGTGGTGTACAAGCAGGCATTGTAATTGGCGGAGGGAATTTCTGGCGCGGAAGAACAAGCAAGACAATTGACCGCACAAAAGCGGATCAGATAGGAATGCTTGCCACTGTTATGAATTGTATCTATGTATCTGAAATATTTCGATCGGTAGGTATGGACACAGAGATTTTCACACCTTTCCAATGTGCATCTTTTACAGAGCTTTTTTCAAAAGACAAAGCAATCATGGCGCTTGAATCAGGGAAAGTAATATTTTTTGCAGGCGGTATAGGGCATCCGTATTTTTCAACAGATATGGGAACAGTACTCAGAGCAGTTGAAATAGAGGCAGATATGATTTTGTCAGCCAGAGCAGTTGATGGCGTATATGATTCCGATCCAAAGTTGAATAAAGATGCAAAGAAATTTGATACAATATCAATTATAGAGGTTATTGATAGAAAGCTTGGCGTGATGGATTTGGCAGCAGCAGTGCTTTGCATGGAAAATAAGATGCCAATGACTATTTTTGGATTGAATGAAGAAAACAGTATAATAAATACAGTAAGAGGAAATTCAAATGGTACTGTAATAACAGTTTAAAGCTGTTGTGTGACATGAGGGTTTTATAAACTGTATCAAAAAATAATAAATATTCAGGAGGATATAGAAAATGGACGCAAGAGTAAAAACATATGATGACAAAATGCAGAAAGCTTTTGATTTTCTTTTATCGGATTATCAAACAATACGTGCAGGCCGTGCAAACCCTCATGTGCTTGATAAGGTAAAGGTTGATTATTACGGAACAATGACACCAATTCAGCAGGTTGGTAATATTACGATTCCAGAAGCTAGAATGATTCAGATAGCTCCGTGGGAAAAGAGCCTTATCAAAGCGATTGAAAAAGCAATTTTGGCTTCTGATATTGGAATTACTCCCAGTAATGATGGATCTGTAATTCGCCTTGTATTTCCTGAACTTACAGAGGAACGCAGAAAAGACCTTGTTAAGGATGTGAAAAAGAAAGGGGAAGAATGCAAGGTAGCAATTCGTAATATCAGACGAGATGCAAATGATTCTTTCAAAAAGCTTGCTAAGACAGAGATATCAGAGGATGAAATTAAGGACTTAGAAGATGCTGTTCAGAAGATGACAGACAAATATATTAAGGATGTTGATAAAGCTATTGATGAGAAGTCTAAAGAAATTCTTACGGTATAATTTGTTATATTTATTGCACTGAATTCATTGAGTAAGGAAATGCTCGAAACAAAAGGGGCGTGCAGTGCCCCTTTTTGCCTTAAATCGTTGCTGTAAAGCGACGATTTTTTCGCACTATGCAAAAATTTTGAAATTCGATGAAAAGCGACTTTACACTTTAGTGCTATCACGCAGTGATTAAAAAAGGAGGAGTAGGAATGAGTGTACCCAATCATGTAGCAATCATTCTTGATGGAAATGGCCGCTGGGCCAAAGCGAAAGGGCTTCCGCGTACAGCCGGGCACGTGCAGGGGGCAAAAACGCTTGAGCAGATATGTGAAGATGCCTATCATATGGGAATTAATTACCTTACGGTCTATGCGTTTTCAACAGAGAATTGGACAAGACCTGACAGTGAGGTGGCAATGCTGATGGAATTGCTCAGAAACTATATGAAAAACAGTATCAAGCGGGCACAAAAAAATAATATGTGTGTGCGTGTTATCGGTGACAAATCAGGTCTTGCAGAGGATTTGAGAACAAGTATCGAGAAGTTGGAACAGGCTACACAATACAATACAGGGCTTCATTTTCAGATAGCAATAAATTATGGAGGGCGTGATGAGATTAGAAGAGCTGTTGTAAAGCTTGCAGACAAAGTAGCGGCTGGAGTGCTCAAACCGGAGGAGATTGATGATAAAAAGATTGCAGCGGAACTTGATACAGCAGGTTTGCCAGATCCTGATCTATTGATAAGAACATCTGGCGAACAGAGAATTTCCAATTATCTGCTATGGCAGGCTTCTTATGCAGAGCTTTATTTTACTTCTGTTTTTTGGCCCGATTTTGATAAGAATGAACTTGCAAAGGCTGTGGAAGTATATGAAAAAAGAGATCGAAGATATGGCCTTGTTGAGGAGGAGTAATGTATGGCTTCTAATATTCTAGGGAAAATAAGTAAAGAAAGAACTATCAGTGCGGTATTGCTTGTGATAGCGGCACTTGTTTCTATTCTTCCAGGCGGCATCATATTGGCAGTGGTATTATATGGGATTTCTATTATTGGTTTCTTGGAGCTGACAAAGGCGTGTGGTATTCGGCAGAAAGATAATTTGGGGAATTATAAAAAGATAAACAGCCTTGAAGTAATGGGCTTAATTATCATTACGTGTTATTATTTTGTAACTTTTTTGGTACAAAATACTTCGTATACTTCAATGATAATGATTATGGCATTGATAGCACTGATGTTTGTCTATGTATTTACCTTTCCTAAATATCATGCCAATCAGGTAATGAGCACGTATTTTTCATTGATATATGCACCTGTGATGCTGTCATTTGTCTTTTTGACAAGACAGTTGGAGAATGGTATTTATTTGGTATGGATGATTTTTATTAATTCGTGGATATCAGATACTTGTGCATATCTTGTGGGAGTGATGATAGGAAAACATAAACTGGCTCCTGTACTCAGCCCCAAGAAGTCCATTGAAGGTTCTGTTGGCGGAATTGTCGGCTCTGCATTGGTTGGCGCATTATTTGGTTATTTTATGGATGTTACTTTGGAGACGCAGCAGCTTGTGCTGATTTTGCCAATTGTGGGCGGCGTGGGTTCTGTGATTTCCCAGGTTGGTGACTTAGCGGCATCTGCGGTGAAACGAAACTTTGAAATAAAGGATTATGGAAAACTCATACCTGGTCATGGGGGTATTATGGACCGTTTTGACAGTGTGATTTTTACAGCACCAATTACTTATTTTTTAATTATGATTCTTCTTGAAATAGGACAAACAGCATTTTAATATACTATATCATAGATGTATTCTCGGAATCTCCATTATACTTGATATTGCGAGAGTATATCATGGGAAAAGGAGTATTTTTGTGAAAAAAATAGCAATACTAGGTTCTACAGGTTCTATTGGTACACAGACACTTGAGATTGTACGAGACAATCCTGACATTCAAGTAGTTGGTCTGGCAGCAGGGGCCAATATTGATTTATTGGAAAAGCAAGTAAGGGAGTTTAAGCCGCGTCTTGTGTCTCTTCAAAGTGAAAAGATGTGCAAAGAATTAAAAATACGGCTGTCTGATATGGATATTGAAGTGATTCCTGGAATGGAAGGGTTGCTTGGAGTTGCAGAGATGGAGGATTCTGAAATACTGGTAACAGCCATAGTGGGGATGATTGGTATTCAGCCAACAATTGCTGCGATTAAAGCACATAAGGATATCGCGCTTGCAAATAAAGAAACACTTGTAACAGCAGGTCATATCATTATGCCGCTTGCTGCGCAGATGGGCGTATCTATTCTTCCGGTGGACAGTGAACACAGTGCAATATTTCAGTCTATACAGGGAGAAAACAAGGAGCGAATCAGTAAACTTTTGATTACTGCATCAGGAGGACCTTTTCGCGGAAAAACCAAATCAGAACTTGAGCATGTACGGCTTGAAGATGCATTGAATCATCCGAACTGGTCAATGGGCAGTAAGGTAACCATTGATTCAGCAACACTTGTAAATAAAGGACTTGAGGTGATGGAAGCCAAGTGGCTTTTTCAGATGGATCTGTCTCAGATTCAGGTGATTGTGCATCCGCAAAGCATTATACATTCTATGGTTGAGTATGTTGATGGGGGCATCATCGCACAGCTTGGGATGCCTGATATGAAACTGCCAATTCAATATGCGCTGTTTTATCCCGACAGACGTCCTATGACGGGAAAGAGAGTAGATTTTTATGAACTTGGCAGTATTACATTTGAGAAACCGGATATGGAAACATTTCCGGGTCTGAAACTTGCTCTGCGGGCAGCGCAAGAGGGTGGAAGCATACCGACTGTTTTTAATGCCGCTAATGAGTGCGCAGTAAGTCTGTTTTTAGAACGGAAAATAAAGTTTTTGCAAATTCCGGAGATTATTGAATTGTGTATGGATGCACATAAAAAGATAGAAAATCCAGATGTGGAGGATATTCTGGCAACACAAAAGGAAACAATGGAATTGATTGGTATGAAATACGCTCGAAGTCTTTTTGTGCCTGATATTTGAGAGTGCATACATCGTAAAGGGAGGAAAAATGGAGGTATGATTGTAACAATAATCGTATTTGTTCTAATATTTGGAGTGGTGGTAATAGCGCATGAATTGGGACATTTTCTTATTGCAAAATTGAATGGTATTAAAGTATTGCAGTTTTCTATCGGAATGGGTCCTGATATTATAAAGTTTACCAAAGGGGAAACGAAGTATGTGCTGAAGCTGTTTCCAATCGGCGGCGCCTGTATGTTCGAAGGTGAGGATGGTGTTTACTCAGTAGAGAATGAGACAGAGAACCCAAACGGTGATAAAAAGTCTGAAAAACCGGAGGGCGCTTTTAATGATGCCAATGTCTGGGCTAGGATTGCAACGGTATTTGCCGGACCGTTTTTTAACATTATCCTTGCATTTTTATTGTCGCTGATTGTAGTTGGATTTTCGGGTGAGGTGATTCCTGTTATCAATTCTTTGTCCGAGGGATATCCTGCGAAGGAAGCAGGGCTCAAAGAAGGGGACCTTATTACCAAAATGGACGGGGAGCGCATATATCTGCAGGGAGAGGTTACCTTTGCATCAGCCTTTAGCAAAGGTGAGCCAATGGAAATTGAATATAAGCGTGATGGAAAAAAATATACAACGACGGTTACACCAAAGTTTAGTGAGGAGGACAACAGATATTATATAGGCTTTCAAATAGGTGAAACCATCAAGTGTAAAGGCTTAAATTTGATAAAATACAGTGCATATGAAGTGCGATACTGGCTGAAAACAACAGTAAAGAGCTTATTAATGTTAGTGCAAGGAAAACTTTCTGCAAATGATTTGTCAGGACCAGTAGGAATTGCGGTAACGATTGATGAAACGATAGAGGTGGCGAAACCATATGGTTTGCCAACGGTTGTTTTGACAATGATCAATTTTGCGGTGCTGCTCAGCGTCAATTTAGGCGTGATGAATTTGCTGCCTTTGCCAGCGCTTGATGGCGGCAGACTCTTGTTTATGTTTGTGGAGGTGATTCGCGGGAAGCCTGTTTCACCTGACAAAGAAGGAATTGTCCATTTTATAGGTTTTGTGGCGCTTATGATATTGATGGTATTTGTACTTTATAATGACATTGCAAGGATTTTTTCATAATAAACAAAGAGAGGAATAAAACGATGTACAGAGAGCATACAAAAGTAATTCAGATAGGCGACAGAGTAATTGGCGGCGGAAATCCTGTTTTAATACAATCTATGACAAATACAAAAACAGATGATGTAACAGCTACCATCAATCAGATTAAACGACTTGAACAGGCAGGCTGTGAAATAGTCCGATGTACGGTACCTGGAATAGAGGCAGCAAAAGCATTGGCACAGATCAAAAAGGAAATTACAATCCCCTTGGTGGCAGATATTCATTTTGATTATAAGATGGCGATTGCAGCAATAGAAAATGGAGCTGACAAAATCCGAATCAATCCAGGAAATATAGGCGGACGGGAAAAGGTCTCAGAAGTGGTAAAGGCTGCTAGGGAGCGGATGATACCAATTCGCGTGGGGGTAAACAGCGGCTCCTTGGAAAAAGAACTTATAGAGAGATACCATGGTGTTACTGCGGAAGGAATTGTAGAGAGTGCGCTTGACAAAGTGCATATGATAGAAGATTTTGGATATGACAATATTGTGATTAGCATCAAATCCTCGGACGTAACAATGTGTGTCAAAGCCCATGAGATTTTGGCAGATAAAACACAATATCCGCTGCATGTGGGAATTACGGAATCGGGTACGGTTATGAGCGGAAATATTAAATCTGCAGTGGGATTGGGTATTATTCTTTATCAGGGGATTGGTGATACCATCCGAGTATCTCTGACAGGAGATCCCGTTGAGGAAATCAAGTCTGCCAAGCTGATACTACGTGCGCTTGGGCTTAGGACAGGAGGGATTGAAGTTGTTTCATGTCCTACGTGTGGTCGGACAAATATAGATTTGATTGGCTTGGCAAATCAGGTAGAAACAATGGTTCAGGGATATGATCTTGATATAAAGGTAGCAGTAATGGGATGTGCAGTCAATGGACCAGGTGAAGCAAAGGAAGCAGATATTGGAATAGCAGGCGGGATTGGAGAAGGTCTTTTGATTAAAAAGGGTGAGATTGTGAAAAAAGTTCCAGAACATGCACTTTTAGATACATTAAAGTATGAGCTGGATCATTGGGAAAAAACGAAATAAACGATTTTGGATAGAAGTAGACATCAGCGGGAGGATGGATGGAAAAGGTATTTTTTGAAGCATTTCCGAATCTGAAATTAGATGGTATGCTAAAAGATTTGTTTGAACAAGTGGTGGTGGAACGAATTACAGCAACCAAACGAAAGGATTTGCTGCGCATTTACATCAGAAGCGAACGGTTGATAGAAAAAGAAAAAATATATCTTGTTGAAAGCGAAATAAAAAAGCAGTTTTTTCCTCAAAATTATATCCATATAAAATTATATGAGAAATTTGTGCTTTCGGGGCAGTATAGCCCCGAAAAACTGCTAGATACATACAGGGAAAGCATTCTTATGGAATTAAAAGGGTGTGAACATATGCTTTATATGATGTTCAAACAGGCAGATATCAGCTTTCCCCAGGAAGATATCATGGAGCTTGTTCTTGAGGACGGTGTAATTGCAAAGTCCAAAGAGGATGAGCTTATTGCGATTATGGATAAAGTGTTGAATGAGCGGTGTGGATTTCGAGTTAAGTTCCAGACTGCATACAAACCAGCAAAAGAAAGCAAATACAAAAAAGAAGATGAAATCCGCATCAAAAAGATTGTGGAGGGAATCCGTAATCGTTTGGTAGGTACTGCAAGAGAAGATGAGATAGTTGATTCTCAGCATACAACCAATCTAAATATAGAAGAATCGACCATTTCCATGCCAGCGCCAGTACCCAAAAAGGAAGCGGCTTCTTATGGTTCAGAAAAGAAGTCATTTGGCAAATTTGAAAAAGGCACAGAGAGAAGTTCTCAGAGAAGACCGCTTAAACGTTCAGACAATCCCAATGTTATTTTTGGACGGGATTTCGAGGATGAGAGCATTCGCATTGAAGAAATCTGGGGCGAAATGGGCGAAGTGACAATCAGAGGTAAGGTGCGTACATTAGATACACGTGAACTTAGGAATGAACGTACAATCGTAAGCTTTGAGATAACAGATTTTACAGATACAATCAAAGTAAAGATGTTTGTGCACAATGAACAGTTAAACGAATTGATGAGCGATATTAAATTGGGGGCGTTTTTGAAATTAAAAGGCGTCACGGTCAACGATACATTCGACAGAGAACTTACGATAGGTTCCGTCGTTGGTGTCATGAAAATACCTGACTTTACTACAGGTCGCATGGATAATAGTGCAAAAAAACGTGTGGAGCTGCATTGTCATACAAAGATGAGTGATATGGATGGAGTTTCGGATGTGAAGGATATTATCAAACGTGCCAAGAAGTGGGGACACAAGGCGCTCGCTATCACAGATCATGGATGTGTACAGGCTTTTCCTGATGCAAACCACGCTTTGTCTTCGGATGATGATTTCAAAATAATCTATGGTGTAGAAGGGTATTTGGTAGATGATCTGAAAAGAATTGTAACGAATGATAAAGGGCAGAAATTAGATGAGACCTATGTAGTGTTTGATATTGAGACAACAGGTTTTTCTCCTGTCACAAATCGTATTATTGAAATTGGTGCGGTGAAGGTGGTAAATGGAGAGATAACCGACAGATTTTCAACGTTTGTCAACCCAAAAGTTCCGATTCCTTTTGAGATTGAGAAATTGACAAGCATTAATGACAGTATGGTGATAGATGCGGAGACGATTGACTTGGTTCTTCCAAAGTTTTTGGAATTTGTGGGAGACGCAGTGTTAGTGGCGCACAATGCCAGTTTTGACGTCAGCTTTATTCAAGAAAATGCAAAAAGACAGAAAATTGCAGTGGACTTTACCTATGTAGATACGGTTGCTATAGCAAGAACGCTGCTTACAGGTCAGGCAAAATATACGCTTGATGCAGTTGCAAAAACCTTGAAAATATCACTTGAGAATCACCACAGAGCGGTTGATGATGCAGAGTGCACAGCATTGATATTTGTCAAATTTAAAGAAATGCTTGAAAATGATGGGATTATAACACTTTCTGATTTGAATGAACTGGGAAAATCAAGTGTGGAAGCAGTCAGGAAACTGCATTCATATCATATTATTATTTTGGCTAAAAATCAGACAGGACGAATCAATTTGTACAGGCTGATTTCGCAGTCACATTTAAAATATTTTTATAAAAGGCCGCTGATACCCAAAAGCCTGATAGAACAATACAGAGAAGGGCTGATTATTGGAACTGCCTGTGAAGCAGGAGAACTTTTCAGCGCCCTTCTTGATGGACAGAGTGAAGAACAGATTGCCAAAATTGTGCATTTTTATGATTATCTTGAGATACAGCCTATTGGAAACAATCAATTTATGATAGAGTCTGAACGCCATCGGAATATTAATTCTGAGGAAGATTTGATAGCACTAAATAAAAAGGTTGTAAAGCTTGGCGAGCAGTTCCATAAACCTGTGGTGGCAACTTGTGATGTACATTTTCTGGACCCGGAAGATGAAATATATAGGCGTATCATTATGACCGGCAAAGGGTTTAAGGATGCAGATAATCAGGCACCGCTTTTTCTGCATACCACGGAGGAGATGCTAGAAGAGTTTGCACCCTATCTGGGAAGCGAAAAAGCGGAAGAAATTGTGATTACAAATACGAACAAAATAGCAGATATGTGTGACAAAATAGCGCCAGTGCGTCCAGACAAGTGCCCGCCGGTTATTGAAAACAGTGATCAGCAACTGACAGATATTTGTTATAGAAAGGCACATGAGATGTATGGTGATGTGCTTCCGGATATTGTTGAGGCAAGACTCAAGCGGGAATTGAATTCTATTATCAGCAATGGTTTTGCTGTGATGTATATTATCGCGCAGAAACTTGTTTGGAAGTCGGTTGAGGATGGATATTTGGTAGGTTCACGCGGATCGGTCGGCTCTTCTTTTGTGGCTACGATGGCTGGAATCACAGAAGTGAATCCACTCAGTCCGCATTATTATTGCAAAAACCGCCATTACAGCGATTTTTATTCAGAGGAGGTCAAAAAATTTGCAGGAATGGCAGGATGTGATATGCCGGACAAGGATTGTCCAATTTGCAAACAAAAATTGATAAAAGACGGTTTTGATATTCCTTTTGAAACATTTCTTGGTTTTAAAGGAAATAAAGAACCAGATATCGATCTTAATTTTTCAGGTGAATACCAAAGCAAGGCCCATAAATATACAGAGGTTATCTTTGGATATGGGCAGACATTTCGCGCTGGAACAATAGGCACGCTGGCTGACAAAACAGCTTATGGATATGTGAAAAATTACTATGAAGAACGCGGAAAACAGAAGCGTACTAGCGAGATAAACCGTATTGTGGAAGGCTGCGTGGGAGTAAGGCGCACTACAGGGCAACATCCCGGCGGTATTGTAGTTTTGCCAGTAGGGGAGGAAATTGATTCGTTTACGCCAGTGCAGCATCCGGCAAATGATATGACAACAGATACGATTACAACACATTTTGATTATCATTCGATTGATCACAATTTGTTGAAGCTTGATATTCTTGGACACGACGATCCGACAATGATTCGCATGCTTCAAGATTTGACGGGGATTGATCCAACAACGATTCCACTTGATGATAAAGAGGTTATGTCCCTTTTTCAGAATACATCAGCGCTTGGAATCGCTCCGGAAGATATCGGCGGGTGCAAACTTGGGTGTCTGGGAATTCCGGAATTTGGCACAGATTTTGCGATGCAGATGGTTATTGATGCGCAGCCAAAATATTTTTCTGATCTTGTCAGAATTTCAGGATTGTCGCACGGAACAGATGTTTGGCTAGGAAATGCACAAACCTTAATTCAAGAAGGAAAAGCAACGATTTCAACTGCCATCTGTACGCGAGATGATATTATGACGTATTTGATTGGTATGGGGCTTGACTCAGAGGAATCTTTTAAGATTATGGAGGCTGTGCGAAAAGGAACTGTCGCAAAGGGAAAATGTGCAAACTGGGAGGAATGGAAGAAAGATATGCTCGATCATAATGTGCCTGACTGGTATGCATGGTCGTGTGAAAAGATACAGTATATGTTCCCAAAAGCTCATGCGGCGGCCTATGTTATGATGGGGTGGCGTATTGCATATTGCAAGATAAATTATCCGCTTGCATATTACTGTGCATTTTTTAGTATCAGAGCTTCGGCGTTTTCTTATGAAATAATGTGCCAGGGCCGCGAGCACTTAGAGCGCAATATGGCTGATTATAGAAAACGAAGCGATACTTTGACAAATAAGGAACAAGATGCACTTCGGGATATGCGTATTGTGCAGGAAATGTATGCAAGAGGATTTGAATTTGAACCCATTGATATTTTTATAGCACATTCAAGAAACTTTCAAATTACAAATAATAAAATTATGCCTTCTCTAAGCAGTATAGAAGGACTTGGTGAAAAGGCAGCAGATGCAATTATGGAGGCAGCAAAAGATGGTCCTTTCCTTTCAAAAGATGATTTTAGAAGCAGAACAAAAGTTTCAAAAACAGTGATCGACTTAATGGGGGATTTGGGACTTCTGGGTGAAATTCCAGAATCAAATCAAATCAGTCTTTTTGATTTAGTGGGATAAAAGGATATTAAATCAACGTGGAGGAAATTATTAAATTTTTTTCTGGAGAGGAAAAGAATTTTAAGGGATTTTTCTCCACTTTTTTAATTTGACAACAAGATATAGTAATTTTTTTGTTAAAAAAGCAATATTTAGAAGAAAAAATTGGGATAATGTAATTTTAACATGATTTTTTATTCGGAATGCCATTGAAGAAATGCTTGTTATTTTGTCCTTTTTCATGTAAAATATATTTTGAAGTGGTGAAAAGTGGAACGAAGTGGTATAGTGTGGTGGTGATTGGTATGTTCATGGGTGAATACAATCATACGATAGATGCGAAAGGCAGGCTGATAATCCCCTCTAAATTCCGCGAAATTCTTGGAGATAATTTCGTTGTAACAAAAGGGCTTGATGGCTGTCTCTTTGTATATGACAACACAGAATGGACTGCTTTTGAGGAAAAACTCAAGGCTTTGCCACTGACAAATAAAGAATCCCGTAAATTTGTTCGCTTTTTTCTGGCAGGCGCTGCGAATGTTGAAGTGGATAAGCAGGGAAGAATTTTGCTCCCCGCTGTGTTAAGAGCGTTTGCAGCTTTGGATAAGGAAGTCATTTTGGCTGGTGTGGGAGGTCGAATTGAAATCTGGAATAAAGAGAAATGGGAAGAAGTTTCAGAATACGACGATATGGATGATATCGCGGAACATATGTCAGATTTGGGATTAATGCTGTAATAGGAAAGGATGCGAAGATGGAGTTTAAACATACGTCGGTTTTGCTTGATGAGACAATACAAGCATTGAACATTAAGCCGGGAGGTATTTATTTGGATGGTACCCTTGGCGGCGGCGGACATGCCTATGAGGTATGCAAACGACTGAATGAAAACGGTTGTTTTTATGGGATTGATCAAGATGCATCAGCAATAGAAGCAGCAACGAAACGATTAGAGAAATTTGGTGATAAAGTTACAATTTTCAGAAATAATTACTGTAATGCAAAGGCATTGCTTCAGGAAAAAGGAATAGCAGGAGTGGATGGAATTCTTCTTGATTTAGGAGTTTCTTCCTATCAGCTTGATACGGTTGAGAGAGGGTTTACGTATAAATATGATACGCCCCTTGATATGCGCATGGATCAAAGGCAGAAGCTGACAGCCAGAGATATTGTAAATGACTATGATGAATCGTCATTGTACAGAATGATTAAAGACTATGGTGAGGATCAGTTTGCAAAGAATATTGCAAAGCATATTGTTCAGGCAAGATCTGTCAAACCAATCGAGACAACATTTGAACTCAATGCTATCATAAAGACAGCAATACCAGCCAAAATGCGTGCAGTAGGCGGTCATCCGTCCAAAAGAACATTTCAGGCAATCCGGATAGAATGCAATCATGAATTGGATGTTCTAAAAGATTCTTTGGAGGATTTGGTTAATTTATTAAATCCGCAGGGAAGACTATGTATTATTACATTTCATTCGCTAGAAGACAGGATTGTGAAAAACTTTTTTAGAACGATGGAAAATCCATGCACATGTCCGCCGGAATTTCCGGTTTGTGTATGCGGAAAGATTCCATATGGTAAAGCAGTACCAAGAAAACCAGTTTTGCCATCACAAAAAGAGCTGGAGGCAAATTCGAGATCGAAAAGTGCAAAGCTGAGGACTTTTGAAAGAATTTAGTCTATTAAAGAACTGTCAAAAGACAGGGAAAACAGTGGAACTTCTATAATAAAGGGAGGTTTTTGGGTCTAATATTTTTTCGGAATAATATGGAGGTAACAATGAGGAATGCTGGTTCATCATCTAGGACAAGCACAAGCAGAAAAAACAGAAGTGCAAAGGGCAGCAGTAAGCGTTCTGATGAAAGATATACGTATGTAGAAGGGAGCGCGGTTCGTAAGTTACAGACTGCACCTGCAAAAAAAGAAAAAACGCAAAATCGGTCAAGGGCAGTACGCAGATACAAAGTGAAAGCTGTTCCAATGAACAGAGGATATATTGCAGTGATGGCGATAGCGCTTATCATTGTTTGTAGCGTGCTTATGGGTTATGTGAAATTACATTCAGATATTACGAACCACATTTCAAGTATTTCGAAATTAGAGAGTCAGCTGAATGAGATGCGGCTTGCAAATGATGAGACATATACAAAAATTATGAGTAGTGTTGAGTTAGACGAAATAAAACGTATTGCAGTGAATGAATTGGGTATGAAATATGCGAAGGAAGGACAAGTTATCGAGTATACAGGCGAAGGAAATGACTATGTACGCCAATATAGTGAGATAGCAGATTGAATGTATGTGTAAGGTGATTTGATGGCAAGAAGAAATAGTCGAAGAAATAAACGAAGGGTTAATAAAAATGTCAACAAAGTAAAATCTTTAAAGCTGGCAGTGATGATGATTATCATTCTGCTGGCTTTTGCAGGGTTAGGGACAAGATTGTATGTCATTGCGTATGATAGTCATAATGTTTATCAAAAGAAGATTTTGTCACAGCAGCGGTATGATTCTTCTACATTGCCGTTTAAAAGGGGAACGATAACCGATGCAAATGGAACAATTCTTGCGGTAAGCGAGAAGGTATACAATGTAATTCTTGATTGTAAACTCATGCTGGATGACAAAAAAAATGAAGAGCCAACACTGACGGCGTTATCAGAATGTTTTGGACTGAATTTAACAGAGCTGAAACAATATGTGAAAGAGAATCCCAGCTCACAATATCGTGTTTTGAAAAAGAGAATTACCTATGATGAAATGAGTCCTTTTCTCGATAGAAAAAATGAGCATAATAAAAAAGCATCTCAAAAAGGAAATGAGAAGATGGGAAATATCAGCGGCGTATGGTTTGAGCCTGAATATATCAGACGATATCCAAACGGCACGCTTGCCTGCGATGTGATTGGATTTACAGGAACAGATAATAATGGTACCTATGGGCTTGAAGAATATTACAATGATATACTGAATGGAACAAATGGCAGAGAGTATGGTTATCTGAATGATGATTCTGTTTTAGAGCGCACCACAGTGCCGGCTGTGGATGGAAATTCGCTGGTGAGTACCATTGATGCCAACATACAGGCAATTTGTGAAAAATATATCAAAGAGTTTAATGATGAGCACAAAGATGAGGCGCGGGAAGGTCTTGGTTCATTTGATACCGCAGTCATTATTCAGAACTGTAATAATGGCGATATTTTGGCTATGGCAAGTTATCCCGATTTTGATTTGAACAATCCAAAAGATTTATCAGCGTATTATACACAAGATCAAATTTCTCAGATGGAGTCAGATGAAACATATTATGATACATTGAACCAGCTATGGAGAAATTTTTGTATATCAGATACTTATGAACCTGGTTCTACAGCCAAAGCACTGACATTGGCTACTGGTATTGAGACAGGAAAAATTGTCGGCAACGAATCGTATCAGTGTGGAGGAGTACTAGAGATAGCAGACCAACGTATTCGATGCAATGTCAGAGGGGGGCATGGCACCCTTGATGTAAGCGGATCGCTGGAACAGTCCTGCAATGTCGCTTTTATGAAGATGGGGGAAGCAATCGGCGTAAAAAATCTGGTACAGTTTCAGCAAATTTTTAATATTGGCTTGAAAACCAATATTGATCTGGCGGGAGAGGCAAGAACGGCCGGCTTGGTGTTTAATGAAAGTTCGATGGGGCCAACAGAGCTTGCGACATCTTCTTTTGGGCAGGGATATAATGTGACAATGATTGAAATGATAACGGCATTTTCTTCTGTTATCAATGGCGGATATTATTATGAACCGCATATGGTAAGTAAAATTACAAATTCCAATGGAGATACGATTAAGAACATAGAGCCAAGAGTACTGAAACAAACAATCTCTTCTTCTACCTCAGCGCAGATGAGACAGTATCTTTATGCTTCTGTTGCAGAAGGAACTGGAAAATCTGCACGGCCTGCAGGCTATGCGATAGGTGGAAAAACAGGAACTGCTGAAAAAGTTCCCCGTGATCACAAGCATTATGTTGTTTCTTTTATTGGCTTTGCTCCGGCAGACGATCCGCAGATTGCAATTTATTGTGTCATTAATGAGCCGAATGTAGCAGATCAGGCTCATGCAACATATGCCACAGGCATTGTGAAAAAAATTTTGACAGAAGTGCTTCCTTACCTGCATATTACCAGAACAGAGGAGATGACAATTGCAGAACAGGAGGAAATTGATAATATTCTTGGAAATATTATGCAAAATGATACGACATCGGGAGAAGGAGAAGAAGGTGAAAATTCAGAAAATGGAGGCCAGGAGGGCGGCGAAGGCACTGGAGGCGAAAATGGAGATACACCAAGCTCGTCAGAAGGGGATGGTTCAGACCCAACCAGCAGCGGCCCTTCGTATACGGTAGATCCTGATACGGGTGAACTGGTGAATCCTGATACGGGCGAAAAGGCGGAGATGGATTATGCCATAGAAGATAATGAATCAGATGATAATAATAATGACACGCAAGCAGGTGACGAAAATCCAGATAATGCACAGTGATTTTTGTATAAAAGGGATACAATAGATGTATCTGCCAGGAATATATTATTCTCTGCAATAATAAACTAATAGTAATACGACATAAGCAGAGGCAGAAAATGGCAGTGAAAAACAGTACCGGGAGACGGAACATGACAATACAAAAGAGAAAGACATTTGTGTTTTGTGTATTGTCTGTGACAGCGCTCCTGCTGTTGGGGGTACGTGTAGGATATTTGATGATAATGCGTTCTGAGCATTATACAGAGCGTGCTTTGGATCTTCATGAGAGGGAACGCGACATCAAAGCTGCAAGGGGACGGATTATAGATTCCACAGGTACAGTACTTGCAGACAACAAGACTGTTTGTACCATTTCTGTTATTTATAGTCAGATAAAGGAACCAGAAAAAGTGATAGAAATGTTGTGCCGTGAATTGGACCTTTCTGAGGAGTATGTGCGCAAGCATGTGGAAAAATATAGTGCCAGAGAGCGTATAAAGAGCAATGTAGACAAAGAAACTGGTGACAGGATACGAAACTATGATATGGCAGGCGTAAAGGTAGATGAGGATTATAAACGGTATTATCCTTATGGAGAACTTGCCTCCAAGGTATTAGGATTTACGGGAGGCGATAATCAGGGCATTATAGGACTAGAAGTAGCCTATGAAGAGTATTTGACTGGAAAGAAGGGGCAGATTTTGACGCTCACAGATGCCAAAGGAATTGAGCTTGACGGAATGGGGGAGCGCAGAAAGGAACCGGAGGCAGGAAAGGACTTGTATATCAGTCTGGATGTCAATATTCAGAAATATGCGACACAGCTTGCAAAGCAAGCATATGAAACAAAGCAGGCGGCAGGGGTATCGATAATTGTGATGGATGTGAACAATGGTGAAATTCTTGCCATGACCGATGTACCAGAGTTTGATTTAAACGAACCCTTTACGTTGATTGAGGAATACCAGGTGCAGCAGCAGACGGTACCAGAACAAAACGCAGAAGATGCGCAGACAGAGGTAAAGCAGGAAAGCAAACAGGATTTGCTGAATAAAATGTGGAGAAATGGCTGTATTAATGATACTTACGAGCCGGGGTCTACGTTTAAAATAATCACGGCAGCGGCTGGACTTGAAAGTGGCTCAGTAACGCTGAATGACAATTTTTCCTGCCCAGGATTTATTATTGTAGATGATCGAAAAATACGTTGTCATAAAGTCGCAGGACACGGTGCGGAAGATTTTACCCATGCGGTTATGAATTCCTGCAACCCGGTATTTATCACTGTAGGACTGCGGATTGGAGTGGAGAAATATTATGAATATTTTACGAAATTCGGGTTAAAGAATAAAACAGGTATTGATTTGCCAGGTGAAGCAGGAACCATTATGCATCAGCCTGATAAAATCGGTGAGGTAGAGCTTGCAACAATTTCCTTTGGGCAGTCTTTTCAGATTACACCAATACGTCTGATGACAACGGTTGCGGGTCTGATTAATGGAGGAAAGTTAGTGACACCGCACTTTGCGGTAAAAGCAGTAAATGCAGACAATACCGTTGTAGATGAATTTTCATATCCAGTATCGGAGGGAATTGTATCCTCAGATACAACGGAGAAACTTAAATATGTACTAGAGCAGGTGGTGGAGAATGGCGGCGGTAGGAATGGCTATGTGGAAGGGTTTCGTGTGGGAGGCAAAACAGCTACAAGCCAGACGCTTCCTAGAGGAAGCGGCAGATATATTGCTTCTTTTCTTGGATTTGCACCGGCAGACAATCCTAAGATTATGGCACTTGCAATTATTGACACACCGCAGGGAACATATTATGGCGGACAGATTGCTGCGCCAATAGTCAGACAGCTTTTTGAAAATATACTTCCATATTTGGAAGAAATAGGGTATAATTGAGGACTGATATGCGCACTGAAGCATACAGAGAGGTATAAAAATGCTTGATATAAAGGATAAAAGAGTTATTATAGTAGGAACTGGAAAAAGTGGTATAGGCTCCACCGTATTGCTTGAAAAGAATGGTGCATTGCCGCTTGTCTATGACAGCAGCGAAAAGACTGATAAGGCGGCTGTAAAGGAATTCATCAGCGAGAAGCTTGGGTGGGAAACCAAGTCAGAATTATATACAGGAGTATTTCCGAAAGAACGAACGAAGGATGTTGAGCTTGCAATACTTAGTCCAGGAGTTCCGGCGGACGCGGATTTTGTGTTGTATATGAAAGAGCAAGGGATTCATATTTGGGGGGAAATAGAGCTTGCTTATCATTTTGCAAAAGGCCGGGTTCTTGCAATTACTGGAACAAATGGAAAAACAACAACAACATCGCTTGTGGGACAGATCATGCAGGATTATTTTGACAGTGTATATGTTGTCGGTAATATTGGTTATCCATACACCGACGCGGCGCCGCAAATGAGTGAAGATACCGTTGCTGTAGCAGAAATATCAAGCTTTCAGCTAGAAACGATAGAAGATTTTCACCCACAGGTATCAGCCATTTTAAATATTACGCCAGATCATCTCAACCGTCATCATACAATGGAGAATTATGTAGCAGCCAAGGAAGCGGTGACAAGGAATCAGACAAAACAAGATGTCTGTATTTTAAACTACGAAAATGAATATACAAGGGATTTTGGCAGCAGATGTCCAGCTTCCGTTGTATATTTTTCATCTGCACAGACACTTGAAAATGGCATTTATCTGAAAGATGAAGAAATTTATCTGGCAAAAGATCATAAGACTACAAGACTATTAAATGTGAAAACAGGTATGAATCTAATAGGAATTTGCAATATAGAAAATGTCATGGCAGCAATTGGAATCAGTATGAGCGCAGGTGTCCCGATGGAGAATATTCTCGCTTCCATTCAGCAGTTTGCGGCGGTAGAGCACAGGATAGAATATGTGGCTACCAAAAGAGGCGTGATGTATTATAATGATTCAAAAGCGACCAACACAGACGCCGCGATACAAGGGATTCGCGCTATGGATAAACCTACGATATTAATAGGAGGAGGGTATGACAAAGGGAGTGCGTATGATGATTGGATCCAATGCTTCGACAAGAAAGTAAAAAAATTGGTGCTGATTGGGCAGACAAGAGAAAAGATAGCGGCATGTGCACAAAAATATGGATTTCCAAAGGAGGATATTTTATTTGAGGATACATTTGAAAAGGCGCTTGATACATGTGTGAGAGAAGCGCAGGCGGGAGATGCAGTGCTGTTATCTCCGGCATGTGCAAGCTGGGGAATG